>Ga0256839_1006029_pt1 | contig 10869 bp, 10 predicted proteins | sample 354166metaG_FD_185968 | JGI IMG/M metagenome (GOLD analysis project Ga0256839, IMG submission 185968) | Hydrothermal vent microbial communities from Mid Atlantic Ridge, Atlantic Ocean - 354-166 | ecosystem: Environmental > Aquatic > Marine > Hydrothermal vents | place: Atlantic Ocean: Mid... | reverse complement strand
AGCGAAGGGGATTTCGAGGCCGTGCGCGACATCGCGGCACAGGCGGAAAACGCGGTGATCTGCGGGCTGGCGCGGGCGAACTTCAAGGATATCGACCGCTGCTGGGAAGCGGTGAAAGGCGCGAAAAAGCCGCGTATTCATACGTTTATCGGCACATCCCCCCTGCACCGCGACATTCCGGGCCTGTCCATGGACGAGATGGCCGAGCGCATCCATGAAACCGTGACACACGCGCGCAACTATTGCGACAACGTGCAATGGTCGCCGATGGATGCCACCCGCACCGAGGAAGACTACCTGTGCCGCGTCGTGGAAATCGCGATCAAGGCGGGCGCCACCACCATCAACATCCCCGATACCGTCGGCTACACCGCGCCACGCGAAAGCGCCAACCTGATCCGGATGCTGCTGGAACGCGTGCCCGGCGCCGACGAGATCATCTTCGCCACCCACTGTCACAACGACCTCGGGATGGCCACGGCCAATGCGCTGGCCGCCGTCGAAGGGGGCGCGCGGCAAATCGAATGCACCATCAACGGGCTCGGCGAACGCGCCGGCAACACCGCGCTGGAAGAGGTGGTGATGGCGCTGAAGGTCAGAAATGACATCATGCCCTGGACCACCGGCGTCGACACCACCAAGATCATGAATATCTCGCGCCGGGTGGCGACGGTGTCGGGCTTTCCGGTGCAATACAACAAGGCGATCGTCGGCAAGAACGCCTTTGCCCATGAAAGCGGCATCCACCAGGACGGGATGCTGAAAAACGCCGAGACCTTCGAGATCATGCGCCCCGAACACGTCGGCCTGAGCGAAACCAACCTGGTCATGGGCAAGCATTCGGGGCGCGCGGCGCTGCGTTCGAAACTGGCGGAACTGGGCTATGAACTGGGCGACAACCAGTTGAAGGACGTGTTCGTACGCTTCAAGGCGCTGGCCGACCGCAAGAAGGAAATCTTCGAAGACGACCTGCTGGCGCTGATGCGCGATGCGGAAACCGATGCGGAATACGACCGTATCCAGGTCAAGAAACTGCGCGTCGTCTGCGGCACCGAGGGGCCGCAAACCGCCGACCTCACGCTGGAAATCGACGGCGAGGACAAGGCGGTCGAAGCCACCGGCGACGGGCCGGTGGATGCCGCCTTCAACGCGGTGAAGGCGCTGTTCCCGCATGAGGCGCGGCTGCAGCTCTACCAGGTGCACGCAGTGACCGAGGGCACCGACGCGCAGGCGACCGTCAGCGTGCGCATGGAGGAAGACGGCAAGATCGTCACCGGCCAGTCGGCCGATACCGATACGGTCGTCGCCTCGACCAAGGCCTATGTGACCGCGCTCAACAAGCTGTTGGTGCGGCGCGAAAAGTCGGCGCCGGACGCAGATGTGAAGACAGTCGATTACCGCGACGTGTCCTGACGGCGCGCGCCAGAGCGCGCATTTTCATTCCTTGGCCGCCCCTGACCGGGGCGGCTGTCCGCTCCGCTCGGGGGATATTTGGCAAAGAAGAAGCCTGTTTCTTCTTTTTGAAAATATCCCCGCCGGAGGCACCGCGACGCGCGCAGCGCGGCGCAATACAGAAATAATGGCGCCGCAGGCGCCGCCGGTAAGAAACCGCCCAATACCGGGACACCACGATCAAGCGGTCTCATTGGTCTTTCCCACCCGCGCTGCCTTGCCTATAAGGAACACTGGCCCGGGGCTGAGAGAGTCGCGGGCCTTTTGGAATTTTTGCACGGGAAGTCCACAAAATGGCAGGTTTGTTCGGTTTGTTTTCATCGGATATGGCGATTGACCTGGGGACGGCAAACACGCTGGTCTACGTGAAGGGCAAGGGCATCATCCTGAATGAACCTTCCGTGGTGGCCTACCATGTCAAGGATGGGCACAAACAGGTTCTGGCTGTTGGTGAAGATGCCAAGCTGATGCTGGGCCGCACGCCAGGCAGCATCGAGGCAATCCGGCCGATGCGTGAAGGCGTCATCGCCGATTTCGACACGGCCGAGGAAATGATCAAGCATTTCATCCGCAAGGTGCATCCACGCACGACATTCTCCAAGCCCAAGATCATTGTCTGTGTGCCCCATGGCGCAACGCCCGTTGAAAAGCGCGCGATCCGCCAGTCGGTGCTGAGCGCGGGGGCGCGCCGCGCGGGCCTGATCGCCGAGCCGATTGCCGCGGCCATAGGCGCCGGCATGCCGATCACCGATCCCACCGGCAACATGGTGGTGGACATCGGCGGCGGCACCACCGAGGTGGCGGTGCTGTCTCTGGGCGACATCGTTTATGCGCGCTCTGTGCGTGTTGGTGGCGACCGGATGGATGAGGCGATCGTATCCTACCTGCGACGGCAACAGAATCTGTTGATCGGCGAAAGCACGGCCGAGCGCATCAAAACTTCGATCGGCACGGCCCGCATGCCCGACGACGGGCGTGGCGCATCCATGCAGATTCGCGGCCGCGATCTTCTGAACGGAGTGCCCAAGGAAACCGAGATCAATCAGGCGCAGGTGGCCGAGGCCCTGTCCGAACCTGTGCAGCAAATCTGCGAAGCCGTGATGACCGCACTGGAAGCCACCCCGCCTGATCTGGCCGCCGATATCGTCGATCGCGGCGTGATGCTGACCGGCGGCGGCGCCTTGCTTGGGGAACTCGACCTCGCGTTGCGCGAACAGACCGGGTTGGCGATCTCGGTCGCGGACGAATCGCTCAACTGCGTGGCACTGGGAACCGGCAAGGCCCTGGAATATGAAAAACAGCTTCGCCATGTGATAGACTACGACAGTTAAGGACCGGCGCGGCGCTGGTCCGCGAGGACGCCGTTGGCAAGAGACAGACATTCCAGCGAAGACTATGTCCGCCCGGTCCGGAGAATTCTGGTCGGGCTGCTCATACTTGTTCTGTTTTCCGTTTTTGTCATCTGGCGCATCGACAGCCCCCGCATGGAACGGTTCCGAGCCGCGCTTGTCGATCGTATCGTGCCGTCGTTCAGCTGGGCACTTGTTCCGGTGGCCAAAGTTGCCGACATGGCCGAGAGCTTTCAGTCCTACCAGCGGATCTACGACCAGAACCAGAAGCTGCGCCGCGATCTTCGCCAGATGCAGGCCTGGAAAGAGGCCGCTTTGCGGCTCGAGCAGGAAAACGCCAAGCTTCTGAACCTCAACAAGGTTCGCCTCGACCCCAAATTGACCTATGTTACCGGCGTGGTTCTGGCTGATTCCGGGTCGCCCTTTCGCCAATCTGTCCTGATCAACATCGGCAAACGCGATGGTATCGTTGACGGCTGGGCCGCGACGGATGGCCTGGGGCTGGTCGGTCGCATCAGTGGCGTGGGGCGCAATTCATCGCGCGTGATCTTGTTGAACGACAGCAACAGCCGGCTCCCGGTCACGCTTCAGCCTTCCGGACAGCGGGCCATTCTCACTGGCGACAACACCTCACGCCCCCCGCTCGACTTTCTGGAACGCCCGGAACTTGTCCGCCCGGGTGACCGTGTCGTGTCCTCCGGCGACGGTGGGGTGTTTCCGCCGGGGCTTCTGGTTGGCCATGTGGCGCTTGGCACCGACGGGCGGTTGCGGGTTCGGCTGTCAGCCGACTATGAGCGGCTGGAATTTCTGCGAGTGCTGCGCAACTATACAGTGGGCCGGGTGACCGACACCGGTAGCCTGCTGATCCCCCTGGCCCCGGCAAACAGTGTGTCCGCTTTGGGCGACCCTCTTGGGGCGGATGCCCAGGATGATTGATTCCGCTGTCCGGGCACGGTTGGCGCACTGGGCGCTGTTTCTGGTTCTTGTGTTCATTGTCTATTTTCTCCGCCTTATCCCGGCCAACCCTGGAACCCGCCAGCTGCCCGATCCCTATTGGGTGGTGATATTCGGATATGCCTGGGTCATCCGCCGTCCCGACTATGTTCCGACACCGCTTTTTGCGGCGGCAGTTTTTCTGGGGGATGTGCTTTTCCTGCGCCCTCTCGGTCTGTGGAGCGCAATTTCCATCGGCGGTCTGGAATTCCTGCGGGCGCGTGCCCAATTCTCTCGTGAACTGCCGTTTCTTTTCGAATGGGCCATGGTCGCCGGTGTTATCGTTCTGATGGCCGTGGCCAACAGGGTGTTACTTGGAGTATTCATCGTGAATCAGCCGGATCTTGCGAGCACGGGGATTCAATTGCTGTTGAGCATCCTTGCCTATCCCCTGGTTGTCGGCATCTCGGCCACCTTGTTTGGCGTGCGCAAGGTGGCGCCCGGCGCAACGGACAAGATGGGGCACCGGATATGATCCGAAACCCGAAAGACATTGAGACCAGCAACCGCCTGATCTCGCGCCGCGCGCTGATACTGGGCGGAGCGCAACTTGCATTCATGGGCGTGCTTGGCCTGCGTATGCGCTACCTTCAGGTCGAGCAGGCCGATCAGTTCCGCATGCTCGCAGAGGAAAACCGGATCAACATTCGCCTGATCGCCCCGGAACGCGGACTGATTTACGACCGCAACGGGGTTGTCATTGCCGCCAATGAGCAAAACCTGCGCATCGTCATGGTGCGCGAAGATGCCGGCGATATCGATCAGGCGATGGACCACATCCGGCAGCTTGTGAAACTGGACCCCGAAGAAGAAGAACGCGCGCGCAAGGAACTGCGCCGGCGCAGCCCGTTCGTACCAGTGACCATTGCGGACCGTCTGGCCTGGGAAGACCTTGCCCGGGTTGCCGTCAATGCACCTGCGCTGCCCGGCGTGACGCCTGAAGTCGGGTTGTCGCGCACCTACCCGCTTGGTGGCGACTTTGCCCATGTGGTGGGGTATGTCGGCCCGGTCTCGGACTACGACCTCGGTAAACTCGAAAACCCTGACCCGCTGCTTCAGATCCCCCGGTTCCAGATTGGCAAGCTCGGGGTGGAAGCCCGGCTTGAAGATCAACTGAGGGGCAGTGCCGGAACACGTCGGATTGAGGTCAATGCCGTGGGCCGGGTCATGCGCGAACTTGACCGCGTCGACGGCACCCCGGGCCACGATATACAATTGACCATCGACGCAGGACTGCAGAACTTTGTGCAGGCCCGAATGAGCGGCGAAAGCGCAGCCTCCGTCGTCATGGACACGACAAACGGCGATATTCTCGCGATCGGATCGGCACCCAGCTACGACCCCAACAAATTCGTCCGGGGCATATCGGTGGCGGACTACCGGAAACTCACCGACGACATTTTCCGGCCACTGGCCAACAAGGCGGTGCAGGGCACCTACCCGCCCGGCTCGACCTTCAAGATGGTCGTGGCCCTGGCCGCGCTCGAAGAGGGGCTCATCGAGCCTGACGAAATCATCCGCTGCAATGGTTTCATCACTCTGGGTAAACGCCGTTTTCATTGCTGGAAACGCGGCGGCCATGGCAAGGTCGACCTTAACAAGAGCCTGCAGCAATCGTGCGATGTATTCTACTACACGATCGCCGAACGGGTCGGAATCGAGAAAATCACCGCCATGGCGCGCAAGTTCGGACTGGGCCAGCGCCACGATCTGCCGATGTCAGGGATCGCTGCCGGCCTGGCCCCGACCAAGTCCTGGAAACTCGAAAACCGCGGCAAGGAGTGGCTGATCGGCGACACTCTGAACTCGGGAATCGGGCAGGGTTTCGTGCTTGCCTCGCCCCTGCAGCTTGCGGTGATGACGGCGCGTCTGGCCTCTGGGCGGGCATTGGTGCCGCGCCTGATCAAGACGGTTGACGGTATTGAGAACACCGCGCCCGAAGCGCCCCTTCTGGATGTTGATCCGGCGCATCTGGACCTGGTGCGGGCCGGGATGTTTGCCGTATCCAACAGCCAGCGCGGAACGGCCTATCGTTCGCGAATTGCCGAGGCTGAATACCAGATGGCCGGAAAAACCGGCACGAGCCAGGTCCGCAACATCACCAAGGCCGAACGTCAGGCCGGCGTCACCAAGAACCGTGACCTGCCCTGGGAGCGGCGCGACCATGCGCTTTTTGTGGCTTTTGCCCCCATGGACGCCCCGCAAGTTGCCGTTTCCGTGGTTGTTGAACATGGCGGCGGCGGCTCTACTGCCGCGGCACCGATTGCGCGCGACATCGTGCTTCAGGCGCTTTACGGCGGGCTGCCCCCGCTTACCGCCTACCCGGCTGCGCAACGCCGCCAGATCGAAGAACTCCAGCAGAGCCTGGAATTGCGCACCCCGAAACCTGGCCAGGGCCAGCCGGTCAAGACATGAGCTATCTTGAATACAGCCTGAGAACGATCCCGAGCGGTTTCCGGAAAGTTCTTTTTCTCAACTGGCCTCTGGTCTTGTTGCTGATCACCGTTGCCTGCGTCGGATTTCTCGTGCTCTATTCGGTGGCCGGCGGCGCCATGGTGCCGTGGGTCGAACCGCAAATCAAGCGCTTCGCCCTGGGGATGGTCCTCATGTTCACGGTTGCGATGATCCCGATATGGTTCTGGCGCAATGTCGCGGGCCTGGCCTATGGCGGCTCGGTCTTTCTGCTTTTCCTGGTCAAGTTTGTCGGGGTCAGCGGCATGGGCGCACAGCGCTGGATCGACCTCGGATTCATGCGCCTGCAGCCATCTGAAGTGGCAAAGATCACCTTGGTCATGGCGCTTGCCGCATATTACGATTGGCTTGACCTCGACAAGACGTCCCGCCCGCAGTGGGTTGCCTTGCCCGTGGCCCTGATCTTGTTGCCGACAGCACTGGTCATCACCCAGCCCGACCTTGGAACAGCCATTTTGCTGGTGGTCGGTGGCGGCATCATGATGTTTGTGGCCGGGGTCCACTGGTTATATTTCGCGGTCGTGATTGCCCTGGGGGTCGCGACGGTGGCGGCGGTATTCTATACCCGCGGAACCGAATGGCAGTTGCTGAAAGATTATCAATACAAGCGAATAGATGTGTTCCTTGATCCCGCAAGCGACCCGTTGGGGGCCGGATATAACATCACGCAGGCCAAGATCGCACTGGGCTCGGGTGGCTGGTCCGGGAGGGGATTCTTGCAAGGCACACAAAGCCGGCTGAATTTCGTGCCCGAAAAACAGACGGACTTCATCCTGACGATACTGGCGGAAGAGTTCGGGTTTATCGGCGCGATTTCCCTGCTGGGATTATATGCGCTGATCGTGTTCTTTTGCGTGGTATCCGCGCTGAAAAATCCGGACCGGTTCGGCGCCTTGTTGACCCTGGGCGTGGCTGCCACCTTCTTCCTGTTTTTTGCCGTCAACATGTCGATGGTCATGGGGCTCATGCCGGTGGTGGGCGTGCCGTTGCCGCTGGTCAGTTGGGGCGGCTCGGCAATGCTCGTTCTGCTGGGCGCTTTCGGGCTGGTTCAAAGCGCGCATGTGCATCGACCGCGAGGGCGAAAATGACGCTGAACGTGCTTTTGGCGACGGCGACGGCGACCGCTGAAAGGTATCGCCCGGCAATCGCCCGGGCCCTGCAGGATATCGGGGTCGATGCCAGCCTGCGCCCTGATCACGCGCCGGAAACCGTTGATTATGTTGTCTATACGCCTGACAGCGACCTGGTTGACTTTGCACCGTTCAAACGCGCCAAAGCCGTGCTCAGCCTTTGGGCCGGAGTCGAAAAAATCGTTTCGAACCCGACACTGACCATCCCGCTTGCGCGCATGGTGGACGACGGGCTGCGCGAGGGGATGGTGGAGTATGTCACCGGCCATGTGCTGCGCCATCACCTTGGAATGGACGCTCATATCGTCAACCCGGCGCACCGTTGGAAAAAGCGGATACCGCCTCTGGCCCGCGACCGACATGTGGCCATCCTCGGCCTCGGAGAGCTGGGGGCGGCCTGTGCGCAAACCCTGGTCGGATTGAATTTCCGCGTCTCGGGCTGGAGCCGGCGGAAGAAGTCTCTGGAGGGCATCGCCTGCCACCACGGACCGAACGGGCTCCACGGCGCCCTGGCCGGGGCAGACATCATCGTCCTGCTCTTGCCGGCCACCCCGGAAACCGAAAACACCATGAACACGCAGACCCTCGGGCAGTTGCAACCAGGCGCCTTTGTCATCAATCCCGGGCGCGGGACATTGATCGACGACGACGCTCTGATCGCAGCACTTGATGGCGGGCAGATCGCCCATGCGACGCTTGATGCGTTTCGCGAGGAACCGTTGCCGCCCGACCACCCCTTCTGGCTCCATCCGAAAGTGACAATCACGCCGCATGTGGCCTCCGACACCCGACCGGACTCCGCCGCGCGTGTCATTGCCCAGAACATTCGCCGGGGCGAAACAGGTGAGGAATTGCTGCACCTGGTCGACCGCGGCGCAGGATACTGACCCCTGCAAACCAAGGGGGCTTTCCGCCCCCTCTGCCCGCCGGCGGCGGACATTCACCCCCGAGGATATTTTGGCGAAAAAGAAGCCATTCATGGGTCTTCTTTGTCCAAGTATCCCCGCCGGAGGCATCGCGACGCGCTCTGGCGCGGCGCAAAACGGAAAGGCGCGCCGCCGCAAGGCGGCTCATTTCAGGCGCGGCGGTCGACCTGGATCCATACCCGGAAACGCGCCGGGGCGGGAACTTGCCTGCCGGTCCCGCAGGTCAAACCCAAGTCCGACGCGCTCGAGGCGCGCACAGATCGGTGCATCGTCCTCGAAGAATGCAACATCCAGATGTTGTCCCTCCACACCGGCAAACATCAGGGCTTCATTCACAATTTGCACTAGCGCGTCCCGTGCCCGTGGCAGAGCGCCAACCACCGCAAGCAACGGTGCGGCCTCGCTTTGATCGTAACGCGCATGGACAAGCCACGCGAATTCGGCAAGCCCACCGGCAAGTGCCAATTTTCCACCAAGCGCCTCAATGAGGTCTTGCGCAACACCTTCCGGCGGCGCCAGTTCACATGGCAAGGCCCGCCCCTCCACCGGCGCGTTGGCCAGCGTCTGGGCCAGCCAATCCATTGCGGCCGGCTCCAACAAGAGCGACGACGGCGCAACATCGAGATTGAGTCCAAGCCCGAGCCCCTCAGCCGCCAGCATTCCGGCCAGCGCCCGACCGGAAACCGCGGCATAGGGCGCTTCACCGGCGAAGTCCGCCAGCCTCTCTTCACGATCAAAGGCCAGTGCGAAATCTGCACCTTCTACAGTCAAAATTCGCGGCCTGACCGCATCGGCGCCCGCTTTTTCCTCCAATAGCAGAAACAACTCTGCTTCGGACAGCCGATCAAAATACCGCATCCGGGCATGGATGTCTTCCTCATCCGCCTGCATCCGGGCGTGCGCGCGATCAAGCAGAGTGTCGTCATCCATCCAGCACCTCCTTTACCCGGGCACGCAAAACCGGTTGCAGCTCGTTTTCGAACCACGGGTTCTTTTTCAGCCAGTTGGTATTGCGCCATGACGGATGGGGCAGCGGAAACACCTTTGGCGCGTAATCACGCCATGCCCGCACGGTTTGCGTGACACCCAGGCGCGTGCCCAGATGCCACCGCTGAGCATGTCCGCCGACAAGAACCGTCAGCCGCACGTCGCTCAGTTCGGCCAACAATCGCTCATGCCACAGCTCGGCGCACCGCCGTGGCGGTGGCAGGTCAGACCCTCGATTGTCGTAGCCGGGAAAACAAAACGCCATCGGGACGATGGCGATCCGATCGCGATCGTAAAACTGCTCGGTGCCGAGGCCCAGCCAGGTGCGCAGCCTGTCCCCCGAGGGGTCGGTAAACGGCTTGCCGCTTTCATGCACCCGTGCTCCGGGTGCTTGCCCGGCAATCAGCATACGCGCACCGGGCCTGACCCAGACGACCGGCCGCGGCTCGTGCCCTGTTGCCGTAGCCGCAAACTCGGGCGCGCACAGGCGGCATGCGCGGATTTCGCGGATCAGAGATCGGGAATTGACCATGACGCTTTCTGACCTTCGACCCTCGGGGACGCAAGGGGTGGTTGGCGGGACATTATTATTTCGATCATTCCAGAATAATGGAAATACTTGAAGGCAATGATCCAACCCTTGCCGATGCGGCGGTTGCGTTTGCCGCTCTCGGATCTGAACAGCGCCTTGGCGTGTTGCGCGCGCTGGTGCGTGCCGGTGACCCTGGTCTGAGCATGGGTGCATTGGGCAAATCTTGCGGCATTGCCGGGTCTACGCTGACCCACCATGTGAAAACCCTGGCTCACGCGGGGTTGGTAAGGCAGGCAAGGCAGGGACGCTCGATCATTTGTGCCGTAGACTACCAACGCGTCAACGCACTTTCGAAATACCTGCTTGATGAATGCTGCGCCGATGCAGGCGGCCTGGAACAATCTGAAAATGGCTGAGATGGCCGATCCGCCACGCAACCTGGCCGGGCTGTGGAAAAGTTCCGACAAGCCTGTGCTGGTGATTGCCGGCATCTATGGGGCTATCATCCTGCTGGCTCCCGGGCAGTTCCTGCCGGCACTGGGCTTTACCCTGTCAGCCATCGGGCGCACCGCACCGTTCATCGCCGCGCTATTGGCGATGGGGGTGCCGCTTCTGGCGGGCTTGACGGCGCAGGACATGAGCCAGGGCGCCGCGATGTCATTTGTCATTTCCGGCGGCGTCAGTTCAATTCCAGCAGCGCTTGCCGTCTGGGCGCTTGTGAAACCTCGCGTTTTCGCAGCCTATATCGGCTTTGCTTTTGTCGGCGCGCTGATCGCCGGAACCCTGTGGGGGCTTCTTGCCTGACAGAGCCGAGCAGCCCGGCTGCATCCTGGCCTGAAAATAACTCTGCCGCAGGCATCGCGCCCGCGCCGGTTTCCTTAAAGGAAATTCAAGATCAGCGTCGCCGCCAACAGGACCGCGATCCAGACCACCATCGCCCCGGTCGGCCAGTTGCGCGCCATGCGCCCTTCGGGTCCGTGAGAGTGATAAAGGCTGCGCACAATGTTCTCGGCCCGCCGGCGCCAGAA
>Ga0256839_1006028_pt1 | contig 10869 bp, 13 predicted proteins | sample 354166metaG_FD_185968 | JGI IMG/M metagenome (GOLD analysis project Ga0256839, IMG submission 185968) | Hydrothermal vent microbial communities from Mid Atlantic Ridge, Atlantic Ocean - 354-166 | ecosystem: Environmental > Aquatic > Marine > Hydrothermal vents | place: Atlantic Ocean: Mid... | reverse complement strand
TGGACTCACTAAACCTTGCACGTAAAAACCCTGATAGAGAAGTGATCTTTTTTGGATTAGGTTTTGAAACCACCATGCCCAGCACCGCACTCACGGTGTTACAAGCTGAGCGCGAAGGCATCACTAATTTCTCACTCTTTTGCAATCACATTACTACCGTGCCAACAATAAAAGCCGTGCTTGATTCACCCGACATGCAACTCGATGGGTTTTTAGCGCCAGGTCATGTAGCGATGGTAATTGGTGAACGACCTTTTGATTTTATTACTAAGGATTATCACAAACCTTTGGTAATTACGGGCTTTGAACCATTGGATATTTTGCATTCAATGTGGATGCTCCTTCAGCAAATCGAAGCAAAAGAAAGTATTGTTGAAAATCAGTATTCTCGCATCGTACCGCCCGAAGGAAATGCTCCTGCATTAGAAGCACTTACGCAAGTCTTTGAAGTACGTGAATTCTTCGAATGGCGCGGTCTAGGATCTATCGACCACTCAGGCGTTCGCATGAAAAAAGAATACGCCGCCTACGATGCCGAAGAGAAGTTCTCCGTACCCAATTTGAAAATTGCCGATCCTAAATCCTGCCAGTGTGGCGAAGTTATAAAAGGTGTGATCAAACCGTGGGATTGCAAAATATTTGGCACCAAGTGCAACCCTGAAAACCCAATGGGCGCGTTAATGGTGTCATCCGAAGGCGCTTGTGCGGCTTACTTTAATAACGGTTACGAGCAAAAACGCGCATGAACATTGATTTAGAAAGCCTTCCCAAAACAAAGTTTCGTGGAAAAAATATTACTTTAGCCCACGGCGCAGGTGGAAAAGCCATGCGTGACCTCATCGATGAAGTATTTGTCGCAGGTTTTGATAGTCCCGAACTCACCCTTTTAGAAGATCAAGCACGTTTTGATCTAGCAGACCTATCCAAACTTGGTAGCAAGCTAGCCATGACGACCGATTGCTATGTCGTTGACCCATTATTCTTCCCCGGTGGAGATATAGGTAAGCTCGCCGTAACAGGAACAGTCAACGATTTAGCCGTAGGCGGAGCTACTCCGTTATACCTCACCTGTGGGATGATTATCGAAGAAGGCTTTGCCATTGATGATTTGCAGCGCATTGTTGCATCAATGAAAGCGACCGCAGATTCTTGCGGTGTACGCATCGTCACAGGTGATACAAAAGTTGTACCACGCGGTGCAGCAGATAAATTATTCATTAACACCGCAGGTATCGGTGTAATCCCCGAAACCAGTAATATATTGGCAGATCGCGCCCAAGCAGGCGATGTTGTCATTATAAACGGCTACGTGGGAGACCACGGTGCAGCCATCGTAGACGCACGAGGTGAACTTGCTTTAGAGATAAGCACAGTCACCGACTGCCAACCACTCAATGGTTTAATCACAGAAATGCTAAAAGTATGCCCAGATATTCACTGCATGAGAGATGCTACACGAGGCGGATTAGCCACCGTACTCAATGAATTCGCCAGCAGTAGTGAAGTTGCGATACAACTGGATAACACCAAAATCCCCGTTCGAGAAGAAGTACGTGGAGTTTGTGAAATTCTTGGATTAGATCCACTATACCTAGCCAATGAAGGCAAACTCATCGCCATCGTCGCAAAAGAAGATTCAGAAGCACTCTTGAAAGCCATGCAACAACATCCTGCTGGAAAAGACAGTTGCATTATCGGTTACGTTGAAGAATCTCCAAAAGGGAAGGTGATTCTAGAAACAGGCTTCGGCGGGAATCGGATGATTGATATGTTAATTGGCGAGCAGTTGCCGAGAATTTGTTAGTAGCATAGATGACGGCTTCACCTTTGAATTTTTGGTTGTATTTTGCTCTCATGGAACACTCCTTTTTTTATAATAAAAAGTGTCCGTTTTAGCTAAGGCAGATCAGTATAACTACCAAGATATTTGCGGATGACCTTAGCTTTATTATATTCAAGTTTCTGCGTCGTAGATTTTTTTATTGGGGTAACTTCTTTGAGATAGCGATCCAAGGCTTTAGTAATTGTGTTTTTTTCAGAGTTGTTTCTCGGAATATAAATACCACGAACAATTTCATCTTCTGTTGTTCTTGCCAGTTAGTTGCATCCCTTTTAACTCTAAAAGTTTGTGATCTAGGAGGATGCCCTGTAATACGAATAAGTGCTTTCCAATTACCTGCTGGAGTCTTAATAATAGTAGCCATAATGTACCCTCTGAATCTCATGAGTATACCTTTATTGCCCTAATCCCCAGATAGAAACCTCAAATAGCATAAAAGCCTTGGTTGTATAATGCTTTGCAACCAAACAAGACATCACCCATAGGGTGCAGCCAAGGCTTATGAATAGTTTGCCCTACAAACTCAGCACAACAAACGATCAATTGAAACAAGAATCAAGGTTATATGCCAATGGTCGGCCATATTGCCTAGGTTAAAAGATAAGAATCTCTTTCTTTTTCTAATTCTTCATTACTAATATTCATTATAGCAGTATTAAGTTTCTTAAGATTTTCTTCGTGTTCATGTCGCAGTTTAACTTCTTCCTTAACTGATTTAGGATCAATTCCTAGGGCGATAAAACACAAGTCTTCTAAAGGTGCACTTTGCATCCTTTGCCAAAAACCCCAATCAATATATATACCAAAAGGTATTACACCTTCTTTAAAAAAATCTATAAGCAAAACCCTCACAATGCTCACCTTTAATAATCACACTGCCAGCCGTTAAGGTTTACGGTTTTTCAGGAGCTACCCTAGACAGTGCAAACGCGGTTATCCGTGGGCTTTATCAACATACTCTTTTAGCACGGCATCTATTCTCGATTGCCAGCCTTTACCGTCGGATTTAAAGTAGCTTATGACTTCATTGCTTAGTCGAATAGTGGCTGAAACTTTTACAGGCGTTTTTTGCTTCCCCCTGCTTATTAGCTTTGGCATCACCTCACTGGCTGGTTTTGCTTTTTTAAATACATCTTCCGTCCATTCAGGATTTTCAGTATCAATTTTTTCTGATTTATTTACTGTGGCTGTCATAGCGTTTTACCTCTCTTTTATTGTCTTTTCTTAGGCTTATCACCCTTATAGCTTTGTTGCGCGGTGTAAATACTAATACATGAAGCGATCATCTATAAAGCCTATTGCGCTGTAGCGCGGTTCTCCGTAGTCCTTACGGGTATCTTCAACCACTAAAGCACTATCCCATTCAAAGCCATTTGCAATATCAAAGCTTATACCTCTGACTTCGATATTCTGTTGATTCTTTTTAGGATTGTATTCTATTTCAATATTCATATTGTAGTAACAATTAGACTTATTTGCAAATTAACCAGATTAACTGCCAAACCTTTGAACCTGTAGTAAGCACTTCACAAAACAAGCCCCCACCATCGCGCAAGCGGTATAGTTTATCCTGTGGCTTTGCATTCCTAACAGTAGGGTCTGAAAGCTTCTGTGTAGTGTATTTCTTCATGAATGCTGGTATGGGATTTTAGAAAAATCTGTCATACCAGCAAATATACCAGCATTTGAGATTGATACCAGCAAATTTAGATAAATAAAAAGGCATCCATTTTCCCCGTAAATCCCCGTTTTTATTGGGTTTTTAGGTCAAACATGATGCCTTGTTATTTGTATATGGTGGGCCTGGAAGGACTCGAACCTTCGACCAATAGATTATGAGTCTCGTTATAAATCAATAACTTACTGATAGTTAAGCGAAATCAACATTAAGCTAGTTTAATCAATAGTATTTAGTAATCAGTAACTTAGCGTAGTTTGGCGAAAGGTGCAAAAACTGAGCACTGTACCTTTATTGTACCTTTTTAAATGGGGTAAAAACTCTCCTTTATTTTTATATACCCCAATATTTTTCACCGTGATTTCGTGTAGCTTCGACTCCGAAAGGCGAATCGAAGCTAGTTTATTGGATTAATGATGAATAATTTTTTGCTGTCAATCAGTTAATGAGTGAGGACTTTAATTGTTGTAAGATTTTATATGATAAAAACAATCCATGTTCGTTTACCAAAAGATCGTAATAGTCGGAGGTTTCCTTGGCTGTCAGCAGTCCTTTTGAATTTGCCAGCTTCAATACACCGACTGTACCCATCACATTTAGACCTGACCGAGTGGCTTTATTTCTTGCTACCAAATCATCCAATAAAATAAGATCTGCTTTGGTTTCCAGAGCAAGAACTATTGCCTCAAGCTCCCCTCGATGCAAATTGCCTAATGCGCCTTTAACATAGCTATTTCCAAGCTCAGAGATATTTTTCCTAATGATAAAGTCTGGAGGCACAAGAGCCTTGAGTTCTGTAATTACAGCATTTGGTATAGCGATATCTTCAAAACATTGCGCTAATAACTCAAAAGCATCAATTTTGGATAAGAAAATAAGAGGACTAGTATTGGAAACTACTTTAATATTCACTGAGGTACTAGCTTCTCTACCGTTGTCATATCCTCCAGTACAGATTTATCATCTATGATAAAACCTTTACCAAAATGCTCATCAAGTCTACTAAGAAAGGCTTCAAAAGATAAATCAGCTAAAGCAGCGGCTCTTTCAAAACTGACTTTTCTTGCATGATAGAGACTCGCAGCCATAAAAAAATCAGCGGAATTACTCCCAAGAGAATCCAGAATTTCATCAAATTGCTTTTGAAGTGTCATAAATCCTCCTTAGATAATTAAAATATACATGACTACGTCTTATTATATACCATAAGACACTCTTTTTAAGAGAGGTAATAATTATTGTTGAAACATAATGTTCAAGTTACTTCAAACCAGTAAGTATATCATTGCAATTATTATTGAAATCACTAACCAAATACCCCATAGCACGATAACCAGTTTTCCTTTTTGTGTACATGCGCTGGAGCATCGGAACCTGATCATCAACATAGTCATAAATCCTTACTTCTTTTTTACTGTCATATAAACGATGTAAACGTCCTGCATATTGTTGCAATGTTCCTTTCCATGAAATTGGCATTGCTAGAAATAACGTATCAAGTCGCGAATCATCAAAACCTTCGCCAATATATTTACCTGTAGCAAGGATAACTCTTTCCTCTTTATCATCAATTATGTCTAACTGTTCTCGTATTTTATTTAGTTTTTTGTTACCCATTCCACCATGTAAGACAATAATATTCTCAACCTTATTTAATAGTTTATCTGCCAATATTTTAAGATGAGAAACACGTTCGGTTAATAGCAAAGGTGATCTCCCCATTTTAACGTTGGAAATCACATCAGAAATAATCAGATTATTTCTATCCTCGTCCTCTGACAAGGATTGATATATTTGTTGAATGGTTACTTTCTCTCCTTCACTTTCCAGAATTGAAAAGTTTGTGGTCTGTGGAATCAAAATATGTTCAAACGGTCGCTCTAATGCAGCATCTTTAGCATTAACCTGATAACGAATTTCTCCACATTGCATAAAGATAATTGGATGATGACCGTCCTTTCTAATGGGGGTTGCAGTGAGTCCCAGAACATATTTGGCTTTTGCCTGTTTGAGTATTTGCTCAAAACTAAAAGCCGAAAGATGATGGCATTCATCGATAATGATATGACCATATTTTGATACGTCTTGATAAACTTCTCCATTTCGATAAAGGCTCTGCAATAAGGCAATATCCAACTTTCCGTTGGGCTTTTTCTTTCCACCTCCAATTTGCCCAATATCATCTATCGATACAGATAAAAAGGTCGCCAAACGTTCACGCCATTGCTCAAGTAATTGTTTTCTATGTACCAGTATCAACGTACTTCTCTTACGCACAGCTATCATCTTTGCAGCTACCACTGTTTTACCAAAGGCAGTTGTTGCAGATAAAACACCTATATCATATTGTCGTAGTGTTTTAACTGCATCTTTTTGTTTTGCTCGAAGTTTACCTTTGAAACCCACCCGTAATGGCTTGCCTTTGGTGCATTCATCAATCACTTCAACATTGATTTTATAGTCTTTTAATAGTTGAATTACATCGGAAAAACAACCACGTGGCAATACAATATGTAGAGGAAAATCATCATAACAAGCAATCATTCTGGGCTTGTTATAAACAGGCATTCGCATTGCCTGTGCACGATAGAATTCAGGGTTACTAAACACCGCTAAATGAATTAATCGATTAGTTAATATACTGGGTAGCTTTTCTTTCTCAATATACACACCATTAGCGATGACGAGCCTCAGCTCTTTCGGTAGTAGATCTTGAGGAATTTGTGTCTTTATCGGAGTTTTTTTCCAAGGAGTATCATTAGCCTCGCTAGAAGGATTATTTACTTGTTGATCAACTTCTTCAGCTTTCAATGCCACAATTCCCTCCACATCTACTTTAGACATTCGTTTGATTGTTGCCAGATACTCCCATTGGTCAGAGTAAGCCTGCAAATTCCCATCAACAAATACAGAGTTATTATGCTGTCTTGGTTTTTTTTGGAGAGGCAAAGCTATTAAATTGCCAAACCCACCGTTTGGCATCGTGTCTTGATTTGGGAAAAGACGATCATAGGAGCCTAGCCCTATCTCAATGCGTTTATCCATTGTTTTAGCAAGGATTACATTACCCATTTGTCTGGCAAGTACAGCAGGTACAAACTCAGAAAAGAATATCCAGACATGTCCACCATTCCCAGAACGTGAGCGTTCTAATGATGCTGGGATATTTAACTCATCACAGGTTTGTAGGAAAGCCAAAACATCATCCTGCCAGCTAGACTTGTCAAAATCTACAGCAAGAAACCCACAACTATCATCCAGAAGTAATGGGTAAACCCCGATAGTTTGCTTACCTGATAAATGATCATAGATTACTTGGTTATTGAGTGGCGTTAATGCACGATTATTACATTGACTACACTTGATTTTTGGCTTTTCACATAGTGAAGGTTTCCATTCATTATCACAGGAAGGACTATAACCAGATTTCCCACTTCTTGATTCCCAACGCTTGGGGAAAACATCAGTTCTACCTTTGAATAATGACTTGAATAGCTTAATTTTCTTTTCTGTAGCAAGTTCAGAAGGAGCTTGCGTAGCAGGATGAGATTGTGTGGCTTTTAAAGTTAATTGGTGTTTTAACTTAGAATTTTCGTTTCGTAAACGATCACACTCTTTTTCTAAGTCTTTTACTTTCTTTTGTAAGTTATTGACGCGATTATCAGCCGTGCCGAACATATCTAATTGATCATCTTGTATGTCTATTTCCATATTAGATAACTACTGTTTTAATCAACTGTGGACTCACCTATTCAATGACAACCATAGCATGGTAATTATATTAAACAGGTGGAGCATTAATAACAACACGTTTAATCGGCATCGTGAAGTTCTTCTAATAAATCTTCACCACTTATCTCAAAAGGAGATACCTTAGCTTCTGACAAGGCTTTGATAAACTCCTCACGGCTAAGATTAGCAATTTCTGCGCCTTTTCCTTGCGAAACTAGCCCTAGCTCATACCATTTTATAGCAGCAGCTAGACGCATTTCCTTTGCAAATTCTTTAGGATCAAGTTGCAACGCAGGAAAAATAGAATCAGGCATTTCAACAGTTACCATTGCCATGTCATTACCCTTTTAAATTGTTAACTTTGTCATCCTCTAGCGTATCTAAACCTTACCTAGAAATGCTCTGATAATAATCCATCGAATTCGATGGATTTGAATTATATCCTTCTTTATCGCGACAAAACCTGCTCAAGCCTTAATAAGGACTCTGCTCGTTGTTTCTTACTCATTTTAGCTAAGTTCATCATTTTCCAACGAACAGCAGGTAATTTTGAAACATTTTCTTGTAGCTCTCTGATGGGGAAAAGAGACCAATCAGGCTCATTCCTTTTTAAAGATAACAGGAAATTACGATCTGATTCTGAAAGCATTTCTATAATAGTCTTAATCATCTCATCACGAGTAGCCAACAAGTCCTCAAGGCTCACCTGTTGATTTGTCATCCCTAAAAATTCAGCATTATATAGGTCATCAATATTAGCTAAATGAGGCGCTAGTAATTCAGCCATAGGACGGTTACTACTGATTAAATAAACCAAGAATGTATTCTTCAAGTCTTCTGACAGTCCCTCATTTTTTAGCAAGTAATAAACATCGAATAAATCACGAGGATGCTGACGATCTAAAGCAGCGCAAAGCTTACCAGCATAAAGATCGTTGTGATTCTCAACCAGCATTTCGGCATAGCCAATATTATCTTCTACTGATTCAGCAACTGACATAACCGAAGGTGTATAAACACAGCCTCGGCTAACGGGTGACACTTCTATTTTTATACCAACGCCATCTCTGACTACAACTAGCTTGGTGATTGATTGATCGTTTCGCTGTTGCAAACGATTTACCTGACAACCTCTCATTCCATTCTCAATCGAATCTGACAGTCGAGCAAATGCATCACTGATCTTTGCCATTGTGGTTTTACGGTCTTCAATGGGCAGGTACGCCAAATCTATATCAACAGACAGCCTTGGCATATCTCTTACAAAAAGATTAATTGCCGTGCCACCTTTTAATGCAAAATCAGTCTCTTGCGATACATAAGGTAGCAGTTCTAGCAAAAACCGAACCTGTATTAAGTAGCGATTATTCTCACTAAACATGTTTAATTAAAATGCCTCGCCCATCATAAAACTCTCAGGCACTGTGATACGATACACGTTATCAAATCGCCCACCTTTTACTATTTGCATTTTGCCTTTACCGATCAAATTATCCTGATCTATCTTTTTAAACCATGCATGCTGATTATAATTAGCCAAAAACAAAAGTAAACGTACCACTTTGTCACTTTTACAGGATTGTAAAAGGCTATTAATAAGCTTTGGTCTCAACGTAGTAAGTCCTTCTAATAGCTCATTCGCATGTTGGAAACTGATACCTCCACTCTCAACATGGTACAAAGTCTCTAAGATTGCTCTTTCAGGGGAAGAAACCTTCAACACCCAATCCCTAACTTTTGTTGTAGATTGTTTAAAACCCAGGTCTTTAACCTCTTCACCAAATAGTGATTTTTTATTGAGCCAAAACTCTTGATGTAACTCGATAGCATTCACCCACGAAGGTAATTTTTTATCTCCACTATTCCCATAAAGGTAAATTCTATTTTCACCAGCAAGTGGTAAATAATGAGCATAGCCTTGCAAATTTAGTGCTGTAAGCCCTCCAACATGCAAAGGAAGGTTAGATAGCTTTTGTAAGCTTAAAACAACCCCTTGCCACTCTAGCAATGAGCTTGGGCGTATATAAGCACCACGCTCCAGTTTTTCAAGCCAATTACTGTGAACATATTTATAAACTAACTGGCGAGAATATCCTTTTTCTTCCAACCAGGCGCTAGATGCAACCACTCCTTCAGGTAGTATTTCATATAAATTAGATAATAGTGACTTGTTTTGTAAACTCATGGTTTACATTATATCACATATAAAAACCATTTCAAGTTGCATAATATTCTATTATGTAAACTACCAGTTTATATAATTTTTAAAACCAAAGCTAAACAAGCTCTGGTTCAATCTCATTAACCAACTGATAAGCAACCTGCTCAAAGGCAAACCAAGCTAAGAAGTTTTTAAGCTCGCTTTTGATCGGTAAAGGCTCGCCAGTTGATTCTTCATACTCTTCACGAAGCGCTTCAATTTCAGCGTAGTGCTTGTCATAAAAAGCGTGTGTGTCTTTGTAGTAAATCAGATTAGTCACCATGCCACTGATGCAACCGTGTTGCAGTAGGTCTTTAAAGAATATTTGAGGGTCATCATGCTCTAACCTGTAGTTCCTATTACTTGAATATGACTAGAGAACCATTTGGATGCTGTTAAATATATAGGCTTTTTGTTTTCATCAAGCCCCAAGAACATCTTTTCTCGTTTGAAGTACTTTTCAACATTGTAAGGCTTTCTAGTTTTCGGGATTATGTGTTCAAGATTTCTAATATCAGTATTACTGTCACGTTGTAATGTAGTTTTTTTGGTGAACTTGTCCTTTAAGCTATCAAACCATGATGATGTGTAACGATAGGTGAAAAAGGCTGCTATGCCTGAAGTAGTGAAGCCACCTGCATACCCGTACAAATGCTTAATGGGTAGGGAGTAGCGCTTGTGCCATAGCTCTTGTGCAATGTCTGGCAAGCCCAAGTACAAGAGAGGTTGAGCTATGACGGTGATTATAAAAATCAGCATAAATACCATTTTGGTGTTTCGTTCTTTAATCAGAATGGCTAGGATAAAGAACCAGCCAGCGATAAAGCCTATTGACCACCAGTATTCTTGGAGGAATACAAGCCAATCATAAAAGAGTGATTCAAGGTATCTAGTAAATTTTTGAAAGTAAAATTCGTAGTTTTTTATGTAATGGTCGAGGTTATTCATCGGGGTTTCCTGTAAATTGATTTATTTGAAGGAGAAGCTGGTCTTCAGCTGCTTTTTGGGATCGTTCTACAGCCAATTCATTGTCAAGTCGGGCTTTACGATTAGCCTGTGTTTGAAGAGCTTTAGCAGCAGTAAAGTTTCCAGCTTGATAAGCTTTGAGTAAGGTTCGTAGATACCCTACTGGATTTTTGATATTGTCTAACTGCCCTGAAAGTTCATCTAATAAAAGTTGTGCAGATTTTTGATCGATGACAGATAGCAAAGAGAGTATTGATTCTTGGTGCTCACTATTAAGTTTTGGAGACCAGACAAAGTCTTTTGTAGTTGTATTATTTGTTACTTGTATATTTTGTTTTAATTGTTTTCTTTGTAGTGGGGGATTATCCCCCTGCGGTTCTACGGGAGACGGATTCACCGCTGCGGTTTTCCCACTCCTATAATCAAGAAGATGATCAAAGTATCCATCACAAG
>Ga0256839_1006027_pt1 | contig 10869 bp, 9 predicted proteins | sample 354166metaG_FD_185968 | JGI IMG/M metagenome (GOLD analysis project Ga0256839, IMG submission 185968) | Hydrothermal vent microbial communities from Mid Atlantic Ridge, Atlantic Ocean - 354-166 | ecosystem: Environmental > Aquatic > Marine > Hydrothermal vents | place: Atlantic Ocean: Mid... | reverse complement strand
ACCTTTGAGGCATCACCGGAAGTGGAAGTGGTACTACGGCTTTTGGACGGCGCACACACTGTTGAGGATATTGTTGATGTACTCAAGCAACCTGAAAACAATCTTGTATTGGATGCAGAACGGCTCAAGGGCACAAGCCCCCTTTGGGCGAGGCAACTTGATTTCCTCGATGCTTTAAGCACAGCGCCTGCAATGGGCTTAACTACGCTACGGCGCCTGTGTGAATCCAGTGTTGCCATCCTATTTGGGGCAGACCCTCCTCGACCCGTACGAGGGCCACCCCGGCCTGGTCGGCTACCAGGCCGAGGGCTACCGGGTGCTCACCTTCTAAAGCCCGAGTCGGTAGCCGGCCGCGACCAGCAGAACCGTGGCCCAGCCCCAGAACATCTGGCCCCAGCCCACCTTCCGGGCGGGAATCGGGGGCCGGCGGAGCATGAAGAGGGCGTAGACCGAGAGCGCCGCGATCGCCGCCGCGCCCAGCCAGGGGATCCAGCCCTGCCAGGCGAAGAGCACGGCGAGCAGGGTGCCGAGGACGCCGGTGGCGGCCATCGAGGCCAGGCTCACCGGAAGCCCCCGTGCCCGGCGCACCGCCGCCCGGGCGTAGCGGATCGAGACCAGCGCCCGGAGCGCGAGCACGAGCCAGCCCCCAAGCGCCCACTCCGGGCTCCCGCCCCCCGCGAGCACCGCCGCCGGGGCCAGGGTGGCGGCCCCGAGCGCCCCGGCCATCTCGCCGACGAAGCTCCGGCCGCGTCCGGCGGCGTCGAGCCCGACCTTCAAAAACGCCATCGGAAGCCCGAGGAATAGCGGCAGGAGAAAGGGCGCCTTGGCGCTTAAAAGGGCGAGGGCGAGGCCTAGGCTTGAAAGCAGCACGTAAAACCCTCCCACCTTGAGGGCGAGCAGGGTGCGGGGGTAGCGGTGGCCCCGGCGCAGGTCGGAGAGCGTGAGCTTGACCGGGTGGTGGGCGAGGAAGGCGAAAAGCCCCATCACGCCCACCCCGAGCCCGGCCAGGCTCGGGGCGAGGGCGAGGCCGAGCAGGATGGGCTCGAGGGTGAAGCCCCAGCCGCCGTGCTCGGCGGGCAGGGCGACGCTGCGCAGGAGGGCGGGCGAACGCGTGGCCATGGCGCCTTTAGCCTACGCGTCCTCCTTGATAAGGAGGTTAAGGGCGAAGGAGACGAGCGCGAGGAGAAGGGCGCCGATGAGGGCGCCGGTAAAGCCCCGGACCTCGAGCGCGGTGGCGAAGGCCACGAGCCAGAGCACGAGGGCGTTCACCACCAGGGTGAAAAGCCCGAGCGTCAGGAGGTTGAAAGGAAGGGTCAGGAGGAGCAAAACGGGGCGGATGAGGGCGTTTGCCAGGCCGAGCACCAGCCCCGCCACCAGGTAGTCGTCGAGACCGCTTTCGGGTGCGAAGTAGACGCCCGCGTAGAGCTCGCTCACCACCCAAAGGGCGAGCGTGTTCACGAGCCAGCGCAAAAGGAGCGCCCGCATGCCGGTATGCTACAGGACGCATGGCGCGTCTGCTTCGCTTCGCCGAGCTCCGCTTTCCCATCGACCCCGCCGCCACCTTCGGGCGGGAGGGGCCGCTTGTGCTCGAGATCGGTTTCGGGGACGGGCGGTTTCTGGTCACCCTCGCCCGAGCGCACCCCGAGTGGAACCTCCTCGGGGTCGAGGCTGCCGGGGCCAGCGTGGTGCGGGCGCTCCGGCGGCTTCGCCGCGAGGGGGTCGAGCCGGTCCGGCTCTTTAAGGGGATGGCCGGGTTCGCCCTTCGAAACCTGGTACCCCCCCGGGCCCTTTCCCGGGTCTACGTCAACTTCCCCGACCCCTGGCCGAAAAGCCGCCACGCCGGGCGGCGGCTTTTGCAGGTGCCCTTTTTCCGCCTGCTCTCGACCCGGCTGGCGGATGGGGGCGCGCTTTTCTTGACCACGGACCACCCCGACTATTTCGCCTTCGCGCTTGAGGAGGGAAGGAAAAGCGGCCTTTTCGAGGTCCGGACCCTGCCCCCGCCCCCCGAGGTGCTTACCACCAAGTACGCCGAGAAATGGAAAAAACGTGGTCGCCGGTTCTATCACGCGGTCTTTGCCAAGGCGGCCGAGGCCCGCGAGGCCTTTCCGCCGCTTCGAAAGGAGGACGAGATGCCCCACGCGATCCTCGAAGGCCCGCTTCCCGAGATCCGGGACTTCGAAAAGAAGGTCCACGCCTTCCCCGGCGGGCACGCGATCTTTCTCGAGCTCACCCGGCGCCTTCCCGAGGGGTACTACTTCCTTTTGCGGGTGGAGGAGCCTGAGCTCGAGCTCATCCAAGAACTCCTCCTCGAGCTCCGCCCGAGCGCCCACGGCCTCTACGCCGGGCTCAAGCGCTTCGGCGACCCCCTCGTCACCCCCGGGGTGCGGCACGCGGTGGGATATCTGGTCGACTGGCTCGCCGCCATGGGTCTGAAGCTCCAAAAGCGCTCTTACTAAAAACCCCGGGGCCTTAGGGCCCCGGGGCAAGCGGGCCTTTTCGCCCTTACTCCTTGTAGATGTCCTTCCAGAGGAAGGTCCCTGAGCGCATTGGGTTGTAGTAGACGCCCTTTAAGTTGTCCCGGGTGACGATGAAGGGCGACTGCGAGGGCAGCGGCACGTTCACTGCCAGGTCGTGGGCGAGCCGCCCGATCTTCTTGTAGATCTCGGCCCGCTTCTCGGGATCCACGGTGGCCCGGGCCTCCTCGATCAGACGATCGAGCTCGGGGATCTTCAGGTTCTGCCGCTTCGCGAGCGCGCCCTTCGAGTGGTAGAAGGGGTGGATGAAGTTGTCGGGGTCGGCGTAGTCGGCGATCCAGCCGAGCGGCCAGATGGGCAGAAGTTTGTTCCGGGCGCTCCGCAGGTAGTCGGGCCACTGCAGGCCGCGTACGTTGACCCTGAACTTGGGGTTGATCGCCTCGACGTTGGCCTTCAGCATCTCGGCGATGGTCTGGCGGAAGGTGTTGCCCTGGTTGTAGGTGATGGTGATCTCAAACCCCTCGTCCCAGAGCTTGCCGCCGAAGGCCTTCTTAAAGTAGGCCTCGGCCTTGTCGGGGTCGAACTCGTAGATCGGGATGGTGGGGTCGTAGCCGAGGAACGAGGGCGGCAGGGCCATGGTGAGCTTGACGCCGTGGCCCAGGAAGATCTCCTCGATCAACGCTTCCTGGTCCACCAGGTGGGCGAACGCCCTGCGGACGTTGAGGTCGCTGAAGAGGTCGCGCGGCGTGTTCTTGCCGATGTAGGGGTTGTCCTCGCCCTCGACCTTGAAGTTGAAGAAGATCACCCCGGCCCCGGCGGGCGCCCAGTTCGGGTCGCTCCAGACCTTCACCCCGGGCAGGCCCCGCACCTGCGACTCGACCGTGGCCCAGTCGTTCACCGTCACCCGGTCGGCGTCGCCGCGCTTTAGGGCCTCAAGCCGGGTGGCCTGCTCCTTGACGATCTGAACGAGCACCCGCTTGATCTTGGGCTTTTCGCCCCAGTACTTGTCGAAGGCCTCGGCCACCACGTTCTCGCCGTCCCACTTGACGAGCTTGTAGGGGCCGGTGCCCGACATGTTTTTGTGGAGGAAGCCCTGGCGGAGGTCCTTGCCCGCCCAGTCGAGCCAGTCCTTCTTGGTGCCGCTCCACTCGCCGTTTTGAATCGCCCACTTGGAGTCGATGATCGCGGCGCCGGCGTAGAGCAGCTTGGCAAAGAAGCTGGGGTCGGGCTTCACCAGGGTGAAGCGGAGGGTGTAGAGGTCGTCGCACTCGACGCTCTTGTCGATGAGCTCCCAGTACTGGTCGTACGCCTCCTGCGAGGCGTTCTCGCCGAGGGCGCTCTTTGCGTTCGAGTCGTAGCCGATCAGGCTCTCGGCGAAGAACCATCCGGGCCCGTCGCCGGGGTTCGTCACCAGGATGCGCTCGAACGAGTACTCGGCGTCCCGGCAGGTCATCGGGTTGCCGGAGTGGAACTGAACCCCTTTGCGGAGGTGGAAGATGTAGGTCTTGCCGCCGTCCTTGATCTCGTAGCTGGTGGCGAGCAGCGGCTCGTACTCGGTGAGGGAGTCCTTCTTGTAGGTGTAAAGGGTCTCGTAGACGTTCTCGATGATGTGCAGCGAGGCGGTGTCGTAGGCCTGCGCGGGGTCGAGGGTGTCGATGTCGCCGAAGGTCATGTAGACGTAGGTGTCCTTCGGAACCGCCGCCAGGGCGACCCCGAGCAGGAGCGAAAGCGTCGCCAGAATGCCAATTTTCCTTCTCATAATCACCTCCCGTATCCTTGCGTACGAGGTTGAGTATAACAGGGCTTCCCGACACGCGGGCTAGCTGCGCGGGTCAAGCGCGTCGCGTACCGCGTCCCCGAGCAGGTTCCACCCGAGTACGAAGAGCGCGATGGCAAGCCCCGGCCAGACCCAGGTGTACCAGTACTTGAGGGGCTCGCCCGGCGGCCCCACGATCCAGTTGCGGGCGAAGTTCACCATCTGCCCCCAGTCGGCGAACCCGATCTCGGGGCCGAGGCCCAGAAAGCTCAGGGCCGCCACCGAGAGCACGATCGAGCCGATGTCGAGGCTCGCCAGGATGATCAGGGGCCCGATGGCGTTGGGGAGCACGTGCTTGAAGAAGATACGCAAGGGACCCGCGCCGAGCGCCCGGGCCGCGTCCACGAAGTCCTGGGCCTTGACCTTCAGGATGTTCCCCCGGAGCATCCGGGCGTAGGTGGGCCAGCTGACGATCGCGATCGCCAGCATGATCGTGGTAAGGCTGCGGCCGAAGATGGTTACCGCCACCATCACCAGGACCAGGCCGGGGAAGGCGTAGACCGCGTCGGTGAAGCGCATCAGCGCGTGGTCCACCCAGCCGCCCAGGTAGCCGGTGAGCCCCCCGATTAAGATACCGATCAAAAGTGCGACGCCGATCACCAGGATGCCCACGTAGAAGGCGCTCCGGGCGCCCCAGATCAGCCCGTAGAGGATGTCGTAGCCGCCCCCCGAGAGGCCGAGCGGGTACTTCTTGGAGGGGTGCTTGGGGATTGGCGAGTAGCCCTTCCGGGGGATCTTGTAGCAGGAAGCCGGGGGGTGGAGGGTCGCCTGCCAGAACTTGGGGGAAAGCGGGTTCCTGAGTACTCTGACCGCCTCGGTGCGCTTCACGCCCAGGTCGCGGAGGCAGCTTCGACCCATGCGGTCGGCGGTGAGGGCGGGGGCGAAGATCGCCACCAGCATGAAAAAGAGCACGATCAGCGTGCCGACGATCGCCAGTGGGTTGCGGCGGAACCGCCGCCAGGCGCGGGAGCGCCAGAAGGACTCGCGTCTGGGTTTTAAGAGGGTCGCTTCGGCCATGGCCTCCTCACTCGTAGCGGATCCGCGGGTCCACCAGGGCGTAGAGCACGTCCACCGCGATGTTGGCAAGGGCGACGATCAGGGCGGTAAAGAGGGCGAACCCAAGAATCGAGGGCTGGTCCAGCTGGACCGCCGCCGCCGCCGCCCACTGACCGAGGCCCGGGAGGTTGAAGATCGTCTCGGTGATCACCACGCCGTTCAGCATGAAGGCGAACATCAGCCCGGCGAGGGTGATCACCGGGATCAGGGCGTTGCGGCGGGCGTGCTTGTAGTGGACGACCTTTTCCGGCAGGCCCTTGGCCCGGGCGGTACGCACGTAATCCTTGCCCAGCTCGTCGAGCATCGAGGAGCGCATTACCCGCACGATCTGGGCGCCGAGCACCAGGATCAGGGTGATGGTGGGGAGCACGAGGTGCTTGAGCGCGGCGAGGGTTACGTCGAGCCGGCCGTTTAGGAGCCCGTCGAGGGAAAGCAGCCCGGTGTAGTAGCGGAACTCCCCGGCGTTCGCCTGCTGGGCGAGCTGGATGATCAGGTCCGGGGGCAGCCGGCCGATGCCGAAGAGTTTGAGGTAGCCGTAGACGACGGCCACGAGCGCGATGCCCAAAACGAAGGTGGGCAGCGACCAGAAGACCACCGCGAGTACCCGGATCAGCTGGTCCAGGAAACGGTCCCGGTGGATGGCGGCGAGCGTCCCCAGCCAGATGGAAAAGAGCAGCGTGGGCAAGAAGGCGTAGAGCACGAGCTCGGCGGAGACCGGGAGCCGGGTGGCGATGGCTTCCAGCACCGGCTTCTTATCCACCCGGGAAAACCCCAGGTTCCCCTTCAGGGCGTTTTTCAGCCAGGTCCAGTACTGCACGTAAAAGGGCGCGTCCAGGTTGTACTGCTTGATGATCTCGTCGATGTGGGCGAGCTGCTGCTCGCTCTTCACGTAGGCGGCAGCCCGCGCCGTCGGGGGCAGGAACTGGAGCAGCCCGACGATCACCACCGAGACCACGAAGAGCACGATGGGCAGTTGCAAGACTCTCCGGATGGCGTAGACCAGCATGCTCCACCCCTGCGCTAGACCCGGCTTCGGGGGTCGAGGGCGTCTCTTAATCCGTCGCCGACGTAGTTAAAGGCGAGCACCGTAAGCAGGATGGCGAGTCCGGGGAAGATCGCCAGGTGGGGGGCGTAGAAGATGTAGTCCTGGGCTCCGGTGAGCATGTTCCCCCAGGTGGCCACGGGGGGCTGGATCCCGAAGCCGAGGAAGGAAAGGCCGGCCTCCACCAGGATGGCAAGGCCTACCTGGAGCGTGGCGTCCACGATGATCGGTGCGATGGCGTTGGGGACCAGATGGCGGAAGACGATCCGGGTCTCGCTCACCCCCAGGGCCTGGGCCGCCAGGGTGAATTCTTGCTCGCGGAGGGAGAGGATGAGCCCCCGCACGATGCGGGCGGTGGTGATCCAGCCAAAGACCACCAGGATCAGGATGATGATCGCCACGCTCGCCGCCTCCCCGAAAAGCGAAGCGGTCAGCTTGCCCAGGGCCGATTCGGGATTGCGCATGAAGGCCGAGAGCACGAGCAGGATGGGCAATCCGGGAAGGGAGAGCATGAAGTCGATGATCCGGCTGATCACCACGTCCACGTCCAGGGCGATCCGTCCCACCACCCCGAAGGCGAGGAGGGCCAGGGCGCCCAGGTGGGCGAGGTAGTAGCCGGCGAGCTCGATCGGGGAGAGGTCGCCCCGGGCCATGCCAGGCTCCGCCAGCGTGCGGGCCACGTCGACGATCAGGCCCGCGAAGCCGAGGAGCAGGGCCCAGGAGAAGCCGTACCAGAGGGCTCGGGCGAGCTTCTCCCCGAGACCCGGGAGCCGGTTGAGGAGGTAGGCGGCGAGGAGCGCCCCGGCAAAGCCGAGCAGGGCGGTGCCGGGCTCGGTCCGGTAGAAGAGGTAGAGGGCGGTCCCGAGCCCCACGAGCGAAAGGAGCACGACGGCGAGCCCGCCCCGGCCCAGCAGCTCGCGGTAGGTTGGCGAGGCGGGTCCGGCGAAAAAGAGGAAGGCGCGACCGGCGAAGTAACCCGCGATCGCGCCCACCAGGGTACCGATCAACACGCTGGAGAGGGCCACCGTGAAACCCACCAAAAGGGAGATCCGCCCCCCGTAGATGAGCCGGGAGAGCACGTCACGGCCGAGCTCGTCGGTCCCCAGGGGGTGCCCCGGTGTTCCCGGGGGGAGGAAGTAGCTGGCGGCGAGGTTCGGGCCCTCGGGTTGAAGATTCGGATCCGGAATCCAGCCGAGCCGCACCAAAAGCGGGGCGGAAAGCGCAAGCGCCACGAGCAGAATGATGATGCCGAGGGAGAAGATCGCCATGCGGTGACGCCGGAAGCGGCGCCAGGCGAGCGTCCACGGGGTTTCGATGCGGTTTTGGGCCATGGCTCGCCCCTAACGGTACCGGATCCGCGGGTCCACGACCGCGTAGGCGAGGTCCGCGAGCAGGTTGAACACGGCGGTCAGCAGAGCCAGAAAGACGAGCGCGGTCATGGCGACGTTGTAGTCCTTTTCCACCAGCGCGTCGAAGAGCGCGCGCCCCATGCCCGGCCAGGAAAAGATCGTCTCGGTAAGCACCGCCCCCGAGAAAAGGCCGGGGATGGCCAGGCCCATCAGGGTGACGATCGGGATCAACGCGTTACGGAGCGCGTGCTTGTAGACCACCACCCGCTCGGGCAGCCCCTTGGCGCGGGCGGTACGCACGTAGTCCTGGGAGAGGACCTCGAGCATCGAAGCTCGCATGAATCGCGTCCAGCTGGCCATCGAGATCACCGAGAGGGTGAAGGCGGGCAGTACCAGGTGCCAGATCCGGTCTTTCAGGTAGGGCCAAAAACCCACCTCGGCGGGGTCCAGGCCCGGGGTGACGTAGCCCCCGGGGGGGAAGATCGGTTCGGTGCGGCCGAGGAGCTCGGGGAGCCAGACGGCGAAGATGAGCAGGAGCATGATCCCGAGCCAGAAGACCGGTGTGGAGTACCCCACGAACGCGAGGAAGGTGATCACGTAGTCGGCGAGGGAGTACTTGCGGAGGGCGGAGTACACGCCGATAGGGATCGCGATCACCACCGCGAGCAGAAAGGCCGTTCCCGAGAGGAGCAGGGTCATCGGCAGGCGTTGCTGGAAGATGAACTCGGTGGCGGGGATGGCGTAGGTTCGCGAAAGCCCGAAGTCGCCCTGAAGGGCGAGCCCGAGCCACTTGAAGTAGCGGATGTGGATGGGCTGGTCAAGGCCGTAGGCCTTTTTGAGTTCCTCGATCTCCTCCTGGGTAATGCGAGGGTTGGCGAAGATCAACGCCTCCAGGGGATCGCCGGGTTGCAGTGCCACCAGCGCATAGACCACCAGGGAGATGAAGAAGAGGAGCGGCACGATCTGGAGGACGCGCCTGAGGGTGTACGCGAGCATCGCTTTAAGAATCTACCAGAAAACGAGGGGGCCGAGTTGGCCCCCTCGGGTCGTCAAACCCCCCTACCGGACCGGGGTGGCGTAGTCGGCCTGATCGTAGATCTTCTGGGCGCCGTTTTGCTCCCAGCCGATCAGCCAGCCCTGGGTGGTGGGGTAGCCGAAGCTGCCGTGGTAGGTCGAGGAGATGAAGTTCACCAGGCCCTTCTTGATTACGTAGGGGTTCGAGCGCCAGTAGAGCGGGATCGCGGGGAGCTCCTCGGCCCAGATCTCCTGCATCCGATGCCAGAGCTGCTTGCGCTTTTCGGCGTCGAACTCGACCATCGCCTGGGCCCGGAGCTTGTCGAACTCGTCGTTGCACCAGCCGAAGTTCACGCCGGAGTAGTTGTTGTCCGGGGTGGGTACGAGGTTCGCGCCGGTGATCAGGTCGTTGCAGGTAAAGACCGAGGCGTCGTCGACGATGCCGAAGAGCCAGGCGAACTCGAAAAGCCCCTTCCAGCTCCCGTCGTAGGCCTTGGAGAAGAAGTCGTGGGAAAAGACCACCGCCGAGGGGGCGTTGTTGATCTTGACCTTGATGCCCACCTTCTTCAGGTCGTTTTGGAAGAAGACCTGGGTCCGCTCCCGGATGCGGTTGCCGGCGGTGGTGACGTACTCGATCTCGAACTTGACGGTGCGCCCGTCTTCGGTCTTGCGCTCGAGGTAGCCGTCGCCGTCGAGGTCTTTCCAGCCCAGCTCGGCCAGGATCGCCTTCGCTTTTTCAGGATCGTAGGGGTACTTGCGAACGTTGGGGTTGGCGTTGGGGTCCTGGAAGTGCACCCAGGTGTCGGCGACCGGTTGCAGGCCCTGGAAGAAGGCTTCCACCAGGCCCTGGCGGTTCATCGCGTAGGTGAGCGCCTGGCGGGTCTCCTTTTTGTCGAGCATGAGGTCGCGAACCGACTGGACGTTGGTGAACTTATTGACCTCGATGTGCTCCCAGATCACCCCCGGGACCATCCAGATGTCGAAGCGGCCTTCGGCCCTGCGGGTGAGTTGCGGGGCGCGGGCTTGGTCGAAGGTGAGGGCCACCGAGGAGGTCGCGTCGATCGCGCCACCAAGGATCGCGACCAGCAATGCGTTGGTGTCCTGGATAAAGCGGTAGACCACCTTTTGCACGTACTTGTCCGCACCACCCGGTGGCTCGATGTGGAACTTGGGGTTGCGAATGAGCTCGAGCGAGCTGTTCGGAACCCAGCGCCGGACCGTGAACGGCCCCGAGAAGACCTGCTTGCCCTGGTTGAGCGCCTTGGGCGAAGCGAAGGAAGAGATGAACTTGTGGTAGAGGTCGGTAACCTTCTGGGCGTCCTTCTTGAGGTCAAGCTTAGCGATCTCGGCCTTGGTGGCCTCCCACGCTTCGCGCATCACGTGTTCGGGAGCGAGTCCGATCGCGGATCCCACGAGGTCGTAGAAGAACGCGGGCTCGAAGACGACCACGAAATTCTTGTCGTCAATAACGCGCACTTCCTTGAGCCGCTCCCAGTAAGTGGGATCTTGCAAGGGGGCGCCGGGGTGCTTGCCCACTTCGAACCAGAAGGCCGCGTCCTTGGACGTGATCGGGGTTCCATCCGACCAGTAGATGTCGTCCCGGAGCGTGTAGTGGATCTCGAGCCGTTTCTTGCCATCCCCGATATCGGTGACCTTAACCCGCCCGTTTTGCACCGTGGGGACCTCGGTGGCGAGGAGCGGCTGGTCGTTGCCGTCCTGGTCGATGAACTCGAGCCCTGCCCACAGGAGATTCTCGATCTCGCTCGCGATGGCCTGGGCGGTGATGAAGTTCCAGAAGTCACCGAGGACCCGAGGTTCCTGGGAAGCACCTACGACCAGGCTGTTGTCCTGCGGTCCTGCCAGGGCCAGACCGAGGGTAAGGGCGATCGCAATCCAAGTTTTCCTAACCGTTTGTATCATAAGCATCCCTCCTAGTCGTACTTCGCTCGTGCTCCGTTATTATAGCGGCTCTTTCAGGCGGGTGTGCGTAGTCATAAAGCTGGCGACCGCCTTTCGGTTCAGGCTGACCCCGATCCCCGGGCCCTCGGGTACGGACATCCACCCGTTCTTGGCCTCGAGGGGTTCGTTCACCACGTCCACCTCCCAGTAGCGGCTCGC
>Ga0256839_1006026_pt1 | contig 10870 bp, 8 predicted proteins | sample 354166metaG_FD_185968 | JGI IMG/M metagenome (GOLD analysis project Ga0256839, IMG submission 185968) | Hydrothermal vent microbial communities from Mid Atlantic Ridge, Atlantic Ocean - 354-166 | ecosystem: Environmental > Aquatic > Marine > Hydrothermal vents | place: Atlantic Ocean: Mid... | reverse complement strand
TACTAACCAACCACCAATCACCAAATGAACAAAATCCTCCTACTAATCATTGCATTTGTACTGTTTCAGAACTGTGAATCGGGATATGAAGAAACAAGTAACGGCTTTCTATATAAAATCCTCAAAAAAGGGAAAGGAGAAAAAATTGTATACGGGAACTATGTTTACGTTTGGTTTGCTATCTCTACTGGAGATTCTACTATTTTTACAACCGAAGAAACAAAAGGAAAAGAAGCCTTACTTCGCGATCCTGCTACACAAAGCAGGGAAGTGAAAGACCCTGTATTAGATGTTTTACCATTGTTGAACATAGGAGATAGTGCAATCGTTATTGTAGAAATAGACGATTTGATGAGACTAACTGAAGACCTTAAGGATGTAAAAAAACTGTATTATACGGTTGTAGTGAAAGACATGAAGACAGTTGAAGAAAAGAAAAAAGAAGAGCAAGAGAAGATCTCCAGACGAAAAGAGGCGGATGAAAACAAACTGCTTAAAAGAACAGAAAATCTTAAATCTAACTCGAAAAGTAGTGCTGTTTATGATCGGTTACGATCAAATATAAAGAACCATTCTAAGCATCCTGATTTGAAAAAAACAGATTCTGGGCTAGAATATATTATTTTTAAACAGGGAAATCAGCCATTGTGCCAAAGTGGGGAGCAAATTATCGTCCACTACATAGGTATGCAGGAAGAAGGCTTGGTTTTTGATGAAACCTATACTTTTGATGAGCCTTTTTCTTTTACTTTGGATAAAGGACGAGTCATCAGGGCGTGGGACGAAGGCATACAGTTGCTAGGAACGGGTGGAGAGATCTTTATGAAAGTTCCTCCCAGACTTGGATATGGCGCAACAGGATCAGGGCCATTAATACAACCCAATGCGACTATTTATTTTTATGTAGTGGTTCAGGGAAGAAAGTAAAAATATTTAAAAATGACAGTAGAACAATTAAAAGATCTGCAAAAACGCCTCGACCAGTTGAGGCACTATCTTTGACGTCGATAAAAGACGACATGATAAAATAGAACTGGAACAAGAAATGCTTAATCCTGATTTTTGGAATGAATCCCAAAGAGCGGAAGGCATTATGAAAAAATTAAAAGGCCATAAAAACTGGTTGTCGAAATACGATGGTGTCGAAGCCGAAGTAGAAGACCTGGAGGTGCTTTTTGAGTTTCTGAAAGAAGGAGAAGGGACGGAAGAAGCCGTTGATGCCAAGTATAAAACGGTACTCAAACTGATTGATGATGTAGAATTCAGGTCTACACTTAATCGACCAGAAGATGAACTCAATGCCATTCTTGAAGTCAATGCGGGCGCAGGCGGTACGGAAGCCTGTGACTGGGCGTATATGCTCTATCGTATGTATATGATGTGGGCAGAAAAACAAGGCTACAAAATATCAGAATTAGACCGTACCGATGGTGATGTAGCGGGAATAAAATCCATTTCTTTAGAACTTAAAGGTGATTTTGCCTACGGTTTACTCAAAGGTGAAAATGGCGTGCATCGTTTGGTGCGAATCAGTCCTTTTAATGCCCAAGGCAAGCGAATGACCTCTTTTGCCTCTGTTTTTGTCCATCCAATGGTGGATGATAGCATAGAAATTGCCGTAAATCCTGCAGATATCGAATGGGACACTTATAGAGCAAGTGGAGCGGGTGGCCAGCACGTCAATAAGACGGAATCAGCCGTTCGTTTACGACACCTACCGAGTGGGGTAGTGGTGACCTGCCAAGAAGAGCGATCACAGCACATGAATAGAGACAAAGCCATGCAAATGCTTAAATCTCGATTGTATGAATTGGAATTAGAACGTCAACTACAAGAAAAAGGTCAGGTAGAGTCCCAAAAAATGAAAAATGAGTGGGGCTCACAAATCAGGTCTTATGTATTAGACGATCGTAGAGTAAAAGACCATAGAACAAATTATCAAACCTCGCAAACGGATGCCGTTTTAGATGGTGATATTGATGATTTTCTGAAAGCCTGGTTGATGTTTGACGGAACGGCGTAAAAAACAAAAAGATGGAGGGAAATAAAACGATAGGCATAGTGTTTTCTGGCGGAGGAGTAAGAGGAGCGGCTCATGCCGGGGTTTTAAAAGCACTGGAAGAAAATGGAATTCAACCAAATATTCTTTCAGGAAGTAGTGCTGGAGCATTAGCTGGAGCATTATATGCGGCTGGCTTTAAACCCGAGGAAATACTCCGCTTTTTTAAGGAAAACAGCAATGTGTTGCGCTGGCAAAATTTTTCAAGAACAAAACCAGGTATTCTGGATACAGAAAAATATGCTGTTATTTTTGAGCCTTGGTTAAAAAAACATACGTTTGAATCAATTGATAAAAGGCTATATATATGTGTGACGGATGTATTAAAAGGAAGCGTAAAGTTTTATTCTGAAGGAGAGTTGGTGCACCCATTGTTGGCTTCTGCTGCTGTTCCAGGTATTTTTTCTCCTGTTGAGATAGGTGATAGTTGGTATATAGACGGAGGCACGATGAATAATTTTCCGATAGAACCACTAATTGGCCAATGTGATTTTTTGATAGGTAGTTTTGTGTCTTTTAAAGGCTCAATTGGAAAACGCCACTTAAGTAGCACTTACAAGCTGGTTTCACGTGCCAATGAGCTTTCTGTTTTGGCTAATTCACAAGGAAAATTTGATTTATTTGATTTTTTAATGAATCCACCAGAATTAGCTAATTATACAACTTTTGATAGCTCTAAAATTGAAGAAATTTACAGCATCGGCTATCATCACGCTATGAAAAACATGGAAGCATTACTTATGGTTTTGGAATAAAGGAGGAAAACGCTATTAAGAGCTTTATAATAAAAAGGTAACTACTTAGGTCTTCCTTTTGAAACACATAGAAACAACTTGTTCCGCAGAATTGCGGAATAGGGTGAAATTTCATGAAATGAAATTTTGCCAAGGCTATTCCGTAATTCTACGGAACTGGTTGTGTTCTATGTGCCTATGTGCCTATGTGTTTAGCTACTTTATGGTTTAGGTGCTAAGTAATTACATAAAAAGAGCCACTACCTTTTTAGGCAGCGACCCTCTCTTGAACATTCATTATAAAACCTCAAAACCTTTAAACGCCCATTCCGAAAGCGTAAAAATAATCGCCTGGAATATCTTCATAAACACCTTCTAGTAGGACACCTCCTTTTTTGTTTTTCAAAATACGTACTAAATCATCTACCGATTTAACCACCTGCCCATCTACTTTGGTGATGATGAAACCAGGACGCATATTGGTATGTTTTCTCAATTTTCCAGCATAGAGGTCTTTTACTTTCACTCCGCCGCTGATGTCTAGCTTCTTAGCGGTTGCGGAGTCTATGTCCTCAAAATTTGCACCTAGTGCTGCTAACACCTCTTTGTGTTCCTTTTTCATCAGTGTTTGGCCTCCTTCTCTATTATTGAGCGTTACAGAGAAAACTTTTTCCTGACCATTTCTATTCACTTTAACGTCCACTTTATCACCAGGGCTATGTTGTGCGATTAATGCCTGTAATTCAGAGGAAGTTTTAACCTCTGCATTGTCCACATTGATAATAATATCCCCTTTTTGGATACCCGCTTTAGCGGCGGCACTATTTTCCATCAGGCTGTCAACATAGGCACCGTTATTAAGGCTGAGATCTTTTTCTTTAGCAAAATTACCGTCAACCGAACGAATCATCACACCTAAAACACCTCTTTGAACGCTACCGTAAGCCAGTAAATCTTCTACTACTTTATTGACAATATTAGCGGGTACTGCAAAGCCATAACCAGAAAAACTACCTGTTGGACTGGCAATAGCTGAATTAATCCCCACTAAGCCGCCTTCAAGATTAACCAGTGCGCCCCCACTATTGCCAGGGTTAATCGCGGCATCTGTCTGTATAAAGGATTCTACCGCAAATTTTTCTTTCAAAATATTAATATTACGACCTTTCGCACTTACAATACCTGCGGTGACGGTTGAATTTAAGCCCATAGGGTTACCGACGGCTAATACCCATTCACCTACTTTAATATCATCACTATTAACCAAAGGAATAGTAGGCAAATCATTGGCCTTAATCTGAATAAGAGCCAGGTCTGTTGCAGGGTCAGTACCTACAACCGTTGCTTTATAAACGCGATTGTCATGTAGTGTAACTTCCAAATCATCCGCATTTGCAACAACGTGGTTATTGGTGACGATATATCCTTTTTTATTGAGGATAACACCAGACCCTGTGCCTACTCTCAATTGAGGCCCAGCGTCTCTTCTCTGTGGGGTACCTCCTCTAAAAAATTCAAACATATCATTTTCCTGACCACGATCTCTAAAAAACTCCTTAAATGGATCAGGCAATTCTTGGTACGCATGAGGGTTTGCTCCTCCTCGGCTGTTAAATGTTTGTGTTGATTTTATATGAACGACTGCTTCAAGTACTTTATCTGCTGTTTTTGTAAAATCTAAAGGAATAACCTTACCTGCATCATCCAAAGTCAATACGGCTTGCTTCCCCGGGGTCACATTGATATGTTCAATGCGAACCGTTTCAGTGTCATTGCTTTGAAAATACTGATACGCATTTATGGTGAGCAAGGTAACCACAACAGCTATTAACCCTGAATAAATGAAGTTTTTTTTCATAATGATTTATATGTTTTATTAGAATAATTATTGACAGGACAAATGTAAGGGCAGGAAGCTGCTGCTTTATCTATTTCTCGGTAGGAGCGGAAATTGTCTCGATAAGTGAGGAAAGTCACTCGGTGAATTATTCAAGAGACTGGGAAATATTTTTTTTATTTTTTAAAAACTATTTTTTTCAACCAATGGCATGGCTTCTGTTTTAATTTTTTCTATGGCGATTTCTAAGACTTTTTTTAAGTCTATAAATAAGGGCGTAATCTGTTCTACGGTTGGGTTTTCTTTTGCTTGCTTTTCTAATATCTCTAAAAATGGACGAATACTATGATCTAAACCTGCATAGCCAACGGTTGATTTTAAGCTATGGGCAATTTTACTGATCTGTATGAAATTTTCGTTTTGTAGAGCATCTTCCAGTGCTTTAATTTCAATAGGCATTTGTTGTAAAAATAGATCAAGAATGCTTTTTAGATAGCCTTTTTTTCCTTTGGAGGATTGTATTAAAAAATTATAATCAATGGTGATTTCAGTATTTTGTGGTTTTTCACTTACTACTTGTTTAAACTCATCTGTAATTGTATTTTCACCTCTTACAAGTGGAATAAAACGACTAATCAGTCTAAATAAATCTTCTTCCCGTATGGGCTTTGGGATGTATTCGTTCATGCCATAACTCAATGCTTTTTCCCGTTCCCCTGCCATCGCATGAGCTGTCATGGCAATAATAGGTGTTTTGAGTTGCATTTCCTGCCTTATATATTCAGTGGTAGAGTAACCATCCATTTCTGGCATTTGAATATCCATTAAAACAAGGTCGTATTGTTTATTTTCCAATTGCTGGATAGCTGTTTTTCCATTTTCAGCGAGATCATAATCAACGCCCCATTCCGATAAAAAAAGACCAATAACCCGCTGATTCATGAGGTTATCCTCAACTAATAACATTTTAATATCTTCAAAATTGGTATTGAAGTGAATAAGTCCGCTTTCTATTACTCTGTGCATATCTTTTTCATCCGCTATTCTGTAAGGAATTTCAACAGAAAAGAGGCTGCCTTTGCCTGTTTTACTTTCTACAGAGACTTTTCCGCCCAGTATTTCAGTTAATTGTTTAACAATAAACAACCCCAGGCCAGAGCCACCATATATACGGGTTACTTTGCTGTCAGCTTGCTCAAAACGATCAAATATTTGAGTTAGTTTTTTTTGATCGATGCCAATTCCTGTATCTTTAACAGAAATTTTCAAACGAAGATCAGAAGTGTTTTTATCAATGATTGTCGTGAAAATATCAATGCGCCCTTTATCTGTAAACTTGATCGCATTATTGATTAAATTCACTAATATTTGTGTTAGTCGAGTAGGGTCACCAATCAAAATGTCAGGAACTGAAGGGTTCGGATGTAGTTTTAATTCAATACCTTTTTTTAAAACCCTAGGCTGAAACATACTATCAATAGAATGCAATAATCCATTGATACTAAAAGGAATATCTTCCAGTCGGATCATCCCGGATTCTATTTTAGAAACGTCTAGTATATCATTGATAATGGTCAAAAGATTTTCACTGGCAGATTGAATGGTTGTAACATATTGCTTTTGTCGCTCGTTTAGCGGTTCTTTTGCTAGTATATTGGTGAAACCCAAAATAGCCTGTAAAGGCGTTCTAATTTCATGGCTCATATTGGCTAGAAACTGTTCCTTTATTTGAGCAGAATATTCTACTTTTTCTTTCTCTTGTAATAACTGTTCATGCAGTTTCATTCGTTTGCGAAGGCTCTGCATTAAGTAAACAAGAGAGAGGAGTAGCAAAATAGCACTTAGAATAAAGCCTATATTTTCGTAGAATAGAGTGTTTTGAGCACTTTTAATTGCATTTATTCGTCGTTGCTCGACATTTATATGCTCTGATTGCTGGAAATTAACAATCGCAAGCCGAAGTGTTTTATATAATTTAACTTTTTGCTGTTGTTGGATACTTACTTCTATTCTACTTTTTTCATTGAACAAAAAACCGTCTATTAGTTCGATGTTAAATTGGATAATGCGATCAACACTTTTTTGAAAACTAGAAAACGCGTCGTGTAACTGTGGGGAATTTAGACGTAGAATTTCTTCCATTTCTTTAAACTGCTGATCTGCTTTTATTATTTCCTGCTTAAATTGTTTATAGAAATCCTTATTTCTGGAAAAAACAAAGTTTTGCATATTATTTTCCATGGAAAATAGATGTTTTTCTATAATGGCTATTTTCGTATTTAAAGTGTGATCTCTATTGAGTTTTTTATCATCAATAGCGGATTGTTTCATATTCTTTTGAGAAAGAAAATGAACACTAAACATAGATATGAGACCAATTAGTAAAACAATGATCGCTCTTTTTTCATGCTTCCATTCTTTATTGAGAAGTAAATTCCGAAGCATCATGTTTAGAGTAAGTTTAAATGTTTCATGAAATTTGATTTAAATCGTTCACTTATAGGAATGACTTTTTGATCAATGACAATCATATTATCTTCAATATTGTCAATGTGATCTATATTGACGATATAAGAACGATGCACCCGTATAAATTTGTTTTGAGGTAAACTGGCTAAAATGATTTTCATCGTTTTATTCACCATGTACTTGTCCTTTGGGGTAAATATACGCACATAGTCTCCCATCGCCTGAAGGTATCTAATCTCTGAAATTTGGAGCTTATGCCATTTCCCATCTGCTTTTATAAATAAATTTTCTTTAGTAGACTCACTTATTTCTTTATTACCGTGTATTTTTTTTGCAAAATGAACAGCAGAAATAAAACGAGCCAGCGAAACAGGCTTTATTAGGTAATCGACCACGTGTTTTTCAAAAGCATCAACAGCATATTCTTTTTTGGCTGTAACCATGATAATCAAAGGGGCATTATCTAGAGCGTCGATTAACTCCAGGCCTGTGATACCAGGCATTTCCATGTCTAAAAAAATGAGATCAATGGCTTCCTTTTGTAAGATATTCAAAGCTTTCACAGCATCGGTATATTCTCCTTTGAGACTTAAAAAATCCACTTGCTCTATCAGGTTACGGAGGGCAGCTAAAGCTAGGGGGTTGTCGTCGATACTGATACAATTCATTGATTATTGTTTAAGATGATCGATGTTTTTAGAGCCAGTTTATGGCCTAAAATCACAGACAAAAATACATCTAAAAATTTGAAGTAGTAAGATTTACCTCTTTTTTTAATGCGCTTACCGAGTAAACAGCCGCACTTACCGATTATTCCTGCATTAGGCCTTCGTCCTTCTTATTTTTGTAGTGTTGAAACACAATATTAAATTCACTAACAAAATAAATTAGTCATGGCAATTGTAAAATGGAATCCAAGCTTAATTTCCAATATGGACAGCTTTTTTGATGATTTTTTTAAGTCACAGTTTCCTGCCTTACAAAAAATGAATTTTTCAGCAGAAGGTACAACCATGCCTGCTATTAATATTAAGGAAACAGATGAGGAATATGCATTGGAGGTTGCTGCTCCTGGTTTAGTCAAGAAAGATTTTAATATTTCTGTTGAGAATGGGATGTTGACCATTTCTGCGGAAAAAGAAGTAAAAACGGAAGAAGAAGAAGAAGAAGAAGGGTATACTCGTAAAGAGTTTAGTTATTCATCCTTCAAACGTTCTTTCACTTTGCCCGACGGGGCTGATGATAGCAAAATTTCTGCTAAATATATTGATGGTATTTTGCAGGTCGTATTACCAAAAAAGCCAGAAGCAAAACCACAACCAGCAAAAGTTATCGAAATTTCTTAAGGCGTTGTGGAAATAGGGTAACTAAACGATGTGGGGAGCAAAGTCTCCCCATATCTAATTTTTTAAAAATGTAACTACTCAGGCGGCGGGTTTTTAGCCAAAATGACTCCTACCTGAGTAGTTACAAAAAAATCATGAAACCACTAAAACGGTTGATTGCATTTTACAAATGAATCACTTCATCATAAGCCGCTGCTGCCGCTTCCATGATGGCCTCACTAATGGTAGGGTGAGGGTGGATAGATTTGATAATCTCATGCCCTGTTGTTTCCAGTTTTCTGGCAACAACGACTTCGGCTACCAGCTCCGTTACATTATAGCCAATCATGTGAGCACCTAGCCATTCCCCATATTTAGCATCAAAGATCACTTTCACAAAACCCTCAGGGGCACCAGAAGCTTTTGCTTTGCCCGAAGCCATGAATGGGAATTTTCCTACCTTGATTTCATAGCCTGCTTCTTTTGCTTCTGCTTCAGTATAGCCTACTGATGCAATTTCAGGCGAGCAATACGTACAACCTGGGATATTGTTATAATCAATAGGCTCAACGTTGTGACCCGCTATTTTTTCTACACACAAAATTCCCTCTGCTGTCGCTACGTGCGCAAGTGCAGCACCTGGAACAACATCACCAATAGCATAAATATTAGGCACATTTGTTTGGTAGAAATCATCGACAAGGATAAGGCCTCTGTCCGTTTTTATGCCCAGTTCCTCAAGACCAATGTTTTCAGTATTAGGCGTTACGCCTGCTGCGGAGAGAACAATATCACAAGTGATGGTTTCTGTAGCATTGGTTTTGCGGTTTTTAACGCTTACTTTACAGCTTTTTCCTTTGGTGTCAACTGTTTCTACAGCGGTATTGCCCAATATTTTAATACCTTTTTTCTTGAAAATCTTAGTTAATTCTTTAGAAATGTCTTTGTCTTCTCTGGGGACAAGGCCATTTTCCATGAATTCTACCACAGTTACTTCTGTACCGAGGCTATTATAGAAGTAAGCAAATTCAACACCGATTGCACCTGCGCCGACAATGACCATACTTTTAGGTTGTTTTTTAAGCGACAAAGCCTCTCTATATCCAATGATTTTTTTGCCATCAATGGGAATGTTGGGTAATTGTTTAGCACGGGCACCAGTGGCAATAATGATATTGGGTGCTTCATAAATGCTTTTCTTACCTTCTTTATCAGTGACTTCTACTTTTTTGCCTCTAAGCAGGCGGCCTTCACCATCAATAACGGTTATTTTATTCTTTCTGAATAAAAACTGGATACCTTTGCTCATGCCATTGGCTACATCTCGACTACGATTGATAATAGCAGAGAAATCGGCTTTTGCGTCTTTTATTGTAATGCCATAATCGGATGCATGGTTGATGTATTCGAACACCTGAGCACTTTTTAATAGTGCTTTTGTTGGAATACAACCCCAGTTTAGGCAGATGCCTCCCAAATGTTCGCGTTCAACAACGGCTACTTTCATTCCTAATTGTGAAGCACGGATTGCTGCTGGATATCCTCCAGGGCCGGAGCCTATTATAATAAGATCAAAATTCATAGTAAATATTATTTTCTGCTCAATACTAAGGAAGCGCAAAGGTACAAAAAAAGAATCCCGTCTATACAGACAGGATTCGAAATAAACTTACTGATACCAAATTATATCTTGTTTGTAGGGTTAAAAAGTTACCTAGTCAATTGAATTACTTGCTTGACTACGATCTCTCCTGCTCTACTATATGTTTTTTAAGGGAAGCACACCTTTTTATACACTTAGATAAGCATAGGTGGCTATCATTTCCACTGTAAAAGTAGAACATTTGAGCTTAGCGGACAAATTTTAAGCTAAAAAATATTTTTGCGAGGCCGAAAAAAAAAGTATCATTTTTTTGCTTAATCAATTGATATTTAGTGTGTTGTGTGTTTGTTTTAAAATAACAAACAAGCTGTTGGTTCGCTAGAACCCTTTGAATTACTGGCAATAGTGGGAAATGACAAATTTTTAAAAATAATTCTCAAACAAGATGTTGTAAGCAAAGAAATAATCCCGAAATGCCTACTTTTTTCCGACTTATCAATAATTTGCGGCATTAAAATTTCAAAAAAGAGGAAAGTTCGGCTGCGCTTTTTTGATCTTCTATTAAGATTTTATAATGGACGTGTGCCTGTGTGTAAAAAGCGAGGCGGGCAAGCATTTTTTCTTCTACAAAAGCATTTAACTCCGCCTGGGATAACTTTTTAATTAGAGGCCGTTTATGTCTACCACGCCAAAGTCGCTCGCATAAAATTTTATGATCTACATCAAGAAAAATACTAGTACCTGCTGTGTTAATCCAATTCATATTATCATAAAAACAAGGGGTGCCTCCACCTGTCGAAATGATTGTATCTTTATATAGGCTTGTTTTGAGCAAAGTCTCTT
>Ga0256839_1006025_pt1 | contig 10870 bp, 10 predicted proteins | sample 354166metaG_FD_185968 | JGI IMG/M metagenome (GOLD analysis project Ga0256839, IMG submission 185968) | Hydrothermal vent microbial communities from Mid Atlantic Ridge, Atlantic Ocean - 354-166 | ecosystem: Environmental > Aquatic > Marine > Hydrothermal vents | place: Atlantic Ocean: Mid... | reverse complement strand
GGTGAAAGTCCAATACACAGTAAGAGCTAGCCACTCGCTGTGGCCCCGAGTCATGAGCTGTTATCGTAAGAGACACAGTTAAGCGTTGACAGGGGAACGTACAGGCTCAGTATTGAGCTCCGAAATCACATCGAGAACGTTGACCTTGTTGGGTGAAGGGGAAGACCACATTGATAGCCTCGGAAATGGCAAGAGGTTGCCAAGTTCTCCGGAGTCATAGACCTGGTGCATGTACGAATGTTAACTACGCGGAACTCGGGATCCCCTGTGTTTGGTCAGCGCCCTCCAACCTAAACAGGCGGCAATGGTCAGGGTGAGGAAATAAACCCAATAATCTCAACATCTACGAACACAGGGGGTCGGACAAAACCATAGTAATGAAGAAGCAGGCGAACAACGAGAACGAGAGGAGGAAAAATGATGAAATACAGCAGCACCCCCTGTAGTCTGCGGAGCCAGTGGAGCGAAGGGTTTTGGCTAAGAGAAAGTGTGAGTAAACCCACTGAGTCCTTGACGCAGAGCAAGAAAGAAACCGACAAGGTTAACTGATTAATCTAGGATGACGGTTGGTATATTTGTTCAATAAAATTACACGCTGCCGTCAACAACTATCAGGCTCGGCCACCTTATTGATTTTCAGTTTTTTTATATACGGTCGCCCTGTCTGCAACGCAATCCTGGCCACACTAGCGATCAAAATACAGTATCATTGCATCTTCTTTTTCTGGTTCCCACGCTCCCGCGTGGAATCCATGCCGCCATAAAATGATAGCGCTGTATGTCCCCACGCGGGAGTATGGGAACGAGAAAAACCAGACTTTATTGAAGCAGCGTATTATTAAACCCGAGCATTAAACCCGAGTAACGCACAGGCAAATTATGAAACCATCGATTCACAACAAACTGGAAACCATTGCTGACCGTCTTGAAGAGGTCAGCGCCCTGCTCGCTGATCCCGGCGTGATGTCGGATCAAAACCAGTTTCGTGAGCTGTCCAAAGAATATGCGCAAATCGACCCGGTGGTGCAATGTTTTAAGGACTACCAGTCCACGTTAGAGGATCTCGGCGAAGCGGAATCGTTACTTAAAGATGATGACCCCGAGATGCGTGAAATGGGTGAAGAGGAACTCAAAAACGCTAAAGACCGCCAGCAGATACTGGAACTTGAATTACAAAAACTGTTATTGCCCACGGATCCCAACGACAACAGTAATACGTTTCTGGAAATCCGTGCGGGTACTGGTGGTGACGAGGCCGCGCTGTTTGCGGGTGATTTGTTCCGTATGTATTCGCGTTATGCGGAGAATCGCCGCTGGCAGATAGAAATCATTAGCGAGAGTCAGGGTGAACATGGTGGTTACAAAGAGATCATTCTGCGCATCATCGGCCAGGGTGCTTATTCCCGGCTCAAGTTTGAATCCGGCGGCCACCGCGTGCAGCGTGTGCCGGAAACCGAGTCTCAGGGGCGTATTCACACATCAGCCTGCACGGTTGCCGTGATGCCGGAGGTGGCCGAAGTGGAACAGATCGAAATCAACTCCGCTGACCTGAAAGTGGATACTTTTCGTGCTTCCGGCGCGGGAGGCCAGCATGTGAATAAAACCGATTCGGCGATTCGCATCACTCACCTGCCTACCGGTACGGTGGTGGAGTGTCAGGACGAGCGCTCACAACATAAAAACCGCGCTCGTGCCATGTCATTGTTGCAGGCCCGCATCACTAATGCCGAGCGTGAAAAACAGGATGCCGAGCAGGCCGAGACCCGCAAATCACTGGTGGGCAGTGGTGACCGCTCTGGACGTATTCGTACTTATAATTACCCACAGGGGCGGATTACCGACCATCGCATCAATCTCACCCTGTACAAACTGGATGAGATTATGCAGGGCAATCTTGACCCGATTGTTGAGCCACTGATCAACGAGCATCAAATTCAACAGCTTGCACAATTAAGTGACGAATAACCCAAACGACAGAACACGACCCGCCGCACCCGGCAGCATCAAAAACAGCCTGTTGGATGCAGAAACGCAACTGCGTAACGCCGGTTTGAAGGAACACCCTCAACGGGATGCCGAAATCTTGCTGGCCCATGCGTTGGGCCAAACACGCACTTATTTGCGTACTTGGCCGGAGCGTATTCCCGAACCGGCGCACACCATACAGTTTCAGAACTTGCTGGCACGCCGGTGCCTGAACGAACCCATCGCCTACCTCACCGGCGAACGCGATTTTTGGGACATGACGCTGACCGTATCGCCCGACACCCTTATTCCCCGCCCGGAAACGGAAACATTAGTGGAGCTGGCGTTGGAAAGAATTCCACTGAATGCCGCTTGGCACATCGCTGACCTCGGTACCGGCAGCGGAGCCATCGCTCTGGCCATTGCCCGCGAACGACCTCACTGCCATATTATCGCCACCGATATTTCACCCGCAGCACTGGACATCGCCCGCAGCAATGCATTCCGACTCAAGGTCAACAACATTCGTTTTGTCGAAGGCTCCTGGTGCCAGCCTCTGGCTGGCGACTATTTTGAAATGATCGTCAGCAATCCGCCCTACATACATCCCGCCGATTCTCATTTGCAACAGGGTGATCTGCGTTTTGAACCACTCATAGCACTACAATCCGGCCCGGATGGTCTCGCAGACATTCGCACCATTGGCAGCGAAGCACGCCAACATCTATGCTCACCCGGCTGGCTGCTGCTGGAACACGGTTACAATCAGGGCACAACAGTACCCGCTGTTTTGCATGAGCAGGGCTATCAACAGATACACACCAAAAAAGATCTGGCACAAAATGACCGTATTAGCCTCGGAACCTGGGTTAAACCCACATCTTAAACATGGAATTCCTGACATAATCAAGCTAGGATCAAGTTATGGAATCGTTAAGCACTGACTTTATCAAAACCCGTGAAATCCACTTTCTCAACACGGATCCGGCGAACAGTGACCATGATGCCCGCGAGGCATTGCGCCTGTTGCTGGACACACCCGGCATCGAGGATGTTCGTACACTCAACGATAATTGCATCCAAGTCAGCTATGATATTCGTCAAATTACTCTGCAAGTGCTCGAAGCTGCGCTGGAAGAAGTGGGGTTTCATCTCGACGACAGCCTGCTGATCAAAATAAAACGCGCATTGTTTTATTACACTGAAGAAACCCAATTGATGAACCTGGGTTATCAACACGACCAAGCCAGCTCCACCCTCGATGTCTTTGTGAATTGTTATCATCAACGTAAACATGGCTGCCGCGATGAGCGACCGGAATATCTACGGCGATATTCCTGAGTCAGCTCTGATTACCCGTTATTCATTTCCTGGTATTCTCAATCAAGAACATTTCCTGAGCGCCTGAAAGTGCCAAATTTCAGCATCCTGTAAATATTTTGCATATCCCGACGATTGCTGCACAATAAACCAATGCACGATCACCAGCTTCTCCGTTACAGCCGACAAATTATGCTGCCGCAAATAGACATTGCCGGGCAACAGCGCTTGATGCAATCTCACGCGCTGATCATCGGTCTCGGTGGCCTGGGCTCTCCCGTGGCAATGTATCTGGCGGCAGCAGGTGTGGGACAACTAACCCTGGTAGATTTTGACACGGTGGATTTGTCCAACCTGCAACGGCAGATTGTTCACCGCCACAGCGACATCGGTCGCGCCAAGGTAGACTCGGCAGCAGACACACTGCGTGCTTTGAACCCGGAAATCAGCATAAACACACTGGACAAAAAACTCACCGGTAATGCGCTCACCCAGGCTGTCGAACAAGCCGATGTGGTTATCGATGCTTGTGATAATTTCGCCGCCCGTTTTGCCATCAACCAAGCCTGTGTGGACACGCACACCGCACTGGTATCCGGCGCAGCCATTCGTCTGGAAGGTCAGGTATCCGTTTTCCCAAATACACTCGGCGGCGATGCTCCCTGTTATCGCTGCCTTTACGATGACATCCCTGAAGCCGATGCCAGATGCAGCGAAACCGGCGTGCTGGCCTCTCTGGTGGGCATCATCGGCAGCATTCAGGCTACCGAAACTATCAAGCTGCTCAGCAAACTGGGAACCTCACTTGCCGGGCGTTTATTAATCCTGGATGCCAGCACCCTGGAGTTTCGTGAAATCCGCCTGCCTCGTGACCCGCAATGCCCTGTTTGTGGCAAATCACAAACAATATCAACCAGAACATAACTCTTTGAGAACAAAGCAATTGACCCCGCCACACTTTCAATAAATACTGGCAGTCACTTATATTTTTTCCAATAACCTGGCACGGATCAACCAATATTTCTTTCAATCACATAACAAATTGCCAATAACCATTAGAAATATTGTAAAACATCCGGTTACCGAATCATCAAACGATAAAATCGGCGCGGATTAAAGGGAGTTTAAAATGAACACAGGCCAGCGCATTACGGGCATATGCCTATGCGTGTTCTTCAGTTTTTTTCCGTGGCCTGCTTTTTCGACAAACACCGTCAAGCACAGCACCGCTGACCACGTAAATGACAACGCACTCATGGGCGTCGGGGCCCATTTTGCCTGGATTCTGTTTGATGCCATCAAAGCAGATCTCGAAGCCAAAACCAACCGCAAGATTATCCTGTTTGGTGAAAATTCCATGTTAGGCGTTGGTTGCAATGCGGGTATCAAGGCCACCCGACAAACGACCCAGAGCCAGGAAACCTTTGGTTTTACCTGCTGCTCATTAAGCGATGAGGAAATTGAAAAAGAACAACTCATCATCTACCCTCTGGCCAAAGAACCCATCCTGATACTCACCCACGAAAACAATCCGCTGAACAACCTCAGCTCACATCAAGTGCGGGCCATTTTTCGCGGCGAACTTATAAACTGGGCCGAAGCGGATGGAGCAGATAAACCCATCGTGGTGGTCACACGCCTGCACTGTAAGAAACGCCCCGGCCACTGGAAAACCATTCTCCCCGACCACAGAGACTTTCGCCAGGAGCGCCTGAATGTCACAAGCGCCGCAACCATGGTGCAACGGGTGGGCGATTTCAGTGGTGCTATTGGTCATACCGGAGCCACCTGGAAATTCACACCCAACGACAAAATAAAAATCATCGCCGTAGACGGCTTCAAACCCACAGCAAAAAACCTGGATAACGGAAAATATCCCTTTTATCGCCAGCTTTCGGCCATTACCAATCGAACCCCGTCACCAGATGTGGTCAAACTCATTACCGAAGCACAAACGGGCAAGGCCTTCCGCAAAATTGCCCGACAATATGAACTACTGCCGCTCAATCCGATACACCAAACATCACCGCAGCCCCGGCAAATGCCGTAACGCGACAACACTACCCCATTTATGCTGACCACTTATCGCGCACGCCTGTTTTTTTACACCATATTGCTTGCCACATTTTTAGTGGCAACACTTACATATACCTATATTTATTCCCGCGATGCCATTCTGGAGCAGGCCAGGCACAATCTCTCCAATACCGCCCGTCTGCTCGCAAGCAATATAACGATGGAAGAAAACGGGCTTTTACACCATGCTGAAATGATTCGTGACGACCCACGCATCCAGGAATACATGTACATGGTCACCAAAATTGGCGCTGAAGAAGATGCGCTACGCCGACTTTTCAAACGTGATTTCAACTGGCCCCCTGTAGAACGTTTTGTATTTCTCGACCTGAATGGACAGCCGCGAATCAACACAAAAAATGCCGACCTTGCCAATACCGTACAAGAACACATGCGCCAATCACAAAACAACATTTTTTACACTCAAAGCCCGCGTGGACTTGAACTGGTCGCCTGGGCTTCTATTGCTTATCAAGGCACTCCACTGGGCATCATCACCATCACCCATCTGCTCGACAACAACTGGCTTAATCAACATCAATATTACAGCAGCGGGCACCTGTTCATCGAAAAAAACAATATTGTGCAATTGAGCACCCTGCCCGAAAGCGAAGGGAAAACATTTTTGCCGCGCGGCAACCGCATTGTAATGAACAACCAGTTTTTTCAGGTACGTAGCATTCCTCTCGTCGGTGAAAATGTAAACACCCCTCATCTATGGCATGGTATTTCAGAACAGGAAGTGCTCACACAATTAAAATGGCATAGCCAAATCATTCTTGCATTAACCATACTTGGCAGTCTTGCTACTCTTATCGTGGGCCTGATTATTGCGCGCGACTTCAATCGACCGCTAAACCAGCTAATGGAAATCACTCATGCAGTCACCCAAGGTGCATTACCTATGATGGGTCGGGCCATAGAAACCAATGAAATTGACACACTTTCCAATCGTTTTTCCGAAATGTTGCAAAGCCTGCGTGAAAAACAGGAAGAGATTGATCGTGCCCACAAACGTTTGGAAGAGTCAGCCATTACTGATTCACTCACAGGCTTGCATAACCGGCGTTATCTCAAGCAAATATTCCCGCAACTGTTTGCGCAGGTACAACGTGAAACACACTGTCTCAGTGCGCTTATGCTGGATCTGGATTATTTCAAACGCATCAACGACCAATACGGCCACCTCGTCGGTGACCAGTGCCTTGCCCACATGGGCGAAGTATTAAAAGAATCCTGTCGTGCCAGTGACTATATTTTTCGCATGGGTGGAGAAGAGTTTTTAATTCTGAGTTTAAACGACACAACCTGGGGAGGAAAAATATTGGCAGAAAAAATCCGTGACACCCTGGCAAAAAACCCCGTAACCTACAAACAGGCACTCATCAGTATGACCACCAGCATCGGCGTGGGACTCACCGAAAACCAGCTAGACGCAGAGGCCGCGTTAACCACCCTACTGTTTCATGCTGACAAAGCGCTTTACGCCGCCAAAAACAATGGTCGCAATCAAGTAGTTATTTACAACACCACTTTGCAAAACACCTCACCTGTACGAGACATCCTATCTTGATACCTGCATGACACAGACAATGCCAGCTCTCCCTCTCGGCTTTCTACTTTTAGGATTTTATCAATATCATTACGTCACTCCGGCGAAGGCCGGAGTCCAGGGGGTTCACCAAAAGTAGGCGCTTTTAGGCGATCTATGGATTCCGGCTAGAAATAGGCCGGAATGACGGCATTCACAACAAGCTGTGGGGAATTAAACCCCAAGCGATTAAAAGGCATTCAATGGGTTATAAGCAACAATAGGCAGTAACATTTTCACACATGACTATTTAAATAGAAACTCACTGCAACAAACCATATCACTCAGGGTGGCATAGCATGTTTACTCAGCCTACAGCCTGTTTTTGGGACTATACAATGGTTGTGAGTTGTGAGTAATCAGGTGAGTATTTAACCTAAATTCCGCAGTTTAACGCAAAGATCGCAAAGGCGCAGAGGAGGCAAAGAAAAATATAAAGCTGCCTGATTATGTCTGAATCTCAGCCATCACCGGGCGTGTTATTTTGTTACTCATTCAGTCCATTATTTATGGTGTGAACGTCATCATGGCTGTGCTTCATAGGCGCAATGAGTACACTTTTCGCCCTCTGCGCCTTTGCGTTCATAACACGTCATTTTCCAGTGCCACGATAACGTATGCCCCACTGTTGTTGCGGCGCATTTTCTCTATAAACGTAATACTTGTACCTGCATTAGTGACGCTTTGTGGATACTGCTGCGCCTGTAAACATGAATATTCACATGAAATAATGTCACCCGATGAGATCAATTTTCTTCACTACGTCAATATCCTGGTAGGGTGAGTTTAGTTCTTGCGTGTAACAAATTGAATATATGGGCATTTAATTTGTCCAATGTGGCTGTGAATTGTGGGTAATCAGGTATTTGAAAGCTACCCACTGAGTTTTTGCTTGAGCAATTCATTAACCTGTTGAGGATTGGCCTTGCCTTTGGTGGCTTTCATTACCTGACCCACAAAAAAACCAAACAGTTTGTCTTTACCACCACGGTACTGCTCTACTTGTCCCGGGTTATTGGCAATAATCTCATCGATAATGGGTTCAATCGCACTGGAGTCGGTAATTTGTTTCAGGCCACGCGCATCAATCACGGTATCGGCATCACCTTCACCCTGCCACATTGCCTCGAATACTTCCTTGGCCATTTTCCCGGAGATGGTGTTGTCCTGAATACGTTTGATCATACCACCCAACATTTCTGCACTCACTGGACTTTGCGTAATGTCCTGACCGGCTTTATTCAGTGCGCCCATCAAATCACCCGTCACCCAGTTGGCGGCCAGTTTGGCTGCGCCACCAGCTTCTTTCATGACTGACTCAAAGTAGTCCGCCAGTTCCCGGCTTGCCGTTAACACTTCGGCGTCATAACTGCTCAAGGAAAGCGCTTCTACAAATCGCTGTTTTTTCTCACCGGGAAGCTCTGGCAGTGATGCCTTTATTTCCGTCAGAAAACTTTCTTCGATAACCACCGGTAACAAATCCGGGTCAGGAAAATAACGGTAATCGTTGGCTTCTTCCTTGCTGCGCATGGAACGGGTTTCATTCTTGTCAGAATCGTAAAGGCGCGTTTCCTGCACGATCTTGCCACCTGCTTCGATAACATCGATTTGTCGTTCCACTTCGATGTCGATAGCTTTTTCCACGAAACGAAAGGAGTTGATATTTTTTAATTCAGCGCGCGTACCATATTCTTCCTGACCCACCGGTCGCACTGAAACATTAGCATCACAACGAAAACTGCCTTCTTGCATGTTACCGTCACAAATTTCCAGATACTGCACCAGTGAGTGAATTTTTTTCATGTAGGCAACGGCTTCTTTCGCGGAGCGCATGTCCGGCTCGGAGACAATTTCCAACAAGGGTGTACCCGCACGATTGAGATCAACACCCGTCATGCCATGAAAGTCACCGTGCATGGATTTTCCGGCATCTTCTTCCAGATGTGCGCGGGTGATGCCAACGGTTTTTGTTGAACCATCTTCCAGTTCAATGTCCAGTTGCCCCGCTCCAACGATAGGCAATTCCATCTGGCTGATCTGGTAGCCCTTGGGCAAATCAGGATAAAAATAATTTTTACGTGCAAACACCGAGCGTCGCGATACATTGGCACCAATGGCCAAACCAAATTTGGCCGCCATGCGCACCACTTCTTTATTCAACACCGGCAACACACCGGGCAGCCCCAGGTCTACCGCACAGGCCTGGGTATTCGGCTCCGCACCATAAGCGGTAGAAGCTCCTGAAAAAATTTTACTTTTGGTGGCGAGCTGGGCGTGAATTTCCAGCCCGATCACAACTTCCCATTGCATAAATTTAGTCTCTGGTTACGAGCACCCGGTTACCACAGGTACTGCTTGTGTAGGGTGGGCATCGCCCACCAGCGTCGTTTAAATCACTGCCTTTAGGGTGGGCAGTGCCCGCCCTACCCTGTTGTTGATATTTGTTTTTACAACCATAAAATTGATACGAATGACCGCGATGAAACAGGATTGCTATGAGTGTTACTAACTGTGTTTCGCAAAATACCAAAAATCCTTTTCATCATGACCACCGTCTGTACACGTTCGTCCACCCGTTAGTACTTTTTCAGAAACCCTTACATTGTTATTCAAAATAATCATCCCCTGAGCAACACCGCCACATATACGATCATTCTTTAAACCCCACATTTTTCTCTTTTCATCGCTCAGGGGGTTTCCAAACATAATCACCACAAAATCCGCATCCAAACGTGGGTAAGTATAATAATCAAGATTTTTCGTTTTTCTATCTCTCAAAAAATAGCACGGAGGCTTCAGCTTCAGGGTAAATCTGGTGGTTTTTGATAATACAGTCGATTGTAAAACACAGCTGCCATTCTTGCTGATCAATGTTAAATCATTATAATAAAGAACAGCATGGTCAGTAACACGCTCATCTGCAAAAGAGCAGGCGGCCAGAAAAAATGAAATCAAAATAGCGAATAATTTCATTATATGGCCTCCCAAAACCATATCTCCTTACCACGAGAAAGATAATTCACACTTCCCCCCTGCATAGCAATACCATTCCAGACATCAATATGATCCGTTGCCCCCCAGCCATCTTTTATAAAAACAATACCTTTCCTACCCGAAAAGTGACTTCTATTTGCATTTTTGATTATTTCCACATCACCAAATAATGTGACTTCACGTTTAATCCAGTTGGCAAGTTCTTGTGCCGCTAAAATATGTTTCGGGGAGTGGTTAAATCCTGGATAACATCTTCTGTTGGGATACATTTTATCGAATGTGCTGGTATTAACGCCTGACCTATCGAACGCGACACTCATTCTTATTGCGCATTGATTACGAAAAGTTGTTCTATCGCATGGAAAATCATCTTGGGGGTGGTTTGCCCATAATTGATCAAACAATGATATGTTCATATTACACTAACTCCTTGTTGATTAATCACCGATTATGATCACTCAAACCCTTGTGGAATTTGAGTATGCCAATCAGTTTCCTGTTGGTATTGGTGCGCCACATTCAGCAAACGCGATTCATCAAAATAATTACCAATAATTTGTAAACCCACCGGCATGCCATGCACAAACCCCGCAGGAATGGACATACCCGGCAAACCCGCCAGATTGGTGGCAATGGTATAAATGTCAGACAGGTACATGCTCACCGGATCACTGGATTTGGCTCCCAGCTTGAATGCCACATCAGGCACCGTGGGCCCCATAATCACATCCACCTTTTCAAAAGCCTGTTTAAAATCATCACTGATGAGCTGGCGCAGCTGTTGTGCCTTCAAATAGTAGGCATCGTAATAACCGGCAGACAGCGCATAAGTGCCAATCATGATGCGCCGTTTCACCTCTGTACCAAAACCTTCATCGCGTGAACGTTTGTAAAGATCTTCCAGATCCTGCGGGTTTTCGCAAC
>Ga0256839_1006024_pt1 | contig 10871 bp, 14 predicted proteins | sample 354166metaG_FD_185968 | JGI IMG/M metagenome (GOLD analysis project Ga0256839, IMG submission 185968) | Hydrothermal vent microbial communities from Mid Atlantic Ridge, Atlantic Ocean - 354-166 | ecosystem: Environmental > Aquatic > Marine > Hydrothermal vents | place: Atlantic Ocean: Mid... | reverse complement strand
TTAACCTTTTTGATGTTGAAACTTATAGGCAGTATTTTATCTAATTAGTGCTTATCGCATCTTAGAGTTGCTATACTTATATTTATAATCCAAACTTTATAAAAGGCAAGCATGTACAACCCTATATCTTCAGAGTTTTTTGACCAACTCACCGTTGCGATGGAAAGAAAGATACCTTCTACTATGGAGTATTATCAAAATGCAGAACAAGAAAGCGTTAAAGCGTTACAGCACATAAAAGCTTTAGTAGTAACGATGGAACTCATAGATGGGTTTGAGTATGTGGTTTTAGATACGGGGGAGAAGGTAAGGTTGTCATTTGTGGTGAAGTTTAATGGGAAGAGGCATAGGAAAGATTAACGGGCTAATAACTAACCTCCATCAAACACAACCCTCTAGCCTTCACCTTGGCACTAAGCTTTTCCCCATTGTGATATGTCAATGCTTTAACAATGTCACTTAACTCTATCTCACCTTTACCCAACGCAAACAATGCCCCTACCATATACCGAACCATGTAGCGTAAAAAACCTTCTCCTACTATGTTAATACTGTAAAGGGTAGCAGCAAGCGATGAAGTGTGTAGTACGAGTTCACAACTTAGCACAGTTCGTAGGGTTGAGTGCATGGTGCTATCTCGTTTCGCAAAGCAATAGAAGTCGTGTTCTCCTACGAAGAGTTTGCAGGCTTCTTGCATGAGTATGATATTTAGAGGTTTTTGCGAAGTGATGTGTGCTACAGAGTCGTTGAGTATGGGGTTGTGTATGGAGTCAGTGCAGAAGGAGTAGTGGTACTCTTTACTTTTGCTGTCTTTGTTTGGGTTGAAGGCTTTTGTGGAGGGGGTACAGTCTAAGATGCGTATGTCATCTGCTAAGAGAGAATTCATGCCAAGGAGTAATTTTTTAGAGTCTATGGCTAGAGGTATGCTAACCTTTATGACCTGTCCTTGTGCATGTACACCTGCGTCTGTTCTACTTGCAGTTGCAATAGTACAGTCTGGAGACTTGGAGATGTGTTGTAGTACTTTTTGGATGTTTCTCTCGATGGTAGGTTTTTCTTCACCTTCAGCTATATCTTGCCAGCCATAGTAGTATGTGCCCTTGTATGAAACTGTGAGACGGTGATGGTGCATGAAATAGCCTTTAATACTTTTTAATCTAATGAAGCATAGCTAACTTATTAGTGATTTGTACTTACATGATTTTATTGTTTTGAAGGCTTACTTTTCAGTAAAAAACCCTATAATATCATTCATATATTTTAAGACCTTTTGGAGCTATATACATGCTAAGATTTGCCACTTCTCCAATCGGAGAGATGCACATAGATACCCTACGTGTTGCCATACTTAATTATCTTATTTCTCAGCAACGTAAAGAAAACTTCATCATACGCATTGAAGATACAGACAAAGAACGTATTATAGAAGGTAAAGATACAGAAATTATGCAAATTTTAGAAAAGTTTGCTCTGAACCATGAGAAAGTTTTCCATCAAAGTGAACACCTGCATATGCATCAGACACTGGCGATTCGCTTACTTGAGGAAGGGAAAGCTTTTGTCTGTACGTGTAAAACAGAAGAACCTGAAGTAGACTACAGCTATTCTGGGAAATGTTTTGGTGTAGACAAAATAGAACATGCAAAGTTAAAAGAGAGTGGTACCCCTTTTGTTATCCGTATCAAAAAACCTAGTGAGAACATAGTTTATCATGACCTTATAAAAGGAGACATTATTAGTACTCCTGATGAAGTAGACTCTTTTGTCATATTAGGCAGTGACGGCACCCCAACTCAAAACTTTGCTTCTGCCTGTGATGACATGATAAGCGGTGTAGACTTCATTTTTCAAGGAGACGATCAGTGTTTAAATACTGCGAAGCAGTTACACACTAGAATCCAACTTCAATATGAAACAGAGACAAGTTATGCTCATTTACCTATGCTTTTGAACATTAAAAATGATGATACTTCTACAGTTAAATGGTTATTTGCAAAAGGATATTTGCCAGATGCTATTATCAACTATTTGATATTACTTACAAATCCAAAGGCACCTAAAGAAATCTTTACACTTCCTGAAGCTATAGCGTGGTTTAACTTGGACGATATCTCGAAGTCTGCTGTGAATTTTGACATCGAAAAATTACGATTTATAAACAGAGAACATCTCAAACTCATGGATGACAAACAGCTATCATCACTGTTTGGTTTTGCAGATGCCGATGTAGGGAAATTAGTCAAATTATACTTGCAAGAAGCTAGTACCATTAATGAACTTGCATTAAAAATACGTCCCATTTTTGCACCTAAGGACTTTAATGGAGAGTGGGAAAAAGAGATGAAGATTTTGCAAAAAATCATTATAGATGCTCCTATGATAAATGATTTTAATACCTTCATAAACTATCTTATACAAGTATCAGGACTACAAGGTGACAATTTTTCAAAACCATTGAGACTTTTACTCACAGGAGCAGAACATGGTCCTGAACTGAGTGAAGTTTACCCATTTATCAAATCTTATTTACTGGAGGTAGCGTCATGATTATTGAACTTTATGGACTTATTAGAGGCATAGGCATACTTTATATATGGATTATTATTATTGCGTCATTTTTAAGTTTTGTACGTCCTGATCCACATAATCCTATAGTACAAATACTTTATCGATTAACAGAACCCGCTTTTTCTTTTGTAAGGAAAAAACTGCCTTTTGTTGTTTTTTCAGGGATAGATTTATCACCATTGGTTATTATATTTGGTTTGCAGTTTATTGATATCCTCATTAGAAATCTTCTTGTTGGATAGTCATACCTATATGAAACTTCGTCTTATAATTATATTTTTATTTACCCTTCAGTTTTCTATTATAGAGGCTAAGACATTTACGTATTGGGAAGTACATAATATGCCTAAAAGCGTAGAAAAAGATTATTATATATGGCGTTTTTTATCACAAAAGACTACCACGCAGGTAGAGGCTAGAAATATTATTAAAGAAACGAGTCATCTTAACAAAAAACTACGTACTGCCTATAAAGCCAGAACAGGATTTAGTGCCCCAAAGCTCAAATATAAACGAGATACTACACCTGATCACATATGGAAACGAAGAAGTAAAGCCAATAAACACTTTAAACATGGGCTCGCACTGCTCAAACAAAATAAACCAAAAATTGCTGCAGGTTACTTTGATTCAGCACGTAAGAACTACATCAAAAGGTATCAAAAAGACAAGGCACTCTTTTGGCTATATCTTAGTACAAAGAATATTGATTATTTAAAAAAACTTCAAGAGAGCTACCACCCCAATATTTATACTTTAATGGCTGCTGATACTATTAAAGGTAAGTATCCTGCAACTATTACGCAGCAAATAAGAAAACAAACTACCTACGGATATGATATTCACGATCCTATAGACTGGGCGAAGGTAAAAGAAAAGATGAAACGCTCATCCAATGCAAAAATCGATGATATGGCAGATGATTATGCATCGCAGGAGTGTATAGGTGTATATACATACTTGAAAGCTAAAGCATGTAATCATACAAAAGCATATTTTCCTATGCCTTATAGAGATGTTATGAAGCATATGAGTCCACAACGTCAAGCACTTATCTATGCTATTGCCCGTCAAGAAAGTCGGTTTGTTCCAGCTTCTGTCTCTAGATCTTTTGCATTGGGAATGATGCAGTTTATGCCATTTTTGATTAAACATATTGCAAAAGAAAAAGGACAAAAGATGGATTTAGACGAGATGTTTAACCCTTATAAAGCTATCGAATATGCAGATTATCATCTTGATTATCTCACTAAATACCTGTATCATCCTTTATTTATCGCTTATGCATACAATGCTGGTATCGGATTTACAAAAAAACATATTACCAACCGTCGACATTTTAGAAAAGGACCTTATGAACCTTATATGAGTATGGAAACTATGAAAAATGTGGAAGCAAGAGAATATGGTAAAAAAGTATTGGCTAATTATGTCATCTACCTCAATAAACTTGGTGTAACGACACGTCTATTTCCCTTACTCAGAACACTAGCAACACCTTCTAAAACAGATAAATTTAGAAAATAGTTTTAAAAAGATTTTTTCTTCAATACATATTTTGCAACTTTCGCAAAATGTAATTTTCCTTCTCCATAAAATTCACTCTTAAAAATAAGATGAAAACTTTTTTTAGAGGTATAAGGGAAACGAACCAAATAAAATTGACTCCATGGGGTAAGGAAAGAAATATTTTTAAGATAAGGGCTATCCGTTTTTAACGCTGTGATGCTTTTATATTGTATCCCATCAAGTGTTACAGAAAATGCCTCCGTATCAAAATCTTCAAGGTCACTCTTTTCTATATAGACACCAAGGAGAAAAATTTCATCTTCTTTTTGTAGTTTTTTTACTTCTTGTTTATTCAGATATGTTGCTGTTACAAGTACTTTTGTCACTTGCTCATCTGCAGTGTACAGCTGTATTTTTTCAGTTTTTTGAAGTTTTTTATTATATGCTTTATTTTGTAAATGGTATTTATTTAGTGCTTGTTCTTCTTTAGAACTACAGCCCATCATGAGAAACATTATAATAACTGTAAGCCCTACCTTTAGCATAATGTTCTCCTTATAATTAGAAAGGATTTTAACATATATTCAATAAACATTTAAGTATAATATCTTCAATATAAATAAAGGCTGTTCGTGAAAAAAAGAGTTTCCGTAGCATTTACAGGTCCTTCAGGAAGTGGGAAAACTTCTTTGGTTGAAAAAGTTGCTAAAATATTGATAGAAAATCAAAAAGTTGCTATCATCAAAAATGATCCCAAGGACAAAGCTAACTTTGATGTTAAGGGTAAAGACAGTTACAAGTTTTCACAAACTGGCGCAGAAGTAGTAGTAACATCACCTACACGAACGACCTATTTTTCCCAAAGAGAAAAAACATTGGATGATATCATTATGATGATAGATGATTTTGATATTTTACTTGTTGAAGGCCTCAAAACATTGCCCTTGCCTCGTATAGCTATTTTCAGAAATAAAATAGATGAAAGCTATTTTGAATGCAGTGAAGCTATAGCCATTGATGATACAATTAATCCCAATGACTATACTATACCAAAGCATATTGATATTCTTGATTTGAATAATACTTCTGATATTATTGATTGGATTCATGCTCATGCAAAAACAATATAACAAAGGATAATTTATATGCAAACCATATTTGACACTATCAAAAAAGTAGCTATTAAAATAGACGATGCCATTAAAACTGAAGATTTGGGTTACAGTGACAGTTCAAACTCATCTGGTGAGGATCAACTCAAATTAGATGTAAAAAGTGATTATATCATTGAAGAGGCATTTAAAGATGTTACTATTGTGAAAGCTTTGGTAAGTGAAGAAAAAGAAGGTGTTCTTAAATTGCATGATGATGGTAAATATACGGTCTGTTATGATCCTTTAGATGGTTCAAGTCTTGCTGATGTTAACCTTTCTGTAGGTTCTATCTTTGGCATCTATGAAGGTGAACTTATAGCTGAGAATATGCTTGCATCAGCCTATGTTGTTTATGGACCTCGTGTGGAACTGGTTATCGCTACTAAAGGAAATAAGCCTCAGCATTATCGCTTGCAAGAAGGTCTTTTTAACTTGATTTCTGATATCACACTAGATGAAAAAGGGAAACTCAATGCTCCAGGCGGAACACAGCAAAATTGGTGTGATCATCACAAAAGTTTTATTGATGATCTTTTTAAGGAAGGATACAGATTACGTTATTCAGGGGGAATGGTGCCTGACCTTCATCAAATCCTTCTTAAGGGTGGAGGTCTTTTTTCTTACCCTGGCACTTCTGACAAACCTCATGGTAAATTAAGACAACTCTTTGAAGTAATTCCTTTTGCATTCATTTTTGAACAGGCAGGAGGACAAGGGGTCAATGACAAGGGTGTAAGACTTACTGAACTTATCCCTGAACATCCACATGACACAAGTCCTTGTTTTTTTGGATCAAACTATGAGATAAATGCGATGAAAAATGCTTATGGTATCAAGCACTAATGTCTGAAACAATCCTTGATGAATGGCAAATTATTTTGGTTCAAAAAAAAGATGAACTAGAGTCATGCCAAAGAAAACAGCATCTCACTTCATGTATAAAATGTGATAAACTTTTAGATTGTGACATTCGTGATGCTTATATCAAGGCTGTATATGACAGTATGAGTAAAGGCAAAGGTGGCGGATTCGAATTTTAGGAATATCCTTCTATTAGGGCTAATTTCATAGCCCTAGTCATTTTCTTTTTTATTTCATATTCTCTTTGTGATGCTTTGCTTCTATCTAGGTATTCTTCACTATATACCAGGCATACAGGTCTTCTCGCACATGTATACTTTGCACCTTTGCTAGAATGGTTATGCTCATTCACACGACGTTTTAAGTTAGTTGTAATACCAGTATAAAATGTGTTATCTGAACATCTTAATATATAAAGGTAATACATGATAATGGATGAGGAAAATATAAAGAATGAAGTTTAATTGCTTTTAAAAGAGAGGTTAATCTCTCTTCTCCAAGTCATACATTTTAAACGGACTTGATATCGTTGGTGCTGCAATAAATAAAATATCAGAATAGTCTAAGGATTTGACATACGCTTTTACTTTAACTAAAGATGATGCAGTGTGCTTATAAAGTGTCATACTCATTTGATGCAAAGTTATTTTATTCAAATCAGAAACTTTTATATAATATTGACTATTCATACCTATTACCTTATAATAGCTTGTATCATCAAATATATATGTTTTTCTATTTATCATTTTACTCTCAAATAAATAGTTATCAAGATTCGACATTTTTCTTCTCCATTGTTATTTCATATTAAAGTATATTAACAAAATTTAACTTAAGTTTTCTAGAGCACATGATTTAAAATAGACACGCAGTGTATCTTCCGAAATAAAGATCTTATTGGTTGCTTTATCTATTTTGATTAAACCTTTTTTTGATTTCATACCATTAAACGTATATTGACATAATTCTACTATGAACTGAGATGCCTCCATATAGTTCAAACTATTGACTTGAAGGTAATAAACATTACTCATCCCTATCACCTTATAGTATTTTTTATTGTCAATAGAATAGATTTTTTTATTTAAAAACCTATTCCTTCCCATCTCTTTCTTTTTTTGACGTAAACGTCTCTCTTCATTTAATTGATTCCATATTTTTTTCTTATCATAAAGTGCTGTGAGTGCTGTTTTATATATGTTTTTTCTTGTACCATGCTCAAAATTGTGATTTATATTTAATGTTGCTACCATCAGTTATCCTTTATGTAAGTCTAAATATCTATATTTTATAACTATATCTTCGGAGTATTACCTAAGTATTACCTCGTTAAGTAATACTATATTAGATAACCCTCTATACAGCATCTTTTGGCTAAAATACATTTTTAACCATTTACTCTCACAGTAAAACCAAAAACTCATTTGTTTAAGGAACATTTATGTCTTGCGAAAAAGCTTATATCACTACCCCTATCTATTATGTTAATGACATTGCTCATATTGGGCATGCCTATACCACTATCATTGCTGATACCCTTGCACGCTATTCTAGACTCTCAGGTCTTGACACCTATTTTCTCACCGGAACAGATGAACATGGTCAGAAAATAGAAGAGGCCGCAAAATCACGAGGTAAATCTACACAAAATTATGCGGATGAGATTTCTGCAACGTTTAAAGATCTTTGGGATGAATTTGATATTTCATATGACAAATTCATCAGAACTACCGATATGGACCATATGAAAGGGGTACAAAAAGCCTTTTCAGTCATGCATGCCAATGGTGATATTTATAAAGATACCTACAAAGGTCACTATTGTATATCTTGTGAAACTTTTTTCCCTGCGATACAACTGGTAGATGATGAGTTTTGTCCAGAATGTGGAAAAAGTACCACAGTGGTAGAAGAAGAGAGTTACTTTTTTAAACTTTCCAAGTATGAAAAACCTTTACTTGACTGGTATGAAAATAATCCTGATTGTATTTTACCAAGAAGTAAGAGAAATGAAGTCATACGTTTTGTAGAAGGTGGGCTACAAGACCTTTCCATCACACGTACAAGTTTTGACTGGGGTGTTAAACTCCCAAAAGAGATGAATGACCCTAAACATGTGATGTATGTCTGGTTAGATGCATTGATGAATTATGTGACAGCACTAGGATACGGTACAGATGATAAAGACATGGATTACTGGCCAGCGCGTGTTCAACTTATAGGAAAAGATATCTTACGTTTTCATGCCATTTATTGGCCAGCATTTTTGATGAGTCTTGGTTTACCACTTCCTAAACATATCGCTGCACATGGTTGGTGGACACGTGATGGTGAAAAGATGTCGAAATCTAAAGGAAATGTTGTAAATCCTAGAGAGATAGCCGATGCCTATGGACTTGACAATTTCCGATATTTTATGTTGCGTGAAGTACCTTTTGGTGGAGATGGTGACTTTTCTCAAAAAGCACTTATAGACCGTATCAACTCTGATTTGGGTAATGATCTTGGGAACTTGCTAAACAGACTCATAGGTATGTCTGGTAAATATTTTGAAGGTACGGTGAACTCCGAACATGTAGCGACATACTACCAAAATGAACTTGATGAAGTACATGCCTCTCTTGAAAAGCTAGAGCCTTTCATTTTTGAGATGCAAATACATCGTTACCTAGAAGAACTTTGGAAGCCACTCACTGTAGCCAACAAAGCCATAGATCGCTATCAACCTTGGACACTTATGAAAGAAGGTAAAGAAGAAGAAGCTATGGCACTTAACGGGCTTATAGCTGCTATTTTAGCCAAAGTCTCTGTTATGCTTTATCCTGTGATGCCAGAAATATGTACTAAGATTTCCAATGCTTTACATTTTAGTATAGACAATGAAAGCTGGAAGAAGATGATAAAAAGTACCACACTTCTGAATACCTTTGTATTAGAAAAAATAGACCCTCTTTTCCCACGTATTGAAAAGCCATTACTTGAGCAGATAGAACCCATAGACCAAGAAACAGAACCAAAAGCAAGTAAAAAACCTGAGATAAAAGAGAATGAAAAAGCACAAGGAGTTGCACTCATCGGCATCGACCAGTTTTTCCAAACTTCACTCAAGATAGGTACGGTTGTGAAAGCTGAAGAAGTACCAAAAAGTAAAAAACTGCTTCTCCTGCAAGTTGATATTGGAGAAGAGAGTCCTAGACAAGTAGTCGCAGGTATCAAAGAGTGGTACACTGCAGCTGATATGCTAGGTACACAGGTATGTGTGGTGGCTAATCTTAAACCCGCAAAACTTATGGGACTTAAAAGTGAAGGTATGCTGTTAGCAGCCAAAGATGAAAATGGACTGTGTATGATACGTCCAGAGCAACCAAAGACAGTTGGGACACCGATAAGTTAATATGAAAATAGAAGATATTATTAACCTCACTGAGGGTATCCTAACAAACGAACCTAAAGTACAAGCCATTGACTCTGCGACTGTGTATCAGTCTAAAGTAGATCATGGTGACCTTTTTTTCTCTTCCAATCAGGAAGAGATAGATCAAGCTTTAGCAAATGGTGCCTATGCCATAGTATATGATGATGAGAACATTGTCAAAAATGACGATGAAATAGCATGGATAAAAGTCTCAGACATCCAACTGGCAGCTTTTAAGCTCATCCGATATGTTATCATCAAAAAAGAAGCACAGTTCTATCTGCTTTCACGCCATGAACTTACTTTTTTAAAAATGATTATGAAACATAAAGGAACTGTTTCGTTTATAGCCAATAACTGGCGAAAAGCATTTGAACAGATACTCAACTCTGAAGACTCATTATTTGTGGGTACAGACAAAGAACTCATGAGCATGATAAAACCTGATGTTCAAAAACTTGAAAAAGAAGTTGATGGATATCTTGTTTCAGATACACTTTTTAGAAGTACATACAAAGTAGATGGATTTATCTACCAAGAAAAAGAACTTATTCCATTTCATTTAGAATATTTACTTCGTGTAGTACACTTTTGTAATGTACATGCACTCCCCTACACTATGGATAGGGTTAAATATACCAAACATTTTTTGCCAGTCTTTATAGATGCAAAACTCAACAGTACAAAACCTTCAAACAGCGATAGAGTAGCTATCTTTACTGACAATACTTCTGACATCACTAAAGCAAGAGAATATGTCATGAGAAGCAATATGTGGGTAAAGTCTGTGGTATTTACTCCACCTAAGACGAAAGTGCCCGGTATAGATCATCCGCATTGGTTTGAGACAGAAGAAGAGCTACGTGAACTACTTAAAACTATACAATTTAATTATGCATTTATTTACAATGCAGATAAAACTATTTTGAACAAAATAAAAGAAGAATATACGCTGTTTTAGATGTTTTTCTGAAGCAGTACCATGTTTGTTCCGTTATCACTTAGCACTTTACAGTTATACATTTTTGCAAGTACTCTAAATGTATGTACTGTAAAAAATACTACATGTGTCGGATCTTGATGATAATACCACTTTTTAAACCTTTCCATATCATTAGCATGAAACTGCGTTTGAATAGCCAAATATCCCCCTTTATTTAGTCTAGAAACTAAATTTTCAAAGATAACTTTAGGTTGATGCAAATGTTCAAAAACCTCAGTAGAAACGATAAGTTCATATTTTTTGTCATCATTCAGTGTGCTAGGATGATAAATGGGGTCATAGAAGTCACAAGCTATTCCTTCTTCTTTTAGCAGTGTTGAGAGTAATGAAGTACGCCCACAGCCAAAATCTAAAGCCTTCA
>Ga0256839_1006023_pt1 | contig 10872 bp, 8 predicted proteins | sample 354166metaG_FD_185968 | JGI IMG/M metagenome (GOLD analysis project Ga0256839, IMG submission 185968) | Hydrothermal vent microbial communities from Mid Atlantic Ridge, Atlantic Ocean - 354-166 | ecosystem: Environmental > Aquatic > Marine > Hydrothermal vents | place: Atlantic Ocean: Mid... | reverse complement strand
CGCCAGGGTGACGCTGGTTACCCGTTCGCGGCTGCTTCCGCAGGCCGAGCCCGAGGTTTCCCGGGCCCTGAAGGAGGCGCTCGAGGCCGAGGGGATCACGGTTCTCGACGGGCTATCCTACCGCCATGTTCGCGGGGATGAAGGTTCGGTCACGTTGGCGGTGGAACGTGGCGGCAAGAGCGTCGGGATCACGGCCGGGCGGTTGGTGCTGACGGCTGGCCGGGTTGCCAATACCGAAGGGATGGGGCTGGAAGAGGCGGGTGTGGAGATGGACGCGCGCGGCTCCATCCGCGTGGGCGACGACATGCAGACCACCGCGCCGGGCATCTACGCCGCCGGCGACGTCACCGACCGCGACCGTTTCGTCTACATGGCGGCCTACGGGGCGCGGCTGGCAGCCACCAACGCGGTGCTTGGCGGGCAGGAGCGCTATGACAATTCCACCATGCCCTGGGTGGTGTTCACCGATCCGCAGGTGGCCGGCGTCGGGCTGAGCGAGGCGGCGGCGCGCGCCAGCGGCCTTGAGGTGAAAACCTCGGTGCTGACGCTTGACAACGTGCCCCGGGCCCTGGCGGCACGCGACACCCGCGGGCTGATCAAGCTGGTGGCCGAGGCCGGCAGCGGCCGACTGCTGGGCGGGCAGATCATCGCCCCCGAGGGTGCCGACAGCATCCAGACCCTGGCCATGGCGCTCAGGGCAGGAATGACGGCGAGAGAGCTGGGTGAGACCATCTTCCCCTATCTCACCACGGTAGAGGGTCTGAAACTCGCGGCCCAGACTTTCGACATGGACGTGGCGAAGCTGTCCTGCTGCGCGGGATAGCGGGGCCGGGGAGGGGCAGGCGGCATGGAACCGGCACTGGTATTTGCCTTCACGGCGGGCGCGGTGGCTACTGTCAATCCCTGTGGTTTCGCCCTTTTGCCGGCCTGGTTTGCCCGCCAGCTGGCCGCCCGCCCCGGAGAGGATGTCGCGCGGCGGGTCCTGCGCGCGGTGGCAAGCGGGCTTGCAACCACCGCGGGCTTCGTCGGGGTGTTTGCGCTGGCGGCCGTGGTGATCGGTTCGGGGGCGGCCTGGATCGGGGCCGTGCTGCCCTGGGCGGGTGTGGCGCTTGGCGGCGGGCTGATCGCAGCGGGGGCCTTGTGGCTGTTCGATCTGCGGCTGCCGGGCCTGCCGGCGGTGAACGGCTGTCGCCGCGTCTGCGGCCGATACGGCGCCTTCGGCTTCGGCCTGTCCTACGGTTTCATCTCGCTGTCGTGCTCGCTGCCGGTCTTCGTGGCCGCGGCGGGCGCGGCCTTCGCGGCGCGGCCCACCCTCCTGGCGGCCAATGTGCTGGCCTACGTGGCGGGCGCGGCCAGCGTCTGGCTGGTGATCGCGCTGCTCGCCGCTGTTTCGGGCGCGGCCGCCCTTGCGGGGTTGGGCCGGCGCGCGCGGGGACTGCGCCGGTTTTCCGGGGCGCTTGTCGCGCTGGCGGGGATATACGTGTTTCTCTTCTGGGGGCAGCTGCTGTTTGCAGATGCGCCGTGGATGCGCGAAATCCTCGACAGGGGCGGGGCCATCTCGGCCGGGCTGGCGCGCTTCCTCTCCGACGGCGTGAGCCCGGCAGGGCTGCTTCTGGCACTTGCCGGCGTGCTGCTTCTGGCCTGGTGGCTGCGGCTGTTGCGGCCGGCCCCGCCGGCCCGGCGTTCAGACACCCACGAAACGTGAAAGAAGTTCGGTGGTATTGCGTGCTCCGGTCTTTTTCAGCAGGCGCGAGCGGATGTCCTCGATGGTGCGATGCGACAGCCCCAGTTCGAGGGCGATCTCCTTGCTGGTGCGCCCCCGGTGAAGCCCCGACACCACCTGGCGTTCGCGCGCGCTGAGAATCTGCGAGGGCGGCGGGGCGGACATCTCGGCAAAGCTGAGAATGACCGAGGCCAGGGGTTCGTGCGGGGTCAGGGTCGAGGCCCGCACCCGGCACCAGAAGGCCGAACCGTCACGCCGGGCCATCAGGCGCTCGTCGGAATAGGGCCTGCCGATGCTGAGCGCGGGGATCCCGACATCGCGGATCTGCTCGAATTCGCGCCGCGAGGGATAGAGAATCTCGAAGGAGCGCCCGGCAAGCTCCTCGGGATGGTAGCCGAACATGGCCGCGAAGGTGAGGTTGCAGGTGCGGATGACCCGATGCTCGGAATGCACGATGCCGATCGGCGCATGAAGGAAGATCCTGGCAATTTCCGCGCTGTCTGCCGCCACCCGAACCTCCGTGATTCCACGGTATTGAGCCAACCGTGCGGAGGGAAGGATAATCGGAGGCGAAAATGAACGCCACCTTCACGAGGTGGCAAGAAGGGGCGCGGACAGATGGAGACGGTGCGCGAAAGGTTGCTCGATGCCGTCGAGGCCCGGCGCGAAGAGCTGATCGCCCTGACGCAGGACCTGGTGCGCGTGCCCACCCGCAACCCGCCGGGCGAGAACTATCGCGAGATCTGCCAGATGCTGGGCGCGCGGCTGCACAAGAGCGGCTTTGCGGTGGAATATCACCGCGCCGAGGGGGCGCCTGGCGATTGCGATGCCTTCCCGCGCTGGAACGTGCTGGCCCGGCACGAGGGGCGCGGGCCCGGCGAGTGCGTGCATTTCAACAGCCATGTCGATGTGGTCGAGGAGGGCCGGGGCTGGAGCCGCGACCCGTTCGCGGCCGCGCTGGAGGGCGGGCGCATCTACGGGCGCGGCACCTGCGACATGAAGGGCGGCCTGGCGGCCTCGGTGATCGCGGTGGAGGCCTTCCTCGAGGTCTGCCCCGATTACACCGGGGCGATCGAGATTTCCGGCACCGCAGACGAGGAATCGGGCGGCTTCGGCGGCGTGGCCTGGCTGGCCGAGAGGGGGTATTTCTCGCCCTCCCGGGTGCAGCATGTGATCATCCCCGAGCCGCTGCACAAGGACAGGATCTGCCTGGGCCACCGGGGCGTGTGGTGGGCCGAGGTGGAAACCCGCGGCCGCATCGCCCACGGATCCATGCCGTTTCTGGGCGATTGCGCGGTGCGCCACATGGGCGCGGTGCTTGCCGAGCTGGAACAGACACTGTTCCCCGCCCTCGAGAAGCGGTACACCGAAATGCCGGTGATCCCGGAGGGCGCGCGCCGGCCGTCGCTGAACATCAACTCCTTCCATGGCGGGCAGGACGAGAACGAGGGCGATGCCACGGGGCTGCCCTCGGCCTGCGTGCCCGACAGCTGCCGGATGGTCATCGACCGGCGGATCCTCTGGGAGGAGGACATGGATGAGGTGCAGCGCGAATTCACCGAAGCGCTGGAGCGCGTCCGCGCCCGGCGCGAGAACTTCGCCTACGACATCCGCGAGCTGTTTCGCGTCTACCCCTCGATGACGGCGCGCGATGCCCCGGTGGTGACCACGGTGTCGAAGGCGGTGGCCGAGGTTCTGGGGCGGCCTGCCGGTTATGTCGTCTCTCCCGGCACCTACGATCAGAAGCATATCGACCGGATCGGCCGGCTGAAGAACTGCATCGCCTACGGCCCCGGCATTCTGGAGCTGGCGCATCAGCCGGACGAATATGTCGAGGTGCAGGACATGGTGGATTCGGCCAAGGTGATGGCGCTGGCGTTGAAGGATCTGTTGCCAAGCGGGTGACGAAAGTGTCCACTCGCATCAAGGGAAGAGAAAAGGAAAAGGGAGGAAGAGAGATGAGACGAGTCCGGCAAAAGATGATATCCGCCGCGGCGGCGCTGCTTCTGGCGGCCGGGGCGGCCCAGGCCCAGCGCACCGACATCACCGTGGGCATGCAGCTGGAGCCCCCGCACCTTGATCCCACCTCCGCCGCCGCCGGCGCCATCGATCAGGTGACCTATGCCAACATCTTCGAGGGGCTGACGCGCTTTGCCTCGGACGGCTCCATCGTGCCGGGACTGGCGGAAAGCTGGGAGATCTCCGGCGACGGGCTCGTCTACACCTTCCGCCTGCGCGAGGGCGTGAAGTTTCACGACGGCACGACGATGGATGCCGAAGATGTGAAGTTCTCGCTTGACCGGGCCCGGGGCGAGGATTCGCAGAATGCGCAAAAGGCGCTGTTTTCAGCGATTGCCGAGGTCAACGTGATCGATCCGCTGACGGTCGAGATCCGGCTTTCGCAGCCCAACGGCAACCTGCTGTTCAACCTCGCCTGGGGCGATGCGGTGATCGTGGCGCCCGAAAGCATCGCCGACATCAAGACCAACCCGGTGGGCACCGGGCCGTTCAGGTTTTCCAACTGGGTGCAGGGCGACCGGATCGAGATCGTGAAGAACCCCGATTACTGGGGCACGCCGGCGAAGCTCGACCGCGCGACGTTCAAGTTCATCTCCGACCCCACCGCCGCCTTCGCTGCGGTGATGGCCGAGGACGTGGACGTGTTCACCGGCTTCCCGGCACCGGAAAACCTCGGGCAGTTCGAGGCGGATGCGCGCTTTCAGGTGCTGGTGGGTTCCACCGAGGGCGAAACCATCCTGTCCACCAACAACAAGATGCCACCGCTCGATGACGTGCGGGTGCGCAAGGCCATCGCCCATGCCATCGACCGCCAGGCGATCATCGACGGCGCCATGTTCGGCTACGGCACGCCGATCGGCACCCATTTCGCACCGCACAATCCGGCCTATGTGGATCTGACCAGCCTGTCGCAATACGATCCGGAGCTTTCCAGGAAGCTGCTGGCCGAAGCGGGCTACCCGGACGGCTTCACCACCACGCTGAAGCTGCCGCCGCCGTCCTATGCGCGCCGCGGCGGCGAGATCATCGCGGCCCAGCTGGCGGCGGTGGGGATCAAGGTGGAAATTTCCAACCTGGAATGGGCGCAATGGCTGGAGCAGGTGTTCCGGGGCAAGGACTACGGGCTGACCATCGTGAGCCACACCGAGCCCTTCGACATCGGTATCTACGCCCGGCCCGATTACTACTTCCAGTATGACAACCCCGCCTTCCAGGGGCTGATGGAAGAGCTCAACGCCACCACCGAGCCCACGAAACGGGCCGCCATCCTGGGGGCCGCTCAGGCGATCATCGCCAGGGATTACGTCAACGGTTACCTGTTCCAGCTTGCGGCGCTGACGGTGGCGAACGCCAAGGTGGTGGGCCTGTGGGCCAACGCCCCCACCCAGGCGACCGACCTGACGGCGGTATACTGGGAAGACTAGGCGGTGCCGGGCGGGAGCGGTGTTCGGCCTGACCCGACCGGAGGGCATGCGCCCGACCGGGTGGGCGCAGCATGCGCCCGCCGTCGCGCTGGAAGCGCGCCTTCGGCACGACGGGCGGGCGGGCGCATGCCCGGGCCGCTGGGTGCCCCGGGCGGTCGGCTGAGCGACCGGCGCGCGCGTCCGTTCTGCCCGGTGACCCCCTGACATGCTGCGCTACACGCTGAAAAGACTGCTGTCGCTGGCCATCAGTCTGGCCGTGGCCAGCGTGGTGATCTTCGTCGCGATCGAGGTGGTGCCGGGGGATCCGGCCAGCTACATGCTGGGGATCAACGCCCGCCCCGATACGGTAGCCGCCCTGCGCGAGGAACTGGGCCTGAACATGAGCCCGCCCGAGCGCTACATCGCCTGGGTCGGCGGGCTCTTGCAGGGCGATTTCGGCACCTCCTACACCTATCGCACGCCAGTGGCCGAGATGATCTCGGAGCGGCTGTGGGTCTCCCTGCCGCTGGCGCTTTTCGCGTTGGCGCTCTCGACGCTGGTCGCCTTTCCCGCCGGCATCATCGCCGCCACGCGGCGGGGCTCGAAGTGGGATCTGGGGATCATGGGCGTAACCCAGCTGGGCATCGCGGTGCCCAATTTCTGGTTCGCCATGCTGATGGTGCTGGTCTTTGCCATCAACCTGCGCTGGTTCTCCGCCGGCGGTTTTCCAGGTTGGGACGAAGGGCTGTTTGCCGGGCTCAAGGCGCTCTTGCTGCCCGCCGTTTCGCTGGCGCTGCCGCAGGCCTCGATCCTTGCCCGCGTCATGCGTTCGGCGCTGCTGGATACGCTGGACGAGGATTTCATCCGCACTGCCCGTGCCAAGGGGCTGACCCGCCGGCAGGTGCTGCGCCGCCATGCCCTGCGCAATGCGCTGATCCCGGTGCTGACCATCATCGGATTGCAGTTTTCCTTTCTGCTGGCCGGGGCCATCATCATCGAAAACGTGTTCTTCCTGCCCGGGCTCGGCCGGCTGGTGTTCCAGAGCATCTCGGCGCGCGACCTGATCGTGGTGGAAAGCGTCGTGATGCTGCTGGTCTTTGCAGTGGTGGTGGTGAATTTCGCGGTCGATCTGGCCTATGCCGCCATTGATCCGCGGTTGAGGAAACGGCGATGAAGGGGCGCATTTCACGCAGCCTGTGGCTGGGGGCGGCGCTGACGCTGGCTTTCGTTGGCGCGGCGCTGCTTTCTTTCGTCTGGACGCCGCATGATTTCGCCGCGATGGACATTCCGAACAAGCTGCAGCCCCCCTCGGCCGTGCACTGGTTCGGCACCGATCATTTCGGGCGAGACATCTTTTCGATGGTCATGGTCGGGGCGCGCACCTCGATTGCCGTTGCCCTTGTCGCGGTGGGCATCGGCATGGCGCTGGGGGTGCCGCTGGGGCTGGCGGCGGCGGCGCGCTCGGGCGGGCTGCTGGACGAGGTGATCATGCGCGCCAATGATCTTGTCTTCGCCTTCCCGGCGCTCCTGATCGCGATCCTGATCACCGCTGTCTTCGGGGCCAGCGCCGTCAATGCGATCATCGCCATCGGCATTTTCAACATTCCCGTCTTTGCCCGCCTCACCCGTGGCGGTGCGCTGAGCTTGTGGAAGCGTGAGTACATCCTTGCCGCGCGGGTATCGGGAAAGGGGGCGGCGCGCATCAGCTTCGAGCACATCCTGCCCAACATCGCCAATTTGCTGATCGTGCAGGGCACCATCCAGTTTTCCCTCGGGATACTGGCCGAGGCGGGACTGTCCTACGTGGGCCTTGGCGCCCAGCCGCCCACCCCCAGCTGGGGGCGGATGCTGGCCGATGCCCAGACGCTGATCGGCCTGGCGCCGCATATCGCCATCTTTCCGGGGCTGGCGATCGTGTTCACGGTGCTGGGGCTGAACCTGATGGGCGACGGGCTGCGCGACCTGCTGGACCCGCGGCTGCGGAGGGCGCGCACATGAGCCTGCTCGCAATCGAGAACCTGTCGCTGGCGATCCACGGCGCGCCGATCCTGCGCGATGTGTCTTTCACGGTGGACGAGGGGCAGATCGTCGGCGTGATCGGCGAAAGCGGATCGGGCAAGTCGATGACGGCGCTTTCGGTGATGGGGCTGCTGCCCGCAGGCGCGCAGGCCCGCGGCAAGGTGATCTTCGAGGGGCGCGACCTGCTGGCGGCCAGCGAAGCCGAGCTTTGCGCGCTGCGGGGCGCCGGCATCGGCATGGTGTTTCAGGAACCGATGACGGCGCTCAACCCGGTGCAGACCATCGGCGCGCAGGTGGCCGAAACGGTGCTGATCCACGGCGCCGGCAGCCGGGCCGAGGCGATGGCACGCGCCCGCGAGGTGCTGAACCGCGTCGGCCTGCCGGCCGAGCGCTTCCCGCTGAGCCGCTACCCGCACGAGCTGTCGGGCGGCCAGCGCCAGCGGGTGGTGATCGCGATGGCCATCGCGCTGCGCCCGCGCCTGCTGATCGCGGACGAGCCCACCACCGCGCTGGACGTGACCACGCAGGCGCAGATTTTGCGGCTGCTCAAGCGGCTGGTGGCCGAGGACGGCATGGGGCTTCTCTTGATCACCCACGATCTTGGCGTGGTGGCCGACATGGCCGACGAAATGGTGATAATGAAGGCGGGCGAGGTGGTCGAGCGCGGGGCCGGGCAGGGGTTTTTCGCGCGGATGCAGCACCCCTATACGCGGGCGCTGTTCGAGGCCTCCTCCCACGTGCCCGAGCGCACCGCGCAGGTCGAGGAACGGCCCCTGCTGGAGGTCAGGAACGTCAGCCGCGACTATGCGCTGGCGCGCACCGCGCTTTTCGCCCCGGCGCGGCGGTTTCGGGCGGTGGACGGGGTGAGCTTTGAAATCCGGCGCGGCGAAAGCCTGGGGCTGGTGGGGGAATCGGGCTGCGGGAAATCGACGCTGACCCGCGCCATCCTGGGGCTGGAAGAGGTGCAGGAGGGCGAGATCCTGATCGACGGGCAGCCGGTGTTTTCGGGCCACAGGGTGAACCTTGCGGTGCGGCGCAAGATGCAGGTGGTGTTTCAGGACCCTTACGGCAGTTTCAACCCGCGCTGGAAGGTGGCGCGTCTTGTGGCCGAGCCGTTCCATCTGCTGGGCGCCCGCCCGCCCGACTGGCGCGAGCGGGTGGGGGCGGCGCTGGAAAGCGTCGGGCTGGAGGCCGCGGACATGGAGAAATACATTCACGAGTTTTCCGGCGGCCAGCGCCAGCGCATCGCCATTGCGCGCGCCCTGATCCTGCGGCCCGAACTGATCATCCTTGATGAGGCGGTTTCGGCGCTGGATGTCTCGATCCGGGCGCAGATACTGGACCTGCTGGCGGACCTGTCGGAACGTTTCGGCCTGACCTATCTGTTCATCAGCCATGATCTGAGCGTGGTGCGCGCGATCACCGACCGGGTGCTGGTGATGCGCGCGGGCCGGATCGTGGAGGAAGGCCCGACCGATGAGGTGTTCGCCAAACCGCAGCACGCCTACACGAAAACCCTGATCGAAGCGGCACCGGAACTGCCGCAGGTGGCGGCGCAATGAGCGCTGTCAAAGATAACGCCCGGATCGCACAGCGAACCGGGCAGCGCCCGACCCGCCCCACAGGGCGGGCGATACACGCCCGCCTTCGGGGCGGGTACTGCCCTCTGTGGTCCATGCAATTCTGCCCGGGGCGCTTGCGGCCCGGGCTGCGCCTGCCTGCCCCCCGGCAGGCGCATTCGCGCCCGCCCAGGCAGGCGCTGCCCTCTGTGGGGACGTGAATGGATAGCGACATGACTCTGAAAGACGACCTCTGGTTCAACCCTTCGCAATGTTTCATCAATGGGTGCTGGCAAGACCCGCTGTCGGGCGAAACCCTGCCACTGGAAGACCCTTCAAGCGGAGAAACCATCGCCGAAATCGCCCGCGGCCGGCAGGCCGATGTGGATGCAGCCGTGAGTGCCGCCCGCGCCGCGATGGATGGCGAGTGGGGCCGGACCACGGCGGCCGAGCGGGGCCGGGCGCTGGCGCGGCTGGGCACGCTGGTTTCGGAAAATGTCGAAACGCTCGCCCGGCTGGAAGCAACCGATGTCGGCAAGCCGCTGAAACAGGCCCGCGCCGATGCGCAGGCTCTGGCCCGCTACATGGAGTTCTACGCCGGCGCCGCCGACAAGCTGACGGGCGAAACCATCCCCTATCTCGACGGCTACACCGTCTATACCCTGCGCGAGCCGCACGGGGTGACGGCCCATATCGTGCCCTGGAACTACCCGATGCAGATCATCGGGCGCTCGGTGGGCGCGGCGCTGGCCGCCGGCAATGCCTGCGTGCTGAAACCGGCCGAAGAGGCCTGCCTGACGGCGCTCGCCTTCGCCGATCTGGCGCATCGGGCGGGGCTGCCCGCAGGTGCGCTCAACGTGGTGCCGGGGCTGGGCGAAGAGGCCGGGGCGGCGCTGGCGGCGCATCCGGGTGTCGAGCATATCTCTTTTACCGGTTCGGTGGCGGTGGGGGCCCTGATCCAGGCGGCGGCGGCGAAGAACATCGTGCCGGTAACGCTGGAGCTGGGGGGCAAGTCCCCACAGCTGGTGTTCGACGATGCCGATATCGATGCGGCCCTGCCGTTTCTGGTGAACGCAGGGGTGCAGAATGCCGGGCAGACCTGTTCGGCAAGTTCGCGCATCCTCGTGCAGCGGGGCGTTTACGATCAGGTGCTCGAACGCATGGCCGCGCGATACCGCGAGTTGCGGGTCGGCCCGGCGCTGGCGGATCTCGACGTGGGGCCGCTGATCTCGGCCCGGCAGAAGGAGATCGTCGAGGGGTTTCTGGCCCAGGGCGGCGATCTGGAGCGCGCGGCCGAGGCGCAGGTGGTGGCCGAGGCACCCGCTGGCGGGCATTACGTGGCGCCGGTGCTGTTTGCCCGGGTCGCGCCGGGCCATGTGCTGGCCCGTGACGAGATCTTCGGCCCGGTTCAGGTGGTAATGCCCTTCGATGACGAGGAGGAGGCGCTGGCGATCGCCAACGGCACCGATTACGGGCTGGTGGCCTCGGTCTGGTCGCGCGATGGTGCGCGGCAGATGCGGCTGGCCAGACGGCTGCGTGCCGGCCAGGTGTTCCTCAACAACTACGGCGCTGGAGGCGGGGTGGAGCTGCCCTTCGGCGGGATCGGAAAATCCGGCCACGGGCGTGAGAAGGGTTTCGAGGCGCTCTACGGTTTTACCCGGCTGAAGACGGTGGCGGCATTGCACGGTTGAACGGCCCGCAGAGGGTGCGCTTGCGAAGGGAAGGCCCCGGGATAGAGGTGAGGGGCCGGAAATGCGCCATTACGTCGCACAAGCGATTTTGAATGTGATCACATGATCGAAGTCAAGGCCGCGGACGGGGCGGTGCGTATGAATCGTGCCGAAACGAAGCCTGCATGAAACCATACGGTTTTCCGCGCCAATGACACTGAAAGAGCTTTTCAGGAACAGATCGGACCTGCGGTTGGTGAACCGCGGGCTTGCCGCTGCGCTTGTCATGTTCGTGGCCGCGGTGTTCGTGGTGATGCAATCCCTTCAGTTGCAGGCAGGAGCTCCGCACGAAAGAATACCGGGGAACACTTCCGCCAGTGTCCTTCAGCCGACGCACCCGGGCATGTTCGTCGCTGATGATGGCGAGAATCCCGATAGTTGCATCTTGTGCCAGATATGCTCTCTACAGGAGAATCCGT
>Ga0256839_1006022_pt1 | contig 10875 bp, 5 predicted proteins | sample 354166metaG_FD_185968 | JGI IMG/M metagenome (GOLD analysis project Ga0256839, IMG submission 185968) | Hydrothermal vent microbial communities from Mid Atlantic Ridge, Atlantic Ocean - 354-166 | ecosystem: Environmental > Aquatic > Marine > Hydrothermal vents | place: Atlantic Ocean: Mid... | reverse complement strand
TTCTCATACCGGGTCGCTGGCCGGAAGCGATGAGGTGCTCAGCGCGGCCTTCCGCCGCACAGGTGTGTTGCGCGTCGACCGCATTGCCGATCTGTTCTACATGGCCGAGGTACTGGCCAAGCAGCCGCGCCCGGAAGGTCCCCGGTTGACCATCCTGACCAATGCGGGTGGGGCCGGGGTGCTGGCCACCGATGCGCTCGTGCAGGGGGGCGGACAACTGGCCGAGCTTTCGGAAGAGACCCTTGAAAAACTGGACGAACTGCTCCCGCCGCACTGGAGCCGAAGCAACCCGGTAGACATTCTGGGCGATGCCGATCCAGAACGCTATGCCAGAGCGCTGGAAGTAACGCTGGCCGACAAAAACAGCGACGGGCTGCTGGTGATCCTCACCCCCCAGGCCATGACCGAACCTACCCAGACGGCCGAGCAACTCCGACGCTTTGCGCAAAGCCGCAAGCCCATTCTGGCCAGCTGGATGGGCGGGGTGGAGGTGGCTGCCGGCAAACAGATTTTAAACCGGGCCGGCATTCCTACCTTCCAGTATCCCGATACCGCTGCGCGCGTGTTCAATTACATGTGGCGCTACAGCTATAACCTGCGCGCATTGTATGAAACGCCCTCCCTGCCAGACGATGAGATCGAAGGCGGACCCGATCGGGAGCGCGCCCGGCAGATCCTTGCGCAGGTCCGCCAGGAGGAACGCACGCTGCTGACCGAGCACGAAGCCAAGCAGGTACTTGCAGCCTACGGCCTGCCCGTTACCCCAACCCATCTGGCGCATACAGTTGAAGAAGCCATCGCGGCCGCCGAGGCGCTGGGCTATCCGGTGGTGTTGAAACTGCACTCGCTTCAGATTACGCACAAGACAGATGTGGGCGGGGTGCAGCTCAACCTGCACACGCCCGATGAAGTGCGACAGGCGTTCGAGACGATCCGTCGCAACCTGGCGGAGCGTGGGCAGGCCGATGCCTTTGATGGCGTTACCGTGCAACCTATGGTGCGCGTGCGGGATGGCTATGAGCTGATCATCGGGAGCACGATCGATCCGCAGTTCGGGCCGGTGTTGCTCTTTGGGGCAGGTGGGACGCTGGTCGAGGTCTATCGGGACCGGGCGCTTGGCCTGCCACCGCTCAACACGACTCTGGCGCGGCGCATGATGGAGCAGACAAAGGTGTACCGGGCGTTGCAGGGCGTGCGCGGACGGCCGCCGGTCGACCTCGATCGCCTCGAAAAGCTTCTGGTACGTTTTAGCCAGCTCGTGGTCGAGCAACCCTGGATCCGGGAGATCGACGTAAATCCGCTGCTGGCGGCGTCCGACCAGATCGTAGCCCTGGATGCCCGGATCGTGCTGCATCCGCCGGACATGCCCGAGGCGGAGCTGCCACGTCCGGCCATTCGTCCCTATCCGCGCCAGTACATGGGCACCTGGCGGCTCAAGGACGGCTCGCCGGTGCTGATCCGCCCCATTCGACCCGAAGATGAGCCGCTGCTGGTAGATTTTCACCACAAGCTTTCAGAGCGTAGCGTTTACCTGCGCTACGCCAGCTTGCTCAAGCTCAGCCAGCGGGTGGCCCACGAGCGGCTGGCCCGCCTGTGCTTCATCGACTACGACCGAGAGATGGCGCTGGTGGCTGAGCGGCGAAGTCCTGAGACCGGTCGCCCCGAGATCCTAGCCGTGGCCCGCCTGACCAAAATCTACGGCACGAACGACGGCGAATTCGCCATGCTCGTGCGTGACGACGTGCAGGGTAAAGGACTGGGTACCGAACTCCTGCGGCGGCTTATCCAGATCGGCGAGGCCGAAGGGCTGGAACGCATCGTGGCCGACATCCTGGTACAGAACCAGGCCATGCAGCATGTATGTCAGAAGTTGGGTTTCCGAATTCTCCGAGGCGACGATCCAGCCGATCCTATGGTCAAGGCAGTTAAAGTGCTACGCGTATCGGCCGAGCATGAATCCCTTGCAAAAGCGTAACAACCTGGACTTGCATCTAAGCACTTTGCTTTCCGAAATTTGTTAAAGGAATACAGCCGGCTGGCCGATACCGGCCAGGTTGAGAATACTATCCCGCTGGGCTGACATAGAAGATCTTTCAGAACGAAAGGAGGATCTGGCATGTCTGAATTGCACTGCATGGCCGGCCGGCTGCAGGAACTGGCGCTCCTGTATCTGATCGCGGCATCCCGGGAAGGGCTGCCGGTCGGTGATGGGCGACTGGAAGCGGTGATCGACCAGTTGCAGGCGCGCTGCCCGACCATTCCTTCTGACCAGCTACGAACGCTGGTCCTGGAGGCCTTTGATGTGCTGCTGGCCGCCGAAGATTTGGAGGTGTTGTTGCAGGCTACCCTGGAAGCCGTTGAAACCCATCTCTCCCGGGCACAACGTCAGGCCGTGCTGCACGATCTGCTGCGTATTGTGGAGGCCGACGGCATCGTGATGGAAAGCGAGCGGCAGCTGTTGGAACTGATAGCCCGGCGCTGGGGACTCGAACCGCCTTACGAGCGCGGGCGCGTTTTTGACCCGGGACAGGAAAATATTCCCGAGGTGCTTATCCATCTGGCCTTGCTCTACCTGGTGCTGGCCCACGGCGTTGACCATGAGCTGACCCGTCAGGAGCGGCAGATCATCGTGCGCAAGCTTCGCGCCTGGTGTCCGGAGCTGACCGAGCAGCAACTGGCCGCCGTGCTGCAGGAGGCTATCGATCGCTACGCCGAAGGCCTGACCGACGCGGATCTTCGGGCTGCAGCCGAGGCGGTTAAGCTGGCTCTTACGCCTGCGCAGCGGTTGACGGCCTTTCACGACCTGGTCCAGATCGCCAATGCCGACGGCACCTTTCTGGACACCGAGGAAGACCTGCTCAACGAGCTGGTCGATCTCTGGGAACTAGGCCCACACGTGCATACCTCCGGCCTGGCACCAGCTTAGTCCAAAGTTATACCTCAATTTCTATTAGAAGGCTTATAGCTGGCCAATGAGTCAGAGACGCACCTACGTTGCGTCAAAGTAAGCCCATTCTTAGGAAAGACATGTTTTTACTTGTAAAAACACCGGCTGCTTATAGCCTTCCGAATTTCTTTACGCTGATCTCCCTTTTCTCGGCCAGGATGTGGCCCATGAAAAACGGAGGAGGTGTCGGCAGCCTTTCGGAAGCCTATCTGCATAGATACTGGCCGGGAAAACAGCCATAATTCCTGACTTCAGCAACATGGAAGGAACAATGAAGGGATCTGTCTTGCCCGTTCTGGCATCTGCCTTACTCTGCATGCTGCTTTTTACCGCGTGCCAGGATCTGATTTCGGATAACCTGTGCCTACCCGGTATCGACCTGGAAAAACTGCATACGCAATTGAAGCAGGAATTACCCAGCGGGCTTAAGGGCTATACCTACCTGATTGTGAAAAACGGAAAGGTAAAGTTCACACGCTCCAAGGGGTATGCGCGCAGTCCAAGCGATGGCCTGCAATACTGGGATGAATTTCAAAAAATGCATGTGGCTTCCATCAGCAAGACCATCACTACGGTGGCCACAATGCGTCTTTTGAAAGTGAAAGGCCTGAGCTTGGATGAAAAGTTTTCCAAGTACCTGCCACCTGACTGGAAAATTGGCCCCAACGTTTCGAGCCTTTCCTTCAGGGATTTGATGAGTCACCGCACCGGATTCCTTGATGTGGTCAATGAAGACACAACCCTGTCTACCGTCTATGATAGGCTGAAAACCATGGTTGCCCGGGGAGCCAACGGAATGAAGACGCGGAAATATTCCAATGTGCACCACGCGCTGTTACGCATCATTCTACCCATCCTTGAGGACCATCCTTACACGGGGGGTGCCATTTACGATGAAGCCCGTACTGCCCGTCGCTACGAGCAGATCGTGAAGCTACAGGTTTTTGTCCCACTGGGCATCGGAGGAGCAGCGCTTCAGGATAATGACCCTAATGCAGGCGTACTGGCCTATAGCTCAGCCACGGATCCTTCGGGAGTTTTCGAAACCTTCGACTACAGGCTGCGTGCTGGCGGCTACGGATGGGTACTCTCCGCATATGATGTAGCTAAATTCTGGGCGTATCTATGGCATTCTGATGAACTGCTTGATGAGGAGCAGCGCCAGCAGATGCGCAGCAGCTTAGTGGGATTATGGAACTCTGACAATACGATCACCGGCCCCTACTATGGCAAGCTCGGCGGGTGGTTTCGGGTGGACCCTCCTGATTCAAACGGTCTGAGGCACGCGCTACGTAGTGCTGCGATAGAGTTTCGCGATGGTACAGCCGTCGTGCTTTTCGTCAATTCGCCTTCCGCGCGGGGACTTCGGGACATCATTGTAACGGCCTACGAAAAATCCTACGGTGGTTGCCCTTCCAGTTGATTAGAGGAATTGTGGTGCAGTGACTTAAAGAGCCGCAGCTCTATTCGAATGCGCTACGTGGGCAACATGGTGGGCAGTTAATAGCAGCGGGCGTTTCTGGACAACGTCAGCGCGGGCGGTCGCCTTTGTGGTCATTCCGAACTACGTGCTTTGCACGCGATCACAGAGATCTTGAGGCTGTTGTTGTTCAGTTTGTAAATACAGCCAGTGAAGAATTCCGGAGATTAACCAAAGTCGTCAGCGAAAAGTACACAGGGATTACGCACATAGTTTTTATCGTATTGTCCGAATTCTACGAACTGGTTGATCGGGCATTTTACTTCGCTTGGCGACAAGTGAAGGGCGGTAGACGACCACCAGGACAAAGAAAAAGAGACATTGTTCAGGATTATGTACGGTTTAACCGGGATTCTGAAACTTTGAGACATTGTCAGGCTGGCGGTCGGAAAGCATCATCTGCAGGTCAGGGCTTGACTTTTCAGGACAAATCTTTTATACATCAAAAAACAATAAAATCGGTGAGGGGCGGCGTGGAATTATCACAGTTTGACGAAGGTAACAAAGCGTGATCTGGGCGGAAGCGCCCGATATATGCTGGAGCATAAATGAGGGGGTGGGATTGAAGGAAAGGCCGTTTGCCGCTGAAAGCAGCCTCAGGGGAATGAATTGGAGAGCGTGGAGACTGGTTGCTGATCAGGCAGGAGTTATGCTACAGCGAAGTACCAGTCGTTGCGATTGCCTGGAGGCAATCCTGGGCTCTTGATTGAGGTGTCAGGTTTGTCGGCATATCGGCATCTGAGGGGGGCGGTACATCCCACCACCTCTCTGAAGGGCTGACAGTAAAATCCGTTGGAGAAAGACGCGCATTTACCCCGGTGCCCACGGCAGGACTCGAACCTGCGACCAACGGCTTAGGAAGCCGCTGCTCTATCCGACTGAGCTACGTGGGCAACATGTCGGGAAGTTAATAGCAGCGCGTGCTTCTGTGCAACGCCAGCGCAAGCGCAAGGCTCCGGGGGAAGGCGGACAGCCACTGCATTTGCAGGAAAGTGAAGGCAATTTGCAAAGCCTGATGTTTTCAGCTACTCTAAAAAAGACTGCAAAGATGGGAGGAGCGCCTATGTTGCAATTGCAGGAATAAACACGCCGGGCTGGTCTGTTCGGCGTCTGGTACCGTGGCTGGGGCTGGTGATTCTCTGGGGGCTGTCGGTTGTGGTTGGGCGCAGCGCTTCACCTGGCGGAAGGCTATTTCGCTGTGATTGCCGGCAGTCTGGATGGAGCAAGTTAGATGATTGAAGAAACCACTTGCCCATAGAAAAGAGAGCAAAGCTATGAAGGCAAAACTCCTTGTCGCATGCGCTTGCTTTCTTGCAGGAGTTTGCGTGCATTTGCCATTGTCGGCGCAGCAGATCAGCCGCAGTGTGCTGGCCAGTGGCGGGGCCACGACTTCGGATGGGGTTCTTACCCTCAAAAGTACGGTGGGGCAGATGGTCATCGGGACAACAGCCAGTGCTGGGCGTCAGCAGAAGCTTGGCTACTGGCACAGGGCGGGCGCTCTGATCACAGATGTAGATCAGATTGCTGAGGGGTTTCCCGATCGGTTTCGCCTGGAGCAAAATTATCCTAATCCCTTCCATTCGGTAACCACCATTCGTTTTGCGGTGCCCCGGCAGACGCATGTGCATCTGGTTCTGTTTGATTTGATGGGGCGGCGTGTGGCTACGCTTGTGAATAAGGAGCTGGCCGCAGGTGAGTACCAGGTGCGGCTGGAGGCGTCGCACCTGACCAGCGGGGTTTATTTCTACCGCATGTCCGCCGGAGCGTTTGTGCAGATTCGAAAACTTACCGTGCTGAAATAGAAGCGGGTGGCATGGGTCTCGTAAAGGCAACGCACTTCCCAGGCAATCACAAAAACAAAGGAGGGGATATGATGAAAAGGTTTTGTCTTGTTATCGGGATCATGCTGACTGCGGTTTCAGCAGTTCTGGGGCAGGTTCCTCGGACCATGAGTTATCAGGGGGTATTGACGGATGCCGACGGCAATCCGGTGCCGGACGGCACTTATAATTTTGTTTTTCGGCTTTATTTGGCAGAGAGTGGCGGGGACCCTATCTGGGAGGAGACGCAGATGGTGGTTATCAGTGGGGGGCTGTTTGATGTTATTCTGGGGCAGGTCAATCCACTGGATCTGCCGTTTGATCGGCCTTATTATCTTGGCATCAGTGTGGATGGAGGGAGCGAGATGAGCCCGCGCATTCCGCTGAGCGCTTCGCCTTACAGTTTGACGGCGCGTACGGTGGCCGATAGTGCGGTGACAGGGGAGAAGATTGCAAGTGGTCAGGTGGTGCGCAGTGTGAACGGGCTCACCGACGAAGTTTTTCTGGCAGCCGAAGGGGGAGCCACCATCACCACGCGCGGCGATACCATTGTGATTAATGCGGGTGGCGGTAGCGGCCCGGACGCCTGGAGCCTCACCGGAAACGCCGGCACCAATCCGAGCAAGCACTTTCTGGGGACGACGGACAACCAGGCTCTGGAAGTGCGCGTCAACAGCCAGCGGGCCCTGCGGATTGAGCCTGGCAGCACGCCCAACCTCATTGCTGGCTTCAGCGGCAACAGCGTCACTGCCGGTGTGGTGGGCGCAACCATTGCGGGCGGTGGCGCGCCGGACAACGGTTTTGGCGGGCCGGACAACAACCGGGTGACAGATGATTACGGCACGGTGGGCGGCGGCTGGGGCAATCAAGCTGGAGATGACGCAGGGACCACTTCGGACAGGTCCTATGCTACGGTAGGCGGGGGCAGGAGCAACACTGCCAGTAACGTTGCGGCTACTGTGGGGGGAGGCGATAGCAACATCGCCAGCGGCGGTGCAGCTACCGTAAGTGGGGGAAGGATGAACGCCGCCAGCGGTGTCTACGCCACGGTGGGTGGGGGCTGGAGAAACATCGCCAGCCGTAACGAAGCCACCGTGGGGGGAGGCAATAGCAACACCGCCAGTGGCCTCGGGGCTACTGTGGGCGGGGGCTTCAGCAACACCGCCAGTGGCTCCTACGCCACGGTGGGCGGGGGCTCGAGAAACACCGCCAGTGGCTTTCGCGCCACCGTAGGCGGGGGCTTCAGCAACACCGCCAACGGCAACTACGCTACCGTACCAGGCGGCAGCAGGAACACTGCCGGCGGCGACTACAGCTTCGCCGCCGGGCGGCGGGCCAAGGCCGACCACAACGGCACTTTCGTCTGGGCCGACGCCCAGGATGCTGATTTTGTCTCCACTGGTCCCAATCAGTTCCTCATTCGCGCCGCGGGCGGGGTGGGCATCGGCACCAACGCGCCGCAAGCTGCCTTGGACGTGGCTGCTAACTCCACAACCTCCAGGGCCACCTTGCGCCTTCACGAGACCGCGAACGACTATGCACGGCTGGAGTTCAGCAACACGAACACGGCCCGCCGCTGGCACATCGCAGGCTACATCGGTGGTACCCAGGCCGGTGATCGCCTCAACATCTGGAACAGCGGCCAGGGCGATATTCTGAGCGTCACCGGAGACGGGAAGGTAGGCATCGGTACCAGAGCACCACAGAACGTGCTCCATGTGGTTGGATTCGTCCCCGGTATCACCGGTCCCTCCCTCGAACGACACGTGGTTCAAATTGAAAACACCGAAACCAGTAGTCTGGCGAGTGTGCTCGCCCTTAAGGTAGGCACCACCGCCTTTCCCAACGTGCACAACAACTTCATCACCTTCTTCGATGGCAACGGCAACAGCGTGGGCGCCATCCAGGGAGACGGCAGTGGGGGAGTGACGCTGGCAGGGCCAGGCAGCGACTACGCCGAATGGCTACCCCTCCGTAATCCGGCCGAATCGATACAGCCGGGGGACATCGTGGCTTGGACGCCCCGGGGGATCACCCTGCGTACCGGCGAGGCCCTGCGCCTGATGGTGGTGAGCTCCCAGCCTATCGTAACTGGCAACGCCCCGATGAATGAAGATCGCTCCGGCTGGGCACCGGTGGCTTTCGTGGGGCAGGTGCCCGTCCGAGTACGCGGTCCGGTGCAGGCTGGCGACTTCATCCTACCCTCTGGCAAAAACGATGGTAGTGGCGTGGCCGTATCGCCAGACGAATTGCAGGCCGACCAGGTGGGGCAGGTGGTCGGTCGGGCGCTGGAGAGCGCCGAGGGGGCGGGCCTCCATCGGGTGAAGGTGCTGGTGGGTCTGCCGCACAACGTCATTCTCCAGGTGCTGTTGCGCCAGCGTGACGCCAGACTGGCGCAGCAGCAGGCGCGGCTCGATGCCTTGGAAGCCCGGTTGGAAGCCCTGGAGCGGGAGGTGCTGGGTCGGGCTACGCCTGCTGCTGTAGATCAGAAGTAAGTAGCGAATCATCCCGTAGAGTGCGTCCGGGGCGTCACGCTACTGAAGAACAGTGCGGCGTGGTCCCTTGCTTTTGAGGGGCCGCATGCGTTTTTTGGCGTTCGAGCCACCAACAGCCTGGTACGGGTTCGTGAACGCACCCACCTATCTGCGTCGTACGATCTGGGCGTGGGCCCTGTATGACTTTGCTAATTCGTCCTTTACCACGCTGGTTGTCACGTTCGTTTATGCGGCGTACTTTACGCAGGCAGTAGCGCCCGATCCAATTTCGGGGACAGCGCTCTGGTCGCAGGCCGTAACGGTGAGTGGGGTGATTGTGGCGCTGCTGTCGCCATTGCTGGGGGCTCTGGCCGATCAGGGGGGATACCGCAAACGTTTTCTGCTGGCCGTTACCGTGCTGTGCGTGCTGGCCACGGCTGCGCTTTACTTTCCGACGTCCGGCCAGGTGCTGGAGGCTCTTGTGCTGTTTGCCATAGCCAATGTGGCTTTTGAACTGGGAAACGTTTTCTACAATGCTTTTTTGCCTGACATTGCGCCGCCTGCGCGAATTGGTCGAGTGTCGGGCTACGGCTGGGCGCTGGGCTATGTGGGAGGACTGCTCTGTCTGGTAGTGGCCCTGTTCGCGTTGATTCAGGCAGAGAACCCATTGCTTGGATTTTCCCGAGAAGGACAGGAGAACGTGCGGGCAGCTAACCTGCTTGTAGCGCTCTGGTATGGCCTGTTCAGCCTGCCGTTGTTTCTATGGGTTCCAGAACGACGACCGACCGTTCGTCCTGATGTGCGAGCGATCGTTCGGCAAGCCACGCGCCAACTGGTCGATACGTTTCGGGAAGTGCGGCGCTACCGGCAGGTTGTGCGATTGCTGTTGGCCCGGTTGCTCTATAATGACGGATTGCTGACAATCTTTTCCTTTGGGGGCATCTATGCAGCAGGGACGTTCGGCTTCGAGGCGGATGAGCTGATTGTGTTCGGGATCGTGATTAACGTGGCGGCCGGGCTGGGCGCCTGGCTGTTTGGCTTTGTGGACGACTGGCTGGGGGGCAAGCGTACGCTCATGTTGAGCCTGCTGGGGCTCTCGGCCGCCAGCCTGGTGGCCGTGCTGACTACCAGCCGCACGCTTTTCTGGGGAGCGGCGCTGCTCATCGGGATCTGTGCCGGCCCCAATCAGTCAGCCAGTCGTTCGTTGCTGGGGCGTTTTACGCCGGTGCATAAGCGCAACGAATTTTACGGATTTTTTGCTTTTTCGGGAAAGGCCACCGCTTTTCTTGGACCGTTGCTGCTGGGATTGTTCACGGACTGGGCGGGTAGTCAGCGGGTGGGGGTAGGCTCCGTGTTGCTATTTTTCCTGGCGGGTATGCTGTTGCTGGCGCGTGTTGACGAAGACGAAGGGGTGCGGATGGCGCGTGCGGTGGACGCAGAGGGAACCTGAAGCGTCTCTCCGGCAAACAAGCGGCTCTCTGCCCTGCAGCATAAAACGTGCAGCAGACGATGTCGGAACCTACGTTTCCAACCGTTCGCGAGATTGCCGAGGCGCTGGAGGCCTGGGCGCCGCCGGGATCAGCCCAGTCGTACGATAATGTAGGCCTGCAAGTGGGTGATCCGGAGCGAACGGTGCGGCGGGCCCTGCTGGCACTCGACATGACGCCAGCTGTCTTTGAGGAGGCTCGGGCACTCGGAGCCGAGTTGATCATCACACACCATCCGCTACTCTTTCGGCCGTTGCGACAGCTTACGCCGGGCAGTCTGGTGGCCTCGCTGGCACTTCGGCTGGCAGAGTCCGGAATTGCGCTTTACAGCATCCACACGAACCTGGACGCGGCACCGGGCGGCGTGTCGTTTGCGCTGGCTACGCATCTGGGCCTGCGAGACGTACAGTTTCTGCAGAAGATGGAGCAGGCGCTCTACAAGCTGGTCACGTTTGTGCCAGCGTCGCATTTTGAACAGGTGCGTGAAGCACTGGCCAACGCAGGGGCTGGGCGCATCGGCAACTACGAGGCGTGTGCGTTTGCCACGCGAGGCACCGGGTATTTCCGACCCGGTGACATGGCGCGGCCGTTTATTGGTGAGCCGGGCAAGCTTGAGTCTGCCGAAGAGCTGCGGCTGGAGGTCGAGGTAGCCCGGTGGGATCTACCG
>Ga0256839_1006021_pt1 | contig 10875 bp, 9 predicted proteins | sample 354166metaG_FD_185968 | JGI IMG/M metagenome (GOLD analysis project Ga0256839, IMG submission 185968) | Hydrothermal vent microbial communities from Mid Atlantic Ridge, Atlantic Ocean - 354-166 | ecosystem: Environmental > Aquatic > Marine > Hydrothermal vents | place: Atlantic Ocean: Mid... | reverse complement strand
CGTCAGATCCGGCCTCAACCATTTAGAGGTAAACAGCGCCGTCCCAACATCGCCCACCACTTGGCAGTGGGTCGCCAGCTTTGGTAAACAAAATTCAAAGGCTAAGGCGGATGGTATAACCCCTGCAATGCCTTCTGCTTTTAAATTTAAAAAATCGTCACTGGGTGAACGTGGGTGATATTTAATACCCACTTGTTTCCCTTGCTGTACAAAACGTTGAACAACCCTTTTCAAGCGTTCCGCGTACCCCGATATCTTTTGCACATTCGCAGGATGTGGCACCAAAACCATCACATCTAACTCCGCTAATATCGCCGTATCAAACGCAAGCGACTCCGCGACCAACTGGCTTAACTGTAAAATTTCTGGCGCTCTAAACCATTCTGGCGCCAACCGGTGGCACACCTTTTTTTGAATCGCTGGCACCGCATGTTCAGGCGAAAAGAGCCACGCTTCCGCAATCCAACTGGAAGCCCCTACCGTAGAGGGCTCACGCCACCAGAGGCCATAGGCGACCTTTTTTAACAACGCATTCACACCGTCTTTTAAAAAAGCGCTCGGTCGCCCTAGGTAAGAGTATAAGCCATCATCCAAATAGACCCCTTGTGCAGGTGACCCTTTTTTTTGCAACTGCGCCATGGCAAACTGAAACTCCACTCGGCGATCACTGCCCACCATCACCTGTTGAGGCGAAAATGCATCTAAGCCCTTCTGTATTTGGGTAAAATTTTTACGGCGCTCAGACAGTTTTTTCTTTCCTGTTTGACTCCCTGAAAAAATTTTAATGCACTGAAAAGGGCTTGCTTCCCAAGAGAGTAACGCTAAAAAATAGGGATTTTGAGCGACACTTTTTTGATCAATCAACCACAACTCTGCCAACGCAAGAGAGGGGGGGGAAGAAATTTCAGCGACCTTTTTTTGTTGCACCGCATAAGCACAGCTTACCAGCACATTCAAAGGGGTTGAGGGCATATAAAGCGCGCACTGTTCTGTCATTGTTGCATCAACTGCTTTAATTTCTGTTCGGCTGCGTGCCAATGCACCTCGTCAGGCGAACGCATCGCATTGCCAGGGATGGCATACTCATTTTTAAGGTAGTCAATAAAGCTGGCAATCGCCTGCTCATTCACGCTCAACGCATCTAAATCTAACAATTTCTCCAGCAGTGCTTCTTCTGAATTTACCGGATAACTAATTCCGTCAATCCCAAATTGTGCCCCGCCCAATACCAATACTTTTTTACGCGCCATCAACCCTTCTAGCCCAACCGTGGAGTTGATGGTAATAATTGCACTGGCATGTGCCACCAGTGCTGAAGTATCCATCGCCTCCACAAACTGAAGTTGCTCGGTTTGTTGCGCCTTTAAATCATCGTACTGTTCATCACAGGCTGGGTGCTCTTTAAAAATAAAGTGCAGTGTTTTGCCCTGCGCCTGCTGTACTTTTTCGCCCACCCGTTTACACACGTCAAACAGCTGCCGCATCTCTCTGATCCATGATGAGAACAGGTAAATATTACTGTCCTCCACCACTTGAAAGGGCACAAAAATATAGGAGTCAGGCAGGTTTTCAGGTCGCTTTACATTCGATGAATAACCCGTTTCTGAGACAGTTCCGCGCATGGAACGATTTAAATAAAAATCGACCGTTCTAGGGACTGAACTGGCAAAATTAATTCCTTTCAGATCAATTGAGGAGACACCCGGCAACGGTCCCGTTTCAAAGTACAAGCCTTGCTTCTGATACGCAGGCAGTGCCAACGCCAAAATGGCCTGTCGAAACTTTTTGCCATTCCACATGCCAACAAATGGTGCCTGCTCTCGTTTTAACCAGCGACTGTATACACCATAAAACCAAATCGCCTGTATAAAGGTCACACTGGTAAAAACGGGCCAAATCCACTCTGGTGCATCTTTACCTTTTCGGCTGTAGCGTTTTCGAGTGGTTAAAATAGTGGCTTGCTCCCACAGTTTTTTCATAGGAAACCAGGTCAACACGGTTGGAAAAGAGAGGTCTTTATACCAAACAACTTTGGTCTCAATCGCAATATTTTCATGCAACTGAGAGAAGTATTTTAGTTGATCTCGACTGGCCGCAAACAACGCTAACTGAGTCATTCGCCCTCCCCTTTTAACACAGCCAGTGACCGATAAACCTCATCGACACTCAGCCCTTGCAACGAACGTTTTTCGGTTGCGCTGTCTGGAAACTGTTTCAAATAATCGGGCGCACAAGGCGACTCGAGCCGAACCACATTTGCACCATCCGCCCCCACCAATTTGGGATCGGTCACGCGGTACAGCACCACCATTGGCACCTCTAGTGCTGCGGCAACATGCGATAGTCCGGTGTCAACCGACACCACTCCCTTGGCAAAATTCAACAGTTTTGCCACCACATTTAAGCTCAATGGCTGTTCGGGCACCCAAACCATGGCAGAAGCCGCTCGCGCTTCTGCGGTTTGTGCAATGCGCAAGGCTCTTAAGCGCTCCTCCTCATTGCCCCAAGGCAGAATCACTTTTAAACCTTGAGTCTGTGCTTTTTCCAGCAGCGCAATCCAACTCTCTTCTGGCCAATATTTGGTCTCCCAAGTCGTGCCATGCAAAAAGACCAAATATCTGTCATCCCCTAGGTTTGCCAGTAACTCACTGGGTTTTGTCCAGTGCGAAGTATCCAAACCATATTGAATGGTTTGATTTTGTGCCAATGGGTAGGACAGTGCTTGTGCAAAGAGTTGGCGTAATCTTAAAATCGCGTGTTGCGCCTTGGATACTCCGTATTTTTTTTGATAAAACAGCGTGGCTAACGGCTCTCGTGCACTGTGCCAGTCGTAACCGACAATTGGAGGGCGTGGTGTCTGAGTCATTTTTGCCACTTTTCTGGCGACCCAAGCACTCTTTAATAACCCTTGGGCATCTAAAATGAGATCGTACTGTGTTTGATTCACGGTTTCAAAAAAGGCTTTAATCGCTTGGCGAGAAGCTTTCGACCAAGGTTTTTTACGCCACTTGCGTAACTCAATGGGGTACACCTTATCCACCACAGGGTGCCATGCGGGAATATCCGCAAAGCTTTTTTCCACCACCCAGTCTACCGTTAACTCAGGCAACGCCGCCTGCGCATCCGATAACGCGGGAAAGGTATGAAATACATCGCCCATTGAGGACATTTTAATCAATAGAATTCGCACTGTATGCCTACAACGTCCTTTACTGTCCGTGTTTCATTAGCCAAGTTAAGTAGGCCGTTACACCCTCTTCGACCGTTTTAAACGGTTTGTCATACCCCGCCTCTCTTAAACGAGTATTGTCCGCTTGGGTATAACTTTGGTATGCGCCCTTTAAGTGCTCTGGAAAAGGGATGTACTCAATTTCACCCTTGCCGTGAAAATCAATCACCGCTTGTGCGACATCTTTAAAAGGTTGCGCTTTGGCGGGACCTAAATTAAAAATACCCGATTTATCGGGATGCTCTGCAAACCATAAATTGACCGATACCACATCATCGACATAGACAAAATCACGGGTTTGCATGCCCTCGCCGTAGCCATCGTAAGCACCAAACAGTTTGACGTTTTCACCCGCTAAAATTTGATTATGCAACTTAAACGCCACACTGGACATATCGCCCTTATGCTGCTCTCTTGGACCATACACATTAAAGTAGCGAAAACCGACAATTTGACTTTGAGCATGTGGCAAGATTCGACGCACATACTGGTCAAACTGAAACTTAGAGTAGCCATATACATTCAAAGGCTTTTCATACTGTCGCGCTTCAATAAAAGTAGGGCCATCCCCATAGACCGATGCGGAAGAGGCGTATAAAAAGGGAATATCATGCTCCAAGGCGTAATTTAAAACGTCTTTTGAGTACTCATAATTATTGTCCATCATAAACTTGCCATCCCACTCGGTGGTCGAAGAGCAAGCCCCTTCATGGTAGATGGTATCAATTTGAGGCAAACCTTGATCGGCAAACATCCGTTGCTGAAAATCCTCTTTATCAAGATAGTCCGCAATATCGCAATCGGCGATATTGATAAATTTACGCCCATCAGAGAGGTCATCCACCACAATAATATCGGTGCGCCCTTGCGCATTTAGCCCTTTTACAATATTACTGCCGATAAACCCAGCACCACCCGTTACCACGATCATACTTTACCCTCCTACCCAACGATTATAAATGACAGCACCCCAGACCAAAACGGCAATCAAAACGGTTAGCAACACCGCAGCCGAACCTTGATCTTTGGCACGACCCGAGAGTTCATGAAATCCCTCTCCCACTCGATCGACCACGGACTCAATGGCAGAGTTTAACAGCTCTACAATCAACACCAGTAACAGTACCGCAATCAAGGCCGTTACTTCCCATACTGTTTGTCCTAACCAAAAGGCAACGGGCAGCAAGATTAAGCAGACGATCAACTCCTGACGAAACGCCGCCTCATGTTGCCAACTGGCTTTTACCCCTTTCCAAGAGTAACCAAAAGCATGCCATATTCGACTGAGTCCGGTATGAGGTGATTTCACTTCAGCTCCTTATCGTAATCTTTACCGTACACCATGCGTGGTTTGGGTGTGTAGTCCTCAAAGCACAATGCACGATCACGTCTTAATAGGTCACTCTCAATATTCATAAAGCATAACCCAAAGTGAAAATAATCATCCAGCATCATCGGCTGATGAAGCTGTTGTTGCAAGACCTTATCGGTGGCATTAAAGGTCGTTTGATACGCCTCGTTACGCCATAAAACAAAGGGGATTTCAAGCATGTGGCGTGTTACGCCATCGGGGCCATGTCCTTTAAAATCTTTACTGTCAAAGACCTCTTCACCGTGATCTGCAATAAAACTCAACGCCGCCACGCCCTCAACCTGCTGTAAGCTCTCAAATATCTCACCCAAAACAGTGTCGGTATAACGCACCGAATCATCGTATGAATTAATAAAATCAAGCTCTCGACTCGAAGGATTAGGGCGATAAGCCTGTACCCCTTCAACGCCCTTAAAAACAGACTGTTCAGGCGGGTAACGGTTACGATACTGTAAATGACTGCCCATTAAGTGCACAAAAATCACTTTATGTGGCGCGTCATCGGCAATCGCTTTCTGAATAGAGGGGAGCAGGTAGCCATCGTAACGATTGACCTCCACCCCATGAAAATCATGACTAATAAAGTGCTCAACATCGGCGAGAGAAGCGATGGCGGACGACGGTCTTCTCAATGGCTGTTGATTAGAGATCCACCACGTTTTAAAGCCTGCTTTTTTTGCCCCCCCTAATAAACTGATTGCAGCATGCACTGACATTTTATTCACAGTATCCGCTTCGGTTAACGCAACATTTAACGAAGGGTGGGTTTGTGCAAACGGAGAGATCACATTATCAAACACCAGTAGCTCCGCTTGGTGCTGAATGAGTTCTGGAGTGGTCGCACGCGGGTAACCATAAATTTGCAAGTGGTTACGATTGACCGACTCCCCTAAGATAATCACATAGGTTTGTGGTGCTTCACTGGCTTTTTGTGCGGTAAACGCTTTGGTTTTATACAGCTCTTTCCGTGCATTAATCTCAACTTCAATACTCTCATGCGCCCCCGAGTAATCAATCGCTACACCGGTAAACCCCGGCAATACATCAAAGGTGCGACCACGTTGATGAATCTGCTGAATGGACGCCAAAATCATCAATACACCTAATGCGGCGAAAACTTTTTCACGCTTCCGTTCTGGTGCTTTAAATAAGATACGCTTCAGAGAGTAGAAAGCCACCACCCAATAAAACAGCAATAACAACACATTTTCAATGGAGGCATACGCCAGTAAAAACTCCCAGCTCTCACTGGCATCGGTCAACGCCATCGCCTCAAACGAGGCGCTGGTAAACACACCGCCAAACGTTACCGCATACAAAATATCTAAACTGCCCGATAAGACAAACAGAAACAGCACGCCAAGCAATAACTTTTGCAACACCGTATGCCGAAACAGGTATGCCACACCACCAATCAATAAGATCCAACCAAGGCGGGCATTTAACTCAGAACTGCGAATAAAATCCGAATAGGCGTACATCACCAACAACGGAAACGCAAAAACAAACAGTGCTGACCACCAATGCGACTGTAAAACCTTCGACACACTCACCTCAAAATCAAATTGAAAAGAGGCTAATTCTATCATTTCACCCCATTAAAAGGGTAAAATAGCGCCTAATTTCATCCAAGAATTCAAAACGTTTATGGCACAACTGCACACCCGTTGGGGACGAATCAAAGCACACTTAGAGGCATGGTTTAAGGATCATGAAGTGTTGCGCGTTCTATTCCGCAACTTCTACGCACTGTCTGACAAAGCGTATCGAAGCAACCATCCCTCGCCCGCCTTTATCAAAAAACTTCATAAAGAATATGGCGTTAAAACCATTATCAGCCTTCGAAGAGCCGATACCACTGGGCAATACCTGCTTGAAAAAGAGGCCTGTGACCAGCTGGGCATTACGCTATGTCACATCCCCATGTCCTCCAGAAGTTTACCCGATGTTGACAATATTTTAAAAGCCAAAGCACTGCTCGAGACCGCTCAGTACCCTATTTTAATTCACTGTAAATCGGGTGCCGACCGTGCGGGACTGCTCAGTGTGTTTTACGAACACTTTATTGAAAAAAAGTCGATTGAAGCGTCGCTGAAACAACTTAGCATGAAATACGGCCATTTTCGTTGGGCAGAAACTGGCAAACTCGACTTCTTTTTTGATGCCTTTTTAGCCTTTCAAAAAACGCATCCCGAGGTCTCCTTTATCGACTGGGTTACCCAACATTACGACAAACCCAAACTCAACGACCAATTTCAAAGCGCTGGCTGGGCGAATATTGTGGTCAATAAAATTTTACGAAGAGAATAATTCATGTTTGACCGTAAAACACTCGCCCTATACCGTCGTCTATTAAACTATATTCTGCCCTTTAAAGCGCTGATTGCCGTCACCTTAGTGGCGCTGGTGGTGATTGCCGCCATGGAACCCGCCATCGCGATGGTGCTTAAAAATTTAGTCGATGAAAGTCTAATCGCTAAAAATCCCGACTCCTTTGTGATGATGCCGCTTTTACTGGCGGGAGTTTTTATTGTAAAAGGCATTGCCGAATATTTTAGTAAGGTCTTTAGTCAGTGGATTGCGCAAAAAGCCATCTTGGCGATTCGTGCCGATATGTACCAAAAAATGCAAAGCCTACCTTATGCGATTTTTCAAGGGTATGGAACTGGCACACTAATGTCCAAAATCACCTACGACGTGCCACAAGCAAGCAATGCGCTCTCTAACGCTTGGGTCATTATTATTCGAGACTCCTTAACCATCATTGCACTGGTGGCGTACTTACTCTATATCTCTTGGCAACTCACGTTACTCATGCTAGTGATAGGCCCGATTGTCGCCTTTATTATTGATAAAACCAGTAAGTTAATGCGAAATTCCAGTAAATCCATGCAACAGAATATGGGGCAACTGACCCATCAACTCGAAGAGGGGTTAACAGCGCATCAAGACATTAAAATTTACGGTGCCGAAGGCTACGAACAGAAACGCTTTAAAGAGACCGCCGCCGAGTTACTCCGTCACTCCATGCAAGTCACCAAAGTATCCGCGTTAAGCGTGCCATTGGTACAAGTACTCGCGGCGATTGCACTGGCGGGCGTGGTCTATATCGCCATGCAAATGTCGGCACAAGATCACTTTACTCCAGGTGAACTACTCGCCTACATTACCGCCATGGCACTGACCTTTGAGCCTTTGCGCCGCTTAACCAGTATTAATGAGGTTGTACAAAAAGGGATGGCGGCGGCCGAAAGTATTTTTGAACTGCTCGACCAACCTGATGAGACCGATACCGGTTGCCATACCCTCAAACACTTAAAAGGAGAGTTACAGTTTAAAAACCTCCACTTTCAATACCCAAACAGCAATAAACCTGCGTTAAACAACTTCAACTTAACCATACCCGCAGGCAAAACAACCGCCTTAGTCGGGCAGTCAGGCAGCGGAAAGTCCACCATCGTCAACTTAATCACTCGATTTTATGACCCCTGCTCTGGGCAAATTCTGCTCGACAATCAAGACATCTTAACGCTGGAACGGCGTTTTTTACGTGAACAGATTGCACTGGTCAGTCAAAAAGTGATTCTATTTGAAGACACCATCGCCGCCAATATCGCTTATGGACGACCAGACGTCTCCACTGAAAACATTATTCAGGCGGCAAAAGATGCACACGCTTGGGAGTTTATCGAACAATTCCCGATGGGGCTTGAGACCAATATTGGCGAAAATGGCAACCTCCTTTCAGGCGGACAACGCCAACGTATCGCCATCGCCCGTGCTTTTTTGAAAAACGCGCCTATTTTGATTATGGACGAAGCCACCTCGGCACTTGATAACCAAAGCGAACAGATGATTCAACAAGCGATGGAGACCTTAAAGCAGAATCGAACAGTTATTTTGATTGCGCACCGCTTAAGCACGATTGAAAATGCCGACAATATCGTTGTGTTAGAGCATGGAACACTGGTTGAACAAGGAACACATTCCGAACTGTTAAAGCAACAGGGACACTACGCCAAGCTCTACCAAAAAGGGGAGGATATTGATGGCTAAAAAAGCACCTACTTTTGAATGGCGCTTTCTCCTGCCCAACTACTGGGGAATCTGGCTAGGCATTGGGCTACTGAGAGTGTTAAACCTTGCACCACTTCGCTGGAAGGCCTGCATTGGCAAAACACTGGGCAGACTCCTGAGTAAACTCTCACCCAAACGTCGCCGACTCGTCGCGGCAAATATTCAACTCTGCTTTCCAGAAAAGTCGACCACCGAACAGCAAGCGATGGTAACCGCGCACTTTGAATCGCTCGGTCTCAGCTTAATGGAGATGGGCTTTGTCTGGTGGGGCGACCACAAAAAAAATCACGCCCACGCCAAAGAGCGCGAAATGGTTGAGTTTATCGGTCAAGAGAATCTGTTTGCCGCACAACAACAAGGCAATGGCGTCTTAATTTTAGCCCCCCACTTCACCACTCTGGAACTCACGGGGCTGTTTGTCTCATTCCTAACCAATTACCACGCCGTCTATCGCCCACACGACAATCCGTTAATGGACTACCTCATCGCCAAAGGGCGCGCGATTCAATTTAGCGATGGCAGCCAAGTTGCCCCGCTCTCCAATGCCAACACCCGTCAAATGCTCAAAGTGCTCAGAGCGGGCGAAAGCATGACTTTTTTACCCGACCAACGCTACCGAGCCAAAGGGCATATTGTGGTGCCATTCTTTAACCACAATACCAAAAGCAACCCCGCCACCTCCAAACTCGCCAAGCTCACAAAATGCGCTGTAGTACCCACCTTCACCCGACGCATCAAACCCTTTCAATACCAAGTAGAATTTCTCCCCCCCCTAGACAACTTCCCCTCAGGCGACGACTACGCCGACACCCTACGACTCCACCAACTCTACGAAACCGAGATACAAAAAAATCCCGAGCAGTACCTGTGGGTACATAATCGCTGGGATTTAAAGCCGGGAAATATGGGGTCAGCGTAAAGTCGGAATAGGAAAAGATTAAAGTCATCTTTTCCTATTCCGACTTTACGCTGACCCCTTTACTTAATTTAAGTGTCCTGATTGCTCTATTTAAATACCTTACAGAGAACGACGATCGATTCTGGAGAACTATAATCAGTGAGAGTTGCATAGACTGTCTTACCAGCTAAAATATCTCCAGTATTTGGGTTGCCATCATCCAACTTTCTATCCACTGCTTGGGCAATTGACTCGGTAAGGTTAGATGCACAAAGGGCGTTTTTAAAATTCGCTACTGGAAAACTAGCGTAAGATGGCAGAACAATAAAAAAACCATTCAAGCTATGTGGCAATATCAAGACACTAAAATAATAAGCAAGAGACTTAGAAATAAAACCTTCACGTTCTAAATCCTGCCAAAAAGCACTCATATCAATATCAATATGTTGTCCGAGTCTTCCTGGGAATCTACCCATACGATCTTGGTAGGCGTAAGCAGCCGCCACAACCTCCTCCATCTCTGTTGTGAATTGTTTAATTTTTGCGTTGGCAATCAACTCCTGCCCTTTTAATACCCCGCCAAGAAGCAGTCCAACAATAACCAATACAATGGCAATTTCAACTAGGGTAAATCCTTTTTGACTTTGTCTTGTTACTGAGTTCATAATAACGCCCTCTTTTATTTGAGGCATAGCAAAACAAAAAAACCCGTGTCGTCAACGGGCTTTTTTGTCTACCAAATAATAAGTTTTTACATTTACAACACCCTACAGAGAAATCTTCCTGTCTCAGGAGCGGTGTAAGTAGCAAGAGCGGTTCCACTCTCAGTAGCACCAACTCGAATGTCTCCAGTATTGGGTACACCATCATCTAGTTTTTTATCAATTACTTCGGCAATAGACTCTTCAACATTACTAGCACAAATATAGTTTTTATTTGGAAACATTGTACTTGCGGCAGAAATAACCGTAGAAAAAGATCCATTTAAACCATGTACAGGCCCTTTAGCGGTCGATCCAGTACCAGTAACCCCAGAAAGAAAACCTTCGTCTTTTAAATCACTCCAAAATAAACCCACATTATCAAAAGCACCATCACTATCTGTGTCTCCAGCTAATCTTCCAGTACGATCTTGATAGGCGTAAGAAGCAGCAACAATTCCTTCCAAATCTTTTGTCAGGCTTTTAATCTTCGAGTTAGTAATCAACTCTTGCCCTTTTAATACCCCACCAAGAAGTAATCCGATAATAACCAATACAATGGCAATCTCAACCAGTGTAAACCCTTTTTGATTTTGTG
>Ga0256839_1006020_pt1 | contig 10879 bp, 12 predicted proteins | sample 354166metaG_FD_185968 | JGI IMG/M metagenome (GOLD analysis project Ga0256839, IMG submission 185968) | Hydrothermal vent microbial communities from Mid Atlantic Ridge, Atlantic Ocean - 354-166 | ecosystem: Environmental > Aquatic > Marine > Hydrothermal vents | place: Atlantic Ocean: Mid... | reverse complement strand
TCCATCCCGCCGCCATCGCCCTCGCCCGCGCCCTGCGCGCCCGCGGCTGGCGCTTCCTCGGCCCGGTCTCGGCCTGGGCCTTCATGCAGGCGGTGGGGATGGTGAACGCCCATGTCGTCGACTGTCCATGGCGGGCGGAGGTGGCGGCGGCGCGGCGGTGCGGGCCGGGAGCCGGCGGGGAGGCGGAACCGTGCGGCGGCTGATGGCGCGGCTGCGGCCCCGCCGCGGGGGCGACGGGCCCACCGAGCCCGTCCACCCCATGCTGCAGCTCCTGGTGCGCGAGGGCCGGCTTGCGGCGGACGCGGCGGCCACCCTCGAGGCCGAGGCTCGGCGCGAGGGGGTGACGGTGGTCCATCGGCTGGTCCGCCGCGGCTTCCTCGACGACGAGGAGTTCGTCCGCCTCGTGATCGAGCGCTACGGCCTCGCCCGCGCCGGCCCCGCCGAACTGGCGGATCCGGCACCCGTGGGCGGACAGCTCCAGCCCGCCTTCCTCCGCCGCCACGGCCTACTGCCGCTCGCCGGCGGCGACGGCCGGCCGCGCCTCGCCATGGTGGATCCCTTCGACTTCGAGGCGCTGCACGCGGTGGAGGTGGCGCTGGGGGCCGCGGTGGAGCCGGCGGTGGTGACCCTCGCCGACTTCGAGCGTGCCTTCACCGCCCGCTACGAGGGCGGTCGCGAGGTCCTCGACCGCATCGCCGCCGAGGCCGGGCGTGAACTGGTGGAGGAGGGGGAGGGGGCCGGCGTTCCCGACGCCGAGTCGGCGCCGGTGGTGCGGCTGGTGCGGCGCATTCTCGCCGACGCGGTACGCCTCGAGGCCTCCGACGTCCATTTCGAGCCGGCCGACGACCGGCTGGTGGTGCGCTACCGCATCCACGGCCGTCTGCGCGAGGTGACGGCGCCGCCCGCCCGCCTCGCCGCCGCCGTGATCTCCCGCCTCAAGATCGTGGCCGGCCTCGACGTGGCCGAGCGGCGCCTGCCCCAGGACGGCCGCGCCCGTCTCGAGCTGGACGGCCGCGAGGTGGATCTCCGGGTGGCCACCGTCCCCACCATCCGCGGCGAGAGCGCGGTGGTGCGCATCCTCGATCACGGCCGCCGCCGCATCGCCCTGGACGGTCTCGGTCTGCCGGAGGAGCTGGCGCGCCGCCTCCATCCCCACATCCGCGCCCCCCACGGCATGGTGCTGGTCACCGGTCCCACCGGCTCCGGCAAGACCACCACCCTCTACGCCGCTCTCGCCGAGCGCGACGCCACCCGCGAGAAGATCGTCTCCATCGAGGATCCGGTGGAATACCGTCTGGAGGGGATCACCCAGATCCAGGTCCGCCCGGAGGTGGGCCTCGACTTCGCCCGGGTGCTGCGCTCGGTGCTGCGCCACGATCCCGACGTGCTGCTGGTGGGCGAGACCCGCGACGTGGAGACCGCCCGCATCGCCGTCCACGCCGCCCTCACCGGCCATCTCGTCTTCACCACCCTCCACACCGACACTGCCGCCGGCGCGGTGGCGCGGCTGCTGGACATGGGGGTGGAGCCCTATCTGCTGGCCTCGGTGCTGCGGGCGGTGGTGGGCCAGCGGCTGGTGGGGCGGCTGTGCCCCGACTGCCGCCGCCCCCGCGCCCCCGATCCGCTGGAGCGGGCGCTGTTCCGCGACCATGGGATCACCGCGCCGGCGGTGGTGTACGAACCGGGCGAGTGCCCGCGTTGTGCCGGCATCGGCTATGTGGGGCGCATCGGCCTGTTCGAACTCCTGGAGCTGGACGACGGGCTGCGGGAAGCGGTGCGCGCCCGCGCGCCCAGCCGTGAGCTGCAGCGGATGGCGGTGGCGCGGGGCATGGGCACCATGCGCCGCGACGGACTGTCCAAGGTGGCGGCGGGGACGGTGGCCCTCGCCGACGTGCTGCGCCTCACCGAGGGTTGAGCATGAGACGCTTCCGCGCGCGCGCCATCACCCGCGACGGCCGTCTCGTGCGCGAGGAGGTGGAGGCGGCGGACGCCGGCGCCGCCCGCGGGCGGCTGGAAGCGGCCGGCCTCACCGTGCTGGAACTGACGGAGGCACGTGGGGCGGGGGCCCGGCTGGAGGTCCTCCGGTCACGCCGCGGCGGAGCCCTGCGGCGACGGGCCGAGCGGCTGCGGGAGCTGGCGGTGCTGCTGGTGGCGGGCGAGCGGTTGGACGCCGCCCTGCTGGCGGTGGCGGCCACCGCCGTCGGCGCCGAGCGGCGCGAGCTCGAGCGGGTGGCGGAGCGGCTGCGCGCCGGCCTCGCCCCCCACCGCGCCTTCGCCGAATCCCCGCTCTTCGACGAGACCGTCCGGGCGCTGGTGGCGGCCGGCGAACGGGCGGGCCGGCTGGCGCCGGCCCTGGTCCACGCCGCCGAGCTGGCGGAGCGGCGGGAGGCCTGGCGCGAGCGGGTGCGGGGCGCGCTGCTCTATCCCGCCCTGCTGATGGTGGGAACCATGGCCTCGCTGGGTTTCGTGACGGGCTGGGTGGTGCCGCGCCTGGCCGGTCTGCTGGCCGTTCGGGAGACGACGCTGCCCGCCCCGAGCCGCGCCCTCTTCGCCCTCGCCCGGCTGCTGGACGCCCACGGTCCGGAGCTGGCGGCGGTCCTCCTTTCCGTCCTCGTCCTGACGGTGATGGTGACCCGCCGGCTGTGGCCGCGGTGGGGAGGGGTGATGCTGCGCCTGCCCCTGCTGGGTCCGCTGCTCCGCGATCGCCTCTCGGCCGAATACACCCGCGCCCTCGCCCTGCTGCTGGAGGGAGGGCTGGAGCTGCCGCCGGCCCTGGAGCTGGCGCGGCGGGCGGTGGGCGATCCCTTCGCCCGTCGGCGGCTCGCCGCGGTGGGAGAGGCGGTGGCGCGGGGCGAGGGGCTGGGCCGCGGGCTGCGGATCGCCGGCGTGCTGGATCCTCTGGCGGTGCGGCTGCTGGAGGTGGGCGAACGCGGCGGCCGGCTGAGCGAGACGGCGCGACGGGCCGCCGACCGGCTGGAGGCACGTTTCCTCGCCCGCACCGAACGGCTGGTGCGGCTGCTGGAGCCGGCACTGGTGCTGCTGGCGGCGGTGGTGGTGGGCTTCGTGGTGGTGGCGGTGGTGGGGGCCCTCGTCGCCCTCGGCGACATCCGGTCGCGTTGAGGCCGGGAACAAACGGGCCGCTGGGACGTTCCGAAAGCAAGGCGGGAGACGGGCGTGCGGTGGTGGCCGGCGGCGATGATGGCGGTGGCGGTGGCGACGGCGGCGACCGGGCCGCACGCCGCCGATCCGCCGCCGCCCGAGCGTTTCCGGGCGGTGGTGGAGCGGCCGCTGTTCCGTCCGGAACGACGGCCGCCGCGACCGCCGCCGGTGCCGGTGGCGGTGCGGCCGTCGGATCCGGCCGTCGTCGAACCGCCGGGCCTCGACTTCGTGGGCACCCTGCGCCGCCGCGACCGTCTCGTCGCCCTCGTCGCCGGCGCCGGTCCCGTGCGGCTGCGCGAGCTGGGCCCGGGTGACCGCATCGCCGGCTGGCGGGTGGTGGTGGTGGAGGACGACCGACTGGTGCTGGAACGGGACGGCCGTCGGGTGGAGTATCGTCTCGTCCTCGGGAGGAGGATGCCGTGAGGGAACGCGGGGACCGCCGCCACCGAGAAGCCGGCTTCACCCTGCTGGAGTTGCTGGTGGTGCTGATGGTGCTGGCGCTGCTGGCCGGTCTCGTGGCGCCGCGGGTGCTGGGCTATCTGGAGGGGGCGCGGCGCGATGCGGCGGCGCTGCAGATCCGCCGCCTCGCCACCGCCCTCGAATATTTCCGTCTCGATGCCGGCCGCTATCCCACCGCCGAGGAAGGGCTCGCCGCCCTCGTCACGCGGCCGGCCGGCGTGCGCCGCTGGAACGGGCCCTACATCGAGGGCGCGCTGCCCCGCGATCCCTGGGGACGTCCCTACGTCTACCGGACGCCGGCGGAGGGAGCTCCCTACGAGATCCTCTCCCTCGGTGCCGACGGTGCCCCCGGCGGCGAGGGGGAGGATGCCGACGTCTCGAGCCTGCACCTGGACGACGATGCGGGATGAGGCCGGCTTCACCCTGATCGAGCTGCTGGTGGTGCTGGCGGTGCTGGCGCTGGTGGCGGGACTGCTGCTGCCCCGCGCCGGTGGCGACGACGGGGCGGCGGCGATGGCGGCGCTGCGGGCGCGGCTGGTGGCCGCCCGCGAGACGGCGATGCGGCGGGCGCGGGTGGTGACGGTGACCGTCGGCGAAGGAGAGGTCCGCTTCTATCCCGACGGCGCCGCCCGCGGCGGACCGCTCGCGGCGGGCGGCCGCATCCTGACGGTGGACCCCCTGCTGGGCCGGGTGATGGTGCGGTGAGGAACGAGGGCTTTCTGCTGCTGGAGGCGCTCGCCGCCCTGGCGGTGCTGGCCTGGCTCGCCGTGGCGCTGCTGGAGGCGCGCGCCGATGCCGCCGCCCGCCTCGCCCGCGGCGAGGCCGCGGCCCGCCTCGCCGCCGCCGCCGCCCTGGTGGAGACCTCCCGCGAGCTCGGGCTTCCGCCCCCGCACACCCTCCTCGCCCGCCGGGGGCTCCGGGTGAGGATCGTCGCCGGCGAGAAGCCCGGGATGCGGCGGCTGGCGGTCGCCGGCGACGGGAGGGAGCTGGTGTTGGAGCTGGCCGGCGGAGGCGTGCGGTGAGGCGGGCGAGGGAGGCCGGCTTCACGCTGCTGGAGGCGCTCGCCGCCCTGGCGGTGCTGGCGCTGTTGGGGATGGGGATGGCGGCGCTGCTGGAAGGGGCGACCGCCGCCCGCGTCGGAGCGTCCCGTGCCGTCGCCCGCGCCACCGTCGAAGACGCCCTCCGGATCCCGGAGACGAGGCTCGCCCGGGCGCTGCCGGTGCCGCGGCCGGACGGGGGCCGGGCGCTGCGCGGCACGCCGGCGCGGCTGGATCTGGTGTTCGCACCGCTGCCGGAGCGGGTGGAGGAGGGGTTGCGGGTGGGGCGACTGGCGCTGCACCGGCGTGGGGAGGAGACCCTTCTCCGCTGGTGCGAGGGGTCGATGCCGCCGCGGGGGGATCCGCTCGCCGCCCTCGCCGACGCCCCCTGCACCGATCTCGCCCGTCTGCCCGGGGCGGCTCGTCTCGCCTATCTGGTGGACGGCGCCGACGGCCGCCCCCGCTGGCGCGATCGGGTGGGGCCCGCCGATCCCTGGCCGCGGGCGGTGCGGCTCGCGTGGGCGGGGGCGCTGCCGCGGCTGTGGCCGCTGCGCATCCGCGCCCTCGCCGCCTGTGCCGGCGGAGGCTGTCCGTGAGGGACGAGCGCGGCTTCGCCCTCCTGCCGGTGCTGTGGCTGGCGCTGGCGCTGGCGGTGGTGGCCGCCGCCACCGCCGCCCTCGAGCGGGAGGCTGCGGGGGCGCGGGTGCTGGCGGTGGAGCGGGTGCGACTCGCCCTCGCCGCCCGCAGCTGGCTGCCGGAGCTGCTGGACGCCCTGGCGCGGGGCGAGCTGCTGGCCGGCATGCGGCAGCGCCGGCGGCTGGGGGATCTCGAGCTGGAGGTGCGGGTCTCCGGCGAGAGCGGCCGGGTGGATCTCGGCGCCGCCGAGCCGGCGCTGATCGAGGCGCTGCTGGCCGCCCACGGCGTGCCGCCGGCGGCGCGGGCGCGGCTGCGCGACGCCCTCCTCGACTGGCGGGACGCCGACGACCGGGTGCGTCTCGCCGGTGCCGAGGCGGCCGACTATCGACTCGCCGGCCGACCCGGACCCGGCGACCGCCCGCTCTACCATCCGGCCGAGCTGGTGGCGGTGATGGGGTTCGACGGCGAGCTGGTGCGGCGGCTGTGGGACGACGTCACCACCTTCACCGGCCGCGCCGGGGTCGAGCCGGATCTGGCCTCGCCGGCGCTGCGCCGCGCCCTCGGCCTCGATCCGCACCCGCCCGGCCCCCGGGCCGATCCCGCCGGGATCTACAGGCTCGACATCCGCGTCCGGCGCGGCGATGCTGCGGCCCGGCGGATCGAGGTGGTGGTCCGCCGCGAGGCGCGCGGCTGGACCGTGCTCGACTGGGCCGCCCCCCGCGCCCTCGGGGAGGGAGGACGGTGAGCGACCGCGACGTCCCCGGCTCGGCCCGTCTGCCGAGCCCCGTGCGCACCCTCGCCCTGCGCCCCCATCCCGCCCTCGCCCGCTGGCGGGGCGGTCTGCTGTGCCGGCTGGACGGAGCGGAGCTGGGGATCTGGAACCTCGCCGGCACCCGCGCCGAGCCGCTGGCCCGCATCTCCCTGGGCCCCGGCGAGGAGGACCGGGCGCGGGCGGCGGTGGCCCGCATCCTCGCCCGCCACCGCCGGGGACCGCGGGTGCTGCGGCTGCCGCCCCGCAGCGGACTGGTGCGCTTCGACCTGCTGCCGGCCGCCGCCCTCGACCGCATGGAGACGGTGCTGCCCCGGCGCCTCGCCGAACTGGTGCCGTGGCCGCCGGAGCGCCTGCGCGTGCGCTGGTGGCCGGTGCGCCGCCTCGGGGACGGCCGGGTGGAGATCGCCCTCGCCGTCGTCCCCGAGGCGCGGCTGGAAGGGGCCCTGGCCCGTGCCCGAGCCCTCGGCCTCGAGCCGGACGTGGTGGACTTCGAGCTGGACGATCCGCTGGCCCCGCCCCGTTTCGACCTGCGGGCGCCGGCGGTGCGCCCGGGCCGTCTGCGCCGGCTGCTGCCGCTGGTGCCGGCCCTGCTGCTGCTGGTCGCGGACGCGGGACTGCTGCTGCTGCTGGGCGAGCGACAGGCGGCGATCCGTGCCCTCGAGGCCGACATCGCCGCGCTGCGCGATCGCACCGCCACCCTCGCCGACCGCCGTGCCCGTGTCCGCGCCCTCGAGGAGCGTCTCGCCCGGGTGGAGGTCGCCGCCACCCGCTCCGGCGGCCGCCTCGCGCTCCTGGATCGGCTCTCGCGCACGCTGCCCGACGGGGTGTGGCTGGAGCGGCTGGTGGTGGAGGGGCGGGTGGTGCGCCTGCACGGCTACGCCCCCGACAGTGCCGCCCTCGTGCACCTGTTCGAGCGCTCCGGAGCCTTCTCCGACACCCGCTTCCTCGCCCCCGCCCTGCGGGTGCGCCCGGCCGGCCGCCCCGCCCCGCTGGAGCGCTTCGTGCTGGAGACACGGTTGCGGGAGGGGGAGGAGAGGCCGTGAACCCGCGCCGCCTCGGCCTGCTGCTGCTGGCGCTTCTGGTCCCGGCCGCCCTGCTGCTGGGCTGGCTCCTGGCCGACGCCGAACGCCGCCGGGCCGCGCTCGCCCGCGAGCGCGACGCCCTCGTCCGGGCGCTGGCGGCGCACGGGGAGGAAGGTACGGAGGCGGAGCTGGCCCGCCGCTTCGCCGCCCTGCCCTGGCGGCTCGTGGCGGAGAGCCCGACGGTGGCCGGTGCCGACGCCCAGGCGCTGGTCACCCGCCGGGTGGAGGCGGCGGGCGGCGAGCTCGTGAGCGTGCGGGTGGGGGAGACGGAGGCAGGACCGCCGCCACGGCTGTCGCTGGAGGTGCGGCTGGTGGCCGCCGACCACCGGGTGCTGCGCGACCTGCTGCATGCCCTCGAATACGGTCGGCCGGCCTTCCTCGTGGACTGGCTGGAGATCCGCGGCGGGGAGGAGGGCGGGGTGCCGCTGGCGGTGGACCTCGCCCTCTCCCTGTTCCTCGCCGATACCGACCCACGCCTCGAGGGGGAGAGAGGGGGATGAGAGCCCGGATCCTGTCGGTGCTGCTGCCGACGCTGCTGGCGGCGGCCTGTGCCCCGGGGGGCGAACGGCTGCCTCCCTCGGCCCTGGACGAGACCCTGGCCCGGCTCGACTTCACGCCGCCCCCGCGGCAGGCGGCGGAGGTGCCTCCCGCCGGCCCGAAACGGGAGACGGCGGAGATGCCCAGGGCGCGACTGTGGTTCGGCGAGACACCGGCCGCGCCGACGCCGGTGCCACCGGGGACGCTGCGGCGAACGGGGGAGGGGACCGAGATCGCCCTTGAGGGGGCCTCGCTGGTCCAGTTCCTGGACCTGGTGCTGCGGCGGGTGTTGGGCGCCGGCTACGTCCTCACCGTCCCTCTCGAGGGGGAGGTGACGGTGACCAGCGCCGGTCCCCTCGACGAGGCGCAGCTCCTCGCCCTGGTGGAGACGGTGCTGCGCGCCCACGGCGCCGCCCTGGTGCGCACCGGTCCCCGCCAGTTCGCCGTGGTGGCCCGCGACGTGGCCTTCGGCGGCGCCGGCGTGGCCGCTCCCGGCACGCCCCTCGATCTCGCGCCGGGCTACGGGGTGACGGTGGTGCCGCTGCGCCACCTGTCGGCGGAGACGGCGGTGCGGCTGGTGCAGCCGCTGCTGCCGGACCGCGACCGGGTGCAGGTGGACGAGGCCCGCGACCTGCTGATCCTGGTGGGGACCGCCGCCGAGCGGCGCTATGCCGCCGAGGCGGTGCGGGCGATGGACGTGGACTGGATGGCCGGGCGCTCGGTGGGGATCTTCCCGCTCACCCGGGCCACGCCGGAGACGGTGATCCGCGAGCTCGAGGCCATCCTGCGGCCGAGCGGGGCGGACGAGGCGGAGGATCCGGGCCTGCGGCTGCTGCCCGTCGAGCGTCTCAACGCCGTGCTGGCGGTGACCCGCGATCCCGAACGGCTGGCGCGGGTGGAACGCTGGGTGCGCCGCCTCGACCGCGGCCGCACCCCCGGCCTCCAGTTCGCCGTCTACGAGCTGCGCCACGTCCCGGCGCGGGAGATGGCGGAACTGCTCACCGCCGCCCTCGCCGATCTCGAGGAGGGGCCTCCGCCCGCGATCCCGGCCCCGGCGACCGCCGGGACGGTGGAGATGGAGGGACCGGCGGAGGAGCCGCCGGCGCCGGCAGCGGGGCCGGTGGCGGCCGGACCGGGCCCGCTCGCCCGCGTCAAGGTGGTGCCCCTCGAGAGTGCCAATGCCCTGCTCATCCGCGGCACTCCCCGCGCCATCGAGCTGATCGAGGCCACCCTGCGACGCCTCGACCGACCGCCGCTGCAGGTCCTGATCGAGGCCACCATCGTCGAGGTGCTGCTCACCGACGAACTGCGCTACGGGGTCCAGTACTTCCTCGACACCGCCAACGTCCGTGCCGGCTTCAACACGACCCTCGGTCCGGGCGTGACCGGCAAGCGCGGCCTCGAACCCCTGGTCCGCGTTCCCGGTTTCAGTTTCATCTACACCGGCGGCAACGCCAACGTCACCATCGACGCCCTCGCCCGCCTCACGGAACTGCGGGTCCTTTCCTCGCCCTCGCTGGTGGTGGAGGACAACCGCAAGGCGACGCTGGTGGTGGGCGACGAAGTGCCGGTGGTGATCCGCACCGCCCGGAGCGTCGCGGATCCCAACGCGCCGGTGGTGAGCGAGGTGCAGTTCCGCAAGACCGGCGTCATCCTCGAGGTCACCCCCCACGTCAACGCCGGCGACTTGGTGTCGCTGGAGATCGTGCAGGAGGTGAGCCGGGTGGCCGACGAGACGGGCGCGGCCGGCAATCCGGTGATCCAGCAGCGGCGTCTCGAGAGCCGGGTGGCGGTGACCTCGGGCCAGACGGTGGTGCTGGGCGGCCTCATCCAGGACAGCGACAGCCGCGGTCGCGAACGGGTGCCGGTGCTGGGCGACGTGCCCCTCCTGGGCGAACTGTTCGCCCACAAGCGTCGCGACGGGCGCCGTACCGAGCTGCTGGTCTTCCTCACCCCGCGCATCATCCGCAGCGCCGAGGACGCACGGGCGGTGAGCGAGGAGCTGCGGGCGCGGATGCGCGCCTTCCGCCGGCCGCCGGCCGCGGTCCCGGCGGCGCCGCCATCGGCTCCCGGGTCCCCCGACCCGGCGCCGGAGGCGGCGGATCCGACCGCCCCCGCGCCGGCGGAGGCGCCGGCGGCCCGGCCGGCCGCGACCCTGCTGCGACCGGTCCGTTTCGCGCCGCCGCGACCGGCCCCCGAGGGCTGGCGGGTGCGGGCCCGCCACCTGCCGCCGCCGCCGCGTCGTCCGCCGCCCGTACCCCGGCCACGTCCCCCGAAGCCGCTCGTGTGAGATGGAGCCCCTCGCCGCCCTCTGGGGCGGGCTGGCCGGCGCGGCGGTGGGGAGCTTCGTCGCCACCGCCGTCCTCCGCCATCTCCGTGGCGAGGCCTGGTGGCGGGGGCGCTCGCACTGTCCCACCTGCCGCCGCCGGCTGGGTGCCGGCGAGCTGGTGCCGGTGGTGAGCCGGCTGTGGCGGCCCCGCTGTCGGAGCTGCGGGGCGCCCATCGATTCCCTCCACACGGTGGCGGAGCTGGCGGGTGCCGGCGTGGGGGCCCTCGCCCTCGCCGGCGGTGTGCGGGGGGAGGGGGTGATGCTCGCCCTCTTCGGCTGGACACTGCTGGGGCCGGCGCTGTTCGACCTCCGCACCCGGCGGCTGCCCGACGGCTGGAGCCTGGCGCTGGCGACGGCCGGTCTCCTTCTCGCCGTCCTCCGCGGTTCGGGCCTCGCCCTGCCGGCCGGCCCCGGACCGGCCGCCGCCCTGGGGTCGGCGGCGGCGGCGGGGGGCGCCCTCGCTCTCCTGCGGGCCCTCCACGTCCGTCTGCGCCGGCGCGAGGGGCTGGGGGCGGGGGACGTCAAGTTCGCCGCCGCCCTCGCCACCTGGATGACGCCGACCCAGCTGCCGGTGGCACTGCTGGTGGCCGCCGCCGGGGGACTCCTCCACGCCCTCGCCGCGGGGGCGCTGCGCGATCCCGCCCGTCCGATCCCCTTCGGCCCCCATCTCGCCCTCGGCGCCTTCCTCGCCCTGGGGGGAGGGGGCGGGTGACGCCGCCGGTGCGGAAGGGGAGGGGACGGAGGGTCAGCGCAGGCCGGCCGTGGTCAGGAAGCGACGCTCGGGCCCGAACCAGCGGCTCAGATAGTCGAGCACGAGCCGGCGGGTCTCGGCGTCGGGCTCGTCCATTCCCTGCTCCTCCCCCATCCA
>Ga0256839_1006019_pt1 | contig 10880 bp, 9 predicted proteins | sample 354166metaG_FD_185968 | JGI IMG/M metagenome (GOLD analysis project Ga0256839, IMG submission 185968) | Hydrothermal vent microbial communities from Mid Atlantic Ridge, Atlantic Ocean - 354-166 | ecosystem: Environmental > Aquatic > Marine > Hydrothermal vents | place: Atlantic Ocean: Mid... | reverse complement strand
GCATATAAATCACTTTTTGCATTTAGCTTTACTTTTTTTCCTAAATATTTTTCTATTATCTTTTCTGTATCTTTTCTAATATTCGGATTTAAAATCTTTAAATCTTCTTGTCTAATAAATGGTAAATTAGAAGCAATAGAAGAGACAAGGATATAAGTGAGATTAATAGGAGAACCATTATAAGGGTCTCTTAATTCTATGTCTTGACCAACAGTAAGTTCTGAAGCATCCTCTTTAAAGATTTGAATGATATTACCGATATTTCTAGCTTCGGTTAGTGCTAATGTTGCCATCTGTAAAGGAAAAGATATTTTATCACTTGCAAAAATAGTAGAGAGTGCTTCTGTGCTATTTATTCCTATCTCTTTTTTTATATTATATGTTGCTCTAGCAATTGTACCTGTTCCACAACAAGGGTCGTGTAGTGTTTGAGTTAAATCATTTAAAGTAAAATGAACTAGTAATCTAGCTAAAAACATTGGTGTAGTAAATTGTCCTGCTACTTTTCTTTTGGAACTAGAGACAACATCTTCTAAAATAGATTGTAATAAATCTTGTCCTATAGAAGCTAATTCTACATCTTTAAGAAGTTGATTGAGTTCAACGATATTATTCCAAGATTGAGAAGAAATATACTTTTCTCCTAATTGGGGTTGAAATATGTTCCAAAAATCACAAGTTGATGATATATCATTGAAAATTTGAGTTGCTTCTTGTGGCGTACTTGATGCGTCTATACTATAAACAGCTTTAGCATCATCTCTATAGGCAGTTAAAATATGAGCAAAAAGAGTTTTATGTACCCAATTAATTAAAATAATCTCAGATAAGACTTCCCATTTACTTTTTGGTTTATATTCATATTCAAAAATTCGCCACCATATATTCACCTCAGCTCTAAATTTAGCATTGGTTTTAGAAGCTTTTTCTAAACTATTTGCATTCTCTAGAGCATTATCTAATATAAATTTAATGATAGACGTATCATTAAAAGAGTCAATTAATAGTTTAGGTTGAATTGTTCCCTCTAAAAATAAGTTATTTAAATCTTTTAATATCTCATGTAATGCCTCTATCCATATATCTCTTGATTTCTCAACATCCTCTCTTTTGTTAATTTGTCCTTTTGAGGTATCCCAGTTTTTAGAGGGAAGATAGTTGTCATCTTTTAAAAGATAGAGTATCGCCTCTTTGGCATTCCAAAGAAGAAATCCATTTAATCCTAATATCTCTGCTTTTATCTTAGCATTATTAATAAAGTCACTATCTGAAATAGGGGTATCAGGCATTTTTAACTCCCATCCCATTAATATATCACTGTTTTCTCCATAGAGAAGAACATCAGGGAAAAATCTTTTTTTACCTGTATTGATGGTAGTCTCTCCACCTGCTCTTTTAATAGGCTTATTTATTTGAGATGAATAAAGAGTTATTTCTGAGATTATATCAATAGCCCAACTTCTCTCATTATAGGTTACTTTACTCACTACTTGCCTTTTTTAATTCTAAAGAGTCACTAAGCTCTTTATATGCCTCTTCTATTCTCTGTTCACATACTTTGATATAGTCAATTTTTTGATTTTTAAAAAGATGTACCCCTTCATTTTTTTCAAAACCTATAAAGTTTCTATTTTCTAAAATAGCAGAGACTAAAAAGCTACCACTTCCACAAGTATTATCTAAAACAACATCTCCCTCATTTGTAAAAGTTCTAATTAAATATCTACCAAGTTCCACAGGTTTCTGTGTTGGATGATATACTTTTCCCTCACTCTCTGCTGTTTTAAAATAGACTATATCTGTAGGGTATCTCTCTCCACTACTTTTGACTTCTGTAGATTTGAAATCACCATAACTTCCTGTTAATTGATTTTTTCTAAAGCCTTTATTATATGCTTCTCCTTTTCCCATTTGAGGGTTATAGGTAGGTGGTTTTTTATAAAATATACAAATATCTTCATGTTTTCTAAGAGGTTGTTTTTTTGCATTTAAAAAATTAGTTGCTTTTGATTTTTCCCAAACTATTTTATATTTAAAAAAAATCTCATTACTTAAAATTAATTTTGCTGTAAAAATACCTTGTGAAGTTAAAACAATTGCTCCATTATCTTTAATAATTCTATGATACTCTTGCCAAAGTTTATCTAATGGAATAACACTATCCCATTTATTTTGCGTTGTTCCATAAGGTAAATCACATAAAATCATATCTATAGATTTATCTTTAATTTTTTTCATACCTTTGAGACAATCTTCTTGATAGACTCGATTTATCTCTATGCTATTATCTTTTTTTTTATTCATAGACTCTTTCATTTCAAATGTTGTAAAAAGGTTAGGGGTACTCATAGAGAATCCTTTAATAGTATTAATTATATTATAATCAATACTATTTAAAGAGATGAGAAATATGTCAAATTGTAATACTTTTTGAATATATTTAATTTAATAACCTAAAGTTAATTTTTAATCTCATCTTTTTCAATTGTTTGATAAGGCTTTAACGCTTCAAGCTTCATTATGACTAAATCCTTTTAATTAGATGCTTTATTATACGGATAATTATAGCACAAACTATGGAGTGTATTGAATACTCTTAAAGAATCTCATGAAGCTTATTTGCCTCACTCATCCATTGGTGGAGTTCATCCCAATTATCTTCTTCTATGAGCTTTTGGCAGAGTTGCATCTCTTGGTTAAAGGTTGCAATGGAGGCTAAAAGATTTGATTTGTTTTGTCTGAAAATGTCTTCCCACATATTGGGTGAAGATTTAGCAATGCGACTCATGCTTTTAAAGCCTCCACCTGCAAGGGCGAGAATGCTTTTTGGGTCTTCTTGTTTCATGACCGATTGTGCAATGGCATAAGAGACAGCATGGGGCATGTGAGAGATGAATGCTGCGTGACGGTCATGCTCTTTGGCATCCATAAAGACAATCTTTGCTTCAATATCTTTAAATAGCGTAAGAGCAACCCCTTTTTGGTACTCGGCACTCTTTTCAATGTCACAAATGACCATGGTTTTTTCAGCGTAAAGTTCTTCTATGGCAGCTTGTGGACCAAATTTTTCGGTACCTGTCATGGGGTGAGCAGTGACAAAATTTGGACGAATGGCATTTGGAATGGCATTGGATATTTTCTCTTTTGCACTGCCAAAGTCTATAATAGTACATTTGTCATGAACATCTATTAGCTCTTGGGTAGTAGCAATAATGGCATCGACAGGAATGGTTAAAATAATGATATCACACGCTTTTAGGGTGTTGAAGTCACTACTAATTTTGTCCACTAACTGAAGACGCAGAGCCTCTTTTTGGTGGGTAGGGTTGTGGTCGTATCCAATGATTGTGTATTTTTGAGGAAATTTTTTGAGTGCTAAACCGAGTGAACCACCCATTAATCCTAGACCAATTATGCCAATATTCATAGAGACTCTTCAAAGTTATTTTTGCGATTATAGCACTTTTTTAGTGAAAAACAGATACACTAATGGCTATTTATTAACTTAGATGTATAATAGAAGGAATAATTAACTATATGAAAAAACTTTTTACTTTATCTGTTGGACTTAGCTCCATACTTCTTTCCCAAAATATCACTTCAGTTCAATATAATGGCTTACTCCATATCTCCAATGAAGTGGCAACTGAAATTTCAAAAATTAATGTAGGTGATACGTTTGACATTAATAAAATAGATGAATCCATTAAAGCATTTTATCGTCAAGGGTATTTTTCTGACATTGTGGTCTCTGTAACTAAAAATGGAGGATTGGTCTATAAATTTACAGAGAAATCCACCATCTCTAAACTTGAAATGAATGGTTATAGCTCTAGTGATGAGCAAGAGGCGGAGTTTATTGCCATTGGTTTACGTAAAGGTGACTTGTATGATGCCCGTAAAGTGGAGATGGCAAAAAAGAGACTCATTAAAAAGATAGAGGCTGAGGGGTATTACGATACGGTTGTTGAAATTGATGTTGAGCCAAAAGAGGAGAGTGTTGCTTTAGTCTTCAATGTCAATAAGGGTGAAAAAATTTACATAGAGAAGATTGAATTTTCAGGAGCTGACAAAGTAGATAGTTCTGATTTAGAATCAGCACTCGCTAACCGAGAAGAAGATTTCATGGGTTGGTTCCCTGGACTAAATGATGGGGTAGCCCATTTAGACGATTTAGCACTCGATGGAAGAAGAGCACAAGATGTCTATATGCAACAAGGTTATATGGATGCTACTGTATCTGACCCTTTAATGAGAGTAGATGCAGGGGCATATAAAGCAGATGTGACCTATAAAATCTCTGAAGGGGAGCAATATACAATAAACAGCATTAGTATAGAAGGCAACGTTGAAGGTATGGAGCTTAGTAGTCTAAAATATGAACTAAAATCTTTAGAGGGAAAAGTATTTAACATCAATAAACTCCGTAAAGATAAAGCTTATATTGAAGAGCAAGTTGCCAACTTAGGGTACGCTTTTGTGCGTGTTCGACCAAATTTCAAGCAAAACAAACAAGCTAAAACAGTTGATATTCTCTATACTGTTACTCCTGGAGAAAAAGTAACGATTAATGATGTTATTATCTCTGGAAACCATACAACCATTGATAGGGTTATTAGAAGGGACATCTATTTAGCTCCTGGAGACCTTTTCTCTTTGACCGATTTAAAAGATTCAAAAAATGCTTTAGGGCGTAGAGGATATTTTGAAAAAGTAGATATTGAAAAAGAGCGTGTTTCTTCAAACTCCATGAACTTATTGGTTAAAGTTAAAGAGACGGCGACAGGGAGTATTCAAGCTGGTGGTGGGTATGGCTCATTCCAAGGGGCAATGGTCTCTGCTTCTCTCTCTGATAGAAATATTATTGGTTCAGGTATCAACGCTGGGGTCTCTTTTAACCTCTCTAAAATCTCTAAAAATTACTCTTTAAATATCCAAAATCCTAGAGTTTGGGACAGCGAATATAGTATGGGTGGGAGTATTTATCAAAATGAGATTCAGTACACAACCTATGACCAAAGGAGTGTTGGTGCGAGTCTAAATATTGGTAAACAGATAACACGTAACCTTTATGGCTCATTGAATTATAGTTTCTCTGAAAATAAAGCGACTGATGCAAACAATAGTAATAATCCTCAAGCTCAGTTTGATTATGGGCAGTTTATTTTTACCCCAACAGATTTAAACTATGCGAAAAGTACTTTTTCAGTAGGGCTTAACTATGATAGCACAGATGACTTTTATACGCCTCGTGAGGGAATTATCTTAGGAGGGAACTTAGGGTACTCTGGTGTTGGTGGTGACCAAAAATTTGTGGATGCTTCTGCTAGATTTGGGGCATATTATGGGCTTGAAGATATTATTGATTATGATTTAATTTTACGCTATAAAGTAAGAGCTAGATATTTAAAAGACCAAGGGAATATCTCGATTCCAGAAAAACTCTTTATGGGGGGGATTGGAAGTGTAAGAGGATTTCAGCCTTATAGTATTACGCCCTTTGAACGAGATGAGAATGACACAAGAATTCTTCAGGGAGGAACGCAAAGTTTAATTAATACAGTTGAAGCAAGTATTCCTCTTTCAAAAGCAGCAAAAATGCGTTTAGCCTTTTTCTATGACCATGGTATAGTCGGAGGGGAGGGTGTGACAGCACTTACAAGAGAGGGATATGGTGTCGCCTTAGAGTGGTTTTCTCCAATGGGACCTATTAACTTAGTGTTTGGTAGAGCCATTAATCCAGAGAGTTATGACCAAACCTCTAACTTTGAATTTACCATGGGACAGAAATTTTAAGGAGAAAAATAATTTTTTATCCTCTTATTAGAAATGATAAGAGGGGACTACTTGTTCATCCAAAAAATCTACGTTTAACCCTTTAGGCTTCTCAATATCTTTGAGCTTTTCTTTGGCAAGATAGAGTGAACCTTTTGCTATGATGGAGAGTCTATTCTCCTCTAAAATAAAATCAAAATCTTTTAAAGCTGTCTGGTCAAAGAGGCTTGTGATTAGTGTATAGATAAAACTTAGATACTCAAACTCTTCTCGCTTTGGAAGTAAATCTTTATACTTTTTATAGATACTTTTTTCATATAAATCATTTCCCCCAAATCTTAAAATCATTGCCGTCAAGAGAAGCTCTTTGTGGGTAATGGCATAATTTAACTCTTTGATGACCACATTAAAAGTATGTTCATATGATTGATAGATATTAAATTTGTAGCCTATTTCTGAAAGCTCTATGGCATAGAGGAGTTCTTTTAAGTGTCGCTTTTTGACTTTCTTATCTTTTAGAAAAAGTTGAAAAATCTTTTTGCTATTTTCCACTCTTTTTGTTGTGTTAATATGTGGTACATCAAAACGGTCTAAGATACTTTGTATGCTAGGATTTAAATGTTTAGGAAATTGGCGTGTACCTTTGAGAAAATCATCTAAAAAGATACCTTCTCTAACGCCAACACCAGAGGTGATGACATTTTTAGATTTAAGATGAAAGAGTAACTCCTCCCATATTAATGTACCCTCACGAATGGTGTCAAAACGTCCTTTGGGAATGTGTAAATATTTGAGTAAATCAAGGTTTGCTTCAGAGATATTTTTTAAATAATCTTGATGATTTTCTACTTTATATTCAAAAGCATGAATATTATTAAAGGGATAGGCTTCTAGTTTCATAATCGCTTTAGAGAGGGTTCGTGCTGTTCCTCCAATACCAATGGCTAAGCTATGTTCAAACTCTTTTGGTAGTGCTTTTAAAGCTTTTCGTATAAACTCACGAGCCTCATTAAGGGGTCTATTTTTGTCGAAAAAGAGTTCTTTTAGCCTTACTGTACCAAGGTTTAGAGAGTAGGTATTTATGATTTTAGAATTTTTTAAAAGTGCCAAATCAGATGAGCCTCCACCAATATCTATGGTAATGCCATCTTTGATAGGAAGAAGATTTTTTGCTGCTATTGCACCAAAGTATGCCTCTTTTGTTCCCTCTATAATCTCTATCTCTAGGTCAAGCTCTTTTTTAATCCAAGCGGTAAAATCAGAACCATTTGGTGCATCTCGCAAGGCTGAAGTGGCAACACATAAAATTTTGTCAATGGGGTAATGTTTGGTGGTATTCATAAACTCTTTAAGTGCCAAATAGGCACGGTTTATACCTTGTTGTTGAAGCTCTCCACCTTTTTCATAAGCACCTTCACCAATGCGTACTTTGGATTTTCTTTCGCAAATAAGGTGAAAGCCATAGTTACTACTTTTTTGATAGATAACAAGTCTAGCAGAGTTTGAACCAATGTCAATGACGGCAGTACAGACTTGCATAAAGGAGTTTTTATTCTTCTAAATCTAGTTGAGAGAATTTAAATTTTAACTCTTCAACAGTTTCAACATTATCTGGGTCCGAACCAATACAATCCACAGGACAAACAGCAATACATTGTGGTTCATCATAATGCCCCACACACTCTGTACAACGGTCTGAATCAATAATGTAAATTGGGTCATTCTCTTCAATAGCCTCGTTAGGACACTCTTCTCTACATGCGTCACATGCAATACAATCATCTGCAATTAATAATGCCATTTATATACTCACTTTATAGTTTATTATTTCTTTTGATTTATAACTTAATGAAGCTTATGCTTTCGTTAAAATGAGTCTTAATTTCAATAAAGTAAGTTAATTCTTTAAAAGAAATCTATTTAGAGGAAAGGCGATACTCGCAATTGCTCCTTGTTTATCTTTACGATTCTTAAGAGAGATATTAACCCCCATAGATTCAGCGGCATTTTGGGCTAAAAAAAGTCCTAATCCAGCACCTGTTGATTGCAATGAACGTTGAAATGGTGCAAAAAGGTCTTTACTCTCATCAATTCCTTCTCCTTCATCTTTAATTTCAATAATAAAATTGTTTAAATCCATTCGCGTATTGAGACTAACTAAACCACCTTTAGGCGTAAATTTAAGGGCATTTTGAACAAAATTTTGAAAAATCTGCATAAAGAGTAGGGGTTGTACATTAATTCTAAAATGAGGAATATCAAAATGATAAATAAAATTTCTCTCTTGGGAGTTGGCTAGAAGCTCATACTCTTCACATTTTTTCATCATAAGGGTAATAAGGTTTAATCGCTGTGGCTGTTCAAATTGAGCCCCTTCTGCACGTCCAAACTCTAAGAGATTATGAATCATTGCATTAAGGGTATCAATGGACTCGATGTTTTGATTAAGTGTCTCTCTAATTTTATCATGCTTTTTATATTTCATTAAAGTGATTTGATTTTTAAGACGCATGACGGCTAAAGGTGTTTTAAGCTCATGGGCAGTTCCTATATATAACTCCTTTCGGTAATTAATAGAGGTAGAGACTTTTGTAATGAGTAAGTTAATAGAGTCAGCCAAAGAGATAAACTCTTTGGGTAACTCTTTTGTATCAATCTTATGTAATAAATTCTCATGCATGGTGGCAAATTTTTGGGTTAATTTTTGCATGGGTGTCATGAGCCGTTCAGAGAGACTTTTTGCATAAAAAAGAATAAGCACTATGCCTATAAGAATAAATCCAAACATCATTTTGTAGATATTTGAGATTAAGCTCTTTTCATGGTCAATATTTCGGGTAATGGTATAGTAAAGCTTTTTAGGCTCATAATATTGACTAAGGGTTAGATACTCTTTCCCATCATTTTTATAAATCTGAAAACCAAGAGGGTGCTTTTTTAAATCAAGGTTTGAAGAGATGGTGATTTCATTGTTTGAAAGCTCTTTAAGCATAAGGGTGTCAATATGATTTTCATAATCTTCTTGGTCAAAAAAAATAGCTTGAGTGTAAGTGAGGTGGTTTTTCATCTCAGCTTTTAGGTTGTCCATTAAAGTTGAGGTAAGATAAAAAGAGAGAATAAGGGTAATCACAAAGAGACCAGCCGTCATAAAGATGGCCAGTTCAATGCTAAAGCGTTGTCTTAAGCTCCTTTTGGAAAGCAAAATCTATAACCTCTTCTTCTTACGGTTTCAATGGTGGTGATGTTTAATGGTTTATCCATTTTTTGTCTAATTTGATTAATAGCAACTTCAATGACATTTGGGGTTACGAGCTCTGGCTCTTCCCAAATAGCATCAAGGAGTTGCTCTTTAGAGACAATTTGGTCTTTATGCATTGCTAAGTGCGTAAGTACTTCAAAAGGTTTCCCTTTAAGCTCAATCTCTGTTCCTTCGTAGATGATTTTTTCCTCTTCAGGGTTAATGATTAAGTCATCAATTTCAATGATATTTGAGCCACCAAAACGAAGTTTTGCTTCAATTCTTGTGGTTAAAACTTCAAAGTCAAATGGTTTTCTAACATAATCATCTGCACCAGCTTTAAGTGCTTCTATTTCAGAGTTTCTATCATCTCTAGCAGAGAGGACAATGACAGCTGTTTTAGGAGCAGTTGTTTTAAGTTTGGTAATCATGTCAATACCATTTCCATCTGGTAACATCCAATCAAGTAGTACTAAATCGTAGTTTCTAATTCCTAAAAAGTATTCACCATCTTTAATGTTTCCCGCAACATCATTTTGGTATCCAAACTCTTTAAGTCCATCGGAGAGTGTTTTGCTGAGTGTTACTTCATCTTCTATTATTAAAATTCTCATCTTATTTAAAGTTCCTTATTCATTTATAATTTATAATATTATAACACAAAAAAATCATAGTTTAAAGTTTTTTTAAATATTTATTGACATTTTTTAAAAAATCTTAAACATACTTAACTGTTTCTACTTGTTTCTCTCTATTTGATGATGTTTAGAGAGAGAGACTTTGGCATCTTTGATGATATTGGGTTTCGATATTTTTAGATTAAGGCTATTTAGATTAGCATAGCGTAGAGATAACATGCTAATAATCTCATCAATGGCTGTTTCAAGAAGCTCATACTTTTCCTTGACCATACGTTGTTGAACCAATTCAATTACCTCAGCATAATTGATAAACTCATCTTGAACGTAATCATAAGTGAGTTCTAAATTAACAATTACCTCTTGTGGTGTTAGTCGCTCAAAATCTAAAATGCCTATGATGCACTCAAAGCGAAGTTCTTCTATATGTATGGTCATTAAACTACTTTGGCTTCTTCTTTGTTAATTAGCCTCATAATATTAGGAATGTGTTTATAAAAGATAACAAAAGCGATAATCCAAATAGGAGTATGTACCACAATGCCCTCGATGGTAGGATTAATAATGTAAGAGCTAATAAGTAGGACAACTAAGCCTATGAGTGAGGAGAGGGAAGAGATTTTAAGTACTTTCCCTGCTACAAGCCACACCACAATGGCAATAAGTGCAGGAATAGGTTGCATTACTAACAATACGCCAAAACCAGTAGCGACTCCTTTACCTCCCTCAAATGCTAAAAAAGGAGAGAAACAGTGTCCCAAAACAGAAAGTACTGCGATTGTCCAAAGGACAGTTTGTTCAGCACCCAATGCCATGGCAATTAAAATAATAACAGCTCCTTTAAGCGCGTCAAGTGCAAAGGTTGCCATGGTAAGTTTTTTGGCTAAGTGAGGTGCTTTTTCTTTAAGAACTCTTAAGACATTTGTCGCCCCAATATTACCACTTCCTTCTTGTCGAACATCTACATCTGCAAACACTTTTGCTAAGATAAATCCAAAAGGAACAGATGCTAAAAAGTAAGCGATTAGGTAAAGAAGTATATTTGTCATAAAATCTCCAAGATTAATTATTATTATCGCAATTTTAACTAAAAATATGGTATTTTCTCCTAAATTATATGTTAGGTAATAAAAATGAGCATAGATTATAGAAAAGAAATAGAGAGATTGAAGCAAGAACTTCCTGTCACGGTGGTTGGACACTATTATCAACGTGATGAGGTGTTTGAG
>Ga0256839_1006018_pt1 | contig 10882 bp, 7 predicted proteins | sample 354166metaG_FD_185968 | JGI IMG/M metagenome (GOLD analysis project Ga0256839, IMG submission 185968) | Hydrothermal vent microbial communities from Mid Atlantic Ridge, Atlantic Ocean - 354-166 | ecosystem: Environmental > Aquatic > Marine > Hydrothermal vents | place: Atlantic Ocean: Mid... | reverse complement strand
CAACCGCAACCAACGTCGCCGGTCAGGCCAGCCATCCTCTCGATGGCCATCAGCATTCTACATCACGCCGTCAAGCCGTCAAGAGCCCCAAAACCAACTCCCAAACGGCCTGCGGCCACCTCCGTAGACTCCTATCGGCAACCCAGGGTTCCCGCTTTTCGACTCAGCCGCTAACCCACCACCAGAGCGCCCGAAAAGGCGCCTCCGCCCACGGGCAGGCACAACTCGTTACCAAGAAGCATCTTATGTCAACCGCTCGATCACACCGCGCCACCGTATACCCCGAACCGCCCCGCTCCCGGCAACGTCAACGGCCGAAAGCGCTCTCCGCAGCCTCCTGCCCTTCCCCGCTGCAGTTCATGGCCCCCCCTGTGCCCCACCGTGCGACCTCCCGCCGCTTGCTCCACCCCCGGCGTCTGCAACAGCGCACTCCCCCCTTTTGGCCCCAGGAATGCACGGAACGGGCGACGAAAACGTGTTCCCCCGGCAGGACAAGTTGGCGGACACGAGCCAGGCCCCCCGGTCGAACACCGGCCGTGTTCGCCGCGACCTCAAGCCCCCTCTCCGTCGCCCGTCATCCCACGCTCCCGCAACCCGCCGATTCCGCTGCCGGACTCTGCATTCCCGGCCCAATCGAGGTAGAATGTGGCTTTGTACCCACCGGAGCAACACGGAGCGACACCCATGACCCGCTATTCCGGCATCTGGATCCAGGCACTGGCGGGACTCCTGAGCTGCTGGTGCATCTGGTCTTCGGCCCCCATGGCCCCCGCTCAGGAACGCCCCCTCGAGGTCGTGATCACCGATATGGAAGGTGGCGCCGGGACCGTGATCGCAACACCGGCCGGCGAAGTCGTGGTCATCGACTGCGGTTCCTACCTTCCCGATGCCCGGGACGCCCACCGCATCGCCGACGCCGTCCGCGCCCTGGGGTTCGACCGGATCCACCACCTCATCATCACGCACTACCACCGCGACCACTGGGGAGGCGTGTCGCAACTCGCCGAGCTCGTGCCGATTGAGCGGTTCTACGATCACGGCGACCTGGAGCAGCTCCCCGAAGATCCGAACTACCCCACCTACCGGCGCCGCTATCTGAAAGTCGCTTCGGGCAAGCGCACCACCGTTCGGCCCGGATTCGTTCTGCCCCTGGCGGGCGAAAAGCTCAACATGTGGTGCGTGTCCGCTCGCAAAGTTCCCTATGGCCCCCCGGTCCGGCCGTGCGGCATCCATGCACCGTCCCCCGACGATCCCACCGACAACGCACGAAGCCTGGCGTTCGTGCTCGAACTGGGGCCGTTTCGGGCTTTCTTCGGAGGCGATACCACCAGGAAGGTGGAACACAGCCTCGTCTGCCCCCTGAACAGGGTCGGCGAGGTGGACGTCTACCAGGCAGACCACCACGGCCTCGATTCCAGCAACCACCCGGTGCTGTTAGCGCGGCTCAACCCTACCGTGATCCTGATGCACAACGGCAAGAGAAAAGGGGGCGGCCCCAAGACGTTCAAAGCATTCCGCCAGGCGAAAAGCGTGCAGGCAATCTTCCAACTGCACCGTAGCCTGCGGTTTCCAGAGTGGAACGCACCGGATGAGTTTATTGCCAACCTCGGTGAACGGCAGACCGGAACCCCCATCCGAGTGACGGTCTCACCCGATGGTCGGCGCTACACCGTGCGGATCGGCATGGACGGCCCGCCGCACCACTTCAAGACCCGCCTCGACAAGAAGCGCCCGGAAGTTGCCCCTCCCATCGCCACTGCCGGCAACTAGGCCTGTCCGCGGAGCCGGGAAGCCATTCGCGACCAGCGGCCGGGGGGTTAGCGGACATACCCCCTCTGCGTCTTGTCGCCCCGGTCGGCGGGGACGCGCCTCGTTCCTTGCGGACGTGCCGGTCCGCCGATCACTCAGGCTAACTCGCGCCGCGGCCGCCCGCGCACCGTGCAAGCAGGGCCGCTCCGCTCACCAACGAAACCCGTCTCTACTGCGCCGCAACTGCCCCGTGGCTCCGTCGGCGACTAAGACGCAGGACGCCCAAAGACGGACAGCTCAGCGTCTCCACTCAAGCGCGCCCCCCATAAAGCCGCTCCACGCCTCCTGCCCTCTGGCCACGCGTTGCCCCCCCAAGGCTGCCCTGGACCAGCAGAAGACCATGCAGCATGCCCCAGGCGTCTCGTTTCTGCGCCACCACAGCGGACGCTGCACCGCCAACGGGCCGCGGCTGTGGAAATGGCCGTTCCCCGGAGGTCCAGGGGCCGTGACGTCGGTCGAGAAGCCGCGACATCGCCCCAACAACGAACCGCTTGACAACGGGCTATGTGACACTGTAATATGACAGTGTCATGAAGAACGAGCCGGAAGGAAGATGGACGATCCAACAACTGGTCGAGTGGGCCGAAGTAGCTTTGCGGGAGCTTGGGTGCGATCGTCCGGCGTCGGGCCGGGTACGCCCCGTGCCGGACGAGCGGACGATTCGCTACTACACGACGATCGGCCTGATCGATCGCCCCGCCGAGATGCGGGGACGGGTGGCCTACTACGGGCCCCGGCATTTGCTGCAGTTAGTCGCGATCAAGAAACTGCAGGCCGAGGGCTGGCCGCTGGTCGCGATCCAGCACCACCTGGCGGGGATCAGCCAGACCGAACTGGAGCGTCTTGCCGGGCTTCCGGACGGCTTCTGGACGCGGTTGGAGCGAGCCGCGGCGGAGCGGAGGCGCGACCATGGCTTGACGCCCCCTCGTGCGCGAGCAGCGGGCCGGGCGGCGAAACCGCAACGAGCCTTTTGGAAGCAGCCGGTAGCGACGCCGGATTGGGGCGGGCCATCCGGTCAGGATTTCGGCGTGGGCGCCGTACATCGGGTAGGAGGCGTCACCAGAGCTGTGCACCTAGAGCTTGCACCCGGGGTCCGCCTGGTAGTCGAGGGGGCGCTGTCAGAGCAGTGGACGGATCCTGTGGTACTCCAACAGCTACGAGCAGCGGCCGGCCCACTGGTCGAAATGGTTCGCCGTTTGCGAACGGCAGACCGTGCGGAGGACGACTAGTGCGGGAAGCCCACCGGGGATCGGGAGTTCGCGGCTGACGGCTCGCGGTCGACGGCAGGCAGAAAACGCAGGGTGTGATCCGTGGATCTGCTGGACTTCCTTTTCGCCCTCTTCTGGGGGCTCTTCAAGTTCATCCGCTGGTGCATTAGCTGGGCGGAAGAGGACCAGTAAGCAGCAACGCACGGCGCGAAGGCAATCGGGAGGGCGCAATGAGTCGAGTACTGAACAGATTGGGCGGCCCGGAGACGACGGGGACGGAAGAGAAGACGGGTTTTGGCTGTTTGCGCACGGAGCAGGGAAACCTCCCACTGGTAGCTCTCGAAGCGCGCTGGCATATCCACGGGTTGGTGGCGCGAGGCACGGTGCGACAGCGGTACCGCAACCCCCTGGAGGAGGCTCTGGAAGCTACGTATATCTTTCCTCTACCCGACCGGGGTGCTGTCGTTGGCTTCGTGATGCGCGTGCAGGATCGAACGATTGAGGCGGAACTTCGGGAGCGAGAGGAGGCGCGGGAGCTCTACGACCAGGCGATAGCGTCGGGCTACCGGGCGAGCATCGCGGAGGAGGAACGTCCCGAGGTCTTCACCTTACGGGTGGGCAACATCCCCCCCAATGAAGACATCGACGTTGAGCTCACCGTGATCTGCCCTCTGGATGCAACGGTCGATCAGGCGACGTTTCGTTTTCCTTTAGTGGTGGCACCACGGTATGTCTCGGGGCTTCCCCTGGACGGCACAAGCGTAGGGGACGGCGTCGTCCCTGACACCGACGAGGTCCCGGACGCGTCCCGGGTCACTCCCCCGGTACTGCTCGACGGGTTCCCTAATCCGGTTCGCCTTTCTCTTGAAGTTACCATCGATGATTCAGAGCTTTATTCCCCCCGCTGGATTGACGGGCTTGCGAGCTCGCTGCATTCAGTCCTTATCGAAGAAGGGCCGCCGGTACGTGTCCGACTCCAGCCGGGCAAGCGCTTGGACCGTGACTTTATCCTGCGTATCCCCCTTGGGCACGACGGGATCTCGAGCACGTTCCTGGTGGGGCGAAGAACCGACGCCGAGGAGGGTGTCTTCAGCGTTACTCTAGTGCCCCCTCGCTCGGATGGGGCGAAGACGCCGGTAGACATCGTTTTCGTACTGGATCGCTCTGGAAGCATGTCCGGCTGGAAGATGGTGACCGCCCGTCGGGCACTGCAGCGGATGATCGACACGCTGACCGACCAGGACAGGTTTGCGGTCGTGGCGTTCGACAACGTCTGCGAGTGGGATCCCGACGGCAACCGCACTCGCCGGAGACTGCGCGACGCGTCGAGCTGGAACCGATGGCGAACGATTCGCTGGCTGGACAACATTGACGCTCGTGGTGGCACCGAGCTTGGCCGCGCCCTCGAGAAGGCCGTGTCGGTGCTCGCCCGTGAGGGGCGTCGTTCGCCGGTGCTGGTCATCGTAACGGATGGGCAAGTGGCCGGAGAAGATGCGGTGCTCCGCCGGCTGGACAGGGCTGCTGGTGGGATGCGGCCCCGTGTGCTGGCCGTGGGGATCGACGAGGCCGTTAATGCCGGGCTGTTGCGGCGGCTCGCCCGCTGGGGAAACGGCGTGTGCGAGCTGGTGGAATCCAGCGACCGGCTCGAAGACACCATGGTCGCAATCCAGCGGTGCATTCGGCCTCCCCTTGTGACGAATGTCACGCTGCAACCGAAGGGGTGGGAACTGAGTGATAAGAGCATCGAGCCCAGCACGGCGGTCGATTTGTATCCGGGCAGGCCGGCGACCATCATGGGGCGGTTCCGAACGACTTCTCCCCTGGAAGATTTAGCCGTTCTTGCCACCGGTACGTTGGCAGATGGGCAACCGTGGACGTGCGAGGTTGCCGCCCGAACCGCTCAAGCAGACGCTCTTCTGGCAATTTGGGGACGGGAGAAACTGCGAGCTCTGGAAGATACCTACGTCCTGACATCGCGCGGTCGCAACCGGAAGAAGCTGGAGAAAAAAATCGTAACTGTCTCACTTGAGACGCGGATCCTCTGCCGATTCACCGCCCTGGTGGCAGTGGACAAAAGCGAGGTCGCCAACGAACGGGGCACACTGATCCATGTTACCCAGCCGGTGCAGTTGCCTCACGGCTGGGAGGTTGATCATCGTGTGCATGGCTACCCACAGTGCCTCGGATTCCTCGACTTCAGAAGCCTCGGCCGGCTTGACGTCTGCGATGAGGAGGCAATGCCGGCTGAAGATTGGCTGGAGGTCACCGTGGCGCGTCCCGCTGCGTGCGCGGATCCCGGGGAGTTTGAATTCTGCGACGCCGTCGACCGAGTGGAGGAGCTGATGGAGCTGCTAGAACAGTTGTTGACATCTGTTCATGAGGACGTCCTGCCGGCGGAGGAGCTCGCCCAATTTGTCGCGTTGCTCGCCGAAGAGCTTCGCCTTCTGGCCGACAAGCTGGCGCACGATTTGCTCCGGCAACGCTGCCTGGCCCTCTCTGAACGAGGCGCGACAGTTGCGCGACAGCTTCGCGAGAAGAAAGGCGGCGAGGAAATGAGTAGGTGGCTTCAGGAGGTCGGCGAGATCCTTCGAGAGCTATCGAGACCGCTAAGCCGACGCAAGTTCTGGACTCAGTAAGGACGCAAGCGTCTGATCACCATCCTGGACCTCCTCCTGGGCGGCGCCTCGGCAGACGCTGGGCGCCGCCTTTTCAATGCCCACATGACCGTCCATACGCCACAGGCGTTAGGCGGATATCCGTTCGCACGACCGGTCCCCCGCACACGCGCCGGCTACGACTCGTCGTTTGCCCGGTACGCTACCACTTGCACGCGTTCCGTCGTGACCAGGCCCTCGGTGACCATGTCGTCCAGGCGGGCGAGAAACGGCTCGACCTTGTCCGGTGCATCGACGATCTCGATCACGATGGGCAAGTCTTCCGATAGGCGGAGTAGGCTGGCGGAGTGCAGACGGCTGTGGCACCCGAAGCCAAGTACCCCCTTCAATACCGTAGCTCCGGCAAGTCCTTGTTCCCGCGCCGCGTCCACGATGGCGCGGTACAACGGCCTTCCCTGGTAGCGGTCGTCCTCTCCGATAAAAATCCGGACCAGAACCGCTTCACCGCTCAGCTTCATCGTCCACCTCCGCGATTAGAAGAGTTGTCCCAGCCGTAGTGCGATCCAAAAGGCGACCAGTCCACCGCCGTTGTTGGCCAGCAGGTTACAAAATGCGGCCCCCGTGTCGCCATCGCGGATCTGCGCTATTGTCTCGTGGGCATAGGTCGAGAACGTGGTAAGGGCCCCTGCAAAACCCGTCAGCAAAAGAGCCCGGGCTTCTGGCCCCATGGCGCCGCGTTCGACCGCCCGGCTCCACAGGAAGCCAAAGAAAAAGCAACCGGACACGTTCACCACCAGGGTTCCCCACGGGAAACCCACACCAATGATGCGATAAGCGAGACCGGAAAGGGCATATCGGCAGGCAGCGCCCAGTGCTCCACCAAGGGCAACGATCAGGTAACGGCTCATTCCACCAGCCTCATTTGCCAGCGTCCAGCCCAGGATGGTGTCGCCGACTGCGGCGGCCCAGGGCAGGCCCGCATGCTCCCACAGCCCGTCGACGCCGTGTGGGGAAGCGCCCCCCCAGCGTCGACAAGCCAACGCTTGATTATTAGCGGAACTGCGGTCTTGTCCACCGCGGCAGTGCTGTGCCGTTGGGCACCCCGGCGCGACGCTTCGGCCACGTCGCGCACCACGCACTCGCCAAAGCCGCGCAGTGCCGCTCGGGACGATAGAGGCCCCCCGGCGCATCGCCTCATCGGTCTATAAACCCCGCCTTACCCACTCCGGCCGGCTTCACTGATTGAGCGAACCCCACCCTGGTTCTGTGTGTCACGCGCCCCCCTGGATCATCCCTGGGCCCGCTGTCGCAGGCCACACTGCTAGGAGGCATACGGGACTCTGTCGGGCGTCGATTCCGGTCGGCTTCCGCCCCCCGGCGAGTCGGTACGTCGGTTGCTGCCCTACGCGTTAACTTGAGGCCAACGGATGGGAGGTCGCGGTGAGGGCAACAACGCGAAGGAACTTCCCCCGGGGAAGCTGTCGCTACAGCCGGCGCGGGCGTGGCTGGGCAGAACGCCACAGGCGGAGCCACCGGCCGTGCCGTATGGCACGGTCATTGACCTGCAGAAGTACATCGGTTGCAAGGCGTGTATGGTCGCGCGCAAGGCGGATAACCACACGCCGCGGGGAGTGAGCTACATGCTCGTCCTGGACAGGAGGTGGGACGCTATCCGCACGTGCGGCGAGTCTCCACACCACGACCACGTATGCAGTGCCAGAAGCCGAGCTGTACTCAGGTCTGCCCGACCCGGGCCACGTACCGCCGGCCAGAGGGGGTCATTGCCGTGGACTACGACAGGTGTATCGGCTGTCGCTACTGCATGGCTGCGTGCCCCTATGGCGCGCAGTTTCGACTTCGGCCACGATTACTATAGCTCGTGCGAAGGAGGCCCAATTCGCTCCGATGAGCGCTTCCTGGGCAGCCCCATCCCATGGGACGATATGAACTCACCAGAGTACGGCGAGTACCGCGACCGGGGGGCGCACCTCTCACCGTATCAGAACGTGCGCAAGTGCCACTTCTGCCTGCACCGTGTGAAGAAGGGGATGCTGCCGGCGTGCGCGTCTGTCTGCCCAGGCCGGGCGATCTATTTTGGCGACTTGAACGACCCGGAGAGTATTGTCTACCGGGTGCGCGACGAACAAAACCCCACGCAGGTCTGGTTCCGTGCTCTTCCCGGGCGTACCGTCACACAAACGAAGCCGGAAACGGGGAATGACCCGGCGGTCTATTACTTGACGTAATCGTTGGCCCCCCTGCGTGTGCGGAGTGAGGCCATGCGGACCGCACGGTTGCTCGCAGGACTGTTCCTCCTGTTCCTGACCCTGCCCGGGGTGTATGGCCTGGTGTGGCGATTCCGAGTTGGGATGATGGGGACCAACCTGACGAACGGTGCGATATCGGACCGAGGGTCGCGATCTACACCTTTTTCCTGGACATGTCGGCAAGTGAATTCCTCCTCTCATCGCTTGTGTACGGCTTCGGCCTCCGTCGGCTGTAGCGCGTCGGGAAACTGGCCGTTCTTCAGCCTTTTCTTTGCATACTGATCGGCGTGGCATTTTGACGGTGCAGGGTACCCCCTCCGACTCCTATACGTTTTCGGAACGCCCAATCCAACTTCTCCGCTCGGTTGGAAAGGGTTCGTCTATGTGGCGTATCTCGTCGTTCCCTTCCTCGAACTGGGACTGCTTGGGGGCATTAGCTGGCGGGATGAGCTTTTGTAGTCAAGACAGCGTCTCTTGCGCGTTCTTGCCATTACCGGAATCTTTGCTGCAGTAGGTGTGCACCGGGGCACCGGTGGTCTGTCCGCCGTGGTAGAGGCACGGCCGAAGTGGAATACGAGGACCACCCCGTGGCGTTTCTGCTGTCGGCGGCGGCCTCCGGAGCCGGTTGGTTCATGGTGCTTGGGGATCTGTTCGAGCGACAGGAGCGGGACTGAGGAAACGGCTTCCGGCCCCCCAGGATGGCTGGACCACCGGGCATGTCTAGCCGTGGGGGTTCCCCGCCAGCAGCCAGGGACCCCGAACCGGTGCGGCATCGCGTCAACTCCCAAAGGCGTACGGAGCTGCACGGGATGTGAGGCTTGCGCATCCACGGACGAATCGAATAATTCAGCGCAGATGGGCATACGGCACGCGCATGGGGAGGGAATCGGTGTCGGAAGGTTCCGATCGCGGCGACCATGTGCCGATGGTGAAGCCGGAAGATGTGGCAGCGGCCGCTGCGCTGGTTCGGGAAGCCGATGCCGCGCTGCGTCCACTGCGGACCCGATGGGTGGAACTCCAAAACACCCGGTTACGGCTGGAACGAACGATAGCGAAGAACCAGGAGCGTGCCGACCGCTATGCCACCCTGACCCGTTGGCTTGTCCCGTGGGCCTGGTGCACAATAGCGGCGGCGCTGGGTTGGGGCATCGTAACGCTGGCCCTTGTACTGGGCGACGTTTCGGTCGCCATTGCGGCCGGCGTGGGAGTCGCTGCAGCGGTCGCGGCGGGGATCGGAACGGCCCTCTGGTTTTGGGCTGCCCGGCAAGCCGACGCAAGGATCGCTCAAGCTGAAGCAGAACTGGCGCAGATACTGCCCGCCATCGACGCCCTTGAGCCTCATTATCGAGAAGCCGAGCGGCGGTTCCAGGAGCTGGAGGGAAAACTCAGACAACTCCAGTACGCATACACGTCGGAACTCAACCAACTGCTCACCGCCCCCTGGCGGCGTCTCAGTGGCCGCGAGTTTGAACAATTCATCGCACGCGTGCTCCGGTTCCATGGCTACGATGTCGAACTCACCACGATTTCATCCGATCAAGGCGCCGACCTTCTCGTGCGTGCCCCGAACGGCCGGAAAATCGCCGTGGAGGTGAAGGGCTACCCGAGCGGTACCACGGTTGGCAACGACGTAGTGCTCAAGGCGGTCGGAGGGGCCAGGTACTGGGGCTGTGACCGAGCAGCCGTGATCACGAACAGCCGCTTCACACGGAGCGCGGACGAGGCTGCCCGTCAGACCAACACGCTTCTCATCGATGGTACCCAGATACCGGACCTGATCAGCGGGCGCATCCGCCTCTAACGGCGTACCGAACGGCCGGTCCACACTATCGAGCAAGGCGTCGCCGGCTCGATGCGTTGGCCGAATCCGAAGTGCTGCTGCGAGCCTGACAGTCCGACGGTCGAGGCACCGCCTACCCTCCACGGGGCCCAGATCGTGGCCGGCTTGGCGGTGGCCACAACACGAGGCGCACCGGCAGGAGCGACGGGTCGATCTAGCGAAACGCGACGCACCGATGGCGCTGCCCCCGCATGCGGCTAACTTTGCAGCGGCAGCTTGCCGCCCTACGCCCTGAAGGTCGGCGGTGCCATTCGCGTTATGCCCGCACCCCGGGCATGGCCACCGGGTAATTCCCGTTCTTGTCAGGGAGGACGGGCGGTCTTGTGTCCCAGGTCATCGAATCCACGTCGGGACAGAGCTCCTCATCTGAGCTGAACGCCTCCTCCCACGTGACCCACTGACCGGAGTGGGCGGCCATCCGCCCCATGATGGCCGTCATGCAGGCATAGACGCAGCGTTCGGTCTCATTGTGCGGATAGTCGTTGCGAATCGCGTCGACCAGAACGTCCATCTCCACCTGGTACGGGTTGGGCTCGGGCCCCCTGTACCGCCAAAGGATCTCCGAGTCGTTCAGCGCGTGGCCCCGATAGATCACCGGGTTCGCTCGGGCGAGGTTCTGCATAATCCTGGCGCTCCGCTGGGTGCCGTGCACGTAGTCGGCGAACTCATTCCAGCACCCCGTCATATGGCGTCCCTGGGCAAAGAGCCGACTGCCGTCGCGGAAGATGTATTCGACGGCATAGTGATCCCAAAGCTGGTCCGGTTCGCGACGTACCTGGCGGCCCCCCTGCCCCTGGGCTGCCACCGGCCATTCGCCCTTGGCCCAGCAGCAGACGTCGATGTTGTGAATGAGCCAGTCGACGAAGAAGCTGCCATTGAGCCAGGTAAAGCAACTGTAGTTCCGAATCTGGTGGGCCAGTTCGTTCTCGCCGGGCCGGCGTGGTCGAAAACCAACCGGGCCGTGCATCCGGTAGGTTCGTAACAGGATGATCTGTCCCACCGCACCGTCGTGGATCCTCTTGATGATCTCCTGCCGCGGACGATCGTGTCGCCACATCAGCCCCCCTGCGATCTTCAACCCCTTCTGTTCGGCAAGCTTGCCGGCGCGGAGCACCCGGCGCAGTCCGGGCGGATCCACGGCGA
>Ga0256839_1006017_pt1 | contig 10883 bp, 9 predicted proteins | sample 354166metaG_FD_185968 | JGI IMG/M metagenome (GOLD analysis project Ga0256839, IMG submission 185968) | Hydrothermal vent microbial communities from Mid Atlantic Ridge, Atlantic Ocean - 354-166 | ecosystem: Environmental > Aquatic > Marine > Hydrothermal vents | place: Atlantic Ocean: Mid... | reverse complement strand
TCGCCTTCCGACGGCGCAGGTCCAGCAAGTACGCCATCGGCGCCTTTTTTATCAGCCGGCCCCTTTCGCTTTCGTAGCGAATGAAAGCATAAAACAAGAGGTCCTCCTCCAGAAGAACGGGTTCGATCAGATCATCTACCTTTCCTGTGTAGGAATATTTCTCAATAAAGGAATCCGTGGTATAGTATTCAGCAATTCGATGATCGATCAGGAGAAAGGGTTGTAAATGTATTCCTTTTAAGAAAACGCTATATCGCTGATCCGCTACAAAGTAATCCACAATGGGAAAGAAAAGATAGGAAGCCACAATTCCCTCGCCACAGGCCATAAACGTTCTGTAGATTTCACTATGCAGAAAGCCTTCCTGTTCGTGGGTAGCATAATGCCGGTATCTTCCAAAGCTTCTGACAATCTTAGAAGACAGATCGATCTCAAAAAATAGCGGATCTTCTCGAAGACGTGAAGGCTTCTGCATGATCAGGTGACCATTTGCATGGAGGCAAACATCATTCAAGTAAGAGGCACCTGAAGGCAGATCTAAAAGGCGCACAAATTCATACCCGGATCCCTGACGGCGATATACCACAAACAGGGATCGTGAATAGTCGTAAACGTACAGCGTATCGTTTACGCCCACCAGCAGATGTCCTGCCTGCATGTACTCACCCGGCCCTTCGCCCTGGTGGCCTACCAGCGTTACAAAGCGCCCCTCCTGGTCATACACGCGCACTTCCTGGTTTTCAAAGTCCAGCACCACCACCCGTCCGGCGCCATCGACGGCCACATCCCATACCTTCCCGAACATGCGATAGCGATCCTCCGAAAACCATGTGCCCAGCTCCCACTTCAGACGCGCCTGCTGCAGCCGCACCGCCCATGTCTGTAAGACCGGATCACTGTCCTGCGAAGCAACCACCCAGTCAAACGCTTCCAGGGGCGGCAAACGGGCCGGATCCGGGTGCCAGTGTGTTCCCTGTCCTGCTTCGGGCACACTCCCCCCACAACCACTCCCCCCGAACAGGCTTGCCCATAGCAGTATGCTCCCGACCCTTCTATTCAACCACCTCGCAATCATAGGTCCGGCACCCCGCTACCAGCGTCGCATCACATCCTTTAGGCACATCGGCATCCACACAATACGTGTCCTCGTGGCATATATCATATTCACAATGTAACGCACGAGAATCCGGCTGAGGAAGGAATAAGCCTATCACGAAAACTACCAACGCAAAAAAAGTCAGAATGCTTATCTTCTTCATGGCTTCTCTCGCATTTATTCTGGATCACAATTTTCGATATCGCATAGCACGCCTGTCATCATGCAATTGGTCGCATAAAAGTCGTTGTGTATACACCTTCCTCTAAGTTCTCCTGTCCTTTCCGACTGTTCTGTTCGGCAGACATCATGTTCACAGAAAGGATGTCCCTGCGTCTGTGAAGAGGGGAACAGGAAAGCACCTGCCAATAATATGGCCGACAGAAACAGGAGGATAAGCTCGCGCCGCATGGCTTCGTACAGGTTTTGTTTACATGAACCTTACATGAACAGAGGAATGGGTAAAAAAAAAATTTAGCATATCAATTACTCGTTCGTTAAGAAAATGTGAAATAGCAGATGCATACTTCATGCCTTCTGCGTGGGGGACCAGCCGGAGCGGCTGGCGTGGCCACCCTTGTTGTCTAATTCAGCCATCCTCGGACCTGAGTAGTGCCAACCGCTGCCGCACCGAGGTTTGAGACCTGATTAAAGGTCGCTCGTGGGCCTTTCACTGGAGGACACAGGCCGATCTGCTCACCGCTTCGGCAGCGGACAGGCTGTCGTTTCCTCTGCTTCGGTACTCAGGGGTTCGATCTGCGCCCACAGGTCTTTGATTGTCAGGACGCGCGCAGGCCAGACCGGCAGACCTGCCGTGCGCAGTGCCCGTGCTGTCCATCGGTTGCTGTTGTTGAACAGATGATAGCGACCTTTTGCCGCATAAAACTGCCCGGCTCGTCCGTAGAGCGCCGGTGCAACCGGTTGCAACGCACCCTGTGCATCCCGCTTGAAATAGTTGGCGATATAGGTTACCAGCTTCTGAAACGCCGTGCTGTCAAGTGCCAGTTGTCGCACCGGTCCCTTAAAAATACGAGCGGGTGCGTAATCGAAGGCCGCCACATGCAGCACTGCCTCGGTGGGCCAGAGGGCCGCCCGCAGCGCATCCCCGGCGTCGGGATTCGGGTCGGGATAGTAGCCCGCTTCTCCCCAGCCCACCTCCACGTAGCGTTGTGCGGGAAAGAAGACTTCGGATGGCCAGTCGGTCCCTCTGAGATCGGCCTGGCAGAAGGCGATGCCGGCATGCCAGCCGTGGTGAATCAGGTAAATGGTGAAACGCCGCTCCTGTGCCAGGGCCATACCAACCAGCATCCATGCAAAGCTCAGCAAAAAGAAGCGCTTTCGCATACGCAGTCGATCATTTCGGGGAACTCTTCACAACGGGCCAGGGTGTGCAGCCGTCGTGAATTGTCCGCATAACCGAATCCAAGGTTCCGCCATGCCGCCACTTAATCGCTACAGCCGCCGCATCACCCAGCCCCGATCGCAGGGCGCCTCGCAGGCCATGCTGCTGGCCACCGGCCTGAAGGAAGAGGACCTGGACAAACCACAGATCGGCATTGCCTCGGTCTGGTACGAAGGAAATCCCTGCAACATGCACCTGCTGGACCTGGCCGCCGAGGTCAAGGCCGGGGTGCAGGAGGCCGGGATGGTCGGGTTTCGGTTCAACACGATCGGCGTCTCCGACGGCATCTCGATGGGCACCGAAGGCATGTCGTACAGCCTGCCCTCGCGCGATCTGATTGCCGACTCCATCGAGACGGTGATGGCTGCCCAGTGGTACGATGGCCTGATCGCCCTGCCCGGGTGCGACAAAAACATGCCCGGTTGTGTGATGGCCATGGGCCGGCTGAACCGTCCCGCTCTGATGATCTACGGCGGCACCATTCGCCCCGGCTGCCTCAACGGTCAGAAGCTGGATGTGGTGAGCGCCTTTCAGAGTTACGGCGCGTACCTGGCCGGTAAAATCACCGACGAGCAGCGGCGAGCTATCATCCGCCATGCCTGTCCCGGACCGGGCGCCTGTGGCGGCATGTACACGGCCAATACGATGGCAGCCGCCATCGAAGCCCTGGGCCTGTCCCTGCCCTTCAGCTCAAGCCTCCCGGCCGAAGATCCACGCAAGCGTGAAGAATGCCGTCGGGCCGGACAGGTCATGCGCCAGCTCCTGGAGCAAGACCTCAAGCCACGCGACCTTGTCACTCGGGCCTCGCTGGAAAATGCGATCGCTGTCGTCATGGCGCTGGGCGGCTCCACAAACGCTGTGCTTCATCTGCTGGCCATTGCCCATGCGTTTGATCTGCCGCTCCGTCTGGACGACTTCCAGCGCATTGCCCGACGCGTACCGCTGCTGGCCGATATGAAGCCCAGCGGCCGCTACGTCATGGAAGACCTGTGCCGCATCGGTGGCGTGCCGGCTGTAATGAAGCTCCTGCTGAAGCACGGCGTGCTCCATGGCGACGCCCTCACCGTAACCGGTAAGACCCTTGCGGAAAATCTGGCCGAGGTGCCCGACCTGCCCGACGACCAGGACATCATTCGTCCCTGGGACAACCCGATCAAATCAAGCGCCCACATTTACATTCTGTACGGCAACCTGGCCCCCGGCGGCTGCGTCGCCAAAATCACGGGCAAAGAGGGCCTGCGCTTCAGCGGGCCTGCCCGCGTGTTCGACTCCGAAGAAGACATGCTGGCCGGCCTGGAAGCGGGCCGCATCCGGCGCGGCGACGTGATCGTGATTCGTTATGAAGGGCCGAAAGGCGGACCAGGCATGCCGGAAATGCTCACGCCGACCTCCGCATTGATGGGGGCCGGGCTGGGCAAAGACGTGGCGTTGATAACCGACGGTCGTTTCAGTGGCGGTAGCCACGGCTTCATCATTGGCCATGTGGTGCCTGAAGCCCAGGAGGGAGGCCCTATCGCACTCATTCGGGATGGCGACCGCATTACCATCGATGCCGAAGCTGGGCTCATCCATGTGGACGTCTCCGACGAAGAACTGGCCCGGCGGCGGGCTTCCTGGACGCCTCCCCCACTCAAAGTCACACGCGGCGTGCTTTTCCGCTACGTGCAGACCGTGCAGGACGCCGCCCATGGCTGCATCACCGATGCCCCGATGGGCACGCCGCAGCCTGTGGGATCTCCCCCTTCCTGAAACGGTTTTTGTGAGCAGAGTCGGGCGGAAAGTGATATGGCGGATCTGTTTCAACAGGCGGCCGAGCGGCTGCTGGCTACGCAGGCGCCCCTGGCTGAGCGCATGCGCCCACGTACGCTGGACGAGTTCGTCGGCCAGGAGCACATCCTCGGACCAGGCAAACTGCTGCGCCGGGCCATTGAGGCCGACCGACTTTCGTCGCTGATCTTCTACGGACCGCCCGGCACGGGCAAAACCACGCTGGCCCGCATCATCGCCCGGACCACGCGGGCCTACTTCACCGCGCTCAACGCCGTGCTGGCCGGCGTTAAAGACATCCGAGAAGCGATCGAGGCCGCCCGAGAACGCCTGCGGCTCCACCAGCAACGCACCATCCTGTTCATCGACGAAGTCCATCGCTTCAACAAAGCGCAGCAGGATGCCCTGCTACCCCATGTCGAAAATGGTACGGTCATCTTTATCGGGGCCACGACCGAGAATCCCTATTTCGAGGTTATCAAGCCCCTGGTCAGCCGCTCTCGAGTCTTCGAGCTGAAGCCTCTGACTCCTGAACACCTGCGCCGCATTGCCGAGCAGGCGCTTACCGACCCGGAGCGCGGCTATGGCCACCGAAACGTGGTCATCGACCCTGAAGCACTCGATCATCTGATCGATGTGGCCAACGGCGATGCCCGTTCGCTGCTCAACGCGCTGGAGCTGGCCGTCGAAACCACCCCACCGGACGCTGACGGCCACATTCATATCACCCTTCAGGTTGCCGAAGACTCCATTCAACGCCGCGCCGTGCTCTACGACAAAGAGGGCGATGCGCACTTCGATACGATCAGCGCCTTCATCAAAAGCCTGCGCGGATCCGATCCCGATGCCGCGCTCTACTGGCTGGCGCGCATGATCTATGCGGGCGAAGATCCTCGTTTTATCCTGCGTCGCATGCTGATCTTTGCTGCCGAGGATGTCGGACTGGCCGATCCACAGGCGCTTCAGGTGGCAGCCGCTGCTGCCCAGGCCTTCGAGTACGTGGGTATGCCGGAAGGTCAGTTCCTACTGGCCGAATGCTGCCTCTATCTGGCCACCGCGCCGAAGAGCAATTCCACCATGGCCTACTTCAATGCGCTGGCCTACGTCGAGCGCGAACAGTCCGGCGAAGTGCCCACCCACCTGAAAGATGCCAGCCGCGACCGTCAGGGCCTGGGCCACGGTCAGGGCTACAAATACCCGCATGCCTACCGCACACACTACGTCCCCCAGCAGTATCTGCCCGATCACATGCAGGGCACCTACTTCTACGAACCTTCGGATCAGGGCTACGAGCGCACGATTGCCGAACGCCTGGCCGCCTGGCGACAGCACGACCTGGCCGAAGGCCTGAAAAAGCGACTGAAACGCTATCTTCCTGATAACAGGAATCCATAGCGCAGGTTACGGACTTTTTTGTACCTTATCTTTCCCGGCTACTATCCGCTCCATGCATGGACGCCCTCCTGACGGCCGAACACGAAGCGCTGCTTGAGGCCGAGCGCAATTTGCTGGCCCGCCTGCACGGCGTGCTGGCCCGAACCGGCGCCGACGAGTCGCTCCGGGAGCGACTCTCTGAGGTCATCGAAGCGCTCGACGCGCTGTTCGTCGTGGTCGTCGTGGGCGAATTCAACGCGGGCAAATCGAGCGTGCTCAACGCGCTTTTTGGCGAAAAACTGCTGGAAGAGGGTCCGATTCCCACCACTGCGAAGATCACCCTGTTGCGCCATGGCGCAACGCCCATGGAACGCCCCCGCTCGGAGTACCTGGTGGAGCGCTATCATCCCTCAGACCGATTGCGCCATCTGGTGCTGGTCGACACCCCCGGGACCAACTCCATCATTCGGCGCCATCAGGAACTGACCGAGCACTTCATTCCACGTGCGGATCTGGTCCTGTTCGTGACCTCATTCGACCGTCCGCTGACCGAAAGCGAACGGCAATTTCTCTCGTACATTCGCGACACCTGGGGCAAACGCCTCGTTTTTGTCCTGAACAAGGCGGATCTGGCCCAGAGTGAAACCGATCTGGAGCAGGTGCTCACCTACATCCGCACAGGCTGTCAGGAGCTGATGGGCTTCGAGCCAGAAATTTTTCCGATCAGTGCCGTCCGGGCTCTCGAAGCACACAGCACCGAGGATCCCGAACAGCGCGCCCGACACTGGAAAACCAGCGGCTTTGAAGCTTTCGAACGTTTTCTGGTGGAACGACTGGCGGGCCCCGAACGCCTGCGGCTTAAACTAACAACGCCGCTCGACCTTACCGAACGCCTGCTCGAACGTCTGCGCACGCATCTGGAAGAACGCCGGCGCCTACTCGAACAAGATCGTGCCAACCTGGAGCGTCTGGAAACTCGGCTGCAAGAAGTACGCACCGAGCTGATCGCAACGGTGCGTCCCTACCTGTCAGAAATTGACAACCAACTGCTCCAGGTCGAGCGGCGCGGTCTGCAGTTCCTGCGAGATACCATCCGGATCGGTCGGTTAGGCCTGCTACGTGACCGGGACCGTTTCAAAGAGGAGTTTGCCCGTCAGGTAATCCGGGACCTGGACTACCAGCTCGAAGCAACCCTGGCCGAAGCCGTCGATCGGCTGCTTCAGCAGGGCTTGCAGCTCTGGAACCAGACGTTAAACGAATTCACCGAGCGCGTCGAGCAGGTCGTGCGGCGTCGTCCCCCGCAGGTCCAGGCCGAGCTTCTGTATGACCGTCGCCAGCTCTTTGAGGCCGTTGTTCGTCAGGCTACTCGCCAGCTCGAAACCTATGATCTGCGCGAAGAAGCCCGTCGCATTCTGGAAAACACACGTGACGCGGTCGCCCTCTTTCTGGGTACGGAAGCCCTGGCCGGGCTGGGCGCGCTGGTTACCATGCTGATCACCGCGGCCGGTCTGGACGTAACAGGCGGCTTGGTAGCGGCCGGCGCCCTGGCCGTGGTCGGCTTCATTGTGCTCCCGCTTCAGAAGCGCCGGGCGCTGCGCGAGTTTCGCGAGCGCCTCGAACAACTCCGCACGGAGCTGCGAACCGTCCTTGAGCAGCAGCTAACGCGCGAAGTGGATCGCCTGCTCGAACGCCTATCCGCTACGCTGGCCCCCTATCGAAAATTCGTCCAGCGCGAGCAGCAACTGGTCGACGAAACCGATGAAGAGCTGCGGGCCCTCGACCGTGAACACCGCCGCCTGCGAACGGCCATTGAAAAAGCTGTGTCCGTTGACTAACGGCCCTGCTCGCGACTGTCAATCGTACAGGTCGTGCGAATACCGCCCCGCACGTTGTACACCGTGGTGACCCGCAGGTACTCCGGATCCTCCAGATGGCGCATCAGGTCCTGGTAGATGATGGCCGTCAGATCCTCCTGGGCCGCGCCGATGCTTCGCCAGGAGACGATGTAGTACTTGAGGCTTTTGAGTTCGAGAATCCAGCTACCCGGCACATACTCGATCCGAAGCACACCATAGTCCGGCAACCCGGAAAATGGACAGACCGCCGAAAACTCGCCGGGCTCGGTTTCATAGACGACCACCTGGCGCACGGCGTGTTCGTAAGGTAACCGATCGATGTGCCGCTGGCGCGACTCCGGCGGCAGAAACGGCTGCAGACGCCCTTCCGGCCGGACGCCAAACCGCGCCATGTAGGCCAGCGCCTGCTCGGTATGTGCCAGCGCCTCTTCCCGAAGCGCCGCCAGCTTTTCGGCCAATGCCTGCTGCTCCTTTTCGGTCATGGCTCCACCGCATTGTCTGGCAAACCTCACAGCCAAACGCTCCGCCCCGGCAATGGTTCAAGTTCAAATTTTGCCGCAGCCGACACTCCCGACATCGTCAGGCGTTTTATACATTGCAAATTATTGAAAAACCAGCAATCCCATGAAAATTGCCAAACAGTTTCGGTTTGAGGCCGCGCACCGACTCCCCTGGCATCCGGGCGCCTGTCGTCATCTGCACGGCCACTCGTACCGGCTGACCGTCGGGCTCGAAGGCACGCCTGACGCCCGGGGCATTCTGGTAGATTTTCAGGAGCTGAAACGTCTGGTCCAGCCGTTGATCGACCGCTGGGACCATGCCACGCTGGTCGCCGCCGACGATACGGCCCTCCAGGAAGCGCTGGAAACGCTGGGATCACGCTACGTGGTGTTGCCTTTCGACTCGACGGCCGAAAACCTGTGCGCTTACGTGGCCGACTACCTGATCCGTGAGGCTGGCGACCGGCTCCGGAGGCAGGGTGTCCGGCGGTTGTGGGTGCGCCTGGCCGAAACCGAAACGTCTTTTGCCGAAACCGAACGCGTCCTGGTGCCCGATGTCCATCCCGAACCTGCTCCCCACGCTGAAGCCCACTGAACGGGGTGAAAAGGCGCTGGTGCTGTTCTCCGGCGGACAGGACTCGACCACCTGTCTGTACTGGGCCCGCCATTATTTTCCCGAAGTCGAAGCCATCGGTTTTCACTACGGCCAGAAACACGCCGTCGAACTGGAACAGGCCCGCAAAATCGCAGATCTTGCTGGCGTGCCTTTTACTGTGCTGGACCTGCGCGGTCTGCTGCGCGGAAGTGCTCTGACCGAACACGATCAGGACGTCGCGGCAGCTCATCCGCTGGCGCCCCATCTCCCTGCGTCGTTCGTGCCTGGCCGTAATGCGTTGTTCCTGACCCTGGCGGCCAGCTATGGCTTCACGCGCGGCATCCACGACCTGGTCGGGGGCATGTGCCAGACCGACTATTCCGGCTATCCCGACTGCCGCCGCGATTTCATCGACGCCATGGAACGGGCGCTCTCGCTCGCCCTCGACACGAAGATCCGTATCCACACCCCCCTGATGCACCTGACCAAGGCCGAAACCTGGCGGCTGGCCCGCGAGCTGGACATCCTGGACGTGATTATCGAGCTGACCCATACCGATTATAACGGCGACCGCTCCGAACGCCACGCCTGGGGCTACGGCCGCCTCGACAACCCCGCTTCGATCCTCCGTGCCCGCGGCTACGAAGAAGCCAGAGCGCGCGGCTGGCTTGATTGAACCATGCGTACCTACCGCGTCAAAGCTATCTGGAAAACGCTGCAGGGCGAAGGCTTCTTTGCCGGACGCCCGGCTGTCTTCGTGCGCTTTGTGGGTTGCAACCTGTGGTCAGGACGAGAGCAAGACCGGGAGCGCGACGCCCAACGCACCGGTGCCGACTGCCCGCGCTGGTGCGATACGGACTTCCGCAAAGAAAACAGTCGCGCCTACACGGCCGATGAGCTGGTAGCTGCGCTACAGGAAGTGGGTGGCCCGATTCGCTTTTGCGTGCTGACCGGTGGCGAGCCCCTGCTGCAACTCGATGCGACTTTGATAAAGGCGCTGAAAGCAGCCAACTACTTCGTAGCCATCGAAACAAACGGCACGATCAGCCTGCATCAGGCCTGCACCGATCCCGAAACGGGCCAGTTGGTGGCACCCGACTGGATCGTATGCAGTCCCAAGCTTCCGGAAGATCGGCTGACGCTGGAATACTTCGACGAATTGAAACTGGTGGTGCCTGATTACCGGCCCGAGCAGTATGCGCGCTTTGCACGTCGGGCCCGGCCCCATCGGGTGGGCGGCCGCCGCCTTCCCCTTCTATGGCTACAGCCCGAAGACGGTCCGCGCCTGGCCGAAGCGCAGCGCTGCGCCGTCGAGCTGGCCCTGGCCCATCCCGAATGGCGCGTCTCGGTTCAGACCCACAAGGTACTCGGCGTGCCGTAGGGTGTCTGCTTAAAACAGCTCCAGTTGACGCCCTCCCGTTGGTATGCGACGCACGCGGTGGGTCCTCCAGTGGACAAAGCGGGCCGGCAGATCTGCCAGAAAACGCGAGGGTTCCGTCGTGCGCATGCGCCCCCTCCAGCGTCGCCGCTGTGCATAAGTCAGGAAAAGCTGCACTTTTGCCCGGGTCATCCCCACAAAAAACAGCCGTCGCTCCTCGGCCTCCTGCGCTGGATCCACATGGCCATCGTACGTCAGGGGCAAGATCCCTTCCTCGCACCCCACGATAAATACGACGGGAAATTCCAGACCCTTGGCTGCGTGCAGGGTCAGTAGCGAAACGCCTTCGGCCCGCGCATCCCAGAGGTCGGCCTCGCTGCGCAGCGTCAGCTCATTCCGAAAAGCTTCCAGGTTGTCATCGCATTGCGCCGCCAGCGACCGGAGCACCCCGAGCAGCCCCTGCTGCTCGGTCACAGCCGACGCGGCCCATCGTTCCAGCCGTTCGATCAGCGTGCCTTCGGTGTGTTCGCTCAGAAACGCCAGCAGCGCTTCGACTTCAGGTAGCTCAGCCAGCAGTCGGTGACTGCGCTTCTGATACGGGATGCCGGCCTGTGCCAGCACTTCCTGCAACTCGACCGCCTGCGCCTCGGTACGGTAGAGGATGGCCACGTCGCCAAACGTCCAGGTGCGGTCTTCGCCGTCGGCCCGGGCGCTATCGAGCGCATAGAACGAGGTGCCTCCGATAAGCCGTTCAATCGTTTCTGCTACGAAAATGGCCTCCGAGCGCTCGCTCGGGCAGGCTACCACTTCGACAGGCACGCCGCCGGGCCGCACGGCCGCCAGCTCCCGATCGGGCACAAGCGACGCAGGCGCCATCATATGGAGGGCCGCCTCCAGAATCGTCTGCGTGGAACG
>Ga0256839_1006016_pt1 | contig 10887 bp, 8 predicted proteins | sample 354166metaG_FD_185968 | JGI IMG/M metagenome (GOLD analysis project Ga0256839, IMG submission 185968) | Hydrothermal vent microbial communities from Mid Atlantic Ridge, Atlantic Ocean - 354-166 | ecosystem: Environmental > Aquatic > Marine > Hydrothermal vents | place: Atlantic Ocean: Mid... | reverse complement strand
CCCTCGTGGCGGGCTTTTGCGTGTTCCTGCCTTCCCTCGTGGCGGGCTACCAGTTCCCGCTGCTCGTGGGGCTGCTGGGCCGGGGGGCGAAGGACGTGGGGCGCCAGGTGGGGACGGCCTACCTGTGGAACACCGCCGGCGCCATCGCCGGTGCGCTGGTGGCCGGGTTCGGGCTGCTCCAGGGCCTCGGGGCCGTCGGGCTGTGGCGGGCGTTGGTGTTCGTGCTGGTGGGACTTTGCGGGGTCTTCCTCGTGCGTGCCCGGCGGCCGGCGGCCCTGGCCGCGGCCACGGCTCTTACGGCCGCTCTCGCCCTGGCCACCACGGCGGCCACGGGCCCCACCGCGGCCTGGCGCCACAGCCCCGTCGGGGCGGGCCGGGTCACCTTCCCGAGCCACGACCCCCTGTCGTTCGAGCGCTACGTGCGGGACGTGCGGCGGTCGGTGGTGTGGGAGGCCGACGGCGTCGAGACCTCCTTTGCGGTCGTCCAGGGCAACGGGTACTCGTTTCTGGTCACCGGCAAGAGCGACGGCAACGCCAAGGCCGACGCGCCCACCGTGATCATGCTGTCGCTGCTCGGCGCGGCGCTCCATCCGGACCCGCGCTCGGCGCTCGTGATCGGCCTGGGGACGGGGACGAGCGCAGGCTGGATCGCCGACGCGCCCACCATCGAGCACGTGGACGTGGTGGAGCTCGAACCCAGGATCGCCGACTTTGCGCGCATGTGCGCCGCCGTCAACCGCAACCTGTTCGACAAGTCGAACGTGTCGCTGTTCTTCGGGGATGCGCGCGAGTTCCTGCAGGCGGCCCACCGCACCTACGACGTGGTGATCTCGGAACCATCGAACCCCTACCGCGTCGGGATCGCGAGCCTCTTCTCGCGGGACTTCTACGAGGCGGCCGTGCGCCACATGAGCGACGACGGCGTGTACGTGCAGTGGTTCCAGGCCTACGAGGTGGACGGCCGGGCGCTGCGCACCGCGGTGGCGACCCTGGCGTCGGTCTTCGCGGCCGTGGAGATCTGGTCCACGCGCGAGGGGGATCTGGCCCTCGTGGCCTACCGGACGGACCCGGCGCTCGATCCCGCGGCGCTGGCCGAGCGACTCGGCCACCGGCTGTTCGTCGAAGGGCTCGCGGCGTCGTGGGGGGCGACCGGGATCGATGGGTTGCTCGGGGGGTATCTCGCGGGCCCGGCCGTGGCGGCGGCGATGGCCGAGGACGCCGAGGACCTGGTGGACACGGACGATCGTCCCGTGCTGGAGTTCGGCTTCCAGCGCACCCTGGGGGCGCCCTACCGCGTGCGGTCGGCCGAGCTGCGGGCGGTGGCGGCCCGCGCCGGGGCGGACGTACCCGCCTGGGCGGGGACCGTGGACCGGGCCCGGGTGCTGGAGGCGCGCTCGGTGTGGGCGCACGCGAACGGGACCGGGATCGACCTGCCCCCGGATGCGCCGGGGTGGGTGCGGACCCACGACGCCGCCCGCCGGGCCTTCGCCGCGGGGGACTTCGAGGGGACCCTCGCGCGGTGGACGGCGGCGGACCGGGCGCCGCGACACCCGGGGGACCTGCGGATGCTGGCCTACGCCGCCGCCAAGGTGGGGCGGCCCGAGGCGGAGGGTTGGATCGAGGCCCTCGAAGGCTGGATGCCCTCGGACGCGCGCGTGGCCGCGGCCGTCCTCGCCGCCGCGCGCGGGGATCGAAGGACCGCCGCCGCGGAGCTGGTGCGGGCCTTCGAGATCGCCCGGGAGAACCCTTGGGGTTCGACCTTCGTCCTCGACGGGGCGCTTGCGCTGGCTCGGCAGCTCGGGCTCGCCGATCCCGCCCTCGGGCGCCCGCTGTACCAGGCCCTCGGCGAGCCCTTCGCGGTGGCGATGCTCCATGCGTCGCGGGTCGAGACGCGGCTTGCGCTCGCGGCCGCCGTGGACTGGCACGGGCTGTGCGCAGAGGCGCTCGCGCCGTTCGAGCCCCATGCCCCCTGGCAGGGCAACCTGCTGGGGATGCGGGTGGACTGCTACGAGGCGACCGGTGACGCGGCCCGCCTCGACCGCGCCCGTGAAGACCTGGAGGCCTTCGCCGCCATGCGGCCGCTGCGCGTGTCGGACCTGTTCGAACTGGCCGCGCCGGACGAGCCGGCCGCCGCCGGGCCGCCGGCCTCCCGCCGGCGGGATCCCCAGGACACGCCCACCGGCCCCCGCAATCGCGCCCCCGGCCCTGGCCGCACCCCCCGTGGGCCGACGACCTCGCCCGAGCCGGCCCTCCGGTGAACCGAAGGCCCTGGGCCGCCGCAACCGTGCCTCGATGTCCTGCCCGGCTCTCAGCGCCGGTCCAGGCCCCGGTCCCCGTCCCCGTGCCGACGCCGGCGCGCATCCCGGTTCTCGTTGCCGTAAACAACAAGACTGTATGAAACGAGGTGCGACCGTGTCCGTGCCCGCGCGCGTCCTGGCGCCCGTCGCCAGGACCACCCGCGATGGACGAAGGGCGCCGCGGTGGGGGGCGCGGTCGCGGTGGCCGTTGCCGGCACCACCCGCGGCGGATCCGCCCCGGCGCGTGGGCCGGGTGGATGCCGGCTCGCTGCGACGTCCCACGGTCGGGGCCGCGCGGCGCTGCGGGGCGGCTTGCGGGCCGGTGGGTCAGGGGCGGCGCAGCAGGGGGCGGCGGGCGAGGGGGGAGCGGGCCGGCGGGGCGATCGTGCCGGCGACGCGCAGGGCCGTGGCGAAGGCGCCGGCGAGCCCCAGTGCCGGGTAGGACAGGGCGCAGCACAGGTGGAGGTTGCGGATCGCCGTGCGCGTGGGGACGAGCGCGACGCCGCCGGCGAGGGCCGCGGCCGGCTCGAGGACGGGGTCCATCGGGGCGGGGCGTCCGAGGGTGGCGGCGGCGAGGTCGTCGAGCGGCCGTCCGTCGCCGCCGGTGGGGGGGCGGCCGTCGTGGGCGGAGGCGCAGGCGACCACGTGGTCGTGGACGAACGGCAGGACGGCCTCGGCGTCGAGCCAGTCGAGAATCGCCTCGCGCAGGGTCCCCCGCGGGGTCCCGGGGGCCACCAGGACGCCCACCTCCACGCGGACGGGGGCGCCGGCCGGCCGTTCGATCCGGACGATGGCGCCGCCGGTCCGCCCCGGGGCGCCGAACAGGGGGGCGCGCAGCACGAGGAAGTCGCCGGGGCCGGGCCCCACGCCGGTCGGGGCCACGTCGATCCGCAGGGTGAAGCGGCGGGCCCACGGCAAGACCCGGTCGCCCGCGACGATGGGCAGTTCGGCGATCCCCTCGCGGGCGAGGTCTTCGTCCGCCACCGCCAGGTGTTCCGTGCCGAGGCGGTCGGCGCGGCCCGACAGGGCGACGCCGTCGATCCGCCCGCGGCGCAGCGAGAACGCCTCGACGCGCAGGTCCGGCCGCACCTCCCCGCCGTGCAGGTCGAGCATCTTGAGCAGGTCGCGCCGCAGGCGTGCGAGACGGCCGTCCAGATCGAGGGGGGCCGGCAGGAGGCCGGCGGCCACCCCGCTTCGGACGGCCGGCGGCAGGTGGTCCGGGGCCACGTCCGTCACGAAGGGCGCCGCGGCCGCGACGTACGAGTCGGTTGCCTCGTCGCCGGTGGCTGTCTGCGAGCGGGCGAGTCGGGCCAGACGCTCGGCCGCGCGGCGGCCGGCGAAGGGGTCGGTCCGCTCTGCCGCCGCCGCCTCGGCCAGGGCGTCCCAGGGGGCGGGCGTGGCCGGGTCGTCGGCCGCCTGCGGGGCCGCCGGCCCGAAGGGGGGCGGGGCGTCGTCCGTCCAGGTGGTGCGCGCCGTGCCGTCCACCCACTGGAAGACGCCGCGTGTGCGCCGAACCGAGCGGCCGATCTGCGGCATAAGGCCCAGTTCGCGCAGCACGGTCCGCACGGGTGGGCTGTCGATCCAGACGGCGGGTGCCACGTCGAGCGGCACCTCCATCGGGCCGACCGGGACACAGCCCTCGGCGGGCCCGCCGGGCAGCACGAGCACGCGCTTGCCGCGGCGGGCGACCAGGGCCGCGGCGGCGAGGCCGGCGAGCGAGCGGCCGACCACCACCAGGTCGTAGTGATGGGTGATCCTCGGCACGGGCGGGGTGGGCCCTACGCTACGACAGGAGGCGAAGCGCCGGCGCACCCGCCGGGCGCGGTTCGACGCGGCCGACGACGATCGCGGGCTGGCCGGCCTCGCCCAGGGCCTTCGTGACGGCCTCGCGGGCCCCTTGCGCGACGGCCAGGACCATGCCGAGGCCGAGGTTGAAGGTGCGCGCCATCTCGTCGTCGTCCACGCCCAGGGCCGCGATCAGGTCGAAGATCGGCGGGCGGGGCACGGCGCCCAGCTCGACGACCGCGGCGAGGTCGGGCGGCAGCATCCGCGGCACGTTCTCGACGATCCCCCCGCCGGTGACATGGGCGGCGGCGTGGACCGGGGCGTTCGGCAGGGCACAGGCGGCGAGCACCGGCCGCACGTAGATCCGCGTGGGCTCGAGCAGCACCTCGCCCAGGGGCCGGTCGAGGCCGGGCGGTACGTCCGCGAGGTCGAAGCCGCCGAACTCGGGGGACAGCAGGGCCTTTCGTACGAGGCTGTAGCCGTTCGAGTGCAGACCGCTCGACGGCAGGCCGACGAGGACGTCGCCCTCGCGCACGCGCGCGGGCCCGAGGATCCGCGACCGCTCCACGACGCCGACCGCACAGGCGGAAAGGTCGTACGAACCCGCGGGCATCGTGCCCGGGTGCTCGGCGGTCTCGCCGCCCAGCAGCGTGCACCCGGCCTGCGCGCAGCCCTCGACGATCCCGCGGACGACCGCTTCGAGCACGTCCGGATCCACGGCGCCGGTGGCCACGTAGTCGAGCAGGAACAGGGGTTCGGCGCCCGTGACCACCAGGTCGTTTACGACCATCGCCACGAGGTCGATCCCCACCGTGTCGTGACGCCCCGTCGCCTGTGCCACCGCGAGCTTCGTGCCGACGCCGTCGGTGCAGGCGGCCAGGACGGGCTCGTCGTAGCCGGCCGGCAGGGCGAACAACCCGGCGAAGCCGCCGAGGGTGTCGAGTTGCTCCGGGCGCCGCACCCGCGCCACGTGGGCGGCGATGCGGCGCACCACCTCCGCCCCGGCGGCGATGTCCACGCCCGCATCGCGGTAGGAGAGGCGGCCTTGGCGCGGGGCGCGCGGTTCCTTGGGGGCGTCGGTCATGGTGCCCGGCGGGATACCACAGGGGCCCGGGCAGCGGGCCCTCGTGGCACGCCGGGTGGGCGAACGGGGCCTTTTCCGCCACAATCGCCCCCATGGCCTGGTGGCGCCGCAAGAAGGACCCCATCGAACCCGAGTCGCAGGCATCCAAGAGCAAGACCTCGATCCCCAAGGGGATGTGGTCGAAGTGCGAGGCCTGCTCGGAGATCACCTACACGGACGAACTGGTGCAGAACCTGCGGGTCTGTCCCCTGTGCGGGCACCACATGCCCATGCCCACGGCCGAGCGGATCGCGGCGATGGTGGACGAGGGGTCGTGGGAGGAACTCGACACGGACCTGCGCTCGACCGACCCGCTCGGCTTTTGCGACCAGAAGCCCTACGAGGAGCGGATCCGCCGGGCCATCGACCGGGTGGGGCCGCACGACGCCTTCCGGTCGGGGCTCGCCCGGCTCGGCGGCCGCCCCGTGAGCGTGGGGTTCTTCGCGTTCGAGTTCATGGGCGGGTCCATGGGCTCGGTGGTCGGCGAGAAGATCGCTCGGGTGTTCGAGCGGGCCGTCGAGCGCCGGATCCCGGCCGTCGTCTTCTCGGCGTCCGGCGGGGCGCGGATGCAGGAGGGGATCTTGTCGCTGATGCAGATGGCCAAGACCTCCGTGGCCCGGGCGCGCGTGCGCGAGGCCCGGCTGCCGTACGTGTCGGTGTGTCTGCACCCGACGACGGGGGGCGTCGCGGCGAGCTTCGCCATGCAAGGCGACGTCATCCTGGCCGAGCCGGGGGCGCTGGTGGGCTTTGCGGGGCCGCGCGTCATCCAGCAGACGATCGGCCAGGAGCTTCCCGAGGGCTTTCAGCGCGCGGAGTTCTTGCTCGAGCACGGGATGCTCGACGCCATCGTCTCGCGCCTGGAGTTGCGCGAACACCTTTCGCAGTTGCTGTCCTTGTTGTGCGGCGAGGTCCGGGCGCCCGAGCCCGCCGCGACGGGATCGTGACGTCCTCGCCGGACTGGCCGCGGCTGTTCGCGCGGCGGGCTGCGGGGATCCGCCTGGGGCTCGAGCCGGTGCGGGCCGCGTACGAGCGTCTCGGGCGGCCGGGCGCGGGGGCCCGCGCGGTGCACCTGGTGGGGACGAACGGCAAGGGCAGCACGGCCCACGCGCTGTCCCACGCGCTGTCCCGCGCCGGTCTGCGGGTCGGCGGTTACACCTCGCCGCACCTCGTGTCGGTGACCGAGCGCGTGCGCTTGGACGGGGCGCCCGCGGACGAGCGGACGCTGTGGGAGGCGTGCCGGGCGGTGCTGGCCGTGGCCGACGACCCCGCGCTGCCGCGCCCGCTGTCGTTCTTCGAGGTGTTGACCCTCGCGGCGCTGCGCGTGTTCGACCGCGCGGGGGTGGAGGTCGTCGTGCTGGAGGCCGGCCTTGGGGGGCGCCTGGACGCCACCCGGGTCCTGCCGGCGGCCCACCTGGGCGTTGCGCGGATCGGGCTGGACCACCAGGCGGTCCTGGGGCCGGACCTCGCATCGATCGCCGCCGAGAAGGCGGGCGCGATGCTGCCGGGGCAGCGGGTGTTCTCGGTCCCGCAGCCGGCCGAGGCCGCGACCGTCCTGCGCGACCGGGCCCGGGCCGTGGGGGCGTCGCTCGCCTTCCTGACACCTTGCGAGATCGAGGCCGTGCGCGGCCCGTGGCCCGCCCACCTCGCCGGGGCCCGTGCGCTGGCGCTGGCGTTGGGCCGTTGCCTGGTGCCCGCCCTCTCGCCGGCCGACCTGCCGGCCTCCCCGCCGCCCGGGCGGCTGTCCGTCGTCCCCTTCGGGCGCGGCCGGGTGCTGGCCGACGTGGCCCACAACGCGGACGGGATCGGCGCCTGCGCCCGGATGGTGGGCCGGTGGGCGGTAGGCGGGCGCGCGGACCTCGTCCTGGCGGCGGTGCTGCGCCCGCGCGAGGCGGGGGCGCTGTTGCGCCCGCTCGCCGCGGTGGCTCGCCACCGGGCCTACGTATCCCTCCCGGAGGCGGCCGCGCCCCCCGCCGGGTGGCCGGTCGTCCTGCCCGGGGCGGCTGCGGCGGGGGACCTGGCGGCGCGATGGGCGCGTCGCGGCGGGGACGTCGTCGTCGCCGGGTCGTTTCGGCTCGTGGGGCCCGTCCTGGCCCGGCTCGGGGCGTCGCCGGTGGAGGTGGGGGTGGCGGACGCGGTGGATCCGCAGGACCCGGGGGCTTTCTTGGAGCGACCGCCCGCCCACGGGTAGACTTGGTGCCACCATGGGTGGCTCGCAGCTATCGCTTCCGGTCCTCCTCGCTCTGGCTGCGCAGCAAGCGCCGCCGGCGGACGCCGGGCGGGGGGCCCGCGGGGCCGTGACGCCGCCGGGGCCGCCGCCGAGCCAGCGCCGGGCGACCCAGGGGGGGGCGCAGGCGGGGCGGGGGCCGGCGCCGATCCCGGTGCCGCCGCCGGGCGGCCGCCGCGGCCCGGTCGATCCCTTCACGGACGCCCCGAAGGCCGACATGAGCCCCTCGACGGATCTCAGTCGCACGTGGGGCTACTCCAAGTCCAAGGCGCCGCCCAAACCGCTGTTCGCCGACGACCCGTCGAGTGCGGAGGTCACGCCGAACCCCATCGGCTTCTACTCCGGGGTTCGGGTGCAGGCGGCGGGCCTGTTGCCGCCGTGGGCGCCGGCGGACCCGCAGGCCGCCCCGCCGACGCTGACCTGGCCGGGTTTCGAGCGGGCGCCGCGGTCGTCGCGGATCTTCTTCCAGATCAGTCGGCCGACGACCTACCAGGTGGAGCGGCAGGGGACGGTGATCCGGGTGCGTCTCGCCGGCACGCGGGTGGACGTGCGCAACAACCTGCGCCCGCTCGATCTTCGGTTCCAGAAGACACCGGTGGCGAAGGTGGTCGTGCGACGGCAGGGCGAGGACGCGGTGGCAGTGCTCACCTTGCGGGCGCCCGCCGAACCCACCGTGCAGACGGTCACGGCCGACAACGGCACCTTCCTGCTCGTCCTGGAGTTTCCGGACGAAGCCCCGGCGTCCGAGGGGAGAGGGCCCGCACCGACCCCTTGAGGCGGGCCGGCCTCCGGTACGGGCGCTGCCGGTCGTCAATCGATCCAGGCGCGGACGATCATCGATCGTCGGGGGCGACGACCTCGCACGGCCCTGCGGGATCGAGGAGGGCCGGTCCTTCGTGCCGTACGTCGTTGACGGCGCGGGAAACGGGGCGAAGCTCCAGCGCCACCGGCAGGTGGGGGGAAAGCACGTCCGCAAGCGCCTCGGGGGACCGCAGGCTCGGGTCGAGCCACCGTGCCTGGTCCGCCGCCGAGAGCAGGACGGGCATCCGATCGTGGATCCGTGCGAGCGCCGGATGGGCCCGGCAGGTGACGACCGTGAAGGTCGGCAGGAGGGGCCCGTCGGGCCCGCGCCAGGTGTCCCACAGGCCCGCCAGCGGAAGAAGGGCGGTCTTCTGCGGGTGGATCCAGTAGGGCACCTTGTCTCCCTTCGGGCCCTTCCACTCGTAGAAGCCGTCGGCCACGACGACGCACCGCCGGCGGCGGAAGGCCTCTCGAAACGCCGGCTTGCGGTGGACGGTTTCGGCACGGGCGTTGATCGTTCGGCGGGCGAACGAGGCGTCCTTCGCCCAGTGTGGGACGAGCCCCCATCGGGCCCGTTGCAAGGTGAGGTCGTCGCGCAGGATGAGGTGAAATTGCCCCGGGGCGATGTTCGTGCGGGGGGCGTAGTCCTCGGGGACGGCCGCTTCGGAAAGGCCCAGCGCGCCGGCGAGCGAGCGCCGGTCCGGGATCGTCAGGGTGATGCGGCCGCACACGCGGCGGTATCGTTCCAGGAAGCGGGGGTGAAACCAAGGCGGCGCCTCGTCGCCGGGCGGGCGCGTGCATGCGGGTACCGGATTGGGTACGATCACCGGGCCGATGGAAGCCGTCGATCCCACGAAGCCGCCGGTGGTGCGGGCCCGGGCCACCCAGGACATGCTGGCGGTGATCGACGAGTTCGAGGCGGGCCTGGAGGCCAAACTGCGGGCGAAGGCGCCGGCGGAGGCCCTCGCCAGGGTCGAGGAGGCGGCGACGACGGCCTATCTGCCGACCCGGATCACCTCCCAGGTGGTGCTCGCAGCCGTGGATCTCGTGGGCCGCGAGCGGGCCGTCAAGCTCTGGCGTTTCTTCTTCGTGCGCCGCTACGGTCGCTCCCCGATCCTGCGCGCCATCGTCACGGGGGCGCTTCGCCTGTTCGGGATCTCACCGGCGTCGCTGTACCGGCAGGTGCAACGCAACTGGCACACGACCTATCGCAACATGTGCGTGCCCTCGGTGTACTTTCCCGAGGAGAACCGGGTCGTCATCCACCTGCGGGACGTGCACCCGGAGATCCTCGAAGAATATCCCGACTACCTACTGGCCCTGCAGGGCGGGCTCGAAGGCATGACGGGGATGGCGGGCGCCGACGGTACCTCGACCATGCGCATCGACAAAGACGCGCGCGAGGTGGAGATCGAGATCACGTGGTGACGATTCGAGGCACAGGTGGTTGCTCGTAAGCCAACGGGGCCCGCTGTCGGAGGCGAGGGCGACGTACCTCGGTCGTTCCCGCAGGATCTTCCGCCCCCGGGCCGCCGCGTGAAGATGTCGGTTCACCGTCGCGGTACCGCCGTCTCGTCCCCGCGCGTGGGGCGGCGCGAGCGAAGACTACCGCCGGTACGCGGCGTTCCGGCCGCGACACCGCACGCGAGACGGTGGAACGTGTCACAGGCACTTGTTCGATAGGATGACGAGAGAGATGGAACCCATTGATCCGACGATGTCGCCGTTGACCCGAGCTCGTAACACGAAGGAGCTGTTGCGGGCACTGGACGAGTACGAACCTGGACTCGCTGCGAAGGTGCGGGCCAAGACCTCCGCCGAGGCCCTCGATGCGGTCGAGGGCGCGGCGAGCACGGCCTTCTTGCCCACCGGCTTGGTGGCCGAGATCCTCCTGCCCCTCATCGAGACGGTCGGAAAGGATCGAGCTATTGATTTGTGGCGGTTCTTCCTGGTCCGGCGCTACGCCGGTACGCCCCTGCTGCGGCCCATCATTCTTGGGGCGTTTCGTTTGTTCGGGCTGTCGCCCGCGTCCGTGTTTCGGCAGTTGCCGCGCGCCTGGCACTTGTTGTACCGCAACCTGGCGATTCCGTCCGTGTTCTTTCCGGATGAGCGTCGGGCGGTGATCCACCTACGCGACGTGCACCCGGAGGTGCTCGAAGAATATCCGGACCTCATGTTGAGCCTTCAAGGAGGGCTGGAAGGGGTGACCGAACTGGCGGGCGCCGACGGCACCTCGACCATGCGCATCGACAAGGACGCGCGCGTGGTGGAGATCCTGATCACGTGGTGAGTGCTGCGGGGGGGCGGCGAAGGGTGGACTACGGCGCCTTGGCAAGTTCGTCCAGCTTCGTCTGTAAGCGGGTGATGAGGGCGTCGATGCCGCCTTCGTCGCGCAGGATGCGGTTGAACTCGTACTTGTAGTTGCGCGCAAGGCTCACGCCGTCGGTGATGATGTCGCGCACCTGCCAGCGGCCGTCCACCTGGTGCATCACGTAGTCGATGCGGATCGACTGCGTGCGCCCGTCCTTTTCGAACGCCACCCGCGTGTTGACCTTCGCGGCCCGCGGGCGGCGCTGTTCGCCGAGGTATTCGAGCTCGCCCTTGTCCGCCAGGCGGATTCGTTTGAGGTAGTTCTCGCGGATGAGCTTCGTCAGCAG
>Ga0256839_1006015_pt1 | contig 10888 bp, 8 predicted proteins | sample 354166metaG_FD_185968 | JGI IMG/M metagenome (GOLD analysis project Ga0256839, IMG submission 185968) | Hydrothermal vent microbial communities from Mid Atlantic Ridge, Atlantic Ocean - 354-166 | ecosystem: Environmental > Aquatic > Marine > Hydrothermal vents | place: Atlantic Ocean: Mid... | reverse complement strand
ATTTCACCGGCTGATGGCAGGTGTTGAATATAGCGTTGAAAATACCATTGGGATTGTTCGGTATCCGAGGGTTTGGCCAGTGCCACCACCCGCGCGCCCCGTGGATTAAGGTTTTCACGAAACCGCTTGATGGTGCCGCCTTTGCCAGCCGCATCGCGGCCCTCAAATACAATGGCGATGCGCTGACCGGTGGCTTTGACCCATGATTGCAGCTTTACCAGCTCTATTTGCAAGCTATCATAATTTGCATCATATTCCTTGCGTTTCATGGGTTTTTTATGGGGGTAATCCGGGCTTAAAATGTCTTTTGAGCCGGCATTTTGAATGGCCGCGCGGATGGGTTCGGGGGCCAGTTCGGTAAAATACCGGCTGATTTCACCGTTAAAAGGTTTATTGTTCATTGGGGGTTTCCTTTTAATTTGCCACTGCTTTGGCCAGAGCGTCTTTGTAAATCTGGCGCATTTTGATTGAGTCTAGCACATGATGGCCGGTTCCGGCAGGGCGATAGGCATAATAAACGCTATTGGTTTCGGGGGCCACCAACTGGCTGTTCAAATCAAAATAACGGATACCGGCATTTTCGGATTTGGTTTTTAGCAGATGGTTAAAATCATTGCTTATGGCTTTGCGGGCCTCGTAGGGCGGATAGATTTCCAGCAGTTTTTGAAAATGCGGGTTATCGGCATCGGTATGCTTGGGTTTGTGCAAAACCCGCGAAACATACTGCACCGAAGTTTTGTGATCTTCCAGAACTGTCTGGTTGATACCTTTGATGATCGGTGTGGTTTTGGTGCGGAATTTCAGGATGTTTTCAATATATTTGCCAATTATTTCTTCAAAAAGGTCATTGGGATCAAAATATTTGCCACCTTCGAGCCAACGATAATACAACCCCAGTTCCACATCCACCTGACCAAATGCATATACGGTATGGCTGCAATAGTTGCGATATTTTTTGACCAGCCGGTGGGTAACAGAGCGCAGCGCCAAAGAGCTTTTTCGCCGGCCAAACCCTGTCATCGAGGCGCCGCGAATTTTATGACAATAAATTTTGCGCTCCACCCCGCCAGCATCGATGAAAGGCCCCAAAAGCGGCTGATTGAAAAAGCTGCGGCTGTGGGAATCCCCCAGCACCAACACACCGTTGATTGCAGTTTCAGCGGCGTCATATTGGGGTTCGTGCTTGCGGGGCCAGAATTTCATCTATTTGGAATCCCCTTCCAGAATTTTATTTATATCAATATTTGTGGTCTGGTATATCTGGTTGATCCAGTTGCCATATAGCAAATACCCATGGCTGCGCCAACGGTTTTCAGGCGGATTTTCGGGGTTGTCATCGGGATAATAGTTTACCGGAATATTGATCGGGGTATTTGAGGCAACATCGCGGTCGAATTCATCTTTTAGAGAGGTGGAATCATATTCAAGATGGTTGAAAATATACAGCGCCCGATGGGCCTTGTCCTGCACCAGCCCCGGGCCGGTATCGTCCGATTCAATAAGGGTTGTTAAGCCGTTGGCCTTTGCAATATCCTGACCGGTATTTTCGGTCCAGCGGCTGACGGGCATAACAAAATCATCCGAAAACCCCCGCAAATAAGGCGAGGTCGGCGCCAGATTTCTATGGCGAAAACAGCCAAAAGCCTTTTGGTCCAGCATGCGTTTCGGCACGTTATGAAAATGGTGGATCATCGCCATGCCGCCCCAGCACACCCCGAAAGTCGACAGAACATTGGTTTGGGTCCAGTTCATGACCTCGACCATTTCGTCCCAGTATGAAACCTGTTCAAATGGCAGATGTTCAATCGGGGCGCCGGTGATGATCAGCCCGTCAAACATCTGGTGCTTAACGGCCTGAAAGGGCTGATAAAATGCCTCCATATGTTGGGGGGCTGTGTTTTTGCTGATGTGTTCGGACATGCGGATCAGCGTGAAATCAATCTGCAAAGGCGTGGCCGCGATTAACCGTGCAAATTGAACCTCGGTTTGTTCCTTTTTGGGCATCAGGTTCAAAAGCCCGATTTTCAGCGGCCGCACATCCTGGCGCGCGGCGGTGTCGCTATCCATGACATTAACGCCTTCATTTCGCAAAATATCAAAGGCAGGCAGATCATCGGGGAGTTTGATAGGCATGGTTAATTCCGCTCAATTGCTAATGCGATCAGGTCGCTGAAATCCTGGTTGTCACGAATGGCGCGCACCTCGGCGGCCTTGACAGTAACGCCCCAGTTTTTGGCGATGGCGGCATAGCGGGGCAGGCGGCTTTGCAGTAATTCACCAAACCCCCAGCGGATGAAATCATCGGGGTCAACGCCGGTTTCACCAATACCGTTGATTTCCAGATATTCGGCCCATTTTGCAGTCAGGAAATCCTCGCGGTAATACATGGGTTTGGGCGCGCGGCAAAACCTTTGTTTCAGCTCTTCTGTGTGTTCATCGGTGCCCATTATCCAGACGGGCAGGGTGGCTGCTGCCAATACGGATAAAACCGGATCATCGGGGTTTTGCGGGTTGACCACTTCGCAGATCGAACCGGAGGTGTCGGATATGAAATGATCATAACCATAAATATTCCGGGCTTTGTTGGCAAAAGCCAAGCTGTCGATGCTGGCGGCGATTTCTGCGCTGCGATGCTGACGCTGGCGCAACAGGTATTCCTCAAACCCGATGCCGCCTTTGGCCGGATCGCCCGGTTTGCCGAGGTAAGTGGAAAGCGGCGACAGGTTTTCAAAGGTGATGTTTGAGCCGATATAAATGCTGTCTGACCTTAGCAGATCGCGCAAAAACGGGTTTTGCATGGCTTCGCGCTTAAAATTATCAACGATATGTTCACCCATATACCGCGTGCCAATGCGGTAATCGACGCTGTAATGAAACCAGCCGCCAGTGCTGCGTAGCATTTCCGAAAGATAGGTTTTGCCAAGCCCCGACATGCCAATCAGCGCCACGCGTTTATGCGCGGCGGTGTTCCATTGTTTTGCAGAATTATAGAGCATAAATATTTCCCGAGTTTACCCGTGAAATTACCTGAGCCGCGCAAAGAAGGAAAGGGGGCTAATCCATTCGGTTTTGACCAAGGTTGCGCAATGCGGTTTCAATATCCTGGCGCAGGGTTATCCGTTCTTGTGGTGATAAAAATGCACCCAGCTCAATTTCATGACCCGACCCTTTAAGCGTTAAATAATTGGGCACTGGCCCGCCTTTGGGCAGAATATTCATTTGCATCCAGTAAGGGTTGGTTTGCCAGAATTGGAACGACAGGCACTGCCAGTCCGATTGGAATATATGGAAGAATGGCGAACTGGCCCTGCGCAAAACAGTGCTAAGATTGGCCTTTAACGAGCACTTGGTGTATGGCCGTGAAAACGGCTTTTAGATCCGCAAGTGTCTGTAATGATTTGGTTTTTGTATGGAATTTCACTGAAAAGTAAACTGGTGCGGTCGAGAAGACTCGAACTTCCACGGGTGTTACCCCACAGCGACCTCAACGCTGCGCGTCTACCAATTCCGCCACGACCGCACTAATCTGGGCGGTGTTTAGCACCGGCTTTTGAGGTTGTGAAGTGTTATTCGTTTAGAAAACGCAATTATTACCCTTGGCAATATTTCATCTGGTCGCTGTCAGAATTCTGCGATTGGCGCGGCGCTGGGCTTGGGCCGCTGCTTGGCGGTCACGGGCGCGTTGGCCACCGTTAAATAACCCGTTCAAAAAGCTATTGCCATTATGGGAATTGGCGCGGGCATTGGTGGCGACAGATTAATTACATCCAGAAACAAAACCGCAAACAGAACCGAATTTTTCACCAACAGCGCCTTTAATCTTTCATGTTTTCAAGATAACTTTGACAAAAACACCCCCTTCAACCGGTAACGCTTATAAATACGATCACAATCACCGATTCGCAAAAGCCTTTGCCACCCTTTTACAGCCAAAGAGGTTAACCGTGCCCCAGTGGAAAATTTCCAAAACATTAATTGAATACCCTGATGCACTGGCGCATATGGAAAGCAGGGTCCGGGGCATCATTGATGGCACCCGGCCCGAAGAAGTCTGGTTTTTGGAACATCCACCGCTTTATACGGCGGGCACCAGCGCCAAAGCAAAAGACCTGGTAATGCCCGACCGGTTTCCGGTCTATCCATCGCGGCGCGGTGGCGAATATACCTATCACGGGCCGGGCCAGCGTGTGGCTTATGCTATGCTTGACCTGAACACACGCGGGCAGGATGTGCGCAAATTTGTCTGGAAACTGGAAGAATGGGTAATTCAGACCCTTGCGCAATTTGACGTTACAGCCGAACGCCGCAGCGGTCGGGTCGGGGTTTGGGTCATACGGCCAGACAAACCCAGATTGGCCGATGGTTCGTTGGCCGAAGACAAAATCGCTGCGGTCGGGGTGCGCATTCGCAAATGGGTAACCTTTCACGGTATTTCCATCAATCTAAACCCTGACCTAAGCCATTACAGCGGCATTATTCCTTGTGGTATTAATGATTATGGCGTTACCAGCCTTGTTGATCTGGGCCTGCATATCAGCATGGATGATCTGGACAATGCCTTAAAGATCAGCTTTCAAACCGTGTTTGAAACACCGAGCTAACATACAAACAGGGAAAAATGCGGCTCTGCGCGGCAATGTTATGTGTTTTCCGGCAATTCCGCCAAGATGCGGCATTCATAACAGTTGAGCCTGCGGACAAGGTGTTTTACAACCATCCCAAGAGGAGTGAGCAGAAATCTGCAAAAGATTCGCTCAATAGGGACACGTGTCAGGAGAATAATAATGGCAAACGCAGCCGCACACGGCAATGACGAACATGCACGCCCCGGGTTTTTTACCCGTTGGTTCATGTCAACAAACCATAAAGATATCGGTATTTTATACCTTTTTACATCTGCCGCAGTCGGGTTTATCTCGGTTCTGATGACAGTTTATATGCGCATGGAGCTAATGAACCCCGGGGTTCAATACATGTGCACCGAGGGCGCAAGATTACTGCCCGCCGCCATTAGCGAATGCACGCCAAACGGCCATCTGTGGAACGTGATGATCACCTATCATGGCATTCTGATGATGTTCTTTGTGGTTATTCCGGCCTTGTTCGGCGGGTTTGGCAACTATTTCATGCCGCTGATGATCGGCGCGCCGGATATGGCCTTTCCGCGCATGAACAACCTTTCTTTCTGGCTTTATGTTTGCGGTGCCGCACTTGGTATTGCTTCGTTGCTAGCCCCCAGTGGTAGCGGCCAGACGGGAGCAGGCGTTGGCTGGGTGCTTTACCCGCCGCTTTCGACCATCGAGGGCGGATATTCCATGGATCTTGCAATTTTTGCGGTCCATGTTTCGGGGGCAAGTTCTATTCTGGGTGCAATCAATATGATCACCACCTTCCTGAACATGCGCGCACCGGGCATGACCTTGCATAAAACACCGCTTTTTGCATGGTCGATTTTCATTACCGCGTTCCTGATCCTGTTTTCACTGCCGGTTCTGGCAGGTGCAATCACCATGTTGTTGACCGACCGTAATTTTGGCACAACCTTCTTTGACCCTGCGGGGGGCGGCGACCCTGTGTTGTATCAACACTTGTTGTGGTTCTTTGGCCATCCCGAGGTTTACATGATTATCGTGCCGGGTTTCGGCATTATCAGCCATATTATATCAACCTTTTCAAGGAAGCCGATCTTTGGCTATCTGCCGATGGTTTACGCAATGGTTGCCATTGGCGCGCTGGGCTTTGTTGTCTGGGCGCACCATATGTATACGGTTGGTATGTCCACCACGCAGCAAAGCTATTTCATGCTGGCAACCATGGTGATTGCGGTGCCAACCGGCATCAAGGTATTCAGCTGGATCGCAACCATGTGGGGCGGGTCGTTGACCTTTGAAACACCCATGCTTTGGGCTTTGGGGTTTTTGTTTCTGTTTACCGTTGGCGGGGTTACCGGCGTTGTGCTTTCACAGGCGCCGCTGGATCGGTCCTATCATGATACCTATTATGTGGTTGCCCACTTCCATTATGTTATGTCGCTGGGTGCGGTATTCTGTATCTTTGCCGGCATCTATTACTGGATCGGCAAAATGTCGGGTCGCCAATACCCAGAATGGGCTGGCAAGCTGCATTTCTGGTTGATGTTTGCTGGCGCAAACCTGACATTTTTTCCGCAACATTTTCTTGGTCGTCAGGGTATGCCGCGCCGGTATATGGACTATCCCGAAGCCTTTGCACAATGGAACTATCTGTCATCTTTGGGCGCGTTCCTGTCTTTTGGATCCTTTATCTTTTTCATCGGTATCATTTTTTACACGCTGAAATGGGGCAAAAAAGTAGAGAAAAACGCCTATTGGGGCGAACATGCCGATACGCTGGAATGGACCTTACCAAACCCGCCACCCGAGCATACGTTCGAAACCTTGCCCAAACAATCCGACTGGGACAAAGGCACCCACTAATGCCTTGGGGTATGGATGAAAACAAAAGGCCGCAGCATAAGCTGCGGCCTTAGCCTGTGACCTGCGCCCCAAGTATTCTCCATTTTCATGGAACGTCCTTCGGATTAGATTGACCCTAAGCTGCCAGCTTTCCAGCACTGCCTACGCATCCGAAAGTGAGCTGATCAGGTTTTCGTTTAGACATTCGTTTACTATCAGGCAGGCGATGCTGCATCTTCGAGAGGGCCGCAGTTTACCGTTGAAGCTTTCGATGAACCCATTCCGCCGGGGCCTTGCAAGCAAACCGGGGCCAAGGTCTTGCCGGGCAGTGGACCGGCCCAACATGGCCATCGGCTGGATCACACCTGCTATGAAACTTAAACTAGCCGCGTAATTCTATCGGCGGACCTTACGAAAATGGGGAAATTACCTTGCCTGCGGGCATGCCAATATGTCTTTGGGCTTTGGTAATTGTAAAAGCGACCAGTCTTCACTAGGTTGCGCTAAGATAATAGTAAGGCCTTTAGAACTGATGCAGAAATATCAAAATCCCGACCCCTACCAGCCTGATTTCTGGCTGCCCGTGGCCTTGTTGCTTTTGCCGGTAACCATGATGCTAATGCCTTTGGTCGTCAATGTAGACCCAAACCGGGCGCTATTTTATATACCTCTTTTAGTTCAGGTACTTTTAGTCGTAATTGTTTTTTATGCGGCGTTGACTGGTGCAAGCAGGGGTAGGGCCGGGGCGGTTGGTAAAATATGGGCTGTAGCAGTTTTGATGCTGGTTGTTCTTGCGTTGTATACAACGGTTTTCCGTGCCGGCGATATTGCCTATTCAATTGACAAGCTGGTTGATTTCGGATTGATCGCTGCGCTGGCTTATTTTGTGAAAAACCTGTTTGAAAGGTCGGGGAAACAGCTGATTGACCGATCTCTCCGGGCGATTTTCTGCTCGGTGGTGCTTGCGGTGCCGGTTATGGCTTTGATGTTTTATTACAGAGTCCCCGAACATGATTTATGGCCGAATTTTGTGCCCGGATTTGCGCATATCCGTATTTACGGATTTTCCCTGACCATTGCGATTGCAATTGGGACCGGCCTGTTGGCATTACCGCAGAATCAAACAATCCGTTTCAGACTGCTGATCCTTGCCGGGCTGCTGTTGCTTTGGACAGCATTATTCTGGTCTGGCAGTCGTGGTGGAATTGCGGCTTTTATTCTGGTTTTGCCCATTATGTTTTTACTGTTTCCAAAGGCGCGCAAAGCTATACTGCTAAGTATGCTGCCCTTGGTAATTGGCGCAGTGCTTTCAACACAGTTTTCAACCCAATCCGAAGCGTTCGGGGTGTTCAATTCCTTTAAGGATACATTCGAGATGGATTCTGTTGATAAAATTTCTTCAGGGCGCATTCATGAATGGCGATTTGCTCTCGATACTATCGCAAACAAACCGGTATTCGGGCACGGATTTGGTCAAAGACTGCTGTTGGGAGGAGAGGATGTCAGAAAACAGGTTCATGTGCACAACATTGTATTAGAGGTCGCCTTGGCATGGGGGTGGTTGGGCGCGACTATTGCCGGTGTTCTTATTGTCTCGGCGTGGGTTGCCGCGCTCAAGAAAATTCGAAAAATCAAAAGGCCGGAATATGTGCCAGCCTTTTTTGTGATCAATGTTCTGTTGGTCTATGCATGGGTGGATGGCGTTTACATGTATTACCAAGCCACCATTCCCTTTGCAATTTGTGTGGCGGTTTTATGGGCGCGATTTGACCCCGATGAACAAAAGGCATAGGTCGGGGCCGCAATTTATTGCGACCCGGATTTTTTTATTTGCAATCAGCAACAGCGCGTTTTGTCAGAACCTTTACAAGGTTCGCACGATAGGCTGCGGTGCCATGCAGGTCATTGATCAACCCGTCCGCACCAACCTCAAGGCCGGCAACGGCATCCGCGTTGAAATTTGCGTTCAGCGCATCTTCGGCCTCGGCCCAGCGGTGAACGCCTTCTTCCGATGCACCCGTGACCGCAACCCGAACCCCGCCGGCGGTTTTGGCAACATAGACCCCAACCAAAGCAAACCGCGAGGCAGGTTGTTCGAATTTTTTGTAACAGGACATCGCTGGTTCCGGAAACTCAACCGAGGTGATGATTTCACCATCATCAAGGGTGGTTGTGAATATGCCGTCAAAGAAATCATCCGCCGCGATTGACCGCGCGTTGGTGTGGATGGTTGCATTACACGCCAAAACAGCCGCCGGATAATCGGCTGACGGGTCATTATTAGCAAGACTGCCACCAATAGTGCCCCGATTGCGAACCGTAGGGTCGCCGATATTGCCTGCCATTTCAGACAAAGCGCCATAGCCGCCATTGGCAACGGTTGCGTGGGTTACACTGCCGCCAATTCGCAACAGGCCATCCGCAGAACCTATGTTCTTCATTTCAGCAATCCCCGCCAGAGAAACCAGTCTGGATGGTGCCGCAAGCCGTTGTTTCATGGTGGGGATAAGGGTTTGCCCGCCCGCCAATGCCTGTGCATCGTCAGATGCCAGTGCCGCAACTGCATCCGCAATCGAAGCCGGCTTTTCAAAATCGAAATTATACATGATCTTTTCTCCTTATGATGCAGCTTGAATGGCGGCCCAGACCCGTGCGGGGCTGGCAGGCATATCAACATGGGTTACGCCCAGATCGGACAAAGCGTCAACAACCGCGTTGATCACGGTTGGCGGTGATCCAATCGCGCCAGCCTCGCCACAGCCTTTGGCCCCGAGCGGGTTATGGGTGCAAGGCGTTAGCGCAGTTTGGTCGGTGGTGAAAAACGGCATATCGTCAGCGCGCGGCATGGTGTAATCCATGTAGCTGCCCGATAAAAGCTGCCCGTCGGCATCATAGACACAGTTTTCAACCAGCGCCTGACCAATCCCTTGGCCAAGCCCGCCCTGAATCTGGCCTTCAACGATCATCGGATTGATAACATTGCCGACATCATCAGCAGCCGCAAAGGAACACAGGGTTACCTTGCCGGTTTCGGGGTCTACCTCGACCTCGCAGGCATAAGCGCCCGATGGATAGGTAAAGTTGGCCGGATCATAAAATGCGGTTTCCTCCAGCCCCGGTTCCAGTTTGTCATGGGGGTAATCATGGGGCACATAGGCCTTGAATGCCACCTCGGGAAAGCTGACGGTTTTATCGGTGCCCGCCACGCTGAATACGCCATCGTTAAATTCGATATCGCCTTCGCCTGCCTCCATCATATGGGCCGCGATTTTGCTGGCCTTGGCAATTATTTTTTCGGTGGCCCGCACAATTGCCGAACCGCCGACCGACATGGATCGCGACCCGTAAGTGCCCATTCCAAACGGAATTTTGGAGGTATCGCCATGCACAATATCAATATCATCAGCCGACATGCCAAGCATATCTGCCACCAGCTGCGGGAACACGGTTTCATGGCCTTGCCCGTGGCTGTGCGACCCTGTCATCACCGAAATATTGCCGGTGGCATTGACCCGCACGGTTGCGGCCTCGAACAAGCCAACCCGCGCACCAAGCACCCCTGCCAGATTGCTCGGCGCCAGCCCGCAAGCCTCGACATAGGTGTTTACCCCTAGCCCGCGTTTCAGCCCGCGCGAGGCACTTTCGGCCTTGCGCGCCGCAAACCCCTTGAAATCGGCGATTTCTTCCAGCTTGTCCATCAATGCATGATAATCACCGGAATCATATTCCAGCCCGGCGGCGGTGGCGAATGGAAACTGTTCTTTCCTGATGAAATTCTTGCGGCGAATTTCAAGCGGGCTTAACCCCAGTTCGCGCGCGCATTTATCAATGACACGTTCCACCGAAAACGTCGCCTCGGGGCGACCGGCACCACGGTATGCATCCACCGGCGCGGTATTGGTAAACACGGCCTTTACGTTCACATAGGTTAACGGCACGGTATAATTACCGGCAATCACGGTGCCATGCAAAAACGTGGGCGTGGCGGTCGAGAAATTCGACAGATACGCCCCGACATTGGCCAAAGTGCTGGTGCGGATGGCCAAAAAGTTGCCCTCCAAATCTGTTGCCAACTCGATCGTGGTTTTATGGTCGCGCCCGTGGGCGTCGGTCAAAAATGCCTCGGAACGGGTTGCTGTCCATGCGACGGGGCGCCCCAGTTTTTTCGAGGCCGCAAGCACCAGTGCTTCTTCGCCGTAATGATAGATTTTAGAGCCAAAACCACCGCCCACATCGGGGGCAATAATGGTTAGCTTGTTTTCGGGAATGCCCATGACAAAGGCCGAAATCAACAGCCGCGTCAGGTGCGGGTTTTGCGAGGTGGTATAAAGCGTATAATCGCCCGTGCCCGGGTTATAATCGCCGGTCGAGGCGCGGGTTTCCATGGCGTTTGGCACCAGACGGTTGTTGACCAGCTCCAGCGTGGTAACATGCGGGGCGTTTTTGATGGCCTC
>Ga0256839_1006014_pt1 | contig 10890 bp, 8 predicted proteins | sample 354166metaG_FD_185968 | JGI IMG/M metagenome (GOLD analysis project Ga0256839, IMG submission 185968) | Hydrothermal vent microbial communities from Mid Atlantic Ridge, Atlantic Ocean - 354-166 | ecosystem: Environmental > Aquatic > Marine > Hydrothermal vents | place: Atlantic Ocean: Mid... | reverse complement strand
GGTGCCATGACGGTCGGACCAATCCCCGACGAACTCCCCTCCTCGTCGGAGCCGCGAGCCGCCGTCATGGAGTCGGGGGGCGGGACCGCCGCCGCCGATCCCTCCCGCCTCCCGATCCTGCCGGCGGAGGCCCCCGTCCCATCTCGTACCCGTCTCATCACGGGGCGGGGGCACCTCCGCCGCGAGCTGTACGTGGAGGAGGTCGGCGGCCCAGGCGGGCCCGTCTTCCTCCATGGGCTCGGCGGCACCGGCCGGTACTGGCAGGCGGGTCCGGGGGTCGTCCACCTCCCCGCCGGGGCCACCCTCGTCGACCTCCTCGGGTTCGGTCGCTCCGCCCGGCCGCTGATCCGTTACACCGTCGACGAGCACCTCACCGCGTTGGAGCCGATCCTGTCGGTCAGGGCGCCGACGGTGCTGGTCGGCCACTCCCTGGGGGCGGCGCTCGCCGCCGCCTACGCGGCCCGGCATCCCGACCAGGTCTCGGCGTTGGTGCTGATCGGACTCCCCTCCTACGGAGGACCCGACGGGGCCCGCCGGTGGTTCCGGGGAGGGGTGCGGGGGTGGTTCCTCACCAACATGGTGCTGAGCGCCGTCGCCTGCGTGGCCACCCGCCGCCTGGTCGGTCCGCTCCTGCCGCTCCTCCTCCGGGACGTCCCCCGGCAGGTGGCCCGGGATCTGGTGGAGCACAACGTGATGTCGTCCACGACGTCGTTGTGGGAGGTGCTGTACCGCCACGACCCGGCCGACGACCTGGCCCGGCTCCCCGAAGAGATCCCGGTGGTGTTCGTCCACGGTGCCGAGGACACGACCGCTCCCGTCGCGGCGGTGAGGCGGCTCGCCGAGGGGCGGCCGAACGGCCGACTGGTGGTGCTCCCCGACGTCGATCACCATCCGTGGCTCCGGGTTCCCGAGATCTGCGCGGGCGAGATCCGCCGGATGGCGGCGAGGGCGGGACTCGGCCGAGCCCGCCCGTAGGACCGGCACGTTCGCGGATGCGGTCGTCCCGACCGTGGCCGGACGGGAACGCCGGGAGGGGAAAGCCTGGCGCTTTCGGGGTTCGACTGCGAGACTTCAGTCCCCGTGTCCCGTTGCCGATTCCTCCTGTCGGACGACGGGACCGTGTGGTTGCGGCGGCGGTCGAGACGGCGGTCCGCGGGACGGGAAGGAGACGTGATGGGACGAACCGCAGCATGGTGTGTGATGGCACTCGTCGTCGGTGCGTGCGCCGGCGGCCCGGCCGCACCCACATCGCTTCCGTCGACGACCTCGACGACGGTGGCCTCGACCACCACGACGACGGTGGCCTCGACCACGACGACGACGGCTCCGACGACGACGACCACCGTGGCCACCTCGACCACCACGACGACGGCTCCGACGACGACGACCACCGTGGCCACCACGACCACCACGACGACGGCTCCGACCACGACGACCCTCGCCATCGCAGCCCCTACGACGACCACGATGGTGTACCGGGCTCCTTCGACCACCACCCCGACGTTGTGCCCCCCGATGCTGCCGCCCAGCGCCTCGGCGATGGAGGTCACCACCGTGTTCGCCGACGTGGACGGCGACGCCTATCTGGACAAGGTCTCCACGATGCGAGAAGAGGAGACCTGGACTGTCCGGGTCGACCTGGCGACCGGGGGAGGTGCCGCCGAGGCGTTTGGTCCCGACGTGGGGGCGTTCGATCCGGTGGCGGCGATCGGCGCCTTCGACATCGAAGGGGACGGCACCGGTGAGCTCTTCGTCAAGGTGGGGGCGGGGGCGTATACGAGCCTCGTCCAGGTCCTCGACTACGAGGACTGCACCATCACCCCGATCACCCTCGACACCATCGACGACTTCGGGGCGGGGGCAACGGCGATCTTCCCGGTGGGGGGGTCGATCGGGAACCAGAGCGGACTGACCTGTGACGGGACCATGCTTTGGACGGTGTACGCGTCGCTGTTCGGCGACGGCACGTCCTACGAGGTGATAGAGATCCCCTACACCCTGTCGGGCTCGGTGCTCACCCAGGGCTTCGGTGACGGGGCGATCGTCCCCGTTGACGAGATGACCGGTCCGCTGTTCAACTGTGGGGATCTGACCCTTCCCTGATACGGCCCCGAGCCCAGGGCTCGAGGCCACCGTGACGGTGGTCCCGAGCCCACGGCGGCCGAGCAGGTGTGGGTCGCCGACCACCCCGACGGTGGTCCCGAGCCCTGGGCCGGTGGCCACCGGGACGGTCGGCCCCGGCCCTCACCGTCGCCGTCGGTTGCGCTCCCACTCGTCCAGAGGGGACCACAGCACCGATCACGTGAACTCGGTGGCGGGCTCTCTCCGGATCCGTCCCAGGACCTGGGACCACACGCCGAGCTCTCAGCCGGGGGCGGCGAGGACGGCGGCGGCGATGAACGAGACGGCGAGGACCGCGAAGCTGGCCTCCACCAGCCAGAACAGGTACCAGCCGAGGGGCGGCGCCCACCAGCGCCCGTAGGCGACGACGTCGACGATCGCCAGCAGCCCGATCCCGGCGACGGCGACGCTCCGGGTCGCGACTCCCCACGGCCGCCGCAGCACCATCTCGACGATGTCCCCGACGAGGCGGAGGGCGACGACGACCAGGACGAGGAACAGCGGACTCGGGTTGACCCGCCCGGGCGGCCCGTCGAGTCGGGGGAGCGCCACCGCCACGACGATGCCTGCGGTGACGACGCCGAGGGTGAGGCGCGCGGCCCGGCCGATCGGCCCGGGAGGGGGAAGGGTGCCGGGTGCCTGTTCCCTGAACGCCATGGAAGGACGATGATACGTGGAGGTCACCCGGCGTGGGGTCGCGGCACGGCGATGTGCCCGGTGTCGGCGTCCCCGTAGACAAGGAACGCCGCCGGACCCCGGTCCGCCCACAGCAGGGCGGTCCAGGCGCAGAAGCGGGCGTCGAGGAGATCCTCGAGACGCTTCAACTCCCGGCCCCGCACGGTGGTGTCGATCCGTGGGGGTGGCGCCACGAGGGGAGGGTCGGCGTCACGGAGGGTGTCGAGCAGCTCGGCCAGCCGTGCCAGCCCTGCCCGCCAGGCGGCCACCCGCCGGCGCTTCTTCTTGTAGGGGAGGCGGCGGTCCAGTCCGAACACCTCGATGAGCCCCGGATGCGGATACACCTCCACCAGGGTGCGGGCCCCGTGGTCCCAGGGGCCTCGGAACCCGAGACGGGTGAGTCTGCGGACGAGGTCTTCGCCGCGGATTCGGCCGAAGCGGCGGAGGAACAGGTCGCGGTTGGATGGATGGGTTCCGGCATGGCGCGGCCCGTAGTCGGCCGAGAGCGCCGCCTCGCAGGGGCGTCGTCCGGTCCGGTTGGGGACCAGCAGGGGGGCGTCGACGGCGACCACCGCCCGACCCGTCCCCGCCCAGTGTCGCACCCAGGCGACGATCTCGTCGTCGTCTCCGAGCGCGGCCTCGTCGAGCAGGATCCCGTGCTGGTCGAGGACACACGCCCCCGTCGGCGCCCCGTCGGACCAGGCGAGGTCGAGACCCAAAGCCCGCGCCGGCGCCTTCACCGGCGGTGCGCCTCCCAGCAGGTCACCCCGTCGGGCCCGACGGTCGCTCCGTGCGGTGTGCCTGCCGGGAGGTCCAGTCGGTCGCCGGGCCCGAGGCGGATGTCCCCGAACGGGGTGTGGAAGGTGATGGACCCGGAGACGCACACCAGAAGCTTGGCGTCGCGGTGGGTGTGGGTCGGGTAGCGGTATCCGGGTCCGTTGGACCAGGAAGAAGGCTCCAGACCTTCGGCCGCGAACTGCCGTACCGCCTGTGCTTCGACGTCTCCCATCGCGCGGATTCCCGGTTGCCGGACCCCCGGATTCTACGGCGCCCACCACCCAGGGACCCGAGCCTCTTCGACGGTCTACGGGAGCGTGTCGTCGCGCCCGTCGCCTTTGAGGAGGTCGTCGCCGTCGGGTCGGGGCTCGGTGATCTCGGGGGTGGTGTCGGGGATGCGGTCGAAGGTGTCGTCGCGCCAATCGCCTTTGAGGAGGTCGTCGTCGTCGGTCCCGCCTTCTTCGGCGAGCTCGGTGAGGTCCCGGTCGAGGTCCCGTGTCCCGACCTTCGGCTCGTCGTCGGAGATCTCGAGCTCGGTCTCGGGCCGGCCGGGACGTGTCCGGGGTGCCAGGCCTGGGATCCGTCCCCGCCCCAGCAGCAGCATCAGGAGGATCAGGATGAGGATGGCGGTGATGAGGAACAGCGGGTCGATCCCTCCGCCGTCCTCGGGTGCGACCGCCAGGTCGACCGGACCGACGTCGACGGTGGTGGGCGGGGCCGTCGTCGCCGGGGCCGTGGTCGTCGGCACCGTGGTCGTGGTGGTGGTCGTCGTCGTGGTGGTGGTCGTTTCCGGGGTGGACGGCCCGGTCCCTTCGCCGACGGGGAGCGGGAAGCCCACGTCGAAGGGGATCGGGGGGATCTCGGGGACGACGATCGGCTCGGGAAGGAAATCGTCGTACGCCTCCACCCAGTAGTCGGGATCGACATATCCCGATCCGACCTGGATGAAGTCGAGGTCGCCCAGCCCGTCGAAGAGGTCCCGGGGAAGCACCATCCCGATGCCCGAGATCCCTCCCGTCGGATGGGTGACGACGGTCAGGACGGGAACGTCGAACAGGGGGTCGAAATTCTCGTCGAAGAGCTCGATGTCGTACTCCCAGAAGGCGTCCACCGGGTCGGACGGGGGCCGTTCCGGTGTCCACATGTCCACCGGGGCGTCGGCGAGTTCGACCCCGCCGGAGACCATGCCGTCGGCGCCTTGGATCGTCACGAAGGCCTGGGACGGGTCGGTGAACGGTTCGGCGAAGGAGGCACCGACGAACGCCCGGTCGTCGCTGAGATAGATGAAGACGTCGGTCCGCTCGGGGGTGCGGTCGACGACGATCTGGGCCGCCGCCGGTGGGGCGGCCATGAAGACGGCGAGGATCGCCGCCATGATCGTCCCGGCTCGGTGTGGACGTGTCATGGAACTGCCTCCCTCAGCTCATGGGTCACACGTTCGTCCCGGTGGGGCTCCGTCTCCGGACGGCGGAACAGGCTACCCGGTGGACCGCCGGCTCGCCCGGCCGGGAGCGGATGACGTCGCCCATCCGCAGCCGAGAAGCGTCCCGGTCGGGGACGGGACGGATGAGTAGTGACTGCTCATGCCCGGTCGGAGGCCCACCGGTACCGTGGCGCGCCATGGAGGACGAACCCGAGGCTCTCCCCGAGGTGTACGCGCGGTATTTCGAGCTCCGTCGCCGCGGTCTTCCGCCCCGCCTGATCGCCGCCGTCCTCGACATCCCCGCCGAGGCGTGGGAGGCGTTCGTGTCCCTGGCGGAGGCGAAGGCGGAGGAGGACTGATCGGCGTGCGAACCGGGTGGAGACGGCGCGGCGGATCGCGGCTCGGTCGGGCGCGTCGGTCACCGACGATTCGGCCGCACCTGTGTGGGGGCGGGGTCGATGGGGGCTTCCAGGCCCCCGAGTATTCACACGCGCTCCCGGTGGGGGACCCGCCGCCTGCCGACCTCCGGTTGGGGGTCGAATCGTCCTGTTGCGTCGTGGGTCCGTCGCTGCCACCATGCCCGGATGGGCGAGGGTTTGGAGCTCCTCCTCGACTGGCCGCTTTGTGGACGCCGCGAGGAGTTGGCCTTCGTCGGGGCGCGGGTCGCCGCCGACGATCCCGGAGTGTTGATCACCGGTGGGCCGGGGATCGGCAAGTCTCGGCTGGCTCGAGAGGTGGTCGCCGCCGCCGCCCGTGAGGGGCGGCCCACCGAGGTGGTGCTGTGTACGGCGGCGACCGCGGACGTCCCCTACGCCGCGCTCTCTCGGCTGATCGGCTTCGTCGGTGCCGACTCCCCCTTCGATCGGGCGCTGGACGAGCTCCGAAGCCGTTCCCGTCCCACCGTCCTCGCCGTCGACAACGCGGATCGGCTGGATCGCAGGTCCTCGGCCGTGGTGCAGCAGGCGATCGTCGAAGGCCTCGTCTTCGTCGTCGCCACGCGGCGGACGGGAGCGGGGAGCGACGTCGCCACGCTGTGGCGCGACCTGGGTCTGGTCAGGGTGGAGCTGCAGCCCCTGGCGGAACGGGAGGTGGCGGAGATGTTGGCGGCCGGGCTCGGCGGCGATGTCGACGGCGTGGCGGCCCGCAGGATCTGGAAGGTGTCGGCGGGTGTGCCGCTGTTCGTACGGGAGTTGGCGATCGAAGGGGTCCGCCGGGGAGCGCTCATCCAGGAACGGGGGGTGTGGGTGTTGAACGGTTCCCTTCCTGCCCCGGCGTCTCTCTCGGACCTGTTGGAGGTGCGGCTCGACGACCTCGGCCCGGAGGCAGCTCGCTGCGCCGAGGTGCTGGCGGTGGCGGAGACGCTCCCCGTCGAGGTGTTGGCGCCGATGGTGGATCCCGGCGCCGTCGACGACCTGGAACGGGCCGGTGTCGTCAGGGTGGAGGACGACCTCTACCGGTTCACCCATCCCCTCTTCGGCGAGTTGGTGTCACGGGCGATGTCGTCGACCCGACGCCGACGGGTGATGGGGGAGCTGGCCGATGCGGTGGCGGCCGGCAACCGACCCGAGGACCTGGTCCGGTTGGCGACTTGGCGCCTCGGCGCGGGAGACGGCGCATCGCCGACGTTGCTTGGAGACGCCGCCCACCTCGCCTATCAGGCCGGGGACTTCCGTCTCGCCCGGCGTCTGGCGGAGGCGGCGTCCGACGCCGGGTCGGTGGAGGGTTCGCTGCTGCTGGGTCAGATGCTCCACGAGGCGGGTGACCATGTCGCCGCCGAGGCGCGGAACCGGTCCTTCCGGCTCGACGAGCTGGCTCCGTCCCTCGCCCGGAGGGCGGCGGTGCAGCGGGCCGTGAATCTCTTCTTCGGATTGGGCAGGGGCGACGACGCCCTCACCGCCCTGGAGCAGGACCCCGAGGGGCTTCCCTTCAACCGGGCGTGGCTGCTGCTGAACATGGGCCGTGTCGACGAGGCCCGGTCGGCGCTTCCCCCCGACCATGCCGACCGTGTCTCGCTGCTCGTGACCTGCGCCTGGGTGGCGTCGACCGGGGGACGTCCGGAGGTCGCCCTCCGGTATCTCGACGAGCTCGCCGAGCACCCCTCCGACCCGAGTCCGGCGCCGGGCCGGTTCCGCGATTTCCCCGACCTGCCTCGGACCCTCGCCCTGCTGGAGGCGGGTCGGCCCGAGGCGGCCGCGGCGGTGGCGTCGGGAGGTCACGAGGCGGCGGTGGACCGCCATCCCCCCTTCATCCGATCGTGGTGGCTGTTCCTGTTGGCGAGGATCGAGCTGGACCGGGGCGCGATGTCGTCGGCCGTGTCGCTGTTCCGCCGTGGGGAGGCGATCCAGGCGGGGATGAATCAGCCGGGTCTGGCCTCCTGGTATGTGGGTGGGGCCGCCTACGCCCTCGCCCAGACCGGCGCCGGTCGAGAGGTGGATGCCCTCCTCGCCGGTGTGGACGAGGTGGGGGAGCGGGACGAGCGGCTGTTCCGGTTCCTCGCCGAGGCGGCCCGCCTCTGGCGGAGGTTGGACCGCTCCGACCGGGCTTCGGTGGCCGCCGGGCTCGTCGCCCTTGGTGACCTGGAGGCGTCGCGGGGGTCGTGGGCGGCGGCCCGCCGACTCTGGTTCGACGCGGTGCGGGTGGGCGGCGTCCATCATGTGGAGGGGAGGCTCGACGATGGTACGTCCGAATTCGACCGGATGCGGGCGGCGGCGGCCCGAGGCCTGGTCGGCGACGACGGGGAGATGTTGGAGGAGGCGGCCACCTGGTTCGACGAGGCGGGCTTGGCGTTGTGGGCGGCGGAGTGTTGGACGTGGGCGGGGACGGTGTGGACGAAGCGCCGGGAGGCTCGGAGGGCTGCCGCCGCCGCCCGGAGGGCGGACGCCGCCAGGCTCCGCTGTGAAGCCGTCGCCACGCCGGGGCTGGTGTCTGAGCGGGGTCCCGCACCGCTCACCGACCGGGAACGGGAGGTGGTGACCCTCGCCGCCGGTGGGTTGCCGTCACGTGGGATCGCCGAGGCGTTGGCGATCTCGGTTCGCACCGTCGACAACCTCCTGCAGCGGGCCTACGTGAAGTTGGGGGTGTCGAGCCGTCGGGAGGCGGCGGTGGCCCTCGGCGTCGACGTCCCCGAGTGAGCCCCACGCTCCCCTGAATCACCCCAACCCGGGGTTCGCCACCACCGTCACGGTGGACCCCGGCCCTGGGTTCGGGACCCGGGTCGGCCGGCGGCGGGCTCGACGAATGAGCAACCACTACTCACGACCGGCCGGTCGGGTCGATGTCATGGTCTGGGGGGCGGGCGGCCGCCGTCCGCCGAGTCGCGTCGATGGAGGAGGAGAAGGATGCGTGCTGGCAGATTCCGGTGGGGGGCGATCCTCGGTGGGTTGGTGATATTGGTGGCGTCGCTGCCGGCCGCCGCCGGGCAGGACGTCTCTGGCTCCGACGACTTCGATCTGCCCAACGCGTTCGCCGAGTTCTGGGCGTCGGAGGCCGTCGCGGAGATGGAGGAGGTGGTCAAAAGGCAGGTCGTCGAGTACAACATGGACCCGAGGTTGGGCATCGACCTGCTGGGAGACGCCGAGTTTTCCAGCGGCGAGGAGCCTGGTCTCGACCTCGCCGCCGAGCGGGACATCGTCGAGGTGGATGTGGCGCTGACCGACCTTCCGTCGGAGTTCTTCTTGCCTCAGGACGAGTCCGGCGCCTTTTGCGGTGTCGTCGACGGCCCCTCACCCGAGTCCCCCTTGGAAACGATCTGTCCCGAGAGCTACGACCCCTCCGCCTTCGGCAACGGTGCCCTCGTCGTCACGATGCGGACCGCCGGGCCGTTCCCCCAGTTCGTCAACCTGGCGTTGACCTGCGAATGGGTGGTGTGGCTGCAGGAGGATTCGGGGCCGCTGTTCGAACCGATGGACCAGTACCCCCTGGATCCGGCCCGTGACACCAACCGGGCCTTCGGCTTCCGCACCGGGCGCGACGTCTACGGCGCCTTCTCCCTGGATCTCCAGGAGGGTGGCTTCTTCGACATGGTCCCGACGAACACGGTGGTCGGTATCGGCGAAGACCAGATCTCCTTCTTCATCCCACAAGACGAGCTGGGTGGCGCCGTCCCCGAGGCGGTGAGGGGATACACCTTCTGCACCGAAGGCACCTATCAGCCGTCGGATTCGGTCGCCGACTCCACCGACCTGTTCATCATCGGAGAACCGGCGACTCTCAGCCTGGTGGCTCCTCCGCCACCATCGACCACCTCGACCACCGCGACGACGTCGACCACCTCGACGACGGTGGCGGCTGCGTCGAGCCCCGCCGCCGACGAACCCGACCAGGATCCTGTCGACCAGCCACAAGGCACACCGTCGTCGTTCCCGCTGATCCCGATCGGGGTGGGGGCCCTTGTCGTGGCGGTGATCATCTGGGCGGCCGCCTACGCCCGGACGTCGCGCACCACCCGGGAACGGGGATCCACCCCGCCTCCGGTGTCGGCCCCGCCCGAGGATCCCGACGACGGCCGCGGCTGCGACTGGGCGCTGTATGTGATCGACGGCGGTACCCGGAAGCTGCTGCGGCCCGCCGAAGGGCAGGAGTGCTGCGTGTACGAGGTGGCGATCAGCACCGTCGTCGACGTCCACGACGAGGCCATCAAGGGACGCCAGGATGCCGTCTCCCCCCAGGGGGCGGAGGCGTCCCCAGACGACCGGCTCCGCATCCCCGACCTCGGCTGGGGCGTCGGGTCGTCGGTGTGGGGCTGGGTGTCGGCCCGCAGCGGCCCGGCGGGACGGCTCGACTGGATGCAGGGCCTCGGGGATCCCCGGGAGCAAGCCGGACGGATCCCCGACGCCGAACCCTCCGCCCAGGTGTATCAGCAGCGCACCCTGGAGGAGGGGCCCGAACTTGCCGCCCATCTCACCCACCTGGAGACGACGTCGGTGCAGGTGCGGTTGGAGGCCGGATGTCCCAACCACGAGAACACCTACCGGCTGAGCGGCCAGTCGGAGGTGTTCGTCCAGGCCAACTACGAATGCACCAACGGAGCCCCGGGACCCGAATGCCCCGTCGAGTTCACCGCCGCCGGATGGGCGGAGGGGATGGTCGCGGGGGACCTCAACTACCGGGTCGGTGAGGAGGCCGCCTCCGACGTCGACGAGATCGAACCGGTGGGTGAACGACTCCGCAGGGCGCTGGAGACGTCCCGTCCATTGGCGATGACCGACTCCCACGACCATGCCACCCGACCCCGGGACACCTTCGAGTCGACGAAGGTCGGGTCGGGGAACAGTGTGGTCCGCCGTGACGATCTTCAGGTTTCTCTGTTGACGGGTGTGCAGATGGACGCAGGCACGATCGTCCCGGTGGCGGTGTGGCCGAACACCGAACGGGTCACCGCCGACATCTACTCCGACGTGGCGCACGACCTGAAGGTGGACGCCACGATGAATCGGGGCGACTGTGGCCCGGACTGTGACGGCCACGGGGCCTGCGAATGCGAGCCCTCTTTCGAGCTGAAGGTGGAGGTGCGGGAGGCGAGGCTGACGGTGGATGGAGAGGTCTATGACCTGTGGCGCCCTGCCGGAGGGGGGAGCTGGGAACTGGTCTGAGCGGTCCGGACGCCGTTTCGAGTCCTCGATCGGGTGGCCACCGGCCCAGGGCTGGTGGCCACCGTGGCGGTGGCTCCGGGCCCTGGGTTGGCGGCTTCCGAGGGCCCCCGACCACCATGACGGTGGTGGCGGGCCCTGGGTTGGCAGTCCGAGGTGGATTACTGCCGGGTTCGGGCTCTGTCCCGGAATGAGGAGGTGTCTGACGGCGTCAGCCGCCGGACGATGGGGGTTGCCGCTTCTCTGGGAGGGTTCGGCGCCTGGCGGCCGCGGCGAGAGCGGAGACGACTCGTCCGTACGCCTCCG
>Ga0256839_1006013_pt1 | contig 10890 bp, 9 predicted proteins | sample 354166metaG_FD_185968 | JGI IMG/M metagenome (GOLD analysis project Ga0256839, IMG submission 185968) | Hydrothermal vent microbial communities from Mid Atlantic Ridge, Atlantic Ocean - 354-166 | ecosystem: Environmental > Aquatic > Marine > Hydrothermal vents | place: Atlantic Ocean: Mid... | reverse complement strand
AGGGGTCCAGAAAAATTTTGCTCCCCCTTTGAGGGGGAGCTGTCCGGAGGACTGAGGGGGTGTCTGTAGAAGCCAGTGTTGCGGTGAAGGCAAAACGGTTAGCCTGATCGGGCGTTGGTGGGAATGGGCCCCTCCCCCTGTCCCCCTCCCCGGAGGGGAGGGGGGACTCAAAGATACACGTTGGTCTACAATTCGACGGCCGCATTGAACCCAGCAAAGGCCTTCAAACCAGAAGTTTTGCTCCCCCTTGAGGGGGAGCTGTCCGAAGGACTGAGGGGGAACCTAAGAAAGAAGCTTTGCCCCAGGAATTGGGCAAGCACGCTGGTGTAAGCGTTATGTGGCCAACCAGAAGTGTTGCTCCCCCTTTGAGGGGGAGCTGTCGCGGAGCGACTGAGGGGGTGTTTGTAGAAAACAGCGTTGCCGTCAGAGACAGCGCAGCGGCTGGAGCGGCAGAGTGGGATGGCAGGGTCTCTCCCGCTGCTCCTCTCCAGCGGAAGGGAGAGAGGGAGGGCAAGCAATTGTCTGATTTTTGGGCGGTTTTGCGTGTGGTGTTGGCCGTATTAGAGGGAAACGGAGAAGGGGTGTTGGACTTCTATCCCCGTGCTTCCAGCGGAGGTACCGAGCGTTCGGTGGGTCCCACGTAGCGGCTCAGTGGCCGGATGATCCGGTTGTCGGCCAGCTGCTCTATCACGTGCGCCGACCATCCCGTAATACGACTCATTACGAAAATGGGCGTGTACGTCTCGATGTCGAAGCCCATCATATAGTAGGCCGGGCCGGTCGGGTAATCCAGATTCGGATGGATGCCCTTCTGCTGCACGACAACTTCCTGAATGGCGTCGTAGATGGCCATAAGGTCTTGGTGGCCCAGGCGTTCGGCCAGCCGGCGCGTATAACGCTCCATGATAGGCACGCGAGAGTCGCCATACCGGTAGACGCGGTGGCCGAAGCCCATGATCTTCTGCTTGCGAGCCAGCGCGTCCTGCACCCACTGCCGGGCTTCGTCGGGCGTGCGAAGCGGTTTGAGCATGCGCATGACCTCTTCATTCGCCCCGCCATGCAGTGGCCCTTTGAGGGCACCGATCGCACCTGTAATGGCGCTGTAGTAATCGGAGAGTGTCGACGTGATCACGCGGGCTGTGAACGTGGAAGCGTTGAAACTATGTTCGGCATACAGGATCAGCGACACGTCGAAGGCCTTGACCACCTCGGCATCCGGCACCTCGCCGAAGTACATGTGGAAGAAGTTTTCGGCAAAGCTCAGGTCTTCGCGGGGCGGGATGAAGTCCAGGCCGTGCCGGCGGCGTCGGTCGGCCGCCACAATCGTGGGCAGTTTGGCCATCAGCCCAATGGCCTTGCGCCGGATCGTGTCGAGGTCGGCGCCGGTCGCCTCCGGATCGTTTGCTCCAAGCAGGCTGACAGCCGTGCGGAGCACGTCCATAGGGGCGGCGTTCGCCTGGATCAGGGTCAGCAGGCGGTGGACGGTATCGTCCAAGTTGCGCTGGCGCCGTTCTTCCTGTTCAAAGGCTTCAAGCTGCGCCCGCGTGGGCAACTCGCCGTAGAGCAGCAGGTAGGCCACTTCTTCGAAGCGGCACTGCTCGGCCAGCTCGTGCACCGGATAGCCCCGATAGTACAGCGCGCGCTTTTCGGGAATGACGTTCGAAATGGCCGACTCGTCGGCTACCACGCCGGCCAATCCCTTTCTGACTTCGGTCGTCTCGGCCATGGTTATGGAATCTATTGGTTTTCGGATGAAGGGGTTGTTTCCTCCAGGCGGAAGTTGTACACGTTGCGGTCAAAGACGGTGTAGCGCTCGTACTGCAACAGCTCGTAAAGTTCTTTGCGGGTTTGCATGTGATCGAGCAGGGCTTCCTGGGTGCCGGCTTTCAACAGGTGTCGCAGACCGTCCTCGACCGCTTTCATAGCCAGACGCAGCCCGGTAACCGGATAGATCACCAGGTTATAGCCCAGCGCCTGCAACTGCTCGACCGAAAGCAGGGGCGATTTGCCGAACTCGGTCATGTTGGCCAGCAGCGGCACGTCGGGTAGAGCCTTTCGGAAGGCCGCAAACTCCTCGGCAGACTGAAGCGCCTCGGGAAAGATCATGTCGGCACCGGCCGCCACGTAGGCGCGGGCGCGTTCGATGGCGGCCTCCAGCCCTTCGACGCCCCGGGCATCGGTGCGAGCAATGATCAGAAAATTCGGATCGCGCCGGGCCTGCGCCGCCGCCCGTACCTTGCGTTCCATTTCCTCGACAGGCACGAGCGCCTTGTGGTCCAGGTGGCCACATCGTTTGGGGTTGACCTGATCCTCCAGGTGACAGCCGGCCAGCCCCATTTCTTCCAGTTCCTGAACGGTACGGGCCACGTTCAACACCTCACCAAAGCCGGTGTCGATGTCCACAATGGCCGGTAGGCGGGTGACGCGGGCAATCTGGCGGCTTCGCCCGGCTACTTCGGTGAGCGTGGTCAGTCCGACGTCAGGTAGGCCCAGGTCGGCCGAGAGCACGGCGCCGGAAATGTAGATGCCATCGAATCCCAGCCGTTCGATGAGCATGGCTACCAGGGGTGAAAACGCGCCGGGAAAACGCAGTAGCTTCCCCTGCTGCAGGGCTTCCCGTAGTGCCCGACGTTTTGCTTCCGGAGGCGTCGTAGCAAAGAGCATGGCCGTTCCCTGATATTGCAACCCTACAGTTAAGCTAAACGAATCGCCGGATAAATGCTTCCCGAAAGCAGAGCAGGAAGGTCAAACTTTCGGGAAAAGCGCTTTCTCTGAGGTGAGGATAGGGCCTTCTCCGCGGAGCGGCCTGTCCATATAGTCAGCCGGTCGCTGGCTTTCTCAGATAAGATAATCCATGTTGCGTATTCTCGATTTGTGGACCGCAGTTATGGAGAAGACCGCAAGCGCTGAAGCAGGCTCTGATACAGGCCGACGAAACGAACTTCATCCAGTCGTTCCGTATGGTTCCAGGTGGCACTGACGCAGTAGTGTCGACCCTGGCTGTCGATCAGGTACGTGGTGAAGTTCAGCACGCCGGGCTCCGAGCCGCCTTTGTAGGCGACGAGCTGCCAGTTTTCGCGGCGGGCCGGGCCTGGATTGATCTGGGTCAGCGGAAGTTCGTGTACTTTTTCAATCAAGCGGCAGAGTTCGCGAACCGAGAAGAACCATTCGATGGCAGGCTGTACCGGTCCGCCGGAAAATACCGAGGCATCTGGCAGGGGGCGTGTCTGTAGGGTGTCCAGCAGACGTCGGCGGCCAGCTTCATCGGCTTCTAAGAAACGATGGGCAATGTCCTGATTAGCCGGATTTTTTAAGATAAAAGCTTCGCGGGTGGAAAGAAAAGGACGATTGTGCGGTGCATAAGCTTCTACGGTTGTGCGTCCCAGCAGGCTCAGCAATGCATCTGCGGCCGTATTGTCGCTCTGGGAGATCATAAGTGCAGCCAGGGTGTGCAGCGTTAGCGGTGCGTCGTCGGGCCAGGTGTGCAGCAAACCGGAGGGAAGGCTTTTCCAGGCAGGCTGAAGACGAACCACTTCGTCCCAGCGATGATGGCCAGCTTCAATGGCATCTTGCAAGGCGGCTAGGATGGCCAGTTTGAAACTGGAGCCGACGGCCAGCACGGTATCGGGACGCAGCGCCAGGAATTCCTGTCCGTCTTTCAAGACGAGCAGGCTGGTTGTTCCGGGCAGTTGCCGAAATGCGTCGAGCAGTTCGTTGGCTTCCTGAATGCGTGGAATGGGTGGCGAAAAGAACAGGCCAATGATTCGCCCTTCGGCATCCAGGGTAATGCGCGTGGGCACAACGGCACGCTCCAGAATCACTCGATATTCGATCCCTTCGCCCTCGACGTGCTCAAACGCTCCGTACTGCTGCGTCAATTGCGTGATGATCTGAGACACCTGTTCGGTGGACACCTGTTGGAGGAATGTCGGGGCGAACCAACTGGCCGGAATAGGATGTTCGGTGAAGAGTTGCTTCAGACGTTGTGCGGGAGTCTGCGCCGTAGCGGGTTGCGGTGCAAAGAGGGCCAGCAGCAGGATCAAGGGTAGCCAACGGAGACGCATATCCAATACCCTGTAAGGTTATTTACGATAGTCGGTCAATACGAGGGCTATGGGAAGCAGGTTACAGGGCCTGCATTCCGTTGGCTTAAGGGTCAGTCGTGCGTTACGCGGTGCTGGAGCTCCGCGTAGCGGTTAAGGAAGGCTTCCAGCGAGAGGCCCTCGGCAACGGCGGCTGCCGCTTCGTCGGCCGAAGTGAGGGTTGGGCGACGCGGCACGCGGCCCAGCACGGGCACGTGACACATTGCTTCGATCATGGCCGGGTTGGTCTGCTCGGCCACGTTCGGGTGCGACGGGTAGCCGCAGATTACCACCCCCACGACGGGCAGGCCCCGGCTGCGGGCATAGTGCACGGTCAGGAACGTATGGTTGAGCGTGCCCAGCCCGGGACGCGCTACCACCAGCACGGGCAGCTTCCAGCGCGCGGCCAGCCCGGCATAGTCCAGCGTATCGGTCAGCGGGACCGAGAGGCCACCGGCCGTTTCGACGAGCACCCAGTCGCGATCCTGCAACTGTTGCCAGGCGGCTTCGATGCGGTTGAGGTCCACGGGGCGGTTGGCCCGGCGGGCAGCTACCAGCGGTGCCAGGGGTTCGGCATAGACGCAGGGGACCACCTGTTCGGGCGGGTCGTCCACGCAGGCCCCTTCGGCCAGCATGCGCGCGTCCGGCGGCCAGCTTCCCGGCGGCCCCTCCCAGCCGGTTTCGACCGGTTTGAGCACACCTACCCGGTAGCCGGTCTGGCGCAGCAGCCGCGCCAGACCGGAAGCCACGACGGTCTTGCCCACGCCAGTGTCTGTTCCGGTGATCAGCAGGCCGTTCATGCTTCCTGACGGATTTTTTGCGCCAGCGAGGTCAGTTCGGGTAAGGCATCGTCGAAGGCGGCGCGCAGGATGGCCATCATTTCGTCCAGCTCGGCCTCGGTAGCGGCCAGCGGTGGCATGAAGATCAGCACGGAGCCAATCGGCCGCACGAGCATCCCGCGGCGTCGGGCATGGCGGGCCACGATGAAGCCCACCTGGAGACCATAGGGAAAGGGCGTGCGGGTAGTGCGGTCGGCCACGATCTCGACACCCACCATGAATCCGGCCTGGCGCACCTCGGCCACGAACGGATGATCGGTCAGTGGAGCCAGCCCGGCACGCAGACGCTCGACTTTTGCCGGAAGCGAAGGCAGTAGCTCGAGCAGCAGCTCCAGGCTGGCCAGCGCCACGGCACAGCCCAGCGGATTGCCTGTGTAGGAATGGCCGTGGAAAAACGTCTTGTGCTCCTCAATCTCGCCCAGAAATGCTTCAAAGATGCGTTCGGTCGTGAGCGTGGCAGCTAAGGGCAGGTAGCCGCCGGTCAATCCTTTGCCCAGGCAGAGCAGGTCGGGCGTGATGCCGTCGGCTTCGCAGGCAAAAAGACGGCCCGTCCGCCCGAAGCCCGTTGCCACCTCATCGACGATCAGTAGCACGTCGTAGCGGTCGCACAGCGTACGCAACGCCCGCAGAAAGCCCGGAGGCGCCGGCAGGATGCCGCCCGCCCCTTCGACCGGTTCGACGATCACAGCAGCCAGCTCGTGGCCGCGCGTGCGCAGCACCGTCTCGACGGCCTCAAGGCTTTCGGGGAGTCGGTCGTGCGGATAGGGATACGGCGCGCGTGGATGACCGGGCAGCAGGTCCAGAAAAGGCCAGTGAAACACCGGATCCGGGGCCACCCCCACGGCTCCCAGCGTGTCGCCATGGTAGTTGTTCATAAAGCCGAGCACGTAGCGCTTCGCGCGCTGTCCCTGATTGGCCCAGAACTGGATGGCCATTTTCAGGGCGATCTCGACGGCCGTGGCGCCACTGTCGGAGTAGAAAACGCGCTGAAGCCCCCGGGGCGCCACCTCAATCAGCCGTTTGGCCAGCACTACGGCCGGCACGTTGGCCTGGCCGAGCATGGTAGCGTGTGCCACGCGCCGGAGTTGCGCTTCGAGGGCGGCGTTCAGCGCGGGGACGTTGTGGCCGTGCACGTTCAGCCAGATCGATGAAGTGCCGTCGTAGTACCAGTTGCCGTGAATGTCTTCCAGTTTGACGCCCTGGCCGCGCCGGATGATGACCGGATCGCCGGCCATGTACTGCTTCATGGGCGTAAAGGGATGCCAGACATAGGCCTTGTCCCAGGTAATGAGCGTTTCCGGATCCAGGGTGTCGAGCAGGTCGATGCGCGCTGGTTTTTCCTTCATTGTGTATCGACGATTTACCATTGAAGGAGGACGGCGGCCGACAGCAGTCCGGCGCCTACGGCCGTAAGCAGCAGCAGGTCGCCGGGCGCAAAGCGATGCGCTTCGAGCGCCAGTGCCAGAGGAATCGTGGCGGCCGAGCTATTGCCAATGCGGTCGACGAGGTTGACGGTGCGCGCTTGAGGCAGGCCCAGTTGACGCCGGGCTTCTTCGATCAGGCGGTGGTTGGCCTGGTGGGGAATCCACCAGGCGACGTCGTCGATGCCGAGACCGGCCTGTTGCAGTACGCGCCGGCCGGCTTCGGCCATGCCGGTGGCGGCTCGTCGAAAGAGAGCACGGCCATTCTGCAGGTGCATCAGGTGTTCGCCGCGGGCGACGCGTTCGGGCGTAAGGGGGCGACGGCTGCCGCCGGCCGGGATGTAGAGGGCGTCCCAGCACGAGCCGTCGGCGCCCAGCCAGTGGGCGATAATACCACGGGCACCTCGCGCAGGACCGAGCACGACGGCCCCGGCGCCGTCGGCAAAGAGTGCCGAGGTTCCAGGGTCGTCTGGATTCGTACGGCGACTGAGCACGTTGGCACCGATTACCAACACGCAGGCCTGGTGCAGGCGCACGTAGCTATCGGCGAGCACCAGCGCATACAGAAAACCGCTGCAGGCACCGGCCAGATCGAGGGCGCCGGCCCGACGCAGGCCCAGGCGATGTGCCACGACCGGCGCAGTCGGCGGTAGCAGATGATCGGGCGTGCTGGTGGCCAGCAACAGCAGCGTGACCGCTTCAGGGGGCAAGCCGGCCTGCTCCAGCGCGACGGCACCGGCACGGACAGCCAGGTCGCTGGTCGCTTCGTCTGGACCGACCAGCGGGCGCTCGCGGATGCCGGTGCGCTGCACGATCCAGCCCGGCGGCAGGCCCAGCCGACGTTCGGTTTCGGCGCTTGGCTCGCGTCGGGCCGGAAGGGCGGCGCCGATGCCCAGCACGGCCGCGCGCAGCCCGACAGGCGTCGGGATCGGCAGGGGAGGATTTTCGGCAAGAGGAAGCTCAGACTGCATGCGATTGGAGGGTTTCGGCTTCGGGGAAAGCGGCCAGCGCCGCTTCGATGTCTTCGTCGGTATGGGTGGCCATGGGAGCCAGGCGAATGCGGCTGGTGCCGGGCGGTACCGTTGGGGGACGGATGGCCGGGGCCAGCACGCCCCGCGCTTCCAAGCGCGCCGACAGCCGCAACGCGGCTTCGGGGGTTCCCACCAGCACGGCCAGCATGGGCGCGGGCGGTTCGTGCCGAACGGTGTAGCCCCGGGCTTCGAGTGCGGCCTTCAGGCGGGTTACATGCGCCTGTTGCCGCCGGCGCCGGTATTCTCCTTCGTCGGATTGCACCAGCCGGACGGCCTCCAGCGCCGCAGCGGCCAGCACGGGCGACAGTCCGGTGCTGTAAATGAAAGCCCGGGCGCGGTGCAACAGATAGTCGATGAGCGTCCGGGTGCTCAGTGCGGCGCCGCCCTGCGCGCCCAGCGCTTTGGAGAGGGTGGCCACCTGCACGGGTATCCGGCCAGCCACGCCCAGATGATGGGCCGTGCCCCGGCCTTCGGGGCCCACGACCCCCGTGCCGTGCGCGTCGTCCACGATGAGCAGGGCCTCGTAGCGTTCGGCCAGCTCGACCAGCTCCGGGAGCGGCGCCAGCGTGCCATCCATGCTGAAAATGGCATCGGTTACGATGAACCGACGGCCCCCGCGACCCGGTCCTGGGCCACGCAGCAATTGTTCGAGCTGCTCCAGGTCGCGGTGGCGGTAGTAACGGAAGCGGGCGCGACTCAGGCGGGCGCCGTCATTCAGGCTGGCATGGTTCAGCGCATCAGCAAAGATCTGATCGCGTGGACCGGCCAGGGCCGAGAGAACACCCACATTAGCCGCGTAGCCGCTCGGGAAGACCAGCGCTGCCTCGGTTTCTTTCAGAGCAGCCAGGGCCGCCTCTAAGGCGTCGTGCACCGGCCGATCGCCCACCACCAGCCGGGCTGCTCCGGCCCCGACACCCCAGCGCGCCAACGCTTCGCGGGCAGCCGCCACCAGGCGCGGATGCGTGCTCAACCCCAGGTAGTCGTTCGAAGCCAGGTTCAGCAAACGGCGGCCGCCGCGCTCTACATATGGACCGCCCGCGGGCAGCGGCTGGAGCGTGCGACGCAGGCCTTTTGCCTCAAGCTGCCGGAGCTGTCGGGCGAGCCACTGCATGGGAAGGGGCCGGCTTCGGGGTTTCCGGTACAAAGCCCAAATCTTCAATCATCTGCCAGTCGGCTTCGACCGCCTGTCCCTTTTCGGTCAGGTAGTCGCCCAGAAACAGGCTGTTGGCCACCATGAGCGCCAGCGGCTGTAGACTCCGCAGATGCAGCTCGCGTCCGGCCGAAGCTCGGATTTCGGCGCGTGGATTCACAAAGCGGAATACCGACAGGTAGCGCAGACAGGCCCAGGGCGTCAGATGGCGGACGGTCTGGCCGTCGCCCAGGGGAGTTCCCTGGATCGGGATCAGAAAGTTGACCGGGATCGAGGCAGCGCCAGCCTCGCGCAGTGCATAGGCCATGTCGAGCACGTCTTCGTCGGTTTCGCCCATGCCCAGGATGACGCCGGTGCAGGTCTGCAAACCTGCCTTGAGCGCAATCTGGACGGTGCGCACGCGGTCTTCGTAGGTGTGCGTCGAGCAAATGCGCTCGTAGTGACGCGGACTTGTGTTCAGGTTGTGGTTGTAGGCATCGACACCGGCGTCTTTCAGCAGGCGGGCCTGCTCTTCATCCAGAATGCCCATGCAGGCGCAGACCTCCAGGGGTAGCTCGGCTTTGATGCGGCGGGTGGCTTCGAGCACCGTTTCCAGCTCGCGCCGATGCGGCCCGCGGCCCGAAGTCACTATGCAGAACCGCTGCGCTCCGGCGGCATGGGCCTGGCGGGCGCGGTTGAGGATTTCCTCAACCGATAGCATCCGGTAGCGCGGGATCGGCGCCTTCGAGATGCGTGATTGGGAGCAGTAATGACAGTCTTCCGGGCACAGACCGCTCTGCGCGTTGAGCAGCACATTGACCTTGACGCGATTGCCGAAAAAGTGCCGACGCACGCGCCAGGCGGCTTCGACAAGGCGCAACGTTTCTTCGTCGGGAAGCTGAAGCAGGGCGCGGGCCACTTCACGGGCAGGCGGCCGGTCTTCGAGGGCGTCGGCCACCAGTTGATCCCAGGCAATTTCCATCGTCGTGCTTATGGGTTGGTGGATGAATTACGGGGAAGACACGGATTGCAGCAGGGCCACGTCGCCGGCCGAGACGGTCTGCGTCGTTCCGTCGGGCAGGCGCACGCGAAGCGCGCCGGACGGCTCGACGTCTTCGGCCAGGCCTTCGATCAGATCGCCGGCGGTTTCGATGCGTACCGGTTGGCCCAGGGTGTAGCTATGACGACGCCAGGCATCACAGATGGCGTCGGCTTCGGCCAGGCGGTCGTACCAGTACTCCAGGCGGTCAAGGAGCGTAGCCAGCAGATCTACGCGTCGCAGGCCGGGTCGGTAGGCTTCAAGGCAGGCCGCCTCGGGAGGCAGGGGGGCTTTGTGGACGTTCAGCCCGATGCCCAGCAGCAAGTAGCGCACGTCTTCCCCCCGCAGGTCGGCTTCCAGCAGCACACCCGCCAGTTTGCGTCCGTCAGGCGCCAGCAGGTCGTTGGGCCATTTGAGTCCGCCTACCTCGGCGGTTTCGGCCAGGGCCACGCCTGCGGCCAGCGACAGCCGGAGCAGCTCGGTCAGCGGCAGCCGTGGACGCAGCAGGACCGAAAAGTACAGACCGGCGCCGGCAGGGCTGACCCAGCGGCGTCTCCGGCGTCCCCGCCCTCCGGTCTGCTGTTCGGCCAGTACGACAGCGCCCTCGGGTGCGCCGGCTTCGGCCCAGGCCCGCAGCTCATCCTGGGTGCTGGTGGTGCGCCCCAGATAGCGGTACGCCCGGCCGAAGCGCCCGCGGAGGCGGGGCCTCAATAGATGGGGCGCCGGGCTTCCCGGCCGTAGCCGATAGCCCTGTCTCTGAACCACCTCGACCGGATAGCCGGCCGCCTGCAGCCGGTGCGCCTGCTTCCAGACCGCCACGCGGCTGAGCCCCAACCGTCGGGCCAGCACCGAACCGCTCGTGAACGCCTCGCTCAGATAGGCCAGCAACGCTGTCTCCTTCATGTTAACCAAGATACAACACCTCAGTTAACCAGGCAATACGAGCATAGCAGCAGAATGGTCTGATGCAGGGCGATTCAGGAAACGAACGTGGCGTCAGTAGTCATGCAGCGGCATCAAAAAATGCAGAAATGCACACGGCTATAAATCTTCTGAGAGACGATGCCTCCGGCCTTCTGTACTTCAGCAAAGCATGCTCGTCATCTGCATTGTTGTTTGTTCAAATATGTTGAAATAAAAAGTTACATTTTACACCGGCCCTGGCGCTTGACAAATCCTGTGTGTATCTTAACGGCAGCTTCTCAAAAGCGAGGTACGGTTCCCGTTGAAACCTTTCGGCCATGTCGGCGGCCTGGAAAATCGGCCTGGGCCTGTTGCTCCTAACGCTGAGCTGGAGCCTGTATGCCTGGCGCGTGCATGAGCGCCCGCCACAGGTGCCCTTCCCCTCC
>Ga0256839_1006012_pt1 | contig 10892 bp, 11 predicted proteins | sample 354166metaG_FD_185968 | JGI IMG/M metagenome (GOLD analysis project Ga0256839, IMG submission 185968) | Hydrothermal vent microbial communities from Mid Atlantic Ridge, Atlantic Ocean - 354-166 | ecosystem: Environmental > Aquatic > Marine > Hydrothermal vents | place: Atlantic Ocean: Mid... | reverse complement strand
TGACCTGATGGGAACAATGATCGTTCCGTTCATGAAGCTGGACACCGATGAGGACTACGAAAAGCTCGAAGAGTTTGCCGAGACCTGCATCGAGTTCTTTGCCGACAACGCGCTGGAGCACGAGCGGATCGGTGAAACCATCGACCGGATCGGCCTGCCGGCCTTCCTGGAAGCCGTTGGCGTCGAGCCGGATCCGAACATGGTCAACCATCCGCGGACATCCAGCTATGTGCGCACCGATGACTTCGACGACGAGGCCGCAAAATGGTTCGAGCGCAAGGCGCTTGATGCCGGAATGACCGTCGCAGGCGATTGAACGGCATATTTGTCAAATAGTTGCGGGCGTTCGCGCCCGCACATCGACCAGGACAATTGTCACCACCTTTGTGGTGCCGAGTAGGGAGAATTTACGATGAGCGAAGCCGCTGCGAAGCCAAGAACCCCCGATGAGATCGGTGTTCCGGATCATATCCAGTACATGCACCCGGTTCTGAAAAAGAACATGGGAAAATGGGATTGGCACGAGCGTCCGCGCGTCGGCGTCCTGCACCATGTGTCCAAGACCGGTGACGAAATCTGGACGGTTCGCGCCGGCACCCAGCGCCAGATGGATGTCTACACCATCCGCAAGCTGTGCGACATCGGCGATGAATACGCCGAAGGCCACGTGCGCTTCACCACGCGTTCGAACATCGAATACATGGTCAGCGAAGAATCCAAGGTCGAGCCGCTGATCAAGGCGCTCGAAGAGGCCGGCTTCCCTGTCGGCGGCACCGGCGCCTCGATCTCGATGATCAGCCACACCCAGGGCTGGCTGCACTGCGACATCCCGGGCACCGACGCCTCCGGCGTGGTGAAGTCGATGATGGACATGCTGCATCACGAGTTCACCCACGAGGAAATGCCCAACCGTCTGCGCATCACCACCTCGTGCTGCCAGATCAACTGCGGTGGCCAGGGCGACATCGCGATCAACGTGCAATACACCAAGCCGCCGAAGATCAACCACGATCTCGTGGCCAACGTCTGCGAGCGCCCGGCCGTTGTGGCCCGCTGCCCCGTTGCCGCCATTCGCCCGGCCATGGTGGACGGCAAGCCGACGCTGGAAGTGGACGAAAAGAAATGCGTCTGCTGCGGCGCCTGCTACCCGCCCTGTCCGCCGATGCAGATCAACGGCGAGGAAAGCACCAAGATCGCGATCTGGGTTGGCGGCAAGCACTCGAATGCACGCTCCAAGCCGACGTTCCACAAACTGGCGGTGGCCAACCTGCCCAACAACCCGCCGCATTGGCCGGAAGTTGCGGAAGTCGTGAAGAAAATCGTCTATGCCTACAAGGACAATGCCAAGCATTGGGAGCGCATGGGCGAGTGGATCGACCGCATCGGCTGGACCAAGTTCTTCGAACTGACCGGGCTTGCCTTTACCAAGCATCACCTCGACACCTGGACCGGTGCGCGCAAGACCATGAACATGTCAGCGCACATCCACTTCTGAGAGGGCGAATGTCGTGAAATTCGGAGTAGTCGTCAGCGAAGGCCCCTACACGCATCAGGCGTCGGATACGGCATATCATTTTGTCGTCTCCGCGCTCGAAGCAGGCCACGAAGTGCCGCGGGTGTTCTTTTACCATGACGGGGTCAACGTGGGCACGCGCCTGAGCGTGCCCCCGCAGGACGAACGCAACATCCAGGAACAATGGACCGCTCTTGCCAAGGAGCATGAGATTGATCTGGTGATCTGCATCGCCGCCGCCCAGCGCCGCGGCATGCTGGACGAGAACGAAGCATCACGTCAGGGCAAGGACGCCAACAATATTGCCGACGGTTTCCGCATCTCGGGCCTTGGCCAATTGATCGAAATGGGCATTCAGACCGACCGTCTGATGACCTTTGGCGACTAGAGGGGGAGCAACAATGTCCGAAGACGTGAAAAAGTTCCTTTATCTGAACCGCAAGGCCCCCTATGGCACGATTTATGCGCTGGAAGCACTGGAAGTCGTTCTGATCGGTGCGGCATTTGACCAGGATGTCAGCCTCGCTTTTCTTGACGATGGCGTCTTTCAACTGACCAAGGGTCAGGACACCAAGGAAATCGGTGTCAAGAATTTCTCACCCACGTTCCGCGCGCTTGGCGACTATGAGGTCACCAAGCTGTATGTGGAAAAGGAAAGCCTGGATGAACGCGGCCTGAGCGCCGATGATCTTCAGGAAATCATGTATGAAGACGAAGATGACGATTGGGCCGAAAAGCCCTCGATCCACATCGTGAGCCGCGCCGAAATGGCCGACCTGATTGCGGATCAAGACGTCGTGCTGAGCTTCTGAGGGGAAATCATGTCAACATTGCACACAGTCAACAAATCCCCGTTTACAAACCAGAGCCTGCTGAGCTGCATTGCGCATGCCAAAGCCGGCGATGCGGTCTTGATGATCGAAGATGGCGTTTACGGCGCACCTGCCGGAACAGCTGTTGCAGATGCCCTCGCGGCACGCGCCGGTGAGGTCTCAATATACGTGCTCGGGCCCGACTTGGCGGCCCGTGGGCTGGATGCCGGTCGCATACTGGATGGCGTCAACGCGGTGGACTACGCCGGGTTCGTCGACCTTGCGGCCAAGCATGATCGCGCTGTGGCTTGGCTGTAGCGCGTTGATGAAAAACGGAACGAACCTGGAAACCGGAAGGAAAGACAATGTCATCATATGAAGTGAACGGCCAGACCGTTGAAGCTGATGAGGAAGGCTACATCACCAACCTCAACGAATGGAGCGAGGACCTGGCCAAGGTGATCGCCGAAGTCGAAGATATCGACATGAACGAAGAGCATTGGGCCGTTGTGAACTTCCTGCGTGAATACTACGAGGAATATCAGATCGCCCCGGCTGTCCGCGTTCTGATCAAGGCGATCAAGAAGCAGATGGGCCCGGAAATCGGCAACAACAAATACATGTATGAGTTGTTCCCCTACGGCCCGGCCAAGCAGGCCTGCAAGATTGCCGGACTGCCGAAGCCAACTGGCTGCGTATAAGTTTGAAAAACCTAAGCCCCTGATAACAATAATAAAACCAGGGGCGCCACTTCTCGGGAGGCGTTCAAGTGTTGTCAACGCTTTATGCAGTGCTGTTATATGCCGCGACGATCCTGTTGGTCGTCGGGGTTGCGACGAAGGTGCTGAAATATGCGCGCACGCCTGCTCCGCTGAAGATTCCGGTATCGCCGGCCCCCCGGACACGTACCGGGGTGGTCCTGCGAATGGCCCGTGAAGTCTTGTTTTTCCAGAGTCTGTTCAAATCGAACAAGTGGATCTGGGTTTTTGGTTTCCTGTTCCACTGGGGCATGCTGCTTGTCCTGCTGCGCCACCTGCGTTACTTTACGCAGCCGGTCTGGTGGTGGGTCGATCTGATCCAGCCCATCGGCGTCTATGCCGGGTTTGCAATGATGGCCGGCCTGCTGGGCCTGTTTGCCCGGCGAGTCTTTCAGGAGCGTATCCGCTACATTTCCAGCCCGTCCGACTACCTGATGCTGGCCCTGCTGATCCTCATCGCGTTTTCCGGGCTGATGATGAAATTCGTCACCCCGACCGACATCATCATGGTCAAGGCCTACATGCTTGGGCTGATGCGGTTTCAAATTCTCGAATTGCCGACAACGCTGCCGCTCCTGGTCCATCTGGGTTCGGTTGCAATTCTGATGATCATCTTCCCGATTTCCAAGCTGATGCATGCGCCGGGTCTGTTCTTTGCCCCGAGCCGCACACAGGTCGATAACGCCCGTGAATTCCGCCACAAGACGGCCTGGGCAGACCAGTTGCCCCCGCTGCCCGAAACCATTCCTGCAAGTGGAGAAAACTGATCCATGGCACCGCTTGACAAGAACGATGATGGCACGCCGAAAATCGGCAAGGACCCGCTGGAAATTCCCAAGCTGGCTTGTGGCGCTTCGGCCGACATCCACACCTTTGAAGCCGCCCCCGAGCACAATGAACCATTGGGTTTCCCCGGCGAGCTGCTGGACAATTGGAAAGAGGTTGCCATCGCCAAAATGGGCGAACTGGCCGAAAAGAACCGCGCCTTCCGGGTCTACCTGGATACCTGCGTGAAATGCGGTGCCTGCACCGACAAATGCCACTATTTCCTGGGCACGGGCGACCCCAAGAACATGCCAGTTGCCCGCCAGGACCTTTTGCGCAGTGTCTACCGGCGTTACTACACTTTCGCCGGAAAATATTTTCCGAAACTTGTGGGTGCGCGCGACCTGACAAAGGAAGTGCTGGATGAATGGTATACCTACTACCACCAGTGTTCTCAGTGCCGCCGATGTGCTGTTTCCTGCCCCTATGGCATCGACACGGCTGAAATCTCGATGGCGGCGCGCGAAATTCTCGACAGTGTGGGCGTCGGCCAGAAATACTGTAACGAGATCATCGCCAAGCTGAAAAAGACAGGCAACAACCTCGGCCTCAACCCAAAGGCCTTGCGCGCCACGCTGGATGATCTGGAAGAAGACCTGGAAGATGAAACCGGCATCCCGGTAAAAATACCGCTTGATGTGAAGGGCGCCGACATCCTGCTGATCACGCCTTCGGCCGACTTCTTTGCCGAACCACATATCGACGGGCTTCTTGGATACGCCAAGGTGTTCCATTCGGCGGGCGTCAGCTGGACGTTGAGCTCTTATGCCTCGGAAGCGGCGAATTTCGGCATGTTCATCGGCTCCTACGAAAACATGCGCGAAGTCTCCTGGCGCATCCGTCAGGCGGCCAAGGATCTGGGCGTCAAACGGATCGTCTTTGGCGAATGCGGCCATGCCTGGCGCGTGGCCTACTCTTTCCTGAACACCCTGGCCGGGCCGTTTGATTTTCTGGATCAGAACTACCCGATTCCGCAGCATATCCTTGAATTTACACTGGATGAGATCGAGAGCGGCCGGCTGAAGATCGACAAGTCGAAAAACGATGAATATGTCATGACCTTCCATGACAGTTGCAACGTCGCGCGCGGCTCTTCCATGGGGCGCGAAGAAGGCGGGCAATTCGAGGTGCCTCGGGCCGTTCTGAAGGCCGTTTGCAACAACTACTACGACATGGATCCCGATACGATCCGGGAAAACACGTTCTGTTGTGGCGGCGGTGGCGGGCTTTTGACCGACGACCTTCTGGACCTGCGCGTCAAGGGTGCCAAGCCGCGAATGACAGCCCTGCAGCAGGTTACAGAGGAACACGGCGTCACGCATATGGCGGCAATCTGCGCCATTTGCAAAACCCAGTTTTCCAAGGTGATGCCAAAATACGGCTACGACATGGACAGCATCATGTCGGTTCACCAACTGGTAGCCAATGCCGTCATCCTGGACGGGCAAGAAACAGACGAGGCTGATGAGCCCGTAGCGGAGGAAAGCACATGAGCGACCAAAACCTGACATTCAGGCGCTTTGAAGAAGGTGAAATGCCCAACGACTGGGAACTCGAGGAAAAGATCTTTCAGCAAGATACGTCCTACAAGTGCCCGACATATGTCCACAAGACTCCGCCCTGCCAGGGTTCCTGCCCCTCGGGTCACGAAATTCGCGGCTGGCTGGCAATTGCACGCGGCATGGACAAGCCGCCGGTCGAAGGCATGGCCTGGCAGGAATACGCGTTTCAACGCATGATTGACGCCAACCCCTTCCCCGCGACCATGGGCCGGGTGTGCCCGGCACCGTGCGAAGCCGGTTGCAACCGCAATGCCGTCGACGACTATGTCGGCATCAACGGGGTTGAGCAGTATGTTGGCGACTGGGCCAATCAAAATGACGTCCGCATGCCGGAAGCGGCGGCTGACACCGGCCAGAAGGTCGCCGTGATCGGCGGCGGCCCTGCCGGCCTGGCGGCGGCCTTTTTCCTGCGGCGCGACGGGCATTCGGTCACGTTGTTCGAAGCAAACGAAGAACTTGGCGGCATGATGCGCTATGGCATCCCCGGCTACCGGACCCCACGCGAGATGCTCGACAAGGAAATCGGGCGCATCATCGACATGGGCGTGGACGTTCATCTGAACACCCGGGTCGGTGTGGATGTGTCCCTGGAAAAGATCGAAGAGAGTTTTGATGCGATCTTCTGGGCACTGGGTGCACAAAAGGGTCGTCCGCTTCCGGTCAAAGGCTGGGAAGAGGCCGAAAACTGCATCGAAGGCATTGAATTCCTTGATGCTTTCAACAAGGGTTGGGTGTTCGGAACGGCCAAAAAGGTCGTCGTGGTCGGCGGCGGCGATACCTCGATCGACGTGGCCTCGGTTGCGCGACGCCTGGGGCATATCACCGATGTGAAGCCGGCGGCCCATGCGTCCGGCTCGGTGATCGATTTCACGGCTTCGGACGCGGCCGGCGCGCTGACGCGCGAAGGTATCGAGGCCACGCTGACCTCGCTTTTCCCGGTCGAAGAAATGACGGCCGCAGAACACGAGCGCGAAGATGCCAAGCGCGAAGGCGTCGAGATCATTGGCGGTGTGATGCCGCTGGAGGTGCTGCTTGACGACAACGGCAAGGCCCGCGCCCTCAAGATGTGCAAATGCGAGATGAAGGGTAATGCACCCGAGCCGATTGAAGGCACCGAGTTCGAGATCGAGTGTGACATCATCATCTCGGCCATCGGACAGTTCGGTGATCTGCAGGGGCTTGAAGACCTGGACAACGGGCGCGGCTTTATCGATATCGAGAAGGCCTACGCCGTCAAAGGCAAGGCCAAGCATTTTGCCGGCGGCGACATCATCCGCCCGCATCTTCTGACCACAGCAATCGGTCACGGCCGCATTGCCGCCGAAGCGATCAACGACTACTTCGACGATGGTGCGATCGAGAAACGCCCCAAGGTCGACGTGCATCACTTCAATCTTCTGGAAGAGCTGCACCGCCGGGGCAAGGATCCGCAGGCCTACGTCCACGAACAGGTGCGCGGCACCGATGATTCAGACTTCGCCATTCACAACTTTGAAGACAGGTCGGACGGGCAGATCATCCCCCACGAAGAACTGTTCAAGGCCCATTTTGAGTTCGTTCCCCGTGAAATCCGTGCGGAAAAGCACATCGAGGGCGATGCCGTGATCGGCAACTTCGAAGAGCGGATCATCGGCTTTTCGGAAGAACAGGCGCAAAAGGAAGGCGAACGCTGCATGTCCTGTGGCATGTGCTTTGAATGCGACAACTGCGTGATCTACTGCCCGCAAGACGCTGTTCACCGCGTGCCCAAGTCTGAACGCACTGTCGGCCGTTACGTCTACACCGACTATACGCGTTGCATCGGGTGCCACATCTGCGCCGATGTCTGCCCGACAGGTTACATCAAGATGGGACTTGGGGAATAGGAATGATGCGGCTTTTTGCAGGCATCCTGCTGTTATTCGGCGTGCTCGCCAGCACAGTTCATGCGGGCGAGCACCTGATACCCGATGTGCCCAAGGCCGTTGGGCCGGCGCACCCTGAGGGCAACGAATTCATGCGGGCCAACCACATGAAACTGCTCAAGCACGACCGTGACCTGACGATGCGGCTGGGCGATCGGGCGATTGAGAACTCGCTGAAAGACTGTGTGACCTGCCATGCTGTCAAGGGCCCGGACGCCCTGCCGGTCTCGGTGAAGGAAGAAGGTCATTTCTGCGCTGTTTGCCACCAGTTCGCGGCAGTGAAGATCGATTGTTTTCAGTGTCATAACTCGAAACCGGATGAGGACAGTATCCGCATCCTGCTGCAAAAGTATCCAGACAGCCGCGAATTGGCGGACTATCTCGAAGGGATGACCGAATGAAGCTCCCTGCCCTGAAAACCCCTGCCAAGGACATCACCGAGATCAACCGGCGAGAGTTCTTGCGCTCTGGTGCTGCGGTGGCCACGGTGGCGCTCGCGCCGGGTGTGACCCTCATGGCCTTTGGCGGCGAAGCCAAGGCGCTGGCGGATCCGGGCAAGCGCTGGGGCTTGCTGATCGATGTGAACAAATGCGCCAAGGACTGCACGGCCTGTGTCACGGCCTGTTCGGACGAACACGGCTGGGAGGACACGGGCAACCCGGAAACCGACCCCCAGTGGATCCGGAAAGTCGACCTGAAAGACAAGGATACGGGCCGCGAAGTCTCGTTGCCGGTCATGTGCCAGCACTGCGAAAACCCGCCATGCGTTGACGTCTGCCCGACCGGCGCTTCGTTCATCCGGCCTGACGGGATTGTCCTGGTCGACAAGCACACCTGCATTGGCTGCCGTTATTGCATGATGGCCTGCCCGTTCAAGGCCCGCTCTTTCGTTCATGAAGAACTGGAAGATCAGAAATCCTATTCTCCGCGGGGCAAGGGCACCGTCGAAAGCTGCACGCTTTGTGTTCACCGCATCGATGAGGGCGGCACGCCTGCCTGCGTCGAGGCCTGTGGAAAGACTGGCAACGGCGCGATGCTGTTCGGCGATCTGAACGATCCCGAGAGCGAAATATCCAGGCGGTTGGCCGAATACCCCTCAATCACGCTTCGCGAGGACCTTCGGGTCAATCCCGGCGTGCACTACAGCAATATCTGACACGGGTGGGACGGGACATGGCACGGACTGTTTACCAGGAACTCAAACTGACACCGCAAGTCTGGATGCTTGCGCTGTTGGTGGGCGCTTTCATCGCCGGCGCGGCCTGGTCGGTTCTGTATATCGAACATAATGGCCATATCGTCACCGGCATGAACAACCAGATTGTCTGGGGGCTGCCGCATGTCTTTGCGATCTTCCTTATTGTCGCGGCGTCGGGCGCGCTGAATGTGGCCTCGATTGCGTCCGTGTTCGGCAAGACGGTCTATAAACCGATGGCACGGCTGTCCGGGCTTCTGGCCGTCGCGCTTCTGGCGGGTGGCCTCGCGGTTCTCGTGCTTGACCTTGGCCGGCCTGACCGGCTGATTGTCGCAATGACCGAGTATAATTTCCGATCGATTTTCGCTTGGAACATCTACCTGTATACTGGTTTTTTCGCGATCGTCGGCACCTATCTGTTTGTCCAGATGGCGCGCGGAATGCCCAACAAGGTCATCACGGGCGTCGGCACCGCGGCCTTTTTGTGGCGCCTCGCGCTGACAACCGGGACCGGGTCGATTTTTGGCTGGCTTGTCGCCCGCCCCGGCTATGACGCCGCGATCATGGCCCCCTTGTTTGTTGCCATGTCGTTTTCCTTCGGTCTGGCTGTTTTCATCCTGGTTCTCAATGCCTTGTTCCGCATCGCGGGCCGCCCGGTCGGCGCCGGGCTGATGAACCGGCTGGGCCGTTTGTTGGGTATCTTCGCAGCTCTGGTCCTGTATTTTACGGCTGTGCAACACCTGACGGCCCTTTATGCGGCTGAGCACGGCGACATTGAGCGGTTCTTCCTGCGCGATGGCGGTATCTTCACCACGCTGTTCTGGATCGGGCAAGTTGTTGTCGGCGGCGCCCTTCCGATTGCGTTGGTGTTTCACCCCAGCGTCGGACGCAAACCGGGCACAACGCTGCTGGCGTCGGTTCTGGTGATCCTTGGCGGGTTTGCCCAACTCTATGTCATCGTCATCGGCGGGCAGGCCTTCCCGCTGGAGATCTTTCCGGGATATGAGGCCTCCAGCAGTTTCCTTGATGGCCAGATCGCCAGCTACAAGCCAACTCTTGCAGAGTTTGCGCTCGGGCTTGGCGGAATTGCGGTGGCCATGGCCATTACAGGTCTTGGCGTCGTGGCATTGCGCATCCTGCCGCAAGACCTTTCCGACGAGACCATTGATCCGCACGCCAAACCGGGCGAAGCTGCCTGAGCGCAACCCCGCACAGGAGCCACCAATGAAAGAAGCACACGCCGTCCCGCCGCACGATGGGGACGCAAGTCGTGAACGCCCCCCGGCCCTGATGCCCCGGCCGGCCCGGCAAGGATAGGCTCGTGGATCGATTTCTGATCGCAGCGGCACATAAATCATCCGGAAAGACAGTGATTTCAACCGGGCTTGCCGCAGCCTTGCACGAGCGTGGGAAAGCCGTTCAGGTTTTCAAGAAAGGCCCCGACTACATTGACCCGATGTGGCTTTCAGCAGCCAGCGGGCGCCCCTGCTACAACCTTGATTTCAACACCATGACGCCAGCGGAGATCACCGGCCTGTTTTCCTCGCGCTCGCAAAACGCGGATGTGGCGCTGATCGAGACGAACAAGGGTCTGTTTGACGGTGTGGACCTGCACGGCAGTGACTCCAATGCGGAACTGGCGAAACTTCTGAAGACGCCGGTGGTCCTGGTCATCGACACCAATGGGCTGACCCGTGGCATTGCCCCCTTGTTGTTGGGCTACCTTGGGTTTGATACGGGCATCGACATTGCAGGTGTCATTCTCAACAAGGTTGGAGGCCCGCGTCATGAAAGCAAACTGCGCGCGGCGGTCGACGCCTACACCGATATCCCGGTTCTTGGCGCCGTCCGGCGAGACAAGGCGCTGGATATCGGAGAGCGCCATCTTGGGCTGACCACGCCGGTCGAAACCGGACAGCTCGACAACATGATCGCCGGCTTCGCCCGAATTGTGGCTGAATCGGTCGACCTTGACCGCCTTCTCGCGATTGCGGCCGGTGCGTCAAAGCTCGCGGCCCCTGCACCGGCCCCTGCACCAACACTTCGCGATCCGGTGCCATTGCGTATCGGCATCGCCCGCGACGAGGCATTCGGGTTTTACTACCCTGATGATCTTGAAGAATTTGATCGCCTCGGTGCGCAACTTGTCCCGTTTGACAGCATTCATGACAGTCATCTGCCCGACATCGATGGTCTTTTCATCGGTGGCGGTTTTCCCGAGATGGCGATGGACAGACTGGCGGCCAACACTGGCATGCTCAGTTCAATTCGCGATGCCATTGCCAAGGGCCTGCCGTCCTACGCCGAGTGCGGAGGCCTCATG
>Ga0256839_1006011_pt1 | contig 10893 bp, 6 predicted proteins | sample 354166metaG_FD_185968 | JGI IMG/M metagenome (GOLD analysis project Ga0256839, IMG submission 185968) | Hydrothermal vent microbial communities from Mid Atlantic Ridge, Atlantic Ocean - 354-166 | ecosystem: Environmental > Aquatic > Marine > Hydrothermal vents | place: Atlantic Ocean: Mid... | reverse complement strand
AAGAGGAGCTCCGGATCGAGCCCCCGGCGTGCGGCGAGCTCCGCCGGCGCCTGGGGCTCCCGCAGATCCTGGAAGAGCTCGAGCCGCAGCCCGGTGCGCAGCAGGTCGAGGGCGGCGTGCGACGCCACGAGGCGGTTCACCCGCCACAGGAAGAACGCCGTGCCGACACCGGGGGTGCGCACCACCTCAGGCCGGGGTGAGCTGTGCGTAGCGGAGCAGCACCGTCTTGACCCCCACCCGGTCGAAGCGGATCCGGAGCTTGCGACCGGGGCCGGCGCCGGTCACCGCGAGGACCGTGCCCGCGCCGAACACCGGATGCTCCACCCGGAGCCCCGGCGCCACTCCGTCGGATTCCGGCGCCATCGAGGAGGCGGGCTCGGGATCGAACTGGGCGTAGGAGCGGTCGAGCACCGGGCCGGAATCGCGCGCCGCACCGCGCACCAGCTCCGGGTTCGCCAGCGCCGAGGGCGGGATCTCTCGCAGGAAGCGCGAGGGCGTGCCGTAGCTCCGGCTGCCGAAGCGGCGCCGGGTGAGCGCCCAGGTCAGCGTGAGCTCCTCCATGGCGCGGGTCATGGCGACGTAGCAGAGGCGCCGCTCCTCCTCGACGCCGGTCTCGTCCCGCAGGGAGGCGGCATGGGGAAAGGTGCCCTCCTCCAATCCCACCACGTAGACGACGGGGAACTCGAGCCCCTTGGCCATGTGCACGGTCATGAGGGACACCGAGTCCTGGCGTCGGTCGTAGGAGTCGAGATCGGAGACCAGCGCGACCTGGTCGAGGAAGAGCTCGAGCAGGCTGCGCTCACCATCGGGCGAGGCGGCGTTCTCCCGGGCGAAATCCTCGGCCGCTGCGAGGAGCTCGCGGAGGTTCTCGATCCGCGAAAGGGCCTCCGGGGTGTCCTCCTCCTCGAGGGCGCGCAGGTAGCCGCTGCGATCCAGGATCCGGGCCAGGCTCTCCGCCGGCGAGTCCGGATCCAGCGACTCGGCGAGCCCGTCCACGAGCTCGAGGAAGCCACGGATACTCCGGGCGCTCCTCCCTCCGGCTGCGGCGAGCTCCCGGAATCCCTCGAGCAGCGGACGCCCGGAGCTCCGCGCGATCTCCTCCGCGCGCTCGACACTGGTCCGGCCGATCCCCCGCGCCGGCCGGTTCACGATGCGGCGGAGCGCCATGGCGTCGGCGGGATGGAGCAGCAACCGGAGGTAGGCGAGCGCGTCCTTGACCTCGGCCCGGTCGTAGAAGCGCACTCCGCCCACCACCACGTAGGGCAGGTCGTACTTGAGCAGCTCCTCCTCGAAGGCCCGGGACTGGGCATTGGTTCGGTAGAAGATCGCCACGTCGCGGAAGGCGACCGCCCGCTCGCGGCGGCGCTCGAGGAGGTCCCGGATCACGAAGGCGGCCTCCTCACGGTCGTCCTGGGCCTCGTAGAGCCGGATCCGGCTGCCCCCCTGCCGCTCCGTGTAGAGGCGCTTCGCCGGCCGCTCCACGTTGTGCGCGACCACCCCCGAGGCGCCCTCCAGGATCGCCGCGGTGGAGCGGTAGTTGCGCTCGAGGCGGATCACGGTGGCGTCCGGGTGATCGCGTTCGAAGTCGAGGATGTTGCGGATGTCCGCACCCCGCCAGGCGTAGATGGACTGGTCCGGGTCTCCGACCACGCAGAGGTTGCGGTGCTCGCGGGCGAGGAGGTCGACCAGGCGGTACTGGACCCGGTTGGTGTCCTGGTACTCGTCGACCATGAGATACTGCCAGCGCCGGCGGTAGTGGGCGAGCACCTGCGGATATCCCTCGAAGAGCTGCACCGTGCGCAGCAGCAGGTCTCCGAAATCGAGCGCGCCGGCCTCGGCGAGGAGCTGCTGGTAGGTCGCGTAGATCGAGGCCGACCGCTCGCTCTCGAAGTCGAAGGCCCGCTCCAGGGCCTCGTGGGGGGCGACGCCCGCATTCTTCCACTGGTCGATCCGCCAGCGCAGCCTCCGGGGGTCGTGGTTGCGCGGGTCGAGGTCGTGGCGCCGCAGCGCTTCCTTGACCACGCCGAGACTGTCCGCCTCGTCGTAGATGACAAAGCCCCGCGAGAAGCCGAGGTGCCCGATGTCCCTCCGCAGGATGCGGACGCAGGCCGAGTGGAAGGTGGAAACCTGCAGCTCCCCGGCCACGGGCCCGAGCAGCTTCTGGGCGCGGTCGCGCATCTCGCCCGCAGCCTTGTTGGTGAAGGTGACCGCGAGGATGGCGTCCGGCGCGATTCCGCAGCGGCCGACCAGGTACGCGATCCGGTGGACGAGCACCCGGGTCTTGCCACTTCCGGCACCGGCGAGCACGAGCACGGGTCCTTCGGTGGTCTCCACCGCGAGGCGCTGCTCGGGGTTGAGGCCGGCGAGAAGCCTCTCGTCGAACACCGTGGCGTTGCCTCCCGGGGAGACGCCGCAACGCCCTCCCCGCCTTCCCGGCTGGGGGTCTCCCGGCTCCGGGGGGGCACCAGGCGGCGCCCCGGGGATCGCGCGCCCGGGGGGACGGGGCGACACGCGGAGGACCGGACGGATCCGGAGCTTACTCGACGGTGACGCTCTTGGCGAGATTCCGGGGCTGGTCGACGTCGGTGCCCTTGCGGACGGCCACGTGGTAGGCGAGCAGCTGCAGCGGAATCACGGCCAGCACCGCCTGCAGGTAGGGGCCGAGCTCGGGCACCCGCACGACCTCGTCCGCCTTGGAGTCGATCTCGCGATCGCCCTCGGAGGCGATGGCGATCACCACCCCGTCCCGCGAGCGCACCTGCTCGAGGTTCGAGATCACCTTGTCGTAGAGCGGGCCGCGGAGGGCGAGGACCACCACCGGCATGTTCTCGTCGATGAGCGCGATGGGGCCGTGCTTCATCTCGCCGGCGGCGTAGCCCTCGGCGTGGATGTAGGAGATCTCCTTGAGCTTGAGCGCACCCTCGAGCGCGATGGGGTAGAGGATTCCGCGCCCGAGAAAGAGGAAGTCCGAGGCCCGGAAGAAGCGATGGGCGATGCGGCGTACCTCGGGTTCGACCCGGAGGGTCTCCTCCACCCGCCGGGGAAGCCGGAGGATCTCCCCCACCCGCTCCCGCGCCTCCTCGGGCCCGAGGCGCCCGCGCGAGAGGCCAAGGCGCAGGGCGAGCAGGTAGAGGGCCACGAGCTGGGTGGTGAAGGCCTTGGTGCTGGCCACGCCGATCTCGGGCCCGGCGTGGGTGTAGAGCACGTGGTCGCTCTCGCGCGGGATCGAGGCGTCGCGAACGTTGCAGATGGACAGCACCCGGGAGCCATGTCGCCGGGCCTCCCGGAGGGCGGCCAGGGTGTCCGCCGTCTCGCCCGACTGGGAGACCGGCACCACCAGGGTTCCGGTTCCGAGCACCGGCCGGCGGTACCGGAACTCGCTGGCGAGGTCCACGTCCACCGGGATCCCCGCGAGCTGCTCGATCAGGTAGCGCCCGACGAGGCAGGCGTAGTGGGCGGTTCCGCAGGCCACCAGCGCGATCCGCTCGATCTTCTGCGCCACCGGCGCCGAGAGGTCGATGCCGTCGAGATCCACCTCGCCGGTTTCCGGATTCACCCGGGTGCCGATGGTGTCGGTGATCGCACGCGGCTGTTCGAAGATCTCCTTCTGCATGAAGTGGCTGTAGCCGCCCTTCTCCGCGGAGACCGCATCCCAGGCGATGGCCCGCGGCTCGCGCTCCACCGGCGTGCCCCCGGCGTCCACGATCTGCACCCCATCCGGCGAGAGCACGGCGAACTCTCCGTCCTCGAGGAAGATCATCTCCCGCGTGTAGGGGAGGATGGCGGGAATGTCGCTGGCGAGGAAGACGCGGTCGCTGCCGAGACCAAGGATCAGCGGCGAGCCGCCGTTTCGCGCTGCGACCACGTGGTCCGGATCGCCCTCCGCGATCGCCGCGAGCGCGAAGGAACCGGTGAGCCGCGCGCAGGTCGCCCGAACCGCGGCGAGGAGATCCCCGGAGCGGTCGAGCTGCGCGTCGATCAGATGGGCCACGATCTCGGTATCGGTCTCGGAGCAGAGCGCCACGCTCCGCGCCTCGAGCTCGGCCCGGAGCTCCCGGTAGTTCTCGACGATGCCGTTGTGCACCAGCGCCACCCGGCCCGCCCGGTGCGGATGGGCATTGGCCTCGGACGGCTTGCCGTGTGTCGCCCAGCGGGTATGGCCCACGCCGCTCCGGCCCCGGAGCGGCTCCTCCAGAAGACGCGCCCGCAGGTTCTCGAGCTTGCCGAGCGCGCGCCGCACCTCGAGCCCCGATCCGGTGTGCACGGCCACCCCGGCCGAGTCGTAGCCGCGGTACTCGAGCCGGCCCAGCCCCGCGACCAGGATCTCGAGGGCGTCGCCCTCCCGCCCCACGGTTCCCACGATTCCGCACATGCCGCGCCCTCCTCCGGGGCCGGCGGGCCGCCGCGGCCCGCTACGACTCCGCGTCCGCCCCGCCGCCCCCGGTGGGCTCGCCCGGCTCCTTGCGCTTCGCCAGCTGCTTCGCGCGCTGGCGCTGGCGCCAGCCCTCGATGTTGCGCTGCCGCGCCCGGGCGATGGCCAGGGCGCCGGGGGGGACCCGCGAGGTCACGGTGGAGCCGGCGGCGACGTAGGCACCACGCTCGAGATGCACCGGGGCCACGAGGTTCACGTTGCAGCCCACGAAGACGTCCTCCTCCACCGTGGTGCGGGACTTCTCGATCCCACTGTAGTTGACCACGATGGACCCACAGCCGAAGCTCGAGCGGGCCCCCACGTCGGCGTCGCCGATGTAGGCGAGGTGGTCGGCCTTCACACCCGGGCCGAGGCGGCTGTTCTTCACCTCCACGAAGTTGCCGATCCGGCTTCCCCGACCGAGGTGGGTTCCCGGGCGGAGGTGGGCCGAGGGGCCGAGGACCACGCCGTCCTCGACCACGCTCGACTCGATCACGGTATGGGCCTTGATGTGGACACCCTCGCCGATCACCGTGGGACCCTGGATCACGCAGCCGGGCTCGACGACCGTGTCCCGGCCGATCTGCACCCCGGCATCGATGTAGGTGCGCTCCGGGTCCACCAGGGTGACACCCCCGGCCATCAGCGCGTCGGCGATCCGGCGCCGGAGCGCCGCGCCGGCCCGGGCGAGCTCGGCGCGGGTGTTCACGCCCAGGGCCTCCTCCGGGTCCTCGAGGCGGAGGGCCTCCACCGGCCGGCCCTCGGCCACGGCGAGGCCCACGATGTCCGTGAGGTAGAGCTCGCCCTGGCGGTTGCGGTCGTCCACGCGCTCGAGCCAGCGGAAGAGATCCCCCGCGTCGAGGAGGTACACGCCGGTGTTGCCCTCCCGGATGGCGAGCTCCTCGGGAGTCGCATCGGTGACTTCGACGATCCGCGCCACCCGGCCCGCCTCGTCGCGGACCACGCGCCCCGGCAACGGCTCCGGCGAGCTCAGCAACGCGAGGGCCGCGCCCGTTCCGGCCCGCAGCCGGCGAAGCTCGCGCAGGGTCTCGCCGCGGAGGAGGGGGGTGTCGCCGTAGAGGACGAGCACCTCGCCCCGGAAGTCCAGGAGGGCCTCCCGGGCGGCGAGCGCGGCGTGGCCCGTGCCGCGCTGCTCGCGCTGCTCTGCGAATCGCGCCCGGCCGCGGAAGCGCTCGCGGACGCGTTCGCCGTCCCGGCCCACCACCACGACCAGCCGTTCCGGGTCGAGCGACTCGGCGGCCACGAGCGACCACTCGAGCAGGGGACGCCCGGCCACCTCGTGGAGGACCTTCGCCCGGGCCGAGTGCATCCGGGTGCCCTGCCCGGCCGCCAGGACCACCACCGCCAGCTCCGCCGAGGCACCGCCCGCCATGGAGTCCTCCTGTTCGGCGCCCGGCCGGCCGGCGTTGACGGGTGCCTCCGTCGCCCGGCCCTCGCCCGACGGAGGCTTCCCCCGGGCGCCGGGGCCGGCGGGGCCACCGGCCCCCGAGGGCAGCAGGGTACCGGCCCCGATCGGGGCCGGGGAGCCGTCCCGGAACCGACTCACTTCTCCCAGGAATGAGGGTTTTCCGCTACGATCAGCGCCCCGATCCCAGCCGGGACTGCTACCCTCCGGGTGTCCCCGTCCCCTGTGCGGGACTCCGGAGAAGGCAACCATCCACATCACCGGCAACACCCAGGGCCTCAAGGCGAGCCAGGTCCGGCGGCTCGAGAAGCTGCGCACCCGGCGGCTGCCCCCGGACCGCCTGGTCACCCAGGAGTTCGCCCGCTCCCTCTGCGAGCTCTCCTTCGAGACCGGGCGCCTGGTCGGCGCGCTCGTGGACCGGCGGGGCGCGGTCACCCACGTGATGGTGGGTGACCAGCGCTCCATCGTGCTGCCGGACTGGGGGCGCATGCGGGCCGGTCCCGGCCGCCTGCGTGGCCTGCGCTGCCTGCACACCCGCCTCTCCGACGACGGGCTCTCCCGGGACGACCTCACCGACCTCGCCCTGCTCCGCCTCGATGCGATGGCCGTGATCTCCGTGGAGGAGGACGGCCTGCCCGGCCGGGTCCACGCGGCCATGCTGCTCCCGGAGAACGCGGAGGGCGCGGGCATCGAGAAGCTCCCGCCCGCCCCGCCCTCCATGCTCGACTTCGACTTCCGCGAGCGCATCCGGAGCCTCGAGGAGGAGCTCGCCCGACGCGATCGCACCCGGGAGGTGGGATCGGGGGAGCGCGCCCTGCTGGTCTCGGTCAGTGCCGGGCGCAGGGCCGCCGACCTCGAGGCACACGTGGAGGAGCTCCGGGAGCTCGCGCGCTCCGCGGGGGTCGAGGTGGTGGACACCGTCATCCAGAGGCGGCCGCAGGTGGATCCCCGCACCGTCGTGGGGCCCGGGAAGCTTCAGGACCTGCTCATCCGCGCCTTCCAGCAGGGCGTGGACCTCGTGATCTTCGACCAGAACCTCACCCCGGTGCAGGCCCGCAACCTCTCGGACCGCATGGAGCTCCGGGTGATCGACCGGGCGCAGCTGATCCTCGACATCTTCGCGCAGCGCGCCCGCTCCCGGGACGGCAAGCTCCAGGTGGAGCTCGCCCAGCTCCGCTATCGCCTGCCCCGCCTGGCCCAGCGCGGAGACCTCTCCCTCTCCCGTCTGGCGGGCGGGATCGGTGGACGGGGTCCGGGCGAGACCAAGCTCGAGGTGGACCGCCGCCGGGTGCGCGAGCGCATCGCCCGACTCGACCGCGAGCTCGAGCGGCTGCGGCGCGAGCGGGAGGGGCGGCGCCGGCGGCGGCGGCGGCAGGGGCTTCCCGTCCTGTCGATCGTCGGCTACACGAACGCCGGCAAGAGCACGCTGCTCCGGGCGCTCACCCACCGGGATGTCCACGTGGAGGATCGGATGTTCGCCACGCTGGATCCGGCCTCCCGGCGGCTGCGCTTCCCGCGCGAACGCGAGGTGATCGTGACCGATACCGTGGGCTTCATCCGGGACCTCCCCGAGGACCTGGTGGCAGCATTCCGGGCCACGCTCGAGGAGCTCGAGGACGCCTGCCTGCTCCTCCACGTGGTGGACGCGAGCAGCCCCGAGGCCGAGCGCCGCGTCGGCGCCGTGCGCGGCGTGCTCGACGAGATCGGCGTCGCCGGGACGCCGGAGCTCCTGGTGTGGAACAAGACGGACCTCCTCGGCGCCGGCGAGCGGAATGCCCTCGTGCGGCGACACGGAGGCGTGGCGATCTCCGCGCGCTCGGGAGAGGGCCTTGCGGAGCTCCTCGGCGAGGTGGAGGAGCGCGTCTTCCGGGAGCGGGTCCCGGAGCACACGCGGCGCAGGCTCCTGGGCCTCGCCGCCGGAGGGGGGTAGGCGATGGTGCGCGCCAGGATCGTGGGGACGGGGGGGTACGTCCCCGAGCGGGTGGTCACCAACCACGACCTCGCCGAGCGCATGGACACCAGCGACGAATGGATCCGGCAGCGCAGCGGCATCGAGGAAAGGCGGTGGGTGACCGATGAGACGGCTGCAGACCTCGCAGAGCAGGCGGCGCGCCGGGCCCTGGCCCGTGCCGGCCTCGAGCCGGGGGACATCGACTGCATCGTGCTCGCCACCCTCTCCGCCCACGCGGAATTCCCGGGAACCTCCTTCTTCCTGCAGGAGCGCCTCGACTGCGGGGAGATTCCGTGCTTCGACCTGCGGGCCCAGTGCAGCGGCTTCCTCTTCGGCCTCGCCACCGCCGACTCCTTCATCCGGGCGGGTCAGTTCCGGCGCGTGCTCCTCGTCGGCTGCGAGGTCCACTCCACCGGGCTCGACATCTCGGACCGTGGCCGGGCCGTCTCCGTCCTGTTCGGAGATGGGGCCGGCGCCGTCGTGCTCGAGGGCAGCGAGAAGGACGATGCCGGCATCCTCGAGGTGCGCATGCACGCCGAGGGTCGACACGCGAGGCGCCTCTGGATCGAGGCACCGGGAACCGGCTATCCGGGGCCCAGGCTGACCGAGGAGCACGTGCGCAGCGGACGGATCTACCCGGTGATGGAGGGGCGATTCGTGTTCAAGCACGCGGTGACGCGCATGCCCGAGGTGCTCCTCGAGACCCTCCACGCCGCGAGCCTCAAGCTCGAGGACGTGGATCTCTTCCTCTTCCACCAGGCGAACCTGCGCATCAACGAGTACGTGATGGGGCAGCTCGGCATCCCGCCGGAGAAGGCCCCGAGCAACATCCAGCGCTACGGCAACTGCTCCGCGGCCTCCATCCCCCTGCTGCTCGCCGAGGCGGACGAGGCCGGCCGGTTGACTCCGGGAACCCTGGTGTCGATGACGGCCTTCGGCTCGGGCTTCTCGTGGGCCAGTGCCGTGGCCCGCTTATGATGCCCCTGGGGGCGAGAATGCTGCGGTGCGTCTCACCACGTTCGCCAGAGACTCGCTCGGAGTCCGTAACCATTCGAAAGTAATAAGTTAATCCTGATCCCCCGCCCGTTGCGGCCGCGCTTGACCCGATAACGCGGTGTGTTAGATTGGCGCCGTGGGACGGGGAACGGCCCACCGCGGTCCGGCCCCTCTCGCGACGGCCCCCTGGCCGCGACTGGCTCCGTCCGGCGGCGGGGCGAGCCGCTCCGCCCCGGCCGCGCCCGGGGGTGCGCCGCGTCCGGTGGCCTCCGGACCCCCGCCCGGGTCGGGGGCGATGCCCGGAACCGGGCGGCCCGTCATCCCGCGAGAACCGAGGGGAGGATCGAAGGGGAGGATCGAAATGGCAGCGAGAAAGTCGACGGCCCGCGCGTCCCGCAGCACGAGGGGGTCCCGCAAGAGCGGCCCCACGAGGAGGCAGCGATCGATGGCACAGGCGAACCTGGTGCAGGAAGGCGTGGAGCGCATCCAGGACGCGGTCCGGACGGTGGAAAAGGAGCTCGGTCGCCTCGGAAGGCGGGCGGCGACGCGCCGCCGGCGGCTCGAGCGGGAGCTCGCGGCACGCCGCCGCACCCTGGAGCGGCAGCTCCAGCGCCGGTACCGCACGCTGCTCCGCGAGGTCCAGCGGCTGCCGGCCGTGAAGCGGGCCGAGTCCCTGCAGCGCGACGTGAGCCGCCAGGTCGAGACCCTCCAGAAGGACGTGGAGCGCCAGGTGGAGAACCTGCTCGCGGCCCTCCACATCGCCTCGCGCAGCGACGTGCAGCGGCTCGACCGAAAGCTCGGGCAGATCAACAAGAAGCTGCGGGAGCTCGAGAAGCAGCACGAGTCCGAGGCCCACGCGGCCTAGCCCGCGCCAGGGAGTGGATGGTGGGCCCGGCGGCCGCGGCCGCCGGGCCCGGCGTCCCGGGGCTCCACGCCGCAACCGCGGCCCCGTCGGCCTTCGCTAGCATGGGCCGCGCGCCCTCCGGCCGCCCCGGGGGCGCGCGCGGAGGGCCCCCTTGGCCGACCCGGAAGGCGTCGACTTCCTCCACATCGAGGATCTGCTGAGCGAGGACGAGATCCTCGCGCGCAACACGGTCCGCGAGTTCGTGCGCCGGGACTTCCTCCCCCGGATCCAGGAGCACGTGCGTCGGGACGGTTCGTTTCCCATGGAGCTCGTGCCCACCATGGCCGAGCTCGGCCTCTTCGGTGCGAACCTCCACGGCTACGGCTGCGCGGGCATGAACCAGGTCGCCTATGGCCTCGTCATGCAGGAGCTCGAGGCCGGTGACTCGGGCCTGCGATCCTTCGCCTCGGTGCAGGGCTCGCTTTGCATGTACCCGATCCTGACCTACGGCTCCGAGGAACAGAAGGAGCGATGGCTTCCCGAGATGGCCGCGGGCCGCGCCATCGGCTGCTTCGGCCTCACGGAGCCGGACGCGGGTAGCTTCGTCTCCGGGATGCGCACGCGGGCCGAACGCCGGCGAGACGGCTTCGTGCTGAACGGCACCAAGCGCTGGATCACCAACGGTTCCATCGCCGACGTCGCCGTCATCTGGGCGCGCACCGAGGAGGGCGTGCGGGGGTTTCTGGTCGAGCGCGGGACGCCGGGTTTCGAGGCGCGCGACATCAAGGGGAAGTTCTCCCTCCGCGCCTCGATCACCTCGGAGCTCTTCCTCGAAGACGTGGAGGTGCCGGAGGAGAACCAGCTTCCCGGCGCCCGCGGCCTCGGCGCGCCGCTTTCCTGCCTGAACCAGGCCCGGTACGGGATCGCCTGGGGTGCCCTCGGAGCCGCGATGGCCTGCTACCGCGAGGCGCTCGACTACGTGCGCGAACGCGCGGTGCAGGGGGGGCTGCTCGCGGGTAAGCAGCTCACCCAGGCCAAGCTGGTGGACGTGCTCACCGAGATCACCAAGGGGCAGCTCCTCGCCCTTCGGGCGGGCCGGCTCAAGGACGAGGGCCGCCTTCATCACACGATGGTGTCGCTGATCAAGCGCAACAACGTCGACATGGCCCTCCGGGCGGCGCGGATCTGCCGCGACCTCCTCGGCGCCAATGGGATCGTCGACGACTACGCCGCGATGCGCCACATGGTGAACCTCGAGACGGTGC
>Ga0256839_1006010_pt1 | contig 10894 bp, 10 predicted proteins | sample 354166metaG_FD_185968 | JGI IMG/M metagenome (GOLD analysis project Ga0256839, IMG submission 185968) | Hydrothermal vent microbial communities from Mid Atlantic Ridge, Atlantic Ocean - 354-166 | ecosystem: Environmental > Aquatic > Marine > Hydrothermal vents | place: Atlantic Ocean: Mid... | reverse complement strand
GGGCTTTGGCCTGCTCAAACATATCGCGAACACGCGAGGCTCCCACCCCAACAAACATCTCAACAAAATCTGAACCTGAAATACTAAAGAATGGCACTTTAGCCTCACCCGCAATCGCTTTTGCCAATAAGGTTTTACCCGTTCCAGGAGGACCTACCATCAACACACCACGTGGAATATTCCCACCTAAACTTTGATATTTACCAGGATCTCTTAAGAAATCAACGATTTCACCCACTTCCTGCTTCGCTTCATCTGCGCCCGCAACATCGTCCAAAGTCACTTTGATCTGCTCATCACTCAGCATTTTAGCTTTACTCTTACCAAAAGACATCGGGCCACCCTTACCGCCCATGCCGCCACCCATCGACTTCATGAAGAAGATCCAAACACCAATCAATAGTAGCATGGGGAACCAAGAGATGAATATTTGCATTAAAACACCCTGTTTTTCAGGCGGTTTAGCACTTACTTTAACGCGATTATCCAACAAGTCCCCCATCAACCCTGGATCCCCTGGGTTGTAGGTCGTAAATGCGCCACCATTAACATAGACCCCACGAATCGTCGGCCCTTCAATCGAAACCTGACTAACTTGTCCTTGATGAATTTGATCTATAAAGTCGGAATAATCAACACGACTCGATGCTGTACTTCCCTGCCCACTAAAGTGATTAAACACAGACATCAGCACCATCGCTGCAACTGCCCAAATCAACATATTTTTTAACATATCATTATTCATTGGCTACCCTTAACCACTCTTTAACCTAAAAACACAAGCCGATTACTTTAACACAATTCTTCATAAAAATATCTTATGCCGAATATTTCTCAACCTGATGTTACTTTTTACCTCGAGCAAGCAAGTATATCTCCTTGCTTCTTGCACGTGACGCATCTGGCTTTCTGGTAATGACTTTTTTATACTTTGACTTTAATGTCGCTAACAGCTGGTCATAGCCTTCGCCTTGAAACACTTTCATTAACAGATCCCCATTTTTCTTCAAAACCTGATCAGCCAAATCGACACACAACTCAACCAAATACATGGCTCGTGGAATATCAACGCCCTTATTGCCACTCATGTTCGGCGCCATATCTGAAATAACGACATCGACATCGCGTCCATCAAGCGAAGCAAGCAACGCGTTATACACTTCATCCTCTCTAAAGTCACCCTGTATAAAGGTTACCCCTGCAAACGGTTCAACCGGCAGAATATCTAAGGCAAACACCTCTCCCTTTGCACCCACCTTATGGGTTGTCCACTGTGACCAACCACCGGGTGCCGCGCCTAAATCAACGACACACATGCCCGGTTTAAACAAACCATCCTTATCATCAATCTCTTGAAGCTTATACACCGCACGAGAACGCCAGCCCTCTTGCCTTGCTTTTTGTACATAAGGATCATTAAAATGCTCTTTTAACCACCCGTCACTCGATTTACTTCGCGCCATAATGTTTTTTCTACTACAATATATAGATTAAGACTTTTACAGAGATAAAAGACCTCAAATCACTTTAAATAATAACGCTGACTGGAATATTCAATGAGCCAACCTGAAAAACTTTCAAACAACCAAAAAAAATACCTTCGTGGTATTGCACACGGCTTAAACCCTATGATCATGATCGGCTCGAATGGAATCACCGAAAATCTAATGGACGAGCTGGAAAGCACACTAGATCATCATGAAATTCTTAAAATTAAGATCGCCTTTGGCGACCGTGATGAGCGTCAAGAGATTGTGCAACACATCCTTGAGAAAACAGGGGCGCTACTGGTGCAGTCCGTTGGTAAAGTTTGTGTCATCTACCGCCAAAACGAAGAGACTGAACTTCCGCTTCCAAGAAACTAAACCAGCAAGTCTAAGCCTCTGGCTAAATCATTTTTAATATCCTCAATGGACTCCAAGCCAACTGAGACACGAACTAAATTATCGGTAATACCCGCTTTCAAACGATCCGCAGGCTCCACACGGCAGTGTGTTGTCGTGGCTGGATGGGTAATACTGGTTTTCACATCCCCCAAGTTGGCCGTAATGGATAACATCTGAGTCTGATCAATCACTGACCACGCGGCTTGTTGCCCTCCAACCACTCTAAAACTCACTAATCCACCGCCAGCAGATTGTTGCTTACACGCTAAATCGTATTGAGGATGAGAAGCTAAGCCAGGATAAAAAACCTGCTCTACCGCTGGGTGTTCAGACAACCATTCCGCCAAAAGTAACGCATTTTGACAGTGTGCCGCCATTCGTATAGGAAGCGTCTCTAATCCTTTTAAGAAAATCCAGGCATTAAACGGGCTCATACTTGGCCCTGCCGTACGCATGAACCCTCGCACATGCTCTTCCACCACGGCTTCAGAACCAACAACGGCGCCACCAATCCCGCGACCTTGACCATCTAAAAATTTCGTCGCCGAATGGATGATAATATCTGCACCCTGCTCTAAAGGTCGTTGCAAAACAGGGGTACAAAAACAGTTATCCACAATGAATAAACAGTCACTCTGCTTAGCTAATGCACTGATCGCCACTAAATCTGCAATTTCGGTTAAGGGATTCGAAGGCGTCTCTAAAAAAAAAGCCTTAGTATTACCCTGAATCGCTTTTTGCCACTCAGACACATCCGTTTGAGAAACAAATGTCACCTTAATACCAAACTTGGCTAAATATTTATTAAAAAGCACTTTTGTCGTGCCAAAAATACTCTGCGAAGAGACCACGTGATCGCCTTGCTCAAGCAAAGACATAAAGGTCGCTAAAATAGCCGACATACCCGAAGCCGTTGCCACACAAGACTCGCCGCCTTCCATCAGCGCAAGGCGGTTTTCAAAGGTGCGCACCGTTGGGTTGGTAAATCGAGAGTAGACATTTCCCTCCTCTTCACCACTAAAACGTGCCGCCGCTTGTGCCGCGGATTCATAACGAAAACTCGAGGTCGGAAAAATAGCCTCGCTATTTTCCTGCTCATGTGTCTGTTCATACCCTGCGCGAATCGCCAAGGTTTTCATATCAAATGATTCCATAATAGTTCTCAATGTACCTTCTAGGCACCATTATAAATGCCAACCGTCTCTTGACCCTGTGGTTTTTTAGCCGTTTGTGCATCATCATTACGTGCAGTATCGATCGAGGTCAAATACTCAGGAGTAATATCCCCTGTCGCATAAATCCCCGTAAAACAAGAGGTATCAAATGTTTTAATATCAGGATTACCAACACCAACGGCTTGAATCAGATCATCAATATCTTGATAAATAAGTTTATCCGTACCGATCACCTCTGCAATCTCCTCAGTGGTTCGATTATGCGCGACCAACTCAGTTGGTGAAGGCATATCAATCCCATACACATAAGGGTAACGAACCGCAGGGGCAGCCGAGGCAAAATAGACTTTTTTAGCTCCAGCTTCTCTTGCCATCTCCACAATTTGAGCCGATGTTGTACCACGAACAATCGAATCATCCACCAATAAAACCGTCTTCCCTTCAAACTCTAAATCAATAGCATTCAGCTTTTGACGAACGGACTTTTTACGTAACTGCTGACCGGGCATAATAAAGGTACGACCAATATAACGGTTTTTAATAAACCCTTCTCGGTAAGGCGTGCCTAAACGGAAAGCGAGCTCTAGCGCAGAGGTTCGACTGGTGTCTGGAATGGGAATGACCACATCAATATCATGATCCGGCCACTCTTTTAAAATTTTATCTGCAAGCTTTTCACCCATACGCAAACGGGACTTATAAACCGAGATATTATCAATCATCGAGTCAGGACGTGCAAAGTAGACAAACTCAAAAATACAAGGGGACAACGTTGGATTTTCTGCACATTGTTGGTAGGAAATTTCACCCTTTTCGGTAATAACAACCGCTTCACCCGGTGCTAAGTCCTTTTCTAAGGTAAACCCTAGCCCTGTAATTGCAACCGATTCCGAAGCCACCATATAATCGGTACCTTCCGCAGTCTCTCGTTTACCCACCACCACGGGGCGCAAACCGAAAGGGTCCCGAAAAGCGACTAAACCAAATCCAGAAATAATTCCAACGGCAGCGTAACCGCCACGAACCCGCTTATGCAATGTTTTCACCGCATTAAACACATCGTCATTCTCAATAAAGAGCTTTTTTTGTTGCATCAACTCATGTGCAAACACATTCAACAAAACTTCTGAATCCGAGTTGGTATTTAAATGACGTAAGTCTTCGCGATAGATCTCTTGTGCTAAGGTATCCGCATTGGTTAAATTGCCATTATGCCCCATTGCAATCCCATAGGGTGAGTTGACATAAAATGGCTGAGCCTCCGCACTGGAAGACGATCCTGCGGTTGGATAGCGAATATGACCAATCCCAATACTGCCATGCAAATCACGCATGTGTCGGGTACGAAAAACGTCTTTCACTAAACCGTTATCTTTACGTTGAAAAAAACGTCCCGCTTCACTGGTTACAATCCCTGCGGCATCTTGACCACGATGTTGCAAAACCGTTAATGCATCATAAATTTCCTGATTTACCGCCCCACCACTTGCCGATACAATCCCAACAATTCCGCACATTTTTATACACTCTCTATCGCTTTAATAAAATACTCAAAATTCATCTTTGAGCAAAGGTCTTACATTAGCTAACCCCATCCCTCAAAAACAGACACTACGCAAACTATTGATTTCAATGTAAAAACAAAACTCTGCACATCATCCTATATCTCTAAGAATGGGTTTCAATATTACTTTAGTCGCACAACCTCAGCTTGGGTATGCAACATTTTATCTAATTTCTGCCTGACTTGTTCAGCTTTAGCCTTTGAAGTATAAGGCCCTACTCTCACGGAGTGCATACCACTTTTTTCAAAGGACTTAATCATCACCTCGTAATCCACCTCAAGACGCCCTAATAACTCATTTGCGTCCTTAATATCCCTATAAGCGATGATCCTTACAATCCACTGCGCTTTTGGCGGAGGCATTGTTTGACTCACCTCTGTCGCCCTATTTTTTGCTGGGACATCTTGTTCTGGTACACCCTTCACCAACGACAATCTCTCTTCACTCACTGGTTTCGTCTGCTTGATTGTAGGGTGTTCAACGACTTTTTCAGGTGCGGTATAGACGGCGGGTTTAAAATGAACCGGCTCACCAAACCAAGCGGGAACTAAAAATACCAACAACATTAACCAAATAACGGCTCCGGTAAGTCGATACTTACTGACTTTATCCATGTAAAATTCTCACGATTGCGACTCTTCACCTAAGCAATCATAAACTTGCGACACGGTAAAAAAAGAGCCCCAAACTAAAATAGGCGTTTTAATCTCTGCTTGCGCACACGTTACCGCTTGCGAAATAGAGCCTTGTACCAAAATATTTTTTTCTGAAATGCCTGATGACTTTAAGAGCACCACTAATGCCTCAATCGGCATCGCACGAGGAATCGCCAGATCCGCAATCAACCAGTTCTGAATAAAAGGCTTCATCTCTTGAATCATTGGCAAAGCATCTTTATCATTCAGCACCGAAAAAATGGCAGTATAACGTCCATTCTGAGCGTCAGAACGGTTCTCACGTAAATAACCTGCCAACGCCTTAGCAGACTGAGGATTATGGGCGACATCCACCAACCAATTTTGCCCTTGATACTGAAACGTCTCTAGTCGGCCTGGGTGTTTTGCATGAAGCAATCCCTGATGAATGGCTGCTTTATCTACCGTTAATACATCTGAAAGTGCATTAAGTACCATCACAACACCTGCCGCATTCTCTATTTGAAACGCACCTTTTAAACGAGGAGGGGGGAAATTTTTTAAAACCGATTTTTTCCCGAAAACAACATGGTCACAAAGTGGAAGAATAGACCACTCTTTCTCAGAAACAACCAGTTTAAAGTCACGATTTAACTGTATTAGTGGTATCGAATGGTGCGCGGCATAAGCAGGTAAACTCTCGGGTGGCGCACTATCAGAACAAACCGCTGGTTTTCCAGTACGCATAATGCCCGCTTTTTCCGTGGCTATGACACTACGATCACTGCCTAACCACTCAATATGGTCGATAGCAATCGCGGTAATCAAGGCCGCATCCGCATCCACGACATTCACCGCATCCAAACGACCGCCTAATCCAACTTCCAAAACCACGACATCCAAATCAGACTGTTTAAAAATACTCAGTCCAGCCAAGGTTGCGAACTCAAAATAGGTTAATTTCACCCCCCCTCTTGCAGCCTCAATTTGAGCAAACGCTTGCGTAATCAATTCATCACGAACAGGCTGACCATTCACTTGAATGCGCTCATTAAAGCGTTGAATATGCGGTGAGGTATAGGCACCAACACGGTACCCAGCAGCGCTCAAAATCGCTGTCAACATCGCAACACAGGAACCTTTACCATTGGTTCCCGCCACACTAATCACAATTGGAGCAGGACGAAGCAGTTGCATGGTTTCTGCGACCAACCGAATGCGATCTAATCCTAGATCAATCTCTTCGGTGTGCAGATGAAGTAACCAATCAATCCAGTGATCTAAACTGGATTGATTATTCGGAATAGTCATAGAGAATAAATTCTTTATAGAAAGCCTACAATGCCTTACACCAATTCAGGTTCAATCACTTCAGGTAAGGTTAAGGTATTATGTCGATGCATCAACATACTGCAAATTGTCGACAACTCGCTCGAGAGGTCATGTCGATGAATAATCTGATCAATCGCACCATGTGCTAACAGAAACTCACTGCGCTGAAAGCCTTCTGGCAAGGTTTCACGAACGGTTTGCTCAATCACACGCGGACCTGCAAAGCCAATCAATGCCTTTGGTTCCGCAACATTTAGATCACCGAGCATTGCAAAACTGGCTGAAACACCACCCATGGTTGGATCGGTTAACACGGAAATATAGGGTAGCCCTTTGGCACGTAAACGTCCTAAAGCCACACTGGTTTTTGCCATTTGCATCAAGGAAAACAATGCCTCTTGCATTCGAGCGCCACCACTGGCTGAGAAACAGATAAAAGGACACTCTAGCGCAATCGCTTCATTTACCGCACGCACAAATTTTTCGCCGACAACAGAGCCCATTGAACCGCCCATAAACCTAAAATCAAAGGCCGCTACCACAACCTCTAATCCTTTAATGGTACCGGCTCCTGTAATTAAAGCGTCTTTTTCACCGGTCGCTTTTTGCGCCGCTGAAATTCGATCTTTATAGCGTTTAATATCCTTAAACTTCAAAACATCCACAGGCGATACATTGGCCTCCGTCTCATTAAAGCTTTCTGAATCTAAAAACGCTAATATACGCGCACGTCCGCCTAAACGCATGTGGTGATCACATTTTGGGCAGACCTCTTGGTTGCGTGTAACTTCTGAGCGATACAACGTACTTTCGCACTTAGGACACTTGGTCCACAACCCTTCAGGCACGGATCCTTTACGTTGTGCACCCTGTTTAATGCTGGGTAAAATCTTTTCAAACCAGTTCATTCTTTACTCCTGACCTTTTAATGTATCTGCCCGATCTAAGGCGTCGCGAAACTCTGTCATTTTTTCACCAATCGCTAAATGGATATCATAACTTCCTTTCGACTGGTTCGCTTCAATTAATTTGACTAAGGCGGAGCCAACAATGACCGCATCGCCTATTTTCGCCATTTCAAATGCCGTGGTTTCATCCTTAATGCCAAAGCCAATACCCATCGGCATCGTTAATGAGGATCTTAAACGGTTCACGTTTTGTGCAACATCCTCAACATCCAACTCTTTTGAGCCCGTCACCCCTTTTAAAGAGACGTAATAGACGAAACCGCTGCCTTTCTCATTGACCGCACTCAAGCGATTATCCGGTGTGGTGGGAGAGACGAGAAAAACTCGATCCAGATGAGCAGACTGTAACGCTTCTAAATAGCCCGCCGACTCTTCTGGTGGCATATCTACGGTCAACACTGCATCCACACCCACCGAGCTAGCCGCATTGGCAAACGCCTCATAACCTTGCGCTTCAATCGGGTTTAAATAGCCCATTAACACCACAGGGGTTTCGGTATCTTGCTCACGAAAAACGCGCACATACTCTAAGACATCATCCAAACTCACGTTATGAGTCAATGCACGCTCAACCGCCTTTTGAATCACAGGACCATCCGCCATGGGGTCTGAAAATGGCACCCCTAATTCAATGACGTCTGCGCCTTTCTCCACTAACAGATGCATTAACGCCACGGTCGCCTTAGGGTTTGGATCACCTGCGGTAATATAAGGAATTAAAGCGGTTTTTCCAGCCTGTTTTAAGGCCGTCAATTTTTTTTGTAATCTACTCATATCTTCACAATGCGTTCGTTAAAACTCAATCCCTTCAATTTGTGCAATGGTATTCATATCTTTATCGCCTCGACCCGAAAGGTTAACCACAATCATTTTATCGCTTGCCAAGGTTGGGGCTAATTTCGTTGCATACGCCAAAGCATGACTGGACTCTAATGCGGGAATAATGCCTTCAAAACGCGTTAAGTCACGGAAACCTTGCAACGCTTCTTCATCATCAATCGCCACATAATTGACCCGACCAATCTCTTTTAACCACGCATGTTCTGGCCCCACACCGGGGTAATCTAACCCCGCTGAGATGGAGTGCGTCCCTAAAATCTGACCATTCTCATCTTGCATTAAATAGGTACGATTGCCATGAAACACGCCCGGTTTACCTTTGCACAGTGGCGCGGCATGTTGCCCTGTTTCAAGCCCGAGTCCTGCTGGCTCAACACCGTACATCTCAACCGAGTCATCGGCTAAAAACTCATGAAACAGCCCAATCGCATTGGAGCCGCCACCGACACAAGCGATCAAGACATCAGGCAATTTATTTTCGTGTTGTAACGCTTGTTGTTTCGTCTCACGCCCAATAATCGTTTGAAAATCTCGTACCATCTCAGGATAAGGGTGTGGCCCCGCGACCGTACCAATGATGTAAAAGGTCTCATCGACATTGGTCACCCAGTCACGCATCGCTTCATTCAGCGCATCTTTTAGCGTTTTGGTACCCGATGTAACAGGAACGACGGTTGCGCCTAGCATTCTCATGCGTGCCACATTCGGCGCTTGGCGCACCACGTCATCCGCGCCCATATAGACCACACACTCCAACCCTAAACGCGCCGCAACGGTGGCACTTGCCACACCGTGTTGACCGGCGCCTGTTTCAGCAATAATACGTTTTTTACCCAAACGTTTCGCCAGCAAGGCCTGACCAATGGTATTGTTTATCTTATGCGCACCGGTATGATTCAAATCTTCACGCTTTAAATAAATTTTCCCCCCCCCTAACTGCTCAGACCAGCGTTTGGCATAATAGAGTGGCGTTGGACGACCCACATAATTTTGTAAATCCTCTGCCAACTCTTTTAAAAAGCCAGGATCGTTTTTAACCAACGCATACTCATTTTTTAGCTGTTCCAACGCCGCCATTAAGGTTTCCGGAGCAAACACCCCACCATAAGGTCCAAAGTGCCCATGCTCATCGGGAAATTTCGAAAAGTCCATTTTCATTTAACTCTACTCATAAATTGTTCAATTTTCTCAGCCGACTTAATGCCTTTTGACTGCTCCACCCCACCACTCACATCCACCGCCCACGGTTGGGTTTGCTCAATGGCCTGCTGAATATTCTCGGGCGTTAAACCGCCAGCCAAAATAATCGGCTTGCTAAGATGCTTCGGAACCCGTTGCCAGTCAAACTTCTCACCCGTTCCGCCCGGCACACCTGCTTTATACGCGTCCAATAATAGACCGCTTGCCTGATGATACTGTTGCGCAATGCTTTCTAGTTCAATGCCTTCTCGCATACGAATGGCTTTGATATAACTGCACTGAAACTGTTCACAAAACTCGGGCGATTCATCCCCATGAAACTGAAGCAGGTCAATCGAACCCGTTTGCAGTACCGCTTGCACCTCTGCCACACTCGGATTCACAAACAACGCGGTCTTGGTTACAAACGCAGGAACACTTGCTGAAATCGCTTCAGCCTGTTCAAGACTAACGTTTCGAGGACTTGGTGCATAAAACACCAAACCAATCGCATCCGCGCCCGCATTCACCGCCAGCATCGAGTCTTCCACCGAGGTTAGACCACAAATTTTAACGCGTGTTCTTGCACTCTTTGTCAACTGAGTCACTGCCAAAGCACCTCATCCAATGCCACCAACGGAATGTTAAATTTTTCAGGATAAAAGGCATTCACAAAATACAAACCACTGGCAGGCGCAGTAGGCGCCGCTTTGGTACGATCTTGCAACGCCAGTAACTCCGCAACCCACTCTACTGGCTTTTGCGACAAGCCTATCTGAAACAACGTTCCTGCGATGTTTCGCACCATGTGGTGCAAAAAAGCATTGGCTTTAATATCAATAAAAACAAAGTTGCCTTTACGAGAGACCGACAGAGACTCCACCGTTCTTAACGCATTCGCCGCCTGACAACCTGAGGCACGAAACGAGCTAAAATCGTGATAACCGACCAACGATTGCGCCGCCAAGTGCATTTTTTCGACATCCAGATCAGAGTACAACCACGTAACTCGATTGGCCAACACCGCAGAGTTCACCGAACGATTAAAAATGACATACCGATATTGACGCGCGACCGCCGAGAACCGTGCATGAAAATCGTCTGCAACGGGTTGCGCCCATGCAATTCGAATATCAATAGGCAACTTTGTGTTCCCGCCTTGCAACCACGCTTTTAAAGGGCGTTCGGCCTCGGTTTCAAAATGCACCACCTGACCAATGGCATGAACACCGGTGTCGGTACGACCCGCACAAATTAATCCAACGGGTGCATTGGCAATACTCGACAGTCCCGCCTCTAAATGCGCTTGAACCG
>Ga0256839_1006009_pt1 | contig 10895 bp, 5 predicted proteins | sample 354166metaG_FD_185968 | JGI IMG/M metagenome (GOLD analysis project Ga0256839, IMG submission 185968) | Hydrothermal vent microbial communities from Mid Atlantic Ridge, Atlantic Ocean - 354-166 | ecosystem: Environmental > Aquatic > Marine > Hydrothermal vents | place: Atlantic Ocean: Mid... | reverse complement strand
GTATATGACTTGTTGAAGAATAAGGGTTTTGTATTATAGGCTTCAATATCAGCTTGATTTTTAATTGTATTATCACCACCAATAAGCTCTCTAACTTTATGTGCCACTCCTTGACGTTGTGACTCTTTTAGTTTTGTTGGGTACGCACTATCAAACGATATAGAGTTTGCAAAACGTTTAAAAATACCTTTTGTATCATTACCTAGAATTGGTTTTATATTATTTGTGTATTTATCAAAAGTGGTAAGGCTTTTAGGCAGAGCGGTTTTAACAGGTGACAACGAATCAGTTTTAAATTGACCCGTCCCATATTTAGGTTTGTTAGTCAAAGCTAAATCAGTCATAACGAAACTCCCTTAAAATTACTTTAGTCCATATCATAAACCAATCCTACCATTGAATTTATCGTGTTTATATACGACTAAAGTATTAGTTCGGCTAAATATGAGTCATTTACTGGGTAAAAATCATATACATTGTCTTTTTTGCCTTGCAGAGATCTACTAACTCCATGCTAAAGGGCTTGCCGATTGCGTAGTAAGTTTTTTGGTGAAGGTTATGCATTTCGTGACATCATGGATAAATATGAATTTGTGCAAAATATGAGCCTAAAAGGTAATTGTTGGGATAATGCAGTGGCTGAAAGCTTCTTTAAAACGCTAAAGTCGAAAGAAACCGATGATAGGAATTTTAAGATAATAGAAGAAGCAAAACGTGTGGTGTTTAATTATATTGAGGTTTATTATAATAGACAGAGAATACATTCGAGTATTCAGTATCAAATTCCTGCTGAGTATGAACCACAGTGGCTTACGAAAAAAAACAGCTTAGAATCCTCCGTTTTTATGAGGGCACCCCACCCCTCTATACCCCACACAAACAAACCCATAATTAATCCGAAAAAAGATAAGACTTCATTCAAATTTGTTTTATCATACGACTACGAGCCTGTCCGAGCACTATAACTGTAGCGCAAATCACAGATTATGGATTTGCAGTGGTTTTTAGTTCACAGACAAGATCCTAGTACCCACCCCTTACATTCAAAACTAACCCATAAAAGGTTTAATGAGTATGTTAACACTCCCCGGTAGTCGCGCATTTTCTGATTTTAAGAAAAATAAAATACTTCGTACTCTGCAACAATCAAACCCTGAGATTACCGATATTCATGCGCGCTACTGGCATTTTATCGAACTTGAGCAAGCCCTTTCTAATGACGAATCAGGCACTTTAGAATCTTTACTGCATTATACCGATAGCGGTGTAGAGTCAGATGATACACAAGAACCTCCCGGTAAATTATTTTTGGTTGTACCCCGTATTGGTACAATTTCTCCTTGGTCAAGCAAAGCAACTGATATTTTGCACAACTGTGGTTTACATAAGGTAAAGCGAGTGGAACGGGGCATAGCTTATTTTGTTGAAACTTCAACTGCAGAAGGCTTATCAGATGATGCATGTGTGCATATTCAAGATAAACTTCACGATCGCATGATTGAAGCCGTGATGAGTAATTATGCAAATGCCGCATCGTTATTTAATGATGCCCAAGCTGCGCCACTTAGTACCATTGAGTTAGGCAACAATGCAAACGCCGCACTAAACAAAGCCAACATAGATTTGGGCTTAGCCTTATCACCTGATGAGGTTGACTATCTTGCGGATAATTACGCCACCTTAAAACGTAACCCAACCGATGTTGAGTTAATGATGTTTGCGCAGGCAAATTCAGAGCATTGCCGGCATAAAATCTTTAATGCTGATTGGATTATTGATGGTGAAAAGCAAGATAAAACCTTATTTGGAATGATTAAAAACACCTTTAAACAATCACCCGAAGGTGTGTTATCGGCTTATCATGATAATGCCTCGGTGGTTGAAGGCCCACAAGCCACTCGCTTTTTTCCTAGCTCAACTAACCACGAGTATGGCTATACCAATGAAGCCGTACACATGTTAATGAAGGTTGAGACGCATAACCACCCTACCGCAATTTCACCTTTCCCGGGTGCGGCTACAGGTTCAGGTGGAGAGATTCGAGATGAAGGTGCGACCGGCAATGGCTCAAAACCTAAAGCCGGTTTATGCGGGTTTTCGGTATCCAACCTAAAAATCCCTGATTACACCCACGCGTGGGAGAAAGACCACGGCAAACCTTCACGTATCGACAGTGCTTTAAACATTATGCTAGAAGGTCCTATTGGCGCTGCTGCTTTTAACAATGAATTTGGTCGCCCTTGTTTAACGGGATATTTTAGAACCTTTGAAGCCGAAGTCCCTGGTGCTTCTAAACTTGGTGAGCAAGGCAAAGAGTTACGCGGTTACCATAAGCCAATCATGCTAGCGGGCGGCGTTGGTAATATTCGTCCAAATAATATCGAGATGAAGGAAGTCCCCGTAAAAACGCCTATTGTCGTTTTAGGTGGCCCTGCAATGTTAATTGGTTTGGGCGGTGGTGCAGCCTCTTCAATGGCGAGTGGCACCTCTGCCGAGAGCTTGGACTTTGCCTCAGTACAACGTGGTAACCCAGAGATGGAACGTCGCGCACAAGAGGTTATTGACCGCTGTGTAGCGATGGGTGATGACAACCCTATTTTGTGGATTCATGATGTAGGCGCGGGTGGAATATCCAACGCAATTCCTGAAATAGTTAATGATGCTGGACGCGGTGGAAAGTTTGAACTTCGCAATGTACCCAATGATGAGCCGAGTTTGGCACCGCATGAAATCTGGTGTAACGAAGCGCAAGAGCGATATGTGCTAGCCATTAACGCTGACAAGCTTGATGCATTTAAAGCCTTATGTGAACGCGAGCGTGCAATTTATGCCGTGGTGGGTGAAGCAACAGAAGAGCCACATTTATTAGTAGAAGATTCTCTCTTTAAAAATGAGCCTGTACCACCGGTTGATATGTCGATGGATATGCTACTCGGCAAGCCGCCCAAAATGCTCCGCGATGTGCACCACAAAACCTTTCATAAACCCGAGCTAGATTTAGAAAATATTAAACTTGATGAAGCGATTGAACGTGTTTTAAGTTTGCCAAGCGTGGCTTCTAAATCATTTTTAATCACCATCGGCGATCGCTCGATTACCGGCATGGTGAATCGTGATCAAATGGTTGGCCCGTGGCAAGTCCCTGTTGCAGATGTCGCAGTCACCTGCTCTGATTATGTTGGCTACCACGGTGAGGCAATGGCATTAGGTGAACGTACACCGATTGCGTTAGTCTCGCCAGAAGCTTCTGGGCGTATGGCAATTGGTGAAGCGATAACCAATATTGCAGCAGCGAAGATTGGTAAAATATCAGATATTTACTTATCAGCCAACTGGATGGCTGCAGCAGGTTTTGAAGGTGAAGATGCGGCATTATTTGACACAGTGAAGGCGGTGGGTGAAGAACTTTGCCCGCAATTAGGTATTGCGATCCCCGTTGGAAAGGACTCACTCTCAATGAAAACGGTGTGGGATCAACGCACAGAAACTGGTGAAGAAAACCAGGTAATGGCTGCACCCTTGTCGTTAATTATAACCGGCTTTGCGATAGTCGAAGATGTGCGTAAAACGTTAACACCACAATTACGAACCGACAAAGGAGATTCTGACTTAATCTTAATTGATTTAGGAAAAGGCAAAAATCGCTTAGCTGCTTCGGCGCTATCCCAAGTTTATTCACAAGTGGGTGCACATGCGCCTGACTTAAATAATGCTGAAACACTGATTAACTTCTTTAAGGTCATCCAGCTACTAAACGGCGAAAATAAAATCATGGCATATCATGATCGCTCTGATGGTGGCTTATTAGCGACTCTAACTGAAATGGCATTCGCGGGGCATACTGGCATTACCATTCGCCTTGATGATATCGCTAAAACTCCCTTAGAAGCACTCTTCAACGAAGAGTTAGGCGCGGTGATTCAAGTACACCACACAGATACCGAAGAGGTTTTATCGGCATTGCGCGAGGCTGATTTAGGCGCTTGCTCGCATGTTATCGGTAAACTCAATGAAGATGATGAAATTAGCTTTAGTTGGGCACATCAAACGGTTTACCAAAACGATCGCGTGACTTTACAAAAAATCTGGAGTGAAACCAGCTACCGCATGCAAGCGTTACGTGATAACGATGATTGTGCGCAGCAAGAATTTCAGCGCTTAGATGATCATGACAATGGGCTGTTTGCACACACCAGTTTTGATATTAATGAAGACATTACAGCGCCTTATGTTAACACCGGTGCACGCCCTGAAATTGCAATTTTGCGTGACCAAGGTGTTAATGGACAACAAGAAATGGCGGTCGCGTTTGATCGTGCTGGTTTTAATGCGATTGATGTACACATGACCGACATTATCTCTGGGCGAACTTCGCTCGACAGTTTCAAAGGCATGGCTGCTTGCGGTGGATTCTCCTACGGTGACGTACTCGGCGCTGGTGGCGGCTGGGCAAAAACCATCCTGCATAACCCACGTGCCAAAGATGAGTTTAGCGCCTTCTTTGAACGTAACGATGTGTTTGGACTGGGTGTGTGTAATGGTTGCCAAATGCTCTCACACTTGCGTCATATGATACCGGGAGCCAGTCATTGGCCTGAATTCCACCGTAATAAGTCAGAGCAGTTTGAAGGCCGCGTAACCATGGTTGAAATTATGCAATCACCATCGGTATTCTTTAAAGATATGCAAGGCACAAAAATACCCGTAGCTAATGCCCACGGCGAAGGAAACGCCGTATTTGTTGACAACAATAATGCCAAAAATATTTTAAATGATGGACTCGTCAGCGTCCGCTATATTGATAACGCAGGCAACCCTACCAATAGTTACCCCCAAAACCCTAATGGCTCAAGCCTGGGCATTACCGGTTTAACTAATACCGATGGCCGTTTCACTATTATGATGCCACATCCTGAGCGAGTAATTCGCACTGCCACAAACTCTTGGACACCCGATGACTGGGGTGAAGATAGCCCGTGGATGCGAATGTTTAGAAATGCACGAGTTTGGGTCGATTAATTTAGAACTTTATATAAAACATACTGCCTATAAGACCACACAAAGAAACTATTAATATTACCAATATGAATGTAACTGAAGCACTTAAAACACGTAAATCTGTACGTGCTTACCTTGATAAGCCGGTAGAAGATCAAAAAATCAGTGCCATTTTAAAGGCTGCTCGGCATGCACCTTCCGGGGTAAATACTCAGCCTTGGCAGGTCGCAGTAGTCACCGGAGAGAGCAAAATGCAGCTTCAGAAAAAGATTGAAGCTCGATTTCGTGATGGTGACAAGGGCAAAGCAGAATACGATTACTACCCAAACGAATGGGCTGAGCCTTTTACCTCACGTCGCAAAGAATGTGGCTTGTTAATGTATAAAACACTAGGTATTGAACGTAGTGATAGGGAGCGCCAGAAAAATCAATGGGCTGCTAACTATCGCGCCTTTGATGCGCCAGTGATGCTATTGTTCTTTATGGATAAACGCCTGCAAGCTGGATCTTTTATGGATTATGGCATGTTTTTACAATCTATTATGTTAGCAGCCACTGAACAAGGGCTGGCTACCTGCCCCCAAGCATCTCTTGCCGACTACCCTAATCTGATTAAACAGCAGTTAGGTTATTCCAATGAACAAATTCTACTTTGCGGTATGGCGTTAGGTTATGAAGATACCAAAGCACCCGTTAACAGTTATCGTACAACGCGTGAAGAGTTCCAGTCCTTTACCCAATTTTTCAAATAAACAATCAGCACCATTATGAATGACAAATAAAAATGACATACAAAGAGACGTTTAAAACAGCAAAAAATCACCCTGAAATATTTTGGAAAGAACAAGCTGATAACTTAGATTGGTTTCGTCCACCGCAAAAAATATTAAGCCAAGACGAATACGGTATTGACCATTGGTTTGCCGATGGTGAAATGAATACCGCTTATATGGCTCTTGACTACCATGTTAATAATGGGCGCGCAGATCAAACAGCATTAATATACGACTCTCCTGTTAATCAGTCAAAAAAGCACTACAGCTACCGTGAGTTGCGCGATGAAGTCGCTTTATGTGCTGGAATGCTACAAAATTTGGGGGTAACAAAAGGCGAACGGGTGATTATTTATATGCCAATGATACCCGAGGCTGTCATTAGCATGTTAGCCTGCGCACGGCTCGGAGCAATCCACTCCGTGGTATTTGGAGGGTTTGCTGCACAAGAACTAGCACACCGAATTAATGATGCCAAACCAAAACTGATACTTTGCGCAACTTATGGAATTGAAGTCAACCGCCGTATCGAATATAAACCACTGCTTGATAAAGCCTTAGAAATTGCCACGCACGCACCTAATCACTGTGTTATCTATCAGCGTGATTCTGCCCCAATCAAAATGAATCCAGCCCTTGATTTAGATTGGCAACAAACACTTGCACAAGCTCAAGCCGTTGATTGTACACCCGTTAAAGGCAGCGATTTACTCTATATTCTATATACTTCGGGTACTACCGGTAAACCCAAAGGTGTAGTACGTGAAAATGGCGGCCATGCCGTAGCCATGAAATACAGCATGAAAGCTATTTACGATATTAACCCCGGCGAAGTGTTTTGGGCGGCTTCGGATATCGGCTGGGTAGTGGGGCATTCTTATATTGTTTATGCACCCTTGCTACAAGGCTGCACCACAGTTCTCTATGAAGGAAAACCTATTTGCACACCCGATGCAGGTGCGTTTTGGCGTGTAGTTGAGGAGTATAAGGTGAAAGCTTTATTTACAGCACCGACTGCCTTTAGAGCAATAAAAAAAGAAGACCCTGATGCACAATTAGCTCAGAAATATGATTTATCTAGTTTAGAAACACTGTTCTCTGCGGGTGAACGGCTAGACCCTCCAACCCACCAATGGCTCAGTGAAAACTTTAAGCTACCGGTCATTGATCATTGGTGGCAAACCGAAACAGGCTGGGCTATATCAGCCAATATGCGCGGCATTGAAGAAATGCCCGTAAAAGTTGGCTCTGCTGGCGTACCTTGCCCAGGCTATGTGGTTGAGATTTTTGATAGTATGACAACTACCAGCAAGGTATTAGCTGCCAATACTCATGGTAATATTGCGATTAAACTACCTCTACCTCCCAGCTGTTTAACAACAATTTGGGGTGACGTACCACGCTTTAAAGCAGATTATTTAAACACCTACCCCGGCTACTATGTCAGTGGTGACGGCGGATATTTAGATGAAGATGGCTACTTATTTGTTATGGGTCGCACCGATGATGTGATAAATATCGCAGGGCATCGTCTATCAACCGGTGAAATGGAAGAAGTCATCGGTAAGCACAATGCCATCGCCGAGTGCGCTGTTATTGGCCGCAACGACGACTTAAAAGGCCAAATGCCGGTCGGTTTTGTAGTATTAAAAAATGGTATCGAAGTAACCGAACAACAAATTATTAAAGAACTTATTCAATTAGTCAGGGATGAGATCGGTGCAGTCGCATCCTTTAAAGAAGCTTACATTGTGAGCCGCTTACCTAAAACACGTTCAGGTAAAATTTTGCGTAAAACGATTCGCCATATTTTTAATGACGAAGCGTTTACTATACCTTCAACAATTGAAGACCCTACATCCTTAGAAGAGATAGAGAACTTACAACTTACTGAGTAACGATTAAAGTCTCTATTTAAAAAAATAGTCCATAAACAATAAAGCCTCAAATGATTGAGGCTTTATTTAAAACTTACCAGTAATTTTATACTAGTACTCCAACAATATAACTTTAATAGAGTACTATCGAGTAACGCTACGGCTAGCTTTAACACCATTATAATTTAAGCTAATCGTAACCTTATCACCTGTTTTTGCTTTATCAATTAAATTAGCAAGGTATTGGAAGGTAATGCTAGTTTGGATGCTACGGAAGGCGCTTACTAAATTAGTGCCTTTTACATCAATAAAGCTAGCATTAGTGTCTTTTGCAATACTGCTCATAGCTTCTTTCGCTCTTCTTGATTCAGAACTATCTAAAAAATCTGAAAAGAAAATAGTATGTACAGGAATAGCTTTTGCTTTAGCCGAGTTTATCACCTGAGATTTTCTCAAAGAACTGCGATTATCACCACCATCACTCATCGCAATAACAATCTTACGCGCATTTTTACGTTCTGTTAAAGTATCAAGTGCTTTACCTATGCCATCAAAAATAGATGTTCCACTAGTCCAAGGATAGGCTCTATCAGCTGTAACGTTAACATCAGGACTATCCTTATGCTTTTTATCTAGCTGAACCGCACCAACTTCAAAACCAATATAAGGATCGGAAGAAAAAGGAAAGTTCGTGTAAAGCGTCGAATACGGGTTATATAAATCAACCAATAATCGTAACTTTGACTCTTTTTTAGTAAAACCATCTTCACTAAATTTATAGGTAATACTGTTACCATTTTTGTCCTGCAAAGAACGGAATAAATTAGACACCATCTGATCATTTAAAAATCTAACATATTCATCAAAAACAATAAGGCTAGACTCATCAGACTCGGGTACATTATCTAAATAGCTGTGTGCGGCAATTGTTGCTACACGGAAGCGGCTTAAAAAATGACCTTTGTCATCTTTTAATATTTGCTGATTTTTACCCCTTACTTTATCTAACATTGAAGGGCTCGCATCCATCACCAAAGTAACTGATGCAGGGTCAGAGATATTCGCCGCACTATCCAGTTTTGATATGCCAACATTGTTGACACCAATCTTGGCAGAAAGCGCAGAATCAGGGATACCGATAACCGCGTTATTGGTGACTGTATCCGTCACACTAAACGCAATTTTATTATCCGCTGTCATTTGCATGGATGATATTTGATACTCAGCATTGCTAGGAATCGTCGACGCTAATGACGTAGCACCGGTAGACTGAAAGACACTAACATCGGTAACCAACTCTTTATTACCGCTGCTTTTGGCTTTAACCTTCACCACACCCTCTGGCACGCTGGCTGAGAATTCACCACATTCATTAGTTTTAGTATCATCGAGCGTTTTATCGCCGCTATCAACAAACTCAACTTTCACACCCTTTAAAGGCTTGTAGCCCGCAGGCACATTCGAGCAGGTTTCTTTAAATTGTACGCCGTTGGCTTTCTGTAAGACCTTAGCAATAACTTTCTGGCTGGCTTTGGGTACGACTAAAGTACCTTTAACGCTTTTTTTAGGGTCACTTTTAGCACCACAGGCGGTAAGGCCAATTGAAAGGCTTAATAGACTTAGAGTAAATAATGTTTTTGTTTTCATGGGGATTCTCTGTTTGTTATTCATGTAGTATGTAACAATCTATTAAAAAGCTTGTACCAATTCTTGATGATTGGTTTGAAATACTTGCTTGCAGGCTATCTTCCATTAAAAATTTGTATTTCCTAGCTCGTTATTTCTATAAATAATATTCGACAAAGTTATATCGCATGATGCGCTCTCCTTATTGACACCAAAACTTGAGCTATCACTAATAAGACTATTTTTGATTGTAAACTTAGCTGGATTAGCTGCATAACACCAAGAAGTAATATTACCTTCACTATCACTCCCGCCCCCTCCACCATACTTTACTTCAACGTGGTCTAGTAAATTGCTTTGACTACCAGAGGTATAGAACTGTATACCAGACCAATATCCAGGGGTTGGCTCTTGTCCAGTAAATATAATGGGATCTGATTCAGTTCCTACTGCATTAAGATACCCCTTGTCACCTATCTTTAACTCCGAACTCGTACTAAAAATCAATTTAGCTCCTTTCTTAATACTGAAGCCCGAATTAACGGTATAGGTAGAACTAGACTCAAAAAAGTAGTCGACACCAAGGTCAAGCCAAGTTTGTGGCTTATTTGCTGTGGTGCTCCGTATAAATATCTGATTATTGTCCAATAAATTTCCCGTGAAATTATTTCCTAAGCCGATTTTTCCGACTAAATTAAATGGGATAGATATCGTTTTTTCATTAAGTGTAATTATGTTATTTTTAAATAGATCAATTTTCACACTTGGATCTTCGATATATACGGCTACATCACTTGCATATCTTAGAATTGAATTTTTAATATTTAATCTCGCAGGAGTGGCAGCATATGACCAAGTATCAATATTTTTAATTCCGTACTCTATAACCACATGATCTAATTTGTTTTTTAAACTTCCTGAAGTATAAAAGTTAATCCCCTTCCAGTAACCAGGGCTCTCTTCTTGGCCAGTAAATAGAATCGGCTTACTAGAAGTACCGATCGCTGTTAATGAGCCACCTTTAGTAACTCTCAAACCACTTCCTGTATTAAAAATCAACTTAGTACCAGATTTCAACGTTAAAGCTGCATTCACATCATAAGAACTAGTTCCTGAGAAGAAATAAGAAGTATTACTATAATTATACCAAGTTTGAGATTTAAGCAACGTTGAAGGTCTTACGTATATTCTACTATCGATATTTTCTTCAAATGAATTTCCTACGCCCAGTTTACCAACTAAATGGAAAGGTAAAGAAATAGATTTTCCATTTTTTGTCAAAATATTATTTTCAAAAGAATCAATCTTCACACTTATATCTTCAATGTATAAAGCTTCTTCGCTAGCAAACCGTAAAATTGAATTTTTCACATTTATTCTTGCAGGTTGATTATCATAAGACCACGTATCTATATTTTTTATGCCGTATTCCACAGTCACATAATCTAATTTATTATAAATACTATTTGATGTATAAAATAAAATACCATCCCAATATCCAGGGGTTGGTTCTCTTGCCGTGAATATAATTGGACCTCTACTAGTACCAACTGCATATAATGATGCACCTTTATTAACTTTTAATTTCGTTCCCGCAGAAAACTCTAACTTTACACCTGGC
>Ga0256839_1006008_pt1 | contig 10896 bp, 9 predicted proteins | sample 354166metaG_FD_185968 | JGI IMG/M metagenome (GOLD analysis project Ga0256839, IMG submission 185968) | Hydrothermal vent microbial communities from Mid Atlantic Ridge, Atlantic Ocean - 354-166 | ecosystem: Environmental > Aquatic > Marine > Hydrothermal vents | place: Atlantic Ocean: Mid... | reverse complement strand
AATGGACAGGATTGCGCCAGACACTGGCGGGCACGTCATTGCTTTTCATGAATTCTCCTGTTTCCGCAAAAACCCCTCTACCCACAAGGGGCACCGAGGTCCCTTTGGGTGTCGCAAAAGCCGGTTCTTCTGTAGGTTGCACCCAAAGTGGGCATAAAGGCTGAGGAACGAAGCCCAACCTACGAATGGCTTTTGCGACACCATCCTTGGGGGTGCCTCAACCCCCCGCAAAATGATCATACCCCCTGCGCGCGGGCCGGTAGGCCCGGCCGTCTCCCCACACGCACACCAGCCTGCTCCCGGGCCCGATCACCCCCACCCGGGTACAGCGGCAATCCAGCGCCGAAAAAACCCGCTCGATTTCCCCACGGCGCGCAGGCGGCGCGGTAAAACACAGCTCATAGTCATCTCCCGCCGACAGCGCCAGTTCCATGCAATGCCGCTCACCCAGTTCCGCGCGCGCCGCGAGCATGGCATCGGAGAAAGGAAGGCGTTCCACTTCGATTCTTGCGCCCACGCCGCTGGCGGCGAGAATATGCCCGAGATCCGCCAGCAATCCATCGGACACGTCCACCATGCCATGGGCGATATCCCGCAGGGCCAGCCCGGCCGCCACGCGCGGCGCCGGCCGCTCCAGGCGCGCGCGCAGATATCCGCCATGGCCGCCCTCCGCACGAAACCCGCCATTGAGCGCCAGCAGGGCCAGGCCCGCATCGCCCAGAGTGCCCGTCACATAGACATCGTCCCCCACTCGCGCCGCGCCGCGGTAACAGGCCGCGCCGCGGGGCACGAAGCCGTGGGCCTGCACGGTCACCGTCAGCGGGCCTCGGGTGGTATCGCCCCCGATGAGCTGAACGCCGTGAGTGCCTGCAAGCCCGAACAAACCGGCGCTGAAGCCCTCCAGCCAGGCAATATCCCGTTCGGGCAGGGTCAGCCCCAGGGTAATCCAGGCGGGCTCCGCGCCCATGGCCGCCAGATCGCTGAGATTCACCGCCAGGGCCTTGTGGCCGACGGCGGCGGGCGGCGCATTGTCAGGAAAGTGCACCCCCTTCACCAGCGTATCCAGGGAGACCACCAACTCATGCCCCTCAGGCACCCGCAAAACCGCGGCGTCATCGCCTATGCCGCGCACCACGTCCCGGCGCTGCGGCCCCTTGCCGGCAAAGAAGCGGCGTATAATTTCGAACTCGGAGACAGACATCAACGCAAAACGGGCCGCCCAGACCTAAATTCATGACTTTAGCACAAGCCATTAACCCGGCAATAATATATCGGGTAATAACATCCAGAACCTTCCCTCCCTCGCCTGAGGGTGTCGCAAAAGCCCCTCTCCCTGCGGGACCTCGGTGCCCCTTGTGGGTAGAGGGGTTGGGGTGAGGGGATAAATGGAGATAAAGCATTGTTTTATAAACCCCTCATCCCAGCCTTCTCCCCACAAGGGGCACCGAGGTCCCCATGGGGGAGAAGGAGCCAAAGCCTTTTGCGACACCCTCCACCTAACGAAAGAATTTGGCCAAAATACAGGCAGAATTCTTGGCAAACATAAAGCTACCATGTTAGGATTGCGTGTATGTGAACAGGAGGTCACAGTGAAACGCCTTGCTCAGACGGCCATTGCGATCACGGCATTCCTTGCCTGGAGCAGCGTCCAGGCGCTGATCATTGTGGAAAGTGGCCCGACCGACTCCCCCGCCAATGCGCAGAACATCGACGCCGCCTTTGGATTCCTTCCCGACCAGGTTATCGAAACCAACAGCAACCTCGACCTGGGCATCCCCAACGCCACGGTGTTTGGATTCAGCGGCGACGGCACCTACGACTACTATTCCTTTACCGTCGGCACAGGCGCCAGCCCCCTTCAGGTCGGCCAGGAAGTCTTCTTCGATACGGATTTCGCGGAAATCGTCGGGCTGGACACCCATATCACACTGTTCGATACCGACGGAACCACCGTGCTTGACACCAATGACGATGCGCCCTTCAAAGGCCCGGGTGATCTGGGAGAAAATGTATTCAATTCCTTTTTGAGTTACATCTTCGATACAAGCGGTGAGTATTTTATCCGCGTGGGGCAATTCGATGGAAGCGACTACGGGGGGGTGCTGAGCACCGACGCCACCTATCAACTCCAGGTGTCAACCGTCCCCATCCCGCCCGCCGCATGGCTGTTCGGGAGCGGCGTGCTTGCCCTCTATGCCCTGAGCAGAAGGCGGCAAACAGTCAAACGCCGGAAAGCGGCAGCCTGACTCCTCATGAGCCGGCGCCGCCCAGTTTTTCCAGCGTCGCCTTAGCCTCCTCCATGCCCGCAAAATCCCGGCCTTTCGTCACGGCGGCCTCCAGCCAGGTCCTGGCGGACTGCGCATCGCCCTTTTCAAAATACACCATGCCCAGGTGATACTGGATGACGGGAATCCTGCCGGCCTCGATCCCGACGGCCTTGTTCAGGACCCTCAATGCCTCATCCACCTGCCCCGACTTGAAATAGGCCCAGCCCAGGGTATCGAGAAAAAAAGGATTGTCTGAATCCTCGAATCGCCGCGCCAAGTCCAGTGCCCGCTCCAGGCTGTCCTTGTCGCCACGGTGCTGGACCAGATTGGCGGCCAGGTTGTTGGCCGCGACGCTCACGCCGGGATGCCTGACCAGAATCTTCTCGTATAAAGCCATGGCCTCATCGGCATCACCATTCATCTCATAGATCCCGGCCAGGGAAAGGGCGAGCGGCACATTGTCAGGCGCAACCTCCAGCCCCCTGCGGTACGCCATGGCGGCAGCCCCGGCATCCTGCTGCGCCAGTGACAACCTGCCGCGCCGGTAATAACCGACAGGATTGTCGGGATACGCAGCCACAATGCGATCGACGGCCTCCTGCGCCGCCTGCCAGGACTCCCCCGCCACATGAATATCCGTCAAGGCAAGCAGGGCCTTGAGGTTCCCGGGCTCACGGGCCAACACGCCGTCCACCAATTCCAGGGCCTTGTCCTCGTCCTGCAACATCAGGGAAACACGCGCCAGGGCCAGGCGCGCATCCACGTTGCCCGGCTGACCCGCCACCACTTTCCTGAGATTCTCCCGTGCCAGCTCCGGCTCATCGTTGAGAATCTGCGCGCTGGCCAGCAAGGAACGCACCGCCAGCGCATCGGACTGATCACGCAACACGGCGCGAAAATCCGCGATGGCGTCCTTGATATCATTCTTCGCCAGGGCCATGCGGCCGCGGAGCAACAAGGCTTCACTGTTGCCAGGGCTTTCCTTGAGGGTTTCAGCCACCCAATCGGCCGCCGCCGCATGATCACCGCTCTGAAACAGCAGTTCCGCCAGGCGGGTGCGCGCCTTGAGCCCCCCAGGGCGGCCGCCCTCCCGCTCGACGATGGCGCGGTACAGGGCTTCCGCGTCCTCCTTGCGGCCCGCGGAACGGTACAAAGCGCCCAGCGCGAACCGGTAATCCAGCACGTCGGGCTGGGCATCGATGACCCGCAGCAATTCCTCCTCGGCCTGTTGCATACCACGCCGCTCGGCAAGAAAGTCCACCAACAACAGCACCCGCCGGGAACCCCCCGGCTCTTGACTCACTGCCTCCCGCAGCACGGTCTCGGCCTCGTCCAGCCTGCCCGTGCCGGCATAGAAACGCGCCAGGCGCTTGCGGTGCTCCAGCCGGTCCGGCTCCAGGGTCACCAGCCTGCGCAACAACTCCGCCGCCTTTTCCGTCTGATTGCGGCTGACGGCGAACTGCGCATAAGTCAGGTACAGTACGCTTTCATCAGGATTGTTCCTGATCCCTTCCTCCAGCACGGCCTCCCCCTTGCTGATTTCCCCGCGCTTCAAATAAAGGGAAGACAGCACGATCACCGCCTGCACCTGATGCTTGTCCCGCGCCCACACGTCCCGCGCCAGTTGCAGGGCCTGCTCCTCTTTGCCCTGACGCACCAGGATCATCGCCTTAAGGGTGCGGGCAGCCTGGTCTGCGGGGCGGTCCGTCAACAGGGCCGCAACGATTCCTTCCGCTTTCTCCAACTCCCCCCCCAGGAGATAGAACTGGGCCGTCTTCATCCGTGCCTGGAAATGACCCGGCTCAAGCTCGACGACCTTGGAATAGAGGGCAAAAGACTGCTTCCAGTCCTGTTCCTTCTCGGCGATCTCCCCCAGGTAAAAATAGGCCGCCGCATTCCTGGGCGCGATCTGCAAAACATTCCTGAACTCCAGGCGCGCCTTGACATAGTCGCCCTGCTCGTACAAAGCCTTGCCCCGCTCAAGATACGAAGCGGCGCTCTTGTCGCGGTCTGCGCAGGAAAAAAGACCACCCAGCACGATGAACAGTATCAGCATGATGGCCGCATGGCGCGGGCGGACGAACGTGACAGGTTTTACCATTGTTTCACCGATTTTACGGACAAGACAGTTCGGTAGCGATAAAGGTGTATATCATCTTCTCCCCATCCAAACCTTCTCCCGGAGGAAGGTTTCGTAAAAGGCTTTAGTCCCTTCTCCCCACAAGGGGCACCGAGGTCCCCCGGGGGAAGAAGGGGCAAATTGTTTTTGCCCCCATGCGAAAGGCAGGCTTAAGGAAGGCCTGATTAATCCGACAATCGTCATTCCCGCGCAGGCGGGAATCCAGGAAAATCAAATAACTGGATCCCGGCCTTCGCCGGGATGACGAATTAATCAGACCTTCCTTAATAATACGGATACGACTGCACATCCGGATCGGTCTTGTTGAGCACCGTGCCGATCACATGGGTGGAGCCTTCCAGCATGGCGCAGGCATCCATCAACTCCTCTTTCTTGGTCTTGCCGGCCTCCGCCACCATCAGCACGGCATCGAGACAGGGCGCAAAAGCCAGCACATCATCGACGGCCAACACCGGAGGAAGATCGAACAGCACCATGCGCGATGGATAACGGTTCTTCAACTCCTCCACCAATTGCGCCATCTGGGGCGAAGCCAGCATCTCCGAGGAGTTCAGCACCGGCTGGCCTCCCGGCAGGACGACCAGCTCGCCCACATCGGGATGGATCAGCAGTTCACTGAGCGGATCGCCAAAGGAAAGACACTCACTGAGGCCATGGCCAGCAGGCAATCCCAGGTACTTATGCACCGTGGGGCGGCGCAGATCGGCGTCCACCAGCAACACGGTCTTGGAGATCTCCATGGCGATATTGATGGCCAGATTGATGGCCGTCACCGTCTTTCCGACACCCGGCCCGGGACTGGTGATGCCCAGGGTATTCCAATTGTTGTCCTTGAGGGAGCGCAACACCTTGGTGCGCAGAAACTTGTAGGTGCTGAGGTGATTGCCCTGGTCGTAATCGCAAACGATGCGATTCTCGCGCAACCAGCTCTTCGACACATGCACTGTCTTCGTCTGGTGGTAATCGATGCCGTTGATGCCGACCACGGGACTCTGGAAGGGAGCATGCCCCCCCTCCCTCTCCTCCCCGTCCAGGTTCTCCAGGCGTGAGCGATTGAGTTTTTCGACCCCATCCATCAGCAGACTGCCCTCACTGCATTATTCATCACCAACGCCTTCACCACACGAATATATCACTGACCTTCCTGCCCACCGAGAACCAGATCACATCCAATGGCTTCACATGGACATGGATGGCCATCAACAGCAGGGCGAGGGAGGCGAAGACGGCTGTAAGAATAAAAATCATACGGGTATGCTGCTTCTTGAGATCCGTATTGGTCTCGATGTAGGCGATGGACGCCAGGGGCGCCTGCCCCGTCAGCATGCGCATGGTGCGGGCGTCCCGGATGGTGGTATCGAGATTCTCGGACATGGCCGCGTAGCCGAACCCGCCCCCCAGGGACAGCACCAGACCGAGGAAGAGAATGGCCATGCGATTGGGCTTGACCGGCATTTCCGGCAACTGGGGCGGATCGATGAGGGTAAAGCGCTCCCCCTTGCTTTCCCGTTCAAGCTCCTGCGCCACCTGGGCCTCCATCTGTTTTGCCTTGACTTCGTTGTAGCGCTGCTGGGTGTTCTGCTGCTCACGGGACAAGGCCAGGTATTCCATCTCCACCTGGGGCGCCGCCATCAGGCGCTCCTCGTAAATGGCCAGCTTCTCTTTCAACTGCCTGAGCTGCGCGTTCTGGGCGCGCAACTGGGTCTCCGCGGCCTGGAGTTGCGACTGCAGGGTAATATAGGCGGGGTTCTCGGGCACCGTTTCCACCTGCGCCATGGGCTCATCCAGGGCGCTATCGACAAGCTCCCGCTCCAAGGTGGAGATGGCCCGTGACAGGCGCACCACATTGGGATGATCCGGCGAGTATTTCTCGCGCAGCAGGACGATCTCCGTCTTCAGGTTGGTGAGTTCCTTCATGCGCTCGTCCAGGGTGCTGACATTGCCGATCTGGCGCTTCAGGGCATCGATCTCCATGCGCAGCTTGACCACGTCGGGATGCTCGGGCGCGTAGCGGGAGCTGGCGCTGAGATACTGGATCTCCAGAATCTTGAGCCGGGTGGCGGGGTCCATGACCCGCTCCCCCGTCGCCGAGATGACCGGTACGGTGGGGTCGATCAGGGACAATTGCCCCTGGAGGTAGATCTTGCGCTCCTCCAGGGAAACGATCTGATTCTTCAGTTCACGGATATCCCGCTCCGTGCGGTCCAGCAGTTGAAGATTCAGATCCATGAGCTGCGGCAGCTTGCCGGCATTGCGCTCCTTGAAGCGGGCCATGCGCTCCTCGAGGGCGGCCAGCTTCCGGGACAGCCTGTCCGCCTCATCACGCAGGAACTCCGAGGTTTCCTCCGCCTTCTGGGTGCGGTTCCTGATATTCTCCGTGAGATACAGAGAGACCAGCTCATTGACCACGCGCTGCGCGGTATCGGGATCGCGGCTGTCATAAGAAATGGAAAAAGCGATGGTGGCCTGAGTGGGCCGGCCACTGCGGGGGTCGATGACTTCGGAACTCAGAATCTCCAGATTGACATCCTTGCGCATGCGGTCGATGATGCGCTCGGCGGTCTCCACCCGCGCCTCATTCTCATAGAGATTATACTTTTCGATGATGCTCTTCAGATTGGCGCGCGACATGACGCGCTGGCTGATGACCTGGATGCGCTGATCGGCATAACTGGTCACGGTGGAACGCACCAGATCCTGGGGAATGTCCTGCTCCTCGATGAGGATCGTGGCCGTGGAACGATACACCGGCGGCAGGCCGAACGCGACCGAAACACTGGCAATGAAGACGAGCGCCACAATCAACAGCACACGCCCCTTCCGGTAACTCAGGGCCGCGAGATAATATTTGAGATCCTTGTTTTCCACGGTCATGGGCTTATCGACAACACTATCATATTAATCCTGACAATCCTAAACAGGCATCCCCGATCGCCGGTTTCCGGGCAGAAACAGGCGGGGCCCTCCCATGCGCATACCCGGCATTTTATTAACCCGGCACACAATGGCTGAATACAATATATATTGTTGCCGGGTTAATATCACGGGCCACTGAAACCAGGCGCCACAAATGCTCAAGGGCCGCCCGCGGGAGAAGGCCACGCATAGGACACCCTCAACCCCGCCACATTGGCCTGGGCCTCATCACTGGCATCGTCGTATTTGCTGTACTGGAAGCGGTAGAATACGCGCGCCGACCAATCCTCGGCCAAGCGCCAGGAAAGACCGGGAGCAACGAAATAGTAAGTGCGGTCCAGGCGGGTAAAGTCCCGTTCCAGGGATTTGTTGCGGTAGATTCCCAGCGTGAGCGCGCCATTCATCATCGATGTAAACCTCCTTGTCAGTCTCAACACCAGGCTGTCCCGTTGCTGCAGCAGACCCGAGCCGCTGGGATCGATCCTACGCTCCAGCGCTGCCCGTATGGAACTCAGCTCGAACCGCCGGGTCACGCTCACCTCGCCAATGAAACCCGACGAACTCTCGTTCTCGCTGATCACATTATTGAATTTCGTTCTGCGTACGCCGCCAGTGGCGTCGAAGCGATAATAATCTGAATACACATGGGAAAAACCCAGCTTGAGCCCCCTGTCCCAGTACTCGCTCCCCACATACGGCGCGTCGAACGCCGTATAATATAGACTTAGACTGAGGTAATCAAACTCCCCCAGAAAACGCGAGGCGTTGACGCTGAAGATATTGATATCATAGTCGAACAACCCCACCTCCACGCCGTCTTCATAATCGACATCCGCATAATAATAACCCAGCTCCACGCTCATAAACTCCGAAAGCGCACGCCGCCATGTCGGCGCAACGGATTTCTGCTTGCGGGTCTTGCTCACATTGGTGATGCCCGTATCGAGCAGTTCGCTCTGGATGGTGGAGTCCCGGCTGTAAGAAACGCCCAACCCCCATTCGTCGAATTCCGACTTCAGGACACCGTCGAGATCGGCAAAGAAATTGTTGGAATCCAGATCGCCGCCACCGGCGTAGCGCAAGGGCTCAAAACGGAAATCACCCTTCAGTTCGCCATTCTCATCCAGCGCATTGATCTTGAGGCGGGGAATGGCCGTATACAGCCACACGGCATCATGCTCCGCGGTCGTGAGGCGGATATTGTCGTTAAATTCACCACGCACAACGACGGAAGGCCCGGCCTCCCACTCCAGCGCGCGCGCCTGCGACGGGAAACTTCCCGCCACCCAAACCGCAAGCAAAACAAGAGAAAATGCTGACAGACTGGAAGAATGCTTGCCGGGGGAACATGCCGCGCTCACCCTGACCCCTTTCCATCGTCAGGGCACAACAACCACATCACCGTCCCTCAGGACAATATTCTGTTCGAGATTCCTGCCGCTGACGACCTCATCATAGTTGAAGGAAATGGCGACTTCCCGGCCATTCTTCCTGCGCAGGATCTTGATCTTGTCCCCCGCCGAGAACTGCCGCAATCCGCCGGCCATGCTCAGGACCTGCATGACCGTTACATAACGCCCGGTGGTATACTCCCCAGGCTGATTGACCTTGCCGATGACATAGGCCTTATTGCTGCCGATGCGGATCAGGCTCACTGACACCACTGCCTCGGGTATCAAGCGCTTGAGGCGCTTGGTGATTTCCTGGCGCACCTCCTCGACGGTCTTGCCCTGGGCCTTGATCTCACCCACCAGGGGAAAGGTCAGCCAGCCATCGGGGCTGATGAGCACCTCCTTCTGCAGATCCGGCTCCTGCCATACGGTAATCTCCAGGGCATCCTCGGGACCCAGGCGGTATTTGGGGAGTTGCTCCCCTGACTGGGGCTGGGCGCGGGCAGGCTGGGCGTTCTCCGGCAACAGGGGCTGCACGGGCGGCATGGCAAGGGTATCCGGCGCAGCCTGCAACATGGTCATTGCAGAAAGGTACATGACGGACAATAGCGCCAGTTTTTTCATTGAATCATTCCCGCTTTCCCGCCCCAATGGGCGGCTACTCCGTTAGCCCGAATGCCAGAACCAACAGGCCCCGGCGCAAATCCTGCGGATTATTACCTGAATCCGTGGGTTCAGGTATTATACTGCAGCAGAAGAAATTATCACCCGTGCGGCGCCGCATCAAAACCGCCAGCGTCCCGAAGAGCCATGGGGAAAAGATCCCTCTCTACGACCTGCCCCCGCGCTTGCGCGACATCTCCACCATGGTCTCCAGGCGCACCACCCGCTTATCGATGTCCACCGTCCGGTCGGTCAGCTTGTCCGTCAGGGTATTGAGCCGCTTCACCTCATCCGTGAGCTTGAGCACATCCATCAGCACATCCTTCCACCCGGCCATCAGCGCCGCTCCTTCTCAAGGGATTTGAGCACCCGCGCCACCTTGCGGTTGGTCTTGCGCGTGGCCGACACCGCCTCCTTCAACTTCTCAGACACCAGCGCCATCAGCTCCGGCGCATCCATATCGCCCGCCCCATGAGGATCATAGGCGTCGATGGCCTGGCGCACGATCTCCGCCGCCGAGGTCCCCCGGGCATCCGCCAGCAACTCCAGCTTCCTCACATTCTCACGTGACACCAGATACTGCTTTCTCACCAGATTGGATTGCGCGCGCATCACACCTCCGAAACATCCTTATGACAACAACACAAGTATAAGCATACACACCATCATACACAACATCCTCCCTCGGGAGAACTCGGCCATTCCCATGCCACTTATTTCCTGTCAAAGTAGTACTCCGTCAAGGTAATAAATTAGGATACAGTTGACCCGTCAGCGTTCAGGGCAAGGCGCGCCTCGCAGGCAATGGCCTGAGCCCTCATCGAAGAGGGCTGCCCATCGCCATGCAGGATAAAGCGTTGCGGAAAGCATCCAGAAAAGCAGAAATCCTCATCGTGTGAACGGCCCGGCGTAGTTTGCACACCTCACCGCCAACCTGCAAAAAACTGGCTTTTGCGGCGCCCACCTCCGCAGGTGGGGACATCCTACGCGCGCCGTTATGCGCATGTGGAACAAGAACGCAGTCTTCACCTGGTCAACCCACTATAATCTAAAACATTTTCATCACTACCTGCGGCCTCAGGGCAATGCCTACAATTTCAATGTTTTACGGAATTATAATTCGCATGTATTGTGTTCCATCCGGGCATAACCCTCCACATATTCATACTTACTGCCAAGAATATAAAGCCATTGTGGATATCCCTTGAGAGCACCGAGGTCTCTGCAACTATTTGATTTACAATAAAATACAGCGCAGCATCATGGTCATTCCCGCGCAGGCGGGAATCCAGGCAAATCAATGGGTTCTGGATTCCTGCCTCCGCAGGAATGACTGAACCCGGTACTCTCAAGTTAAGGAAATTGCAGCACGCAATAACCCTCTGATTTGCCGGGTTCGCATACCTGATTTTTTGGGGCCGGGTAATTTTACTCGATACATTGAGTAATTTGTAATACACTGCGCATATGTATCGCCGCCCGGTCTTCAAAACACTCTTCAAGCGCTTATGCGAGCCGA
>Ga0256839_1006007_pt1 | contig 10897 bp, 6 predicted proteins | sample 354166metaG_FD_185968 | JGI IMG/M metagenome (GOLD analysis project Ga0256839, IMG submission 185968) | Hydrothermal vent microbial communities from Mid Atlantic Ridge, Atlantic Ocean - 354-166 | ecosystem: Environmental > Aquatic > Marine > Hydrothermal vents | place: Atlantic Ocean: Mid... | reverse complement strand
TAGATGAAATGGGCGAATTACCATTGCCCCGAAAGGGACGAGAGCGAGTCATTTCTAACCCACTGAAATTGCTGGGTGTCCCGTCTTAAGTTGGTAGCCGATAAATAGTAAAGTAATATGCTATCTTTAAAGCCACCCCTTTTATTGTTAATCGCTTATGTACGCATACAAAGGAGCATAAACCCTTGCAGACTTTTACACTGCCTAAAACATGGCATCGTTCTGAAGTTATTATTTCTTCACTGCTCATTAATATTCTGGCCTTAGCGTTGCCCATTGTCATTTTACAAGTATACGACCGCATTATTCCCAACCAAGCGACCGATACCTTTTTAGTACTGATTATCGGTATGTTAGTTGTCATCATTTTTGATGCAATACTTAAAATCTGGCGTTCTATTATTTTAAGCTGGGAAAGTGCCGGCTTTGATCACGAAGTCAGCCTGGATGCCATGCATCAGATTCTACACACTCGTACTTTAGATTTTGAAACCAAGCCGGCAGGCTACTATATCGATAAAATCGCGGCCTTAGAAAAAATCCAAGAATTCTATTCTGGGCAGTCCATTCTCTTATTAATGGATTTTCCCTTTGCGCTAATTTATTTGGTCTTAATCGGTTTGATTGCAGGTCCATTAATTGCCATTCCACTTATATTATTAGGTTTATTCCTTTTAGTCTCTATGGTAACCGGTCGCAAATTACATCAAACACTTGTAACCCGTTCAACCATGGAAGATAGACGGCAGAATTTTATTATTGAAATCTTACAAGGCATTCATACTGTCAAGTCAATGGCAATGGAAGCCTTTATGCTACGGCGTTATGAAAAACTACAATTACAATCTGCCGAAAGTGTTTATGAATTAAGCCGCTTAAATAGCATTATACAAGGTATAGGCGCGACCTTTTCCCAGCTCTCCGTAGTTTCTTTTGTAGGGGTCGGTAGTATTTATGTTGTTGCAGGTGACCTCACTATCGGGGGATTAGCTGCCGGTACTATGTTAACGAGCAGAGTATTGCAACCCGGCTTGAAAGCTATGAATATTTGGATTCAATTTCAGTCGGTACGGCTTGCCATTAGTAAAGTCAACGCGCTTTTTTCTCTACAAAAAGAGGCTAGTGGTGACCACAAAACCACCGGTAAGTTTGCTGGGCTTATTGAGTTGGAACAAGTTTGCTTCAAATACCCCAATCAAGAAAAAAATCTTATCAATCATTTATCACTAACCATCAAACCAGGGGAGTCCATCGGTATTTCAGGTAATAATGGGGTTGGTAAAAGCTCATTAATCAATTTACTCTCCGGTTTTTTAGAACCTGATAGCGGCACCATTAAACTAGATGGCTATGCACTACATGATTACAATGCCGAATTTTTACGCTCGCAAATAGGCATCGTGCCACAACATGGCGTATTGGTTGAGGGAACTATTCTTGAAAATATGACCCTATATCGTGAAGATGAAGCAACTGAAGATGCAATTGCATTATCTAAATTACTCGGCCTAGAAGAAATTATCTCTCGCTTACCCAATGGCTTAGATACATTTATCGGAGGTGCCGCGGTTGATAGCATGCCTGAAGGTGTCAAACAAAAAATCATTATGGTGCGCTCACTAGTGGGACACCCGCAAATTATTCTGTTTGATGATGCGAATGCCAACTTCGATGTCAAAAATGACAAACGGCTTGTTAGCGTTATCAAACAAATGCAGCAACAAAACCGTACCCTTATCATTGTTTCACACCGACCATCATTTCTACGCCTGTGTGACAAACAATATACTTTACAAGACGGAAAACTTATAAAAAATCAATAACTTAAAATATAAAAATAACGCTATGGTGAAACATTAATAAAACTCACCGCCCTAAAGTATTCAATCTAAAATCACTATGACTGATTCAGTAGCTCCCAAAATACAGCAACCTACCGCTAATAAACAATATAATGATGTTGCAGAAACATTGGCCGAAGCCCTACGCAATAATAAGGTAGATGAATTCTCATCCAGCTCACCTTATGCAGCGTGTCTATTTCCCATTTTAAAAGCACTAGGTTGGCATAATGTCGATCGAGAACTAATTGAAGCACTACCGCATTTTGCCGAAGATTTAGACCTGGTAGATCTACGCAATATTTTAGTCAATATTGGCTACGAAAGCACGCCTTTAACAACTTTTGCACACACACTCAAAGCCGAATTATATCCTAGTGTCTTTGTGTCTGATTCAGGTGATGTTTTTGTGTTATTGGATAAGACTGAAGAAACGACAGGCAAAATAAGTCATATACGTTATTATGATGCACAACAAGAACAAGTCATCACCTGTGCCAGCACAGCTTGCGATATGCATGGCACCGCTTACCTATTTACTGATACCCATGCCTCACATGGGCAAGCAAATGCAAACAACACCAAAACCAACTGGTTTGGGGATTTAACCGAGCGTTTCCGCAAATTAATTATGCATCTGTTTGCCATGACCTTCGTTATTAATATTGTCGCCTTAATTGTACCTCTCTTTATTATGATTATTTATGATAAGGTTATTGGCACACGCTCATTAGAAAGTTTACCGCTTCTACTTTCCGGCATTGCCATTCTCATTATGGCTGACTTAGTCATGCGTTTTTTGCGTGCCAAACTTTTAGGTGCCGTTGCAGGACGTATGGACTATTTAATCGGAGTCGAAACCTTTAAACAATTATTATATCTCCCGCCAATCAATACTGAACGCTCTACCGTTTCCGCACAACTCTCACAACTCAAACAATTTGATTCTGTGCGAGATTTTTTTACAGGTTCTAATGCATCCATTGTGTTAGAGCTCCCGTTCGTATTACTCTTTTTAATTGCCATCGCTCTATTAGCAGGATCCATTGCATTTATTCCTTTACTAATGGTGGCGGCCTATATTGTGATGGCTTTCTTACTGATTCCGCACCTAAATCGTAAAATAAACCGTTCAGGCAAAGCGAGAAACAACAAACAAAGAATGCTGATTCAAACCTTTGCAGGGCGCAAAGAAATCAAAGCCATCGGCGGTGAAAGTGTCTGGCAAGACCGTTTTCGTGAAGTATCAGGTGAATCAATTATGTCGAACTATGATACATTTATGATGAATGCCATCATGAGCAGTATTGCACAAGTGATGATGACGACCACTGCACTGGCCGTACTTGCATTTGGTGCACTAGCCGTCATTCAGGGTACGCTATCAATTGGCGCACTCATTGCGACTATGGCCTTAGTCTGGCGTGTCCTATCACCACTGCAAGGCGCTTTTTTATCTATTTCCAGGTTTCAACAAACGTTTAAGTCAATGCAACAGATTAATCAACTCATGCGCATTCCAGTTGAAAAATCCAATTCTAGCAACTCCCTTAATGTAAAAGATATTCGTGGCAATATTCGCTTAGATCGCGTCAGTTTCCGTTACGCAGCCAAACAAGACCCTGCACTGCTAGGTGTATCATTCGAAATCAAACCGGGTGAATTAGTGGCTATTGCAGGTTATACCGGTTCAGGTAAATCCACACTCCTTAAAATCATTGCAGGTATGTACCAACCACAAGGCGGTACACTATTTCTTGATGATATTGACATGCGCCAGCTCAATGTCATGGATCTACGCCGTGCCATCGCTTACGTTCCTCAGGATACTAAAATGTTTCACGGAACCATTGCACAAAATATGCGGCTTGCCAATGGGTTGGCAACAGATGCAGATTTAGAAGCCGCCGCAAAAAAAGCCGGCATCTTAACCGATATATTGGCTCTACCGGAGGGATTCAATACACGCTTGACCGATAATGCAGCCAATCAATATCCACCGGGATTTTTACGCTCTCTTTCGATTGCGCGTGCATTTGTCAGCCCTACAGATATTGTTCTATTTGACGAGCCTGGCGCTTCCCTAGATTTTGCAAGCGATACGCTCTTTATGCAACAACTCGCCACCTTAAAAGGCCAGTGTACTATGGTGATGGTCAGTCACCGCCCTAGCCATATACGCTTAGCAGATAAAGTCATTTTAATGCAACAAGGCTCCGTACAATTTGCAGGCGACCCCGAACAAGCCATCTCTATTTTAATGGAAACAGCAATATGACAGACCAACACGCTCCCTCTCTCAGTAAAAATCAGGCCATCGCGAAACTACCTAGAGCACGCGCACGCTTTCTTGCCCAAGCCATTCAATTAGAAGAGCAAGGCGTTGCACGCATCATTAGCCTCGCTATTTATTTCAGTTTATTTTTATTGATTGCCATTATTTTCTGGGCATCACAGACTTATGTGAATGAAGTCACGGTCGCGAGCGGCGAAGTCATTCCAAGTGGCTATATCCATGATATTCAACACCTTGAAGGAGGGATAGTCAGTGAAATTGCCGTTCGTAATGGTGACTTGGTACAACCTGGGCAATTATTAATTCGGTTTGCCGAACCCGTCTCACAAGCCGACTTTGAGCAATTGAAAATCCGTAAAGCAACTTTAATGCTAAACTTGGAACGCGTTCTTGCCATTGATGAGCAACGTAAACCTGATTTCGGTGCGACCGGCAAACGCTACCCCGACTTATCCGCAAAAGCCACCGCAAGCTATTATGCGCAAATCGCAAGTATTGACAGCGAGCTTGCCGTACTCAATTCACAAATCAACCAACGCAAAAGTGAGCTACAGCAACAAAAAAATCAAGTGGCCGCACTCAATAAAGAAATAGAGCTACTGCAAGAGCAAGTAAATATTCGTGCCAAACTTGCGGCTAAAAATATTGTTTCGCAAACAGAACTATTAAGCAGTAAAACCCAGCTTGCAGGCACTGCTAGTGAATTAAAATCCGTGATAGATGGCATTCAAGTTGCCGATATGGCCTTACAAGAAGCAAAACATCGCAAAACCGACATTATCGCCAGCCATAAAAAAGAAATTGAATTTGCAATAGCCGACTTTGCCGGCCAATTAGCCGAAGTCGAAAAATCTCTTATTAAGGCCAAAGATAGAGTACACCGCCTGAATCTATTTGCCCCCATTGCAGGCATTATTCAAGGCATTAGCATTAATAGTATTAATGCGGTCGTCCAGCCGGGCAGTGTTATTTTGCAAATCATTCCTGTTGATGATGATTTAGTCGTAGAAGCACGCATTATGCCTGATGATGTCGGGCATATCAGTATTGGCCAATCGGCTGATGTCAAAATAGACAGCTATGATGCCAGTAAGTTTGGCTACATATCCGGCAAAGTCCAACAAATTTCCGCATCAACGTATTTAGATGAAAAACTAAATCCCTATTATCTTGCGCATATAGAATTAGAAAAAAACTACGTAGGTGATAACCCAAAGCACATGAAAATCATTCCGGGGATGACGGTACAAGTCAGTATTATCACAGGTTCTAAGACAATTTTAGATTATCTAATGAAACCTGTAAGCCGTGGATTTAAAAATGCCTTTCAGGAACGATAAATTGATGCTAAAAACAATTATTAAGGGGTATGAGGTGCATGCTCTATACTAGCGCACGCTTGAATTACGCGCCCCTGACCCAAAAGTAGCTCTAACAGCACTTGCAAACGATAAGGTAGCCATCGATGAATCCTGAAAAATTAACCAACAAATTCAAAGGTGCATTAAATGATGCACAAAGTTTAGCCTTATCGAAAGACCACCAATTTATTGAACCTATTCATGTGCTACTGGCTATGCTAGAGCAACAAGACGGTAGCATTAAGCCATTGTTGGCACAGGCCGATATCAATACTCAAAATTTAATGGCATTGCTTAATAAAGCACTCAATGCAATGCCATCCATTGCAGGGATTGGCGGGGATGTACAAATCTCGAATGATTTAGCCAAACTGTTAAACCTCACCGAAAAACTGGCGCAAGAACAACATGACAGCTTTGTATCATGTGAAATATTTTTATTAGCTGCCTGCGAACAACCAAGCCAATTAGGCAATATACTCAAACAAGTTGGCATTCAACAAGCAGTGATTCAGCAAGCAATAAATACCGTACGAAAGGGTGAGAACATACATGATGCAAATGCCGAAGAACAACGCCATGCCTTAAAGAAATACACCATTGATCTGACTGAGCATGCCGAACAAGGCAAACTTGACCCTGTTATTGGTCGTGATGATGAAATTCGGCGCACCATTCAAGTATTACAACGCCGCACTAAAAATAACCCGGTATTAATCGGTGAACCCGGTGTCGGTAAAACAGCGATTGTAGAAGGCTTGGCACAGCGCATTGTTAATGGCGAAGTCCCGGACGGCATCAAAACTAAACGCGTCCTATCCTTAGATATGGCGGCTTTAATTGCCGGCGCTAAATTTCGTGGCGAATTTGAAGAACGTTTAAAGGCGGTATTAAATGATTTAGCTAAACAAGAAGGCCAAATTATTCTGTTTATAGATGAATTGCATACCATGGTTGGTGCCGGTAAAGCTGAAGGTGCAATGGATGCCGGCAATATGCTGAAACCTGCATTGGCACGCGGTGAATTGCATTGTGTGGGAGCAACGACTTTAGATGAGTACCGTCAATATATCGAGAAAGATGCTGCACTAGAGCGTCGTTTCCAAAAAGTATTGGTCGAAGAACCTAACGTAGAAAATACGGTTGCCATTTTGCGGGGCTTAAAAGAAAAATACGAGGTACATCATGGTGTCGATATTACCGACCCTGCCATTATTGCAGCCGCGCAATTATCACACCGCTATATCGCTGATCGCCAATTACCTGATAAAGCCATTGACCTCATTGATGAATCGGCCAGTCGTATTCGTATGGAATTAGATTCCAAGCCCGAGGTGATGGATAAATTAGGCCGACATTTAATTCAATTAAAAATTGAACGCGAGGCCATGAAAAATGAGTCCGATACGGCCTCGAAAAAACGCCTTATGACATTAGAAGCCAAAATTCAAACATTAGAAAAAGAATTTTCCGACTTGGAAGAAATTTGGAAAACCGAAAAAGCGGCTCTGCAAGGCTCTGCTCATATAAAGGAGCAATTGGAGCAAGCTCGCTTTGCCATGGAAAGCGCACGGCGCAATAGCGACTTAAGCAAAATGTCAAAATTACAATATGGTCAGATTCCTGAGCTGGAACGCCAGTTAGATTTAGCCTCACAAGCTGAAATGCAAGATATGTCCCTATTGCGCAATAAAGTCACCGAGGCAGAAATAGCAGAAGTTGTCTCTAAATGGACCGGTATTCCCGTCACCAAAATGTTAGATGGTGAACGCGATAAATTATTAAATATGGAACATACTTTAGCAGAACGGGTCATCGGCCAAACAGAAGCAATTATTGCCGTCAGTGATGCCGTACGCCGCTCACGTGCCGGTTTATCAGACCCTAATCGCCCTAATGGTTCCTTCTTATTCTTAGGCCCTACCGGTGTTGGCAAAACAGAACTCTGCAAGGCATTGGCTGATTTTTTATTTGATACCGAAGCGGCCATGATACGTATAGATATGTCCGAGTTTATGGAAAAACACGCTGTTGCACGCTTAGTTGGCGCACCTCCCGGCTATGTCGGTTATGAAGCAGGTGGTTATTTAACCGAAGCGGTACGTCGCCGCCCTTATACCGTCATTTTATTAGATGAAATCGAAAAAGCACATGCCGATGTATTCAATATTTTATTGCAAGTCTTAGATGATGGGCGTTTAACCGATGGCCAGGGACGCACCGTTGATTTTCGTAACACCGTAATCATCATGACCTCTAATTTAGGCTCACATCGTATTCAGGAGTTGGCAGGTGAAACAAATTATGCTGCCATGAAACAAGCCGTTATGGAAGTTGTCGGGGCGCATTTTCGCCCCGAATTTATCAACCGAATTGATGAGGCAGTGGTATTCCACCCACTCGCGAAAAAAGACATCCGCGCCATTGCCAAAATTCAAATACACTCCCTAGAACAACGCCTTAACGAGCGCGATATACGCATGCAACTTGCCGATACTGCACTAGATAAAATAGGTACAATAGGATTTGACCCTGTATTTGGTGCCAGACCCCTTAAACGAGCCATTCAACAAGAGCTGGAAAATCCATTGGCACGCGCCATTTTAGCCGGTAAATTTAGTGCAGGCGATACGATTAAAATAGCATTGATAGACGACAAGCTAAATTTTATCAAAAGCTAATACCGGCACTTTCTGACAAGTACGCACTCGTTTTTACGCGTCAATACAAATCTAAATCTATCGCTTAAAGCATTTTTTACTTAATTTTTCAACCTAGCTGTACTACACTCAAAATTCCTTACTGGTCATTTAACGAGGTTTTCCCATGCAAACAGAACAAAATACCGACACCCCATCAGGCAGTTTAGAGGATGGCATCGCCGCCCCTTATGACTTTAGCATAATGGATATTTTTCGCGAAACGTGGCAACGTACCAATGGGCTTAAAGGCTCTGTCCTAGGTGCTATTGCACTTGTTTTTATTATTATGCTCGTCATTACTTTCATCGCCGCTTTTGCAACAGGTATTGAAAACTTTGCAGAACCGGAGTCTTTCTCAATCGTTGCGGCACTATTAAATTTAGTGGTATCGTTAGCTAGTTATCCCTTTTTTGCCGGCATTATTATGATGGGATTACACCGTGCAGTAGGTGCGCCGGTTAATTTTAAAATGGCTTTTGCTTATTTTAACTACAGCGTTCCCATTATTATTGCCAGCATCTGCATGTCCATCATGATTATGCTTGGCATGTTCTTACTTGTTATTCCGGGAATTTATCTTTCTATTGCCTATATGTTTACCTTTGCACTGATAGTGGATAAAAATATGGACTTTTGGCAAGCGATGGAAACGTCACGCAAAGCGGTCACTCAACATTGGTTTAAATTCTTTTTTATTAGCCTCATCATGGTTGCCATTTATTCAATCAGCCTAATCCCTTTGGGTTTAGGACTTATTTGGACTATCCCTATGTTTATCGCTTTACAAGGCGTGCTATACCGCCGCGTCTTTGGCATCACATCAGTTCAAACACCTCCTAATGAAACAAAGGCATTTTAATCACACATATGCAGGGCCGGATTTAGTATGACTCTTAAAACCTATTATTGTATTTTCAAGTTGCCGGAATAAAGAAATTAAGCTATCACACTATTAGTGAAAAATAGTCATTACAATCATAAGCAAGTTAGACAACTTGCGCTTCCTATGATTATTGCCAATATCTCAACACCATTACTGGGTTTAGTTGATACCGCCATTATGGGGCATTTGGCCAGCGCTAACTTCTTAGCCGCCGTTGCACTAGCCAGCCTTATTTTCAGCTTTCTATTCTGGGGATTCGGTTTCTTGCGCATGGGAACAACAGGGCTGAGCGCACAAGCTTTTGGTGCCAATGATAGCCTCGAATTAAACGCCATATTAGCGCGTGCATTATTACTGGCACTTACCATTGCATGTTTTATCTTAGTGATGCACTCAGCCATAGCACACATCAGCTTTTACCTTATTAATAGCCAAAAACTCATTGAGCAACTCGCACAACAATACTTTTTTATTCGCATTTGGAGCGCACCGGCCACGCTATGCCAATATGTCATAATCGGTTGGTTTTTAGGTATACAGAATACTCGCGCCCCCTTACTCATCGTACTTACAACTAATTGTGCCAATATTGGCTTTGATGTTTTATTTGTTGTGCATTACGGCATGAATACCGATGGCGTTGCACTGGCATCAGTGCTGGCTGAATATATTGGCCTGCTCATCAGCCTAATTTTATTACATCAGAAACGGCCGCATAGTAGCGGCTTATCACTTAAAATTATTTTACAGTTCGATAAAATACGTGCCATGCTGCTAATTAATGCGCACCTGTTTATTCGTACTCTCTGTTTAATTTTTACCTTCAGCTTTTTTACCGTACAAAGTGAAAAATTAGGGACGCTTATTTTAGCGGCCAATACCCTATTGCTTAATTTTCAAACCTTTATGGCCTATGCTTTAGATGGCTTTGCACATGCTGCCGAAGCTTTGGTCGGTCGCGCACTGGGTGCAAAAAATAAACATTTGTTCCGGCAATCCATTAAAACAACTTGCTTATGGGCGGTGTGCATTGCACTACTGTTCAGTTTAAGCTATGCTTTTGCCGGTCAAACCATTATCAATGCCCTGACGCATTTAAGCGAGGTACGCCGGCTGGCTTATTTATATTTACCGTGGGTCATTGCGCTACCGATTATTTCAGTCTATAGCTATCTGATGGATGGCGTTTTTATCGGTGCCAACTTAAGTCGGCAGATGCGCAATAGCATCATTTTCTCATTAATAACGACTTTTTTACCCATTTGGTATTACACTCAGTTTTTAGGTAATCATGGCTTATGGTTGGCCTTAAGTGCTTTTATGTTATTGCGCAGCCTAATCATGTTGGCTTATTATTCCGCTTATCAACGTAAGCGACTACCTGAATTAGTCAGCTAAAAATTCACACCGCAAGAGCGCGTTACAGTACGTTAAAGTCCACCGAATAATCCATAAAAATGCTATCATAATCTTTTGCATTTAAAATCAATCGAACTTTTATGAGCGTAAAAATTTATCATAATCCACGGTGCAGTAAATCTCGCCAAACACTGCAATTAATCGAAGAGCAAGGCATTCAACCGGAAATTATTGAATATTTAAAAAACCCGCCGAGTGTTGCAGAACTAGAGAATATATTAACCTTATTGGGTTTACAGCCACGCGAACTGATGCGTACAAAAGAGGCCGAGTATAAAAGTACCGGTATGGATAATGCTGAGTTAGACCGTGATGCCTTAATTGCCGGCATGGTTGCCAACCCTAAATTAATCGAACGCCCCATTGTTATCGCCAATGGCAGAGCAGCAGTCGGT
>Ga0256839_1006006_pt1 | contig 10899 bp, 10 predicted proteins | sample 354166metaG_FD_185968 | JGI IMG/M metagenome (GOLD analysis project Ga0256839, IMG submission 185968) | Hydrothermal vent microbial communities from Mid Atlantic Ridge, Atlantic Ocean - 354-166 | ecosystem: Environmental > Aquatic > Marine > Hydrothermal vents | place: Atlantic Ocean: Mid... | reverse complement strand
GTTGGTTGACAAGGATTTTAAAAACCCGGTTCCCCTGTCCACACTTTTTGGTCAGGATGTGGATGAGGCCGATGATTATACCAAAGCCGGGCGCAGAACCGTCCTGCTGGCCCTGGCGCGCTCTGGCGGCAATGTGTCAGCTGCCGCTTCTTCCATGGGCATCAGTCGCGCTACCCTGCACCGTAAAATCAAACGGCTGGGAATTCAGTTCAAGGCGAATTAGGCCTGCCACTGTCGCAGATTTGCGACAGTTTGCCGATACCGTGGGTATAAGGGCGTTCCAAAAGTGTGATTTTTAGTTTTATTATCGTTTGAAACTGGAGTAGCCTTCATGACATCGAAGGCTGGACAACGAATGCCGCGCTTGAGGCCATCTGTCTGACGCATTTTTGTCCACATATCAAACGGCCAATCGTTGGCTCGTTGACAAGAAAAACAGCGGGAATTATTTTATTGAAGCTGTCTTGGGAGGAGGCTAAATGCAAAAAACATTAGTAATTGATCCGGGCAAATGCACCGGCTGCAAACAGTGCGAACTGGCATGTTCCTACATCAAGGAGGGGTCATTCAATCCGTCCAAATCACGCATCCGGGTGTTTGATTTTCACACTGAAGGACGCTTCGTCCCCTATACCTGCACCCAGTGCGATGAGGCCTGGTGTCAGCAGGCGTGCCCGGTTGATGCCATTACCACGGACCCTGTTACCGGCGTCAAGCAGGTGCATGACAATCTGTGTGTCGGCTGCAAGGTCTGCACCATCGCCTGCCCATTCGGTACCATCAACTACAGTGTCAGCACCGGCAAGGTTGTCAAATGCGATCATTGCGGCGGCGATCCTGAATGCGTCAAGGCATGTCCTACCCAAGCTATCCTGTATAGCGATGTGGAGCAGGCAGGCTTCGACAAAATGCAACAATGGGCAGCTAAAACCGATAATGCCGCACCGGCAAACTCAGCTTAATTGAACAGGAGGAACTAACTATGGCTTGGACAAGAAAAATCCTTCGCGTCAATTTGACTGAAGGCACATGTGTTTCCGAACCCCTTAATATGGACTGGGCGTTGAAGTATCTTGGTCAGCGCGGATTGGGAACCAAATACCTGATGGAAGAGATTGACCCTAAAGTTGATCCGCTATCACCTGACAACAAGATGATATTTGCCACCGGCCCCTTGACTGGCACTTGTGCGTCAACCGCCGGGCGCTATTCAGTCATCACCAAAGGCGCTTTAACGGGCGCCATCGCATGTTCAAATTCCGGTGGTTATTTTGGTGCCGAGTTGAAATTTGCCGGATGGGACATGATCATCTTTGAAGGCAAATCAGAAAAACCAGTTTATCTTTGCATCATCGATGACAAGGCCGAATTGCTCAGTGCTGAGGGCTTATGGGGCAAGTCTGTTTGGGATACGGATGCCGCCATCAAGGCTGCACACCAGGAGCCGATGATGCACATCGCCGCCATTGGTGTGGCTGGTGAAAAAGGCAATATGTATGCCTGTATTGTCAATGATCTGCATCGCGCTGCCGGTCGTTCCGGTGTGGGTACGGTGATGGGGTCGAAAAACCTCAAGGCGGTCGCTGTTCGCGGCACCGGCGGGGTCAGTGTCGAGGATTTCCCTGCATTCATGAAATCAACCGAAGCCGGCAAGAGGGTTTTGCAGGAAAATGCCGTTACCGGCGAAAGTCTGCCCGCCTATGGCACACAGGTTCTCATGAATGTCATCAATGAAAGCGGAGCCTTGCCCACGCGCAATTTCCGTGATGTGCAATTTGAAAGCGCCAACGATATATCGGCTGAAGCCATGGCCGAGCCACGGCGCAGTGACGGCAAGCCCAATCTGCTCACCAATCAGGCCTGTTTCAGTTGCACCATCGCCTGTGGCCGGATTTCGCAGATTGACAAAGACCACTTTACCGTTGTCAACAAGCCGGAATACTGGGGCGCGGAAGGCGGGCTGGAATACGAAGCCGCCTGGGCTTTGGGGGCGGCTACGGGCATCAAGGATCTTGAAGCACTTACCTATGCCAATTACCTGTGTAACGAGCATGGCTATGATCCGATTTCCTTTGGATCCACCCTTGCTGCCGCCATGGATATGTATGACGAAGGCATTTTAACCAAAAAAGATACCGGCGGTGTTGAGCTTAAGTTCGGCTCGGCTGAAATGCTGGCTAAAATGGCTGAGTTGACCGGCATAATGGAAGGCTTTGGCAAGGAGCTGGCGCTTGGCTCCAAACGCCTGTGTGAAAAATATGGTCGGCCTGAACTTTCCATGACAGTTAAAGGCCAGGAATTTCCGGCGTATGATCCGCGCGGCATTCAGGGCATGGGCCTGACTTACGCAACCTCTAATCGCGGTGCATGTCATTTGCGTTCATACACTGTTTCATCTGAAATTTTCGGCATTCCGGAAAAGACCGACCCGCTGTCTACTGACGGCAAGGCCGGTCTGGTGAAGGCGTTTCAGGATGCAACGGCAGCGGTCGATTCAGCAGGCTTGTGTGTTTTCACAACCTTTGCCTGGACACTGGAAGACATCGCCCCTCAGGTCGATGCCGCATGCGAAGGCAACTGGACAGCGGACACGTTGATGGAAGCCGGTGAACGCATCTGGAATATGGAGCGTAATTTCAATCTTGCTGCAGGCTTCAGCGGCAAGGATGATGAATTGCCCAAACGCCTGATGAAAGATGCAGCCAAGACCGGACCGGCTAAAGGATTAACCTCGGGCCTCGATAAAATGCTGCCGGAATATTACGAGGTGCGCGGCTGGAACACCAAGGGTGTGCCAACTGAAGAAACGCTCAGTCGTCTGGGCGTATAGTAAAATTGTCGAGCCGGTGGCGATACAGTCACCGGTCGACATTTTCGGAACCTGGCAAAATGTGAGTTGAACATGAAACACGTCATCATCGGCGCTGGTCCAGCCGGGGTCGTTGCTGCGGAAACCTTGCGCAAGCATGACGCCAAAAGCAGCATTACTCTGATTGGCAATGAAGGCAAACCACCCTACTCGCGCATGGCCCTGCCCTATCTGCTGATCGACAAGATTACTGAACCCGGCACATATCTGCGCCAGTCTCCTGATCATTATGACGATCTAAAAATCGAATATGTCCAGGCCACCGTAAGTGCGGTTGATCCCGAATCAAAAACCGTCGCCCTTAATGATGGCGCCTCCTTAGCCTATGACAGATTGTTACTGGCCACCGGAGCCAGTCCCGTCGCCCCCCCGGTCAAAGGGCTTGATTTGCCCGGCGTTCACACCTGCTGGACACTGGACGATGCGCAAAAAATAAATAAACTCGCCCATCCCGGTGCCCACGTGGTTCTCATAGGTGCCGGCTTTATTGGGTCTATTGTGCTTGAGGCTCTGTTTTTGAAAGGCGTATCCCTCACGGTGGTGGAGATGGGAGACCGTATGGTGCCACGCATGATGGATGAAGTTGCCGGCAATATGCTCAAAAGCTGGTGCATGTCCAAAGGTGTTGAGGTTTTAACGGGTACAAAAATTACCGAGATCAGCCAAAGCGACAAGGGTCTTGAGGTAACTCTGAGCAAGGGAAAAACTTCAACCGCCCAGTTGGTGGTGGTGGCTGCGGGTGTACGCTCAAACATTGACTTTCTCAAAGGCAGTGGCATTGATACCGATGCGGGCGTTGTGGTTGATGATCACCTGCAAACAAGTGTGGATGATATTTATGCCGCCGGTGATGTGGTTCAGGCACTGGACCTTTCGACCGGCGAATTCAGTGTTCTGGCAATCCAGCCAACGGCTGTAGAACACGCGCGCATTGCCGCCATGAATATGGCGGGGCTTGATACGCCTCACCACGGCTCCCTGTCGATGAATATTCTGGATACCATGGGATTGATTTCCAGTTCATTTGGCCAGTGGATGGGCGAAGAAGGCAGCGATAGCGCTGCCATGCTCGACAAAGACAATTACCGCTATCTGCGTCTGGAGTTTCAGGGGGATCGGTTGATTGGCGCACAAAGCGTGGGCTTTAGCGAGCATATCGGCATGTTACGCGGCCTTATTCAGACCGGTACACATCTGGGCGAATGGAAGCAGATACTGATGACATCACCACACCGAATTTCTGAAGCCTATGTGTCAACCCTGCATAAAAACGCGAGCTGATTAGTGAAAATCACCCTCAAACTCTATGCCTCTCTGGCCAGCTGCCTGCCCGCCGAAGCTGTCAAGAATCAGGCAGAGATAGTGGTTAGACCGGACGCAACCGTGCGCGAGGTGCTCGATGCCCACAATGTGCCGTTTGATAAATGTCATCTGATATTGATAAACGGCGTGTTCTCGCCACCGGCGACAGCCAAGCAGGTAACATTGAAAGAGGGTGATGCGCTGGCAGTATGGCCGCCGGTTGCCGGGGGTTAAGCTGTTTGATGGCGACAAAAATAGTTAAGCTGATGTCGATGTCGCGCAGTGAGTTCATTCACAGCTTTAAAAATTTCGCTCCCGATTATCGCGGCTCGATGGACGCCTCCAGTTTCGAGCTTGACGCTGGAAAAGGCACAGTCACCATTGACATAGAAGTGCTGCCGGATCGCGTCATTACCAGCCTGTTTATCCTGCCACAGACAAACATCACCTTGACCATGAACGGATTGTCCGAAGATGAGCAGAAACATTTTCTCGAACGCTTCGATATTTCCTTTCAACGTGGCGGGGGTTAGAGCGGGATGAGGCCAGGTTTGCGCACGGCAAAGCGTTCCTCCTTGTAAATCCGGTACAGCTTCTTCCAGTTCACGGCATCTCTCCTTGCACTGGGCTTTAAAAGTTTTTTCCCAGCATCTCGCGCAATGTCGAGACATCCATCATCTGTTCAGCAAGCAACTTCTTCAATCTGGCGTTCTCTGCCTCAAGTGTCTTCAACCGCCGTGTACCAGAAACATCCATGCCGCTGTATTTTGAACGCCATTTGTAAAATGCGGCATCACTGACACCATGCTTGCGGCAAAGCTCCGCAGCCGTCATGCCAGCCTGATGTTCTTTCAATATCCCGATAATCTGTTCTTCGCTAAACCGTGATCGCTTCATTGTCCGTCTCCTGGTTGAAAACAGACTAACCTAAATTCGAGGAGGTTTCTGGGGAGCAGGTCACTACTCATCAAAATCAGGTGGCCGTGGCACGTTGGAAGGTTTCTTATTACTTTTGTCGTCATCAGACTCATCCCCTTGTGGGTGCTATTGTTGTTTCAACGGACAGTCCGCACCTTAGTAAATGGTCATCACACCCTCCGCTGGCATAAAGCATTATGCTGGACGGCAGACCAAGTTTATTCGTGCCATTTGGTAACGCAAGGCCGCACAACCCCAGAAGATTTCCTAGGTTGGTATTGCGAAGAACCTTTTTGTTGATCGCAAAGAAGGCTGTTTCATCGGCTTCAAGTGGTGCCCGTTCCGGTGCGACGATTGGAGATGTCGGCATTGCAACGAGCGTTCTTGCACCCAGTTTTTTGTTCGCCGATGCGATCAACCGTCTGCGACCCTCCAAAAGCGACAGAAGGTCATAAGCAGACATGCCCTTGCCATTGAGAACGCGCTGCGCCACGCGCCCATCCATGATTTCGGCTTTGGGACTATCTACCCATTCTTTGTATAGGAAATAGGCCTCCGCAGCGCTCAACGCGCCATGAGCCATTGCGATCCTCTCGATCTCATCAAATTCCGGAAAATCAATGTATTCTATGCGGACGCCTGCTTTTGACAGCAATGCGAGGCTCCTGCGAAAATTTCTTTCGACAGCATCTTCCACTTCATCGAAGCTGAGTGTTTCCGGTACTAGAATGGTCAAACCCGATAGATCAGCGGGAATGATTTTTGGTACCGGGGCGGCCCTAAGCATGGCATCAAGAACGATGCAGTCGGCCACGTCTCGCGCCAGCGGGCCAACCGTATCAAGTGTAAACGATAAGGCCACCACACCGGATTTATCAATGCGGCCTTCGGAAGATTTGTAGCCGACAAGTCCGTTAAATGCAGCAGGAATTCGGACTGATCCACCCGTATCTGTTCCAATCGCGCACGGCGCCAGCCCCCGGGCAACAGCCACAGCCCCCCCCGAAGTAGAACCGCCAGGCACTCGCGCGGGATCGAACGGGTTGCCCGGTGTGCCATAATGCGGGTTCAGGCCCAGGCCGGAATAGGCAAGCTCGGGCATATTGGTCTTGCCCAGACAGACCATGCCTGCATCATGAAGATTTGCGACGCAAGCCGCATCGCGCACCGCTGGAAGTCCTGCAGCCAGAACCCGCGAACCGGCAGTGGTCACAATATCTTCAATGTCGAACAAATCCTTGATTGCGACAGGAACCCCATCGAGCGGTCCAAGCGGGGTCTTTTTGAGGTACCTTGCAGCGCTGGCGTGAGCTTCGCGCAAGGCGCGATCTGCTGTTACAGTCGTAAAAATGGCATCATCAGTAACACTCTCAATTCGCTCAAGAAAATATTCAGTTATCGCAACAGAATCAGTCCTGCCTTCGGCCAGCCGTCGGCCAATCTCCAAGGCAGTCAATTCTGAAATTTCTGTGACAGTGTCCATGGGTGCGAGCTTTATCCGTGCGATGTCGAGGTTTGGCACATGAGGATGCCGCGCGCATCAAGATAGGGAAATTCGCAACCTTTAGGCCTATTGCGCCAATTTAAGCTCTCGGTGAGCAACAATGCGCAAACCGCCTCCGGTGCGAAGAGTGCAGCTCCTAATCATTTTGGCTGATGGCTTGTGTCGGTTGTTTAACGCGGATAGGCCCGAAAACAGGTTTCACCCGGTCGAACATCGTTCAGGATTGCATCCTTGACCTTATCGGTAATATCCGGCGAGTTAAAATCATACAGACCCGTTTGCTTCATTGCAGTCTTGAGATTCACTTCTTTTCCCAGATATTCCATCAAAACCCGGGCACATACGGGTTCTCTGGATGCCCTGCCGGCAACACCGAGCAGCAATCCGTGGAGTACGTCCAGCCGACTCTTGAATGTTGGATAGAGAATGGTCTGAGAGATTTCAGCCCCCAGCAGGATTTCACTGTCAATGAGGAAGATACGGTCTCTGAGAAATTGAGCGATCCCAACATATTTAAATACGAAACAGGAATCCGTCCGGTTGGCGGGATTGCGGAGCCGCTCAATGCGCTTGTAACGCGAAGCGCCATCGCCGGTGTAAATATGAACGAAAGCCTTCAGGATTTTCCCCGGATCTGAAAAGGATTGATAATATTTGTAATAATATCCCTGATACATGTCCGGGACGTTGTTTTTCTGGCTGAATATCGTCGCGTCTTCCCCGCTTTGGGCAGACGTCTGAATCGTTGATGCAGCAGGCGCTTCGTTAATGTCTATCGTATATTTGAACTCGTTGTGCGGCTTCAGAATTTCGTATTCTTCAACACCGAAAAAGTTGCAAATCAGGCGCATATTATACTCAGACGGCTCCGAAGTACCGTTTAGATATTTATTGAATTGCTGCCGGTTTATACCGATTTTACGGCAAACCTCGGAGATCGATTTGTAATACCCGCAAATCCATCGCAAATTTTTCTGAAAATTGTCGGTCAAGGTTGTGCGCCCGGGCTCAGAAAGTCCTTTTCGCATGCAATTACGTCCTCAGGTGGTTGGTGTTACTTCACTCTTTCCGCGTGTTCAGCAAAGACGGCTCGCATCGCAACAATCCTTATGTATATGACGCGAGTTTGCGCACTGCAACGAAAAATCGCGCAAGAAGGCAGAGCCTAGCGAAATTGCAGTGGCGATACTGCCTCTCTAATATGACCATCAGAAGTACAGATAACCACAACAATAGCAATGCTTGTGATCCAATAGGATTTTTAAGCTTCTTAAGGATTAGAGCGATAACACTTACAGGGAGAGAGTCCATGGGTAACAGAATAAGCGATCACAAATGGAGTGGCATTCTTAAGTCGATGGATCGCCGGGAATTCATTTTGTCCTCGACCGCCGTTGGTGTTTTGACGATGACGCCGCGGTTTGCCAGTGCGGCAGCGGGCGAGGTGTTTCGGGTCGGCGTGACGCTACCCACCACGGGGGCCGGTGCCAACTATTCAGAGCGCCCAATCAACGGATTGCCGCTGATTGCTGCGCAGATCAACGCGCGCGGCGGATTGCTCGGCAAGCACCCGATCGAATTGTATTTTCGGGACACCCAGACCAAGCCGGCCGCCGGAACCCGCGAAGCGCGCTCCTTGATTTTAAACGAGAAGGTCCAGGCCATTCTTGGTACATGGAGCAGTGCCGTGGCTATGGGCATTCAGGAAATTGCTCACGAGAATAAAATTCTGCATTTTGCAGCAACCAGCAACAGTTCTAAGATTGTCAACGAGAATTATACGCCGTATACGTTTCTGTTTGGCCCCAACAGCCGCATGCAATCTGCGGCCACTGTCGTCGCAATGAGAACGCTCATCGAAAAGAAGGGGTGGAAAAAATATGTTACACTTGGAGCCGACTACGAATGGGGTCGTGATGCCCAAAGCGTTTTTGTCAAGGAACTAGCCAAAGTAGCCCCCGGCCTGGAGCTTAAGAAGGAACTTTGGTTCAAGCTTGGTGAAACAGATTTTTCTCCGTATATTTCTGCTGTCATGGCATTCAAGCCGGACTTTCTGTTTGGCGCAATCGCCGGCAAGGACAACGAAACGTTCCTGCAGCAGGCCAAGGCTGCGGGACTGTTCAAGCGCATTGCATATCCAGGCGTATTCCTGCCGGTCACCGAGCTTATGCAGCAACGAAGAACCTTGCCACGTGGCATTATCGGGCTAAACCGTTGTCCTTTCTTCGCTCATCTCGACAACCCAATGATGCAGTCCTACATTAAGACCTTTCAGGACGAATTCGGTGCGGATGATTGGCCCGACGATTTTGCCTGCATGTATTTTGATGCCCTGAACGGGCTTGACCAGGGAGCAAAAATGGCCGGGTCCGTAAGCCCTGATGCCATCAAGGATGCTCTCAAGGGCGCGACAATTGACACATGCCGCGGGCGGTTGGCTTTCCGCGATTGCAATAACCAGCTTGATGCGCCTTCCTATGTTGGCGAGGTGATTGATTCTCCAGACTATCCTTTCCCGATCTTCGATCCTGAAACACTGGTCGTGGTAAAGGGAAGCGATGTCTGGACATCAACCTGCGAAGAAGTGAAAAAACTTCAAAAAACCCGCGCCTAACTCCCATCGAAAGCCCGGGTTGAATTACCGGTCGCCCTTTGCTGGGCGGCCGGATTTTGATACCTCGACACCGATCACAAAATTGTAAAAAGAGAATAGCGCAATGGTTTACGACCTGACATCTATCCTTATCCAGCTATTGAGCGGCCTGTCTCGCGCAATGATGCTGTTTTTGCTGGCTTCGGGATTGTCACTGATTTTCGGTGTGATGAACATATTGAACTTTGCACATGCAACGCTGTGGATGCTCGCGGGGTATCTAACCTTCACTTTGTTCCAGTTTTTTAACGCAACAATGGGTGAATCCGGCTGGTGGCTGCTGCCATCGACATTTCTCGCCACGATGGTTTTGTTTGCGCTCGGCTGTCTGATAGAGCTGGTTTTGATAAGACGAATGTACAATCGCGAATTGCCCGAGCAGTTGCTGCTGACATTCGCCCTCATCCTGATTATCGGTGATGTTATCAAGATGATCTGGGGAGTGGATAATCTTCGGATATACATGCCGATCGAACCGGTGGAATTCTTTGACTCCTACATTAATCCGTACTCATTCATTGTGATTGGCGTAGGCACGGCGGTTGCCGCCGGATTATGGTGGTTTCTTCATCATACCCGATACGGCAAGACGATCAGGGCTGCCGTACACAGCCGAGAAATGGTGAGTGCCCTAGGTATCCGCATCGGTGCCATGTACACGGCGGTGTTCGGGCTCGGTGTTGCCGTTGCTGCCATGTCCGCAGGGGTATTCCTGCCGATTGTTCCCATTGGCCTGGGCATTGACATGGACCTGATCGTGCAGTGTTTTGCGGTTGTTGTTATCGGCGGGTTTGGCAGCATTCTGGGCACTTTCGTCGCCTCTATCATCGTTGGCGTTGTCTACTCTTTTTCGGTACTCATCTGGCCTGATGGTGCGCTCGCCATCATCTTTGTCATTCTTGTTTCTGTTCTGATCTGGCGGCCCTGGGGGCTTTTCGGAACCGAGCTTCGGTCCTAGGGGGAATTGATATGGCCATGCCGTCAGTCGAAAACGCAGCGAAATCCGAATCCGCAGATCATCAGGAACTTTCGACGCGTATAGGTTTGATCCTTGCTGCCGCTTTCATGCTGGTACCATTGCTGCCCGGTGAATACCCGGTCTATGTTGCAACTGAAATTTTGATCCTCGGCCTTTTTGCCATGAGTTTCAATCTGATCTATGGCTATATGGGGCAGATCTCATTCGGACATGCTGCTTATTTCGGGCTTGGCGCCTATGCCACAGCCCTGCTCATGCAGTACCTGCAACAGGAGACCGGCTCGGTCGGCTATGTCGGCTTTTTTATCTCCATGCTGATTGCCGTTCCAGTATCGGCATTGGGTGCCCTGATTATAGGGTACTTCATCGTTCGTCTGACCGGCATATATTTTGCCATGCTCAGTCTCGCCTTTGGCGAACTGCTCTTCTACATTGTTTTTTCCTGGTACAGCTTCACCAAGGGAGATGATGGCATACAGGGTTTGTTGCCGCCGGTATTCTTCCGCGACGTTTATAATTTTTACTACTTTACCCTTGTTATTGTTACCTGCGCCCTTCTTGTGATGTGGCGAATTACCCGTTCACCGTTTGGCTACACCTTGCGCATGTTGCGCGAGAATGCTCAACGGGCCGCTTTTGTCGGTGTCAATGTCAGGCTAACCATGCTGGTAAAT
>Ga0256839_1006005_pt1 | contig 10901 bp, 9 predicted proteins | sample 354166metaG_FD_185968 | JGI IMG/M metagenome (GOLD analysis project Ga0256839, IMG submission 185968) | Hydrothermal vent microbial communities from Mid Atlantic Ridge, Atlantic Ocean - 354-166 | ecosystem: Environmental > Aquatic > Marine > Hydrothermal vents | place: Atlantic Ocean: Mid... | reverse complement strand
TACGGGGGCACTGACGTCGGGCAGCCGTGAAGGGGGCAGAACCGAGCATCCCCGCTCACGTGTAGCTCAGCGTCGTCTACGCCGCCCGCGCTGGCGTCGCCGAGCTTTCGCGGGGGCTACCGTAGCCACCGCCGTTCCGCCCCCGTCGCCATCACCGCTCAATTGCGCCCGCAGACTCATGATGCGGTCACGCAACTCCGCCGCCCGTTCGAACTCCAGAGCTTCCGCGGCGGCGAACATTTCCTCCTCCAGTTCCCGGATGTACTCCAGTGTCACCAACTGCTCCTCCGTACCACGGATTGCCTTTCGGACAAGCTCACGGGCATGCAACTCCTCCTCAATGCCGGCCCGGATCGCCTTGCGCACGGTCTCCGGCGTGATGCCGTGTTCCTCGTTGTACTTGAGCTGAATCTGACGCCGCCGCTCCGTTTCCTCAATCGCCCGCCGCATCGATTCGGTCACCTGGTCCGCATACAGGATCACCTCCGCATTCACGTTGCGTGCGGCTCGACCGATCGTCTGAATCAGCGACGTTTCGCTCCGCAGAAAACCTTCCTTGTCCGCGTCCAGGATGGCAACGAGCGACACTTCGGGCAAATCGAGTCCCTCGCGGAGCAGGTTGACCCCCACCACAGCATCGAATTCCCCCTCGCGAAGCTGACGCAGAATCTGCACCCGCTCGAACGCGTCCAGCTCGGAATGGAGCCACTGACAACGAATCCCGCGGTTCTTGAGATAGGTGACCAGATCTTCTGCCAGGCGTTTGGTGAGCGTGGTGACCAGCGTCCGTTCGCCACGGGCAGCACGCCGCTGAATCTCCTCAACCAGCGATTGCACCTGCCCACGGGCAGGCTCGACGCGAATCTTCGGGTCCACCAGACCCGTTGGCCGAATCACCTGCTCCACCACCTCGCCGCCACATTTCTCCAGCTCATACGGCCCGGGCGTGGCCGAGACGAAGATCACCTGATTGTGCCGAGCCTCCCACTCATCAAACCGTAGCGGCCGATTGTCCAGCGCACTCGGCAAACGGAACCCGTGCTCCACAAGCGTGCGCTTCCGACTGTAGTCGCCCGCATACATCCCACGAACCTGGGGAACGGTGACGTGAGACTCGTCCACGAAAAGGAGATAATCGTCGGGGAAGAAATCGTACAGCGTGAACGGCGGCTCGCCCGGCCGCCGACCGCTCAAGTGGCGACTGTAGTTCTCAATCCCCGGACAGTACCCCGTCGTCAACAACATCTCCATGTCGAAACGCGTCCGTGCTTCGAGCCGCTGCGCCTCCAGCAACTTGCCCTGCTTGCGAAACCACTGGACCCGCTCCTTCAACTCCTCTTCAATCGCCGCAACCGCCTGGCGAATGCGATCCTCAGGTAACACAAAGTGCTTGGCCGGATAGATGAAGATCTCGTCTTTGACTTCCAGGACCTCCCCACTGGTTGGGTGGATCACCGCAATCTGCTCGATCTCGTCCCCCCAAAGCTCAATCCGATAGGCAAAGTCCTCGTACGGGGGCCAGCATTCCACCACATCTCCCCGCGCGCGAAACCTCCCGCGGCCAAACTCGACGTCGTTCCGCTCATACTGGATGTCCACCAGCTTCCGTAACAGCTCGTCGCGGTCGACCCACGCCCCTTGCCTCAGCCAAACCGTCATCGCCCGATAATCCTCGGGCGAACCCAAGCCGTAGATGCACGAGACGCTCGCCACAATGATCACATCCCTGCGAGTCATCAAGGCACTGGTGGCCGCCAGTCGAAGCCGATCCAATTCCTCGTTGATGGACGCATCCTTCTCGATGTAGATGTCCCGCTGAGGGATGTACGCCTCGGGCTGGTAGTAGTCGTAATAGCTGACGAAGTAATGCACGGCGTTGTGCGGGAAAAACTCGCGGAACTCCGCGTAGAGCTGGGCCGCGAGCGTCTTGTTGTGGGAAAGAACCAGCGTCGGGCGGTTCACCCGAGCGATCACGTTCGCCATCGTGAAGGTCTTGCCCGAGCCGGTAACGCCGAGAAGGGTCTGGTACTTGCGCCCCTCCTCAATGCCGCGAACCAGCGCTTCAATCGCCTTCGGCTGATCGCCCTTCGGCTCGTACGGGGCCACTAACTTGAATTCCTGACGCACCATGGTCTAGCGGCTCTGTCGTTGCCATCGACTCAACGTTGTCCCGGTCCTTCTGCTCCGCCCGCCGCTTGCTTCGTCCGCCTGTTGAATCGTAGGCCGACGCCGCCCGGCGCTTCCGCGACCCACAGGCCGTTCCCCCACCCACATACTTCGGCGGGCATACGCCCACCGCCCCTGCCGACCGACCTTCGACGCCTGCCCCACGCATTCCGGACACACCGAGCTCCCCTACGCTGGATCACCATGTCCGTCGGACTGGGCCACGAACCCCTCCCAGCCTGGCGTGCTCCGCCAAACGCTGCTCCACAAACGGCCCAATGCCTCGCACCTGTTCCAGATCCGCCAACGTTCGTAGACCCGTCTGCGTCCGGTACCGAACGATCCGAACCGCAAGAGTCCGACCGACCCCCGGCAACAGACAGAGCTCCTCGACCGACGCCGTGGCCGGGTCTACCGTGTACGCCGCGCGCGCAAGGTCCAGTGCCGGCCGAGCCTTGTGAACACCCGGCTCTCCACCACCACCGGCTCCCAGGACAAGCAGGGCAACCAACAGCAACCCGACTGCCGCCCACCATGCCAGAGGGCCATCGCGCTGATACAGTGTATCATTATGACACATTTCGCTGTGTATCACTCTGATACAGTTGTGTCTCAAAGCGACGCTTACGTCTCCCCTTGTAGCGTAGGCCGCTGTCCACCTAGCCGTGCGATTGCCCGAGGGCAGAACACATCACTTTGCGAGACAAGATGTTCTGTGCTATCGCTGAGCGTCGCTTGCGGAGGCACGGGATTTGCTAAAAGCGGGAAGCGGCCGTCCATTAACGGCACGACGGGACGGCGAGAGACGTGGTTTTGGGAGCCAGCGACAGCGACCCCGTGAGACCCCTCCGGCTCGTGCCCCTCCGCGAGTCGGAGGGTGTTTTTATCGCGCTCGCCCTTTCCGACCACGCTTGGTCCGCCGGGGACACTCAGAGCCCGCTGCCCGCTCACCCCGCACAGGTACGCAAGGGGATCCCGCCCGCCCCCGGCGCACGGTCCCAGCCCATGGGTGCCTCCAACGACTCGCCCGGACGGCTTGTTCAAGCCCAGCGACGGGGGCCGGCGTTGAGCCGGGCAGCGAGGTGCGGAGAACCCGCCGTTCGATCTGGTCCCCGCGCCTGCGTGAAACACAACGCGTCCGCCGAGATCACGGGGCCGACCGGCGGTGAGCGTCGCTGCGGCGGCCGTGTCACACTCCGCTCAGCCAGAACCTGTGCTGCCAATGACCAAAGGGGGCCCCATCTTCGCCGCTTTTGCGTCTCCAGCCCCCCTACGCATCTGCGCGTGCTTTGCCCGTGCAGGCGGGGCTTTTCTCTCCTACGTGGCGGGGTGGCGGACCTGAGGGGCTGCGACCAATCGAGTAGTACCGGAAGCCGTAGTGGGCCACCTTTTCGGGATCGTACAGGTTTCTGCCGTCAAAGATGACCGGTTCGGCCATCAACTCACGCATCCTGCGGAAGTCCGGATTGCGGAACTCGTTCCACTCGGTGACGATCGCCAGCCCGTACGCCCCCTCCAAAGCTGCGTAGGGCGTTTCTGCGTACTCGATTCTGTCCCCCAGGACCTTCCGGGTGTTGGCCATCGCTTCGGGGTCGTGAGCGACCACGCGGGCGCCGTGGTCAAGCAACTGCTTGATCAGGACCAGAGACGGCGCTTCGCGGATGTCGTCGGTCCGCGGCTTGAAACTCAGCCCCCACACGGCGAATTTCCGCCCTTGCAGACGGCCTTTGAAATGGGTCCAGATCTTGTTGAAGAGGACGTGCTTCTGAGCTTCGTTGACCGCGTCCACGGCTTCGAGGATGCGAGGCTGCACGCCGACGGCTCGGGCTAGCGAGGAGAGAGCTCGCACGTCCTTTGGGAAACACGAGCCACCGTAGCCGGCACCGGGGAAGAGGAACGCGAAGCCGATGCGACTGTCGTGGCCGATGCCGCGACGTACGTCGTTGATGTCCGCACCGAGCCGCTCGCAGATGTTGGCCATCTCGTTGATGAAGCTGATCTTGGTGGAGAGGATCGCATTGGCCACGTACTTGGTCATTTCGGCGCTTTCCGGGGACATCACGAGGAACGGTCGGTCGGTGCGGAGGAACGGAGCGTACAGCTCGCGTAGCTTCTCCGCCACGGCCGGCCGCCGTACGCCCACGACCACTCGATCGGGTCGTGTGAAATCATCAATGGCGGCACCTTCCTTCATGAACTCCGGGTTGGAGGCCACGTCCACGGGGACGCGGACCAGTCCGGACAGACGCTCAGCTACCCGCGCGTTCGTTCCCACCGGGACGGTGCTCTTGATGACGATGATCTTGGGCTGATCGATGTGCGGCGCCATCGCATCGACGACGGCCCACAGATTGGACAGGTCCGCCGCGCCGTCGTCCGCCTGGGGGGTACCAACCGCCACGAAGATCAGCTCACCGTGGCGAACGGCTTCACCGATGTCGGTCGTAAACCGAAGGCGGCCGGCCCGCACGTTCCGCTCGATCAGTTCCTCCAGCCCCGGCTCGTAGATCGGACACTCGCCGCGGTTCAGAGCGGCGATTTTCGTCTCGTCGATGTCATGGCAGACAACGTCGTTGCCACTCTCTGCGAAGCACGTGCCTGCTACCAACCCGACGTAACCGGTCCCGATGACACTCAGTCGCATGGTTCTGTCTGCCTCTGAGGTGCCTGAGTTCCTGTTGCGGCGACGCCCCCAGTTGCCGCCGCTCACTTCGCAAACCGACCGACAGGCTCAATCCAGCGAGGCTTCGCCCGAAGCGTCTCACTCCGGCCCTGTCGACCCGTAACCAGGTCGTGCACAGCTCATCGGTAGTTACGTTGCGGAATCTCCCCTGGTGTGTCAAACCGGAATAGCAGCGTGGCATGCGGAACACCACCAAACGGTACCGAGATGGCCTGTGCTGCCGTTGGTCAGCGAACGGGTCGGATTCCGAGGCGGCTTCGGACGCGATAGCCCCGCGTGGACTGGCAGAGCCGCGGCTCTTGTGGCTCGCGCGTGGAGCCGGGCGTGCTTCGGCCGTCGCGGCGACGCCAGGCCCGCCGCTGGACTTTCTTCTACCGCGCGGCCCTTAGCCGACGCGACTTCGAAACATCGCCCCCGCCGTGGCATCGCGGTCCGGGGCTCACGGTGATCGACCGTTGCGCGCGTCCTCCGCAAGCTCGTACCGCGCGCGCTCGGACGGGAATTTGTCCGGTGAAGGGGAACCGGTTCAGGTGCCCTGAGGCCGTTTCAGCCAGAATTCGCTGGCGACCGGTTGGAGCCCGGGCTTTGTTTCCACTTCCACGTCGCCGAGCACTCGCGATTGGCATGCGAGCCGCAGTCGACCCTCTCGTCCGATGGGGAGGAACGGCATCAAGGCGATGCGAATCTTCTCGATGACGGTCGGGGGGCTGAGATTTTCCACACCCGACCTGACCACCACGGCGCATTTGCCGCACAACCCATGGCCGCGGCAGTTCAGATAGCGGTGGACGCCTTTGTAGAGTTCCACCCCGTTCTCGAGCGCAACCTCACGCAGGTTGGCCCCCTCTGGGCACTCGACGGTCTTTTTCTCGCGAACGAACGTTACCTTCGGCATGGTTCCTTAGCCTCGCCAGGTGATACCCAAGGTAACCGTATTTGAGCGGGACGCCAAGCGAACCTACGGCGGGAGCAATGCGTGCTGCCGCCCGCTCGGCGAGTTGCGACTCCGCTCGTCACACGTATCCAGCAATCTTACGCGCCGCCCCTGGCCCGCCGGGCGGACGCCGCCCGCCCCGCTCGGGCGGGCAGGGATTGCCTGTCAACCCGCGCCCGGACCCGGCCGCCCCGGCGGGCGGCGCCGGACCGCCGTCGCGGAGGGAGGCGCGATAGCCGGCGCCCGGACCCACCCGCCTGCGCAGGGGCGTATTCCTCGCCAGCCGCGCCTACTTGCCGACCGGCCAGCAGCGGGCTCGCCAGGCCCCAGCGCATCCCCCACCCGCAACTGCTGGCAAAAGCGAGCCATGCCGCCCGCCCGGCGGCGGGTTCCGGGCCGCTTCGGGCCGGCGGCCGAAGCGGCGAAAGAGAGCGCGCGCCATCCCTTATGCTGCGACGGGGGGCTTTTCTTTCGCTCCGCGCGGGCCATTTGTGGCAGCGCTCCCTTAGCGCCAGCGCCTTGGGGCGGACCCGAGGACGGGTCACGCTACCACTGCTCCCCCGTCGCAGCGGCGGAGCTCCGGACCCGCCAGGCGGCGGACCCGGGGACGGGTCGCGCTACCAATGCGCCGTCGCCGGCGCGACGGCGGCCCGCCGCTCCCTTCGCCCCGCCAGGCGGCGGGCTCGGGGCCGCTTCGGCCCAGGCGGGCCGAAGCGGCGAAACAGAGCGCGCGCCATCCCTTATGCTGCGACGGGGGGCTTTTCTTTCGCTCCGCGCGGGCCATTTGTGGCAGCGCTTCCTTGGCGCCAGCGCCTTGGGGCGGACCCGAGGACGGGTCGCGCTACCAGTGCGCCGTCGCCGGCGCGACGTCGGGCCGCTCCTCTCTTCGGCGGGCGCCGTTGGTTCGCCGCCGCCGGATTTGTCCCCCTGCCCTTTGGGGTGGACCCGGCCGCTGGTTTCGCTACCCATGCGCTCTCGCCCGCGCGACGGCGGGCAGCCGCGGTTCCGCGGCGTCCGGCAATGCAACCGGACGCATTGGCGCTTCGCGCGGGCTCCTGCCCCAAGCCAGGGCGGGGAGCTCGCCTAATCCGGCGTTGGAACCGCGCTGGGGCTGGGCGCCGCGGGCGATGACGCGCGGCGCAGGACGCTCCGTGCCAGGGCCAGGACCACCAGAAGCACACCGAAGGCCAGCACCGTGCTTGCCCCTGTGGGAGCATCAAGGAGCACAGAGAACGTAATGCCCAACACGCTCCCACAAAACCCGAACAGCCACCCCAGGAGCAAGCGAACCGTCAGACTTTCGGCAAGCAACATGGCTGCAACCGCGGGCACGATCAGAAAGCAGAATACGAGCAGAACACCGGCCATCTGCACGCTACTGGTCACGACCAGACCAAACGTGGCGTAGAAACAGAAGTCCCAAACCGGCCCCCATGAGCCGAGCTGGTCTTCCAGCTCCGGATGGAACGACAGGATGCTGAACGGCTTCCGGCAAAGAACATGCACCGCGGCCACCAGGGCGTAGAGGATCGCCGCATGCAGGATGTCGCTGCCACGGACGAACAGCAGGCGACCAACCAACATACTTTCAGTCTGCTGGAGCGCATCAAGGGGACTCTTGTAGATAACGATCACGGTTGCTGCCGCTGCCACAGCATAGACGATGCCAATGATCGCCTCCTGCGGTATCCTTTGCTTGCGGACCCGCGTCACCGCAAAAACAGCAGCCCCCAGCAGCGTGAACAACAACCCCCCTGCGTACGGTGCCCACTGGTCGATCGGATGGCTTTGGGCTTCCCCCGCTGCAGTCGTCTCGCCGGCGGCCGGTTGCGTGCCCCCCGTATCGGGCGGTATGATCGCCTCTATGTCTTCCATAGTCAACTCCTCCGACGAATCCGGTGGCGGGGCGACCTGTTCGGTCTGGACGGGCGCAGCGGTGAGCTCCGGATCGGAAGCCGGATAGTGCCACAGGTGCAGCACGGTGGCGGTAACCGCGGTGCCCAGGAAGGCCAGTTGGGCGAGAGAGAGGTCGACGAAGATCACGCCACGGGAGACCACGTGCAGGCCAAGGTAGCAATGGATACCCGTTAGCACCAGGCAGGCCAGGAACGGCAGGAACAGATAGTTCCACATCTCCGGCCACGACATCATCTCCCTCCCGCACCGGTAGTGCTGAGGCCGCTGGTCTCGAGCCGCTTGATGGCGGCGACAATCGAGTTCGTGATGTAGTCCATATGGGAGAACACGTCCTTCGCTTGCGGAACCCCCCCAACCCATTCGGGGAAGAGAACGATCTCGGAGTTCGTCTCCTCCGCGATCCGCTCCGCGGTGCGTCGATCGGCCCAGGTGTTGAGCAGGATCAGGTGACAGTTCTCCTGCCGCATCACGCGAATGAGCGCGGCGGTGTGCGATGGTGACGGCTCAATCCCGGGCTTCGGCTCCACATATCCAACCACGCGAAGGCCGAACCGGTCGGCGAAGTAGGGGAAAACGTTGTGGTAACCGACGAATTTCGTGCCCCGGTACGGGCGCATCTGGCGCAGCCACTCGAGCAGTTTGCGCTTCATCCGGTTCTCGAATGCTGCGTAGTTGCGGTCGTACTCGGCAGCGTGCGCGGGATCGAGCTGCTTGAGGCGGTCGCGCAGGTTTCTCGCGACGATGATCAGGTTGACAGGGTCCAGAACATAGTGGGGGTTTCCAAAAACGTGCATTTCCCCCTGTGCTCGACTGATCTCCTTCGGAACTTCCTTGAGAACAATGCCCTGGGCGCAGTTGAAGTTGCCCGGTTGGCCGGGCAGGATGCGCGGGTTCCGGGCGCCGCGGAGAATGAGTGGGACCCACAGTTCGAGGTCGAGTCCGCTATGTACGAACAGGTCCGCTCGCGCTGCCAGGGCCATCTTGGCCGGAGTGGCCACGATCCTGTGGATGTTCTCAGGCCCGCGCATTAAACTCGTCACCTGCACCCGATCACCGCCGAGCAGTTGCACCAGATTCGCATAGGTAGGGGTGGTTGTGACGGCAACGAGGCGGCGCTCTTGCGCGGCACCTGGGCTGGTCTGCAACCCGATCAGGAATGCCAGCACGAACGCCCAACCGAATCTTGTCTGGGACATTGCTTTATCCTCGTTAGGTGTCTGCCCACAGCACCGTGTCGCATACAGCCGCCTGGGCCAATCGCCGCGGCGACGCAGATCGCTCAAAACCTCTGCCTGATGTAGTAGGGCTCTGGGGGATGGGCACCATATGCGAAGACGAACTGGACCCAGCCCGAATGCGCCGTCCCGCTTGGCCCATCCTCGAGGTTCTGCCGCAGCCACTGGTACTGCAGCCGGATGCGATTGAATTCGGTGAGGAAATAGGTGACGTAAGCAGTCGCGGCGAGCTGGTAGCCGTCGATCAGCGGCACCTCGGTGGCATCGAAGCGAAGCCCCCCGTACCACTGCCGCGCCCACCGGTACTGGTAGAGGAGATAGGCTCCAAGATCCCCTCGCGAGCCCCCCTGAGGATGTTCGAGCTCACTCACGTATCCTTCGAACTGGATCATCCATTCGCTGTAGATGTCCGGCCGGGGATCCATCCAGGTCCACATCACGTCGATCCCCTGAATCACGCTGTAAAGCGTCGAATCCCCCTCTGCACGACTACCCGTCGCCACGAAGCTGAAACCAACGTCCAGAGTTCGATAGCCGTCTCCGTAAGCCGGCCAGCGGGTCTGTCCAACCCGAGATTCCCACCCCACGGCCGGATCCCACTCGCGAAACACCTTCACATGCACCAAGCCCAGGGGGCGGTCGATGCCGTTGACCGTCAGTGGTGGCTCCTCTTCTTCCATGTCCAGGGGTTGGCCGTTGACGAATTCCACCGTGAGCTCGGGCGTCCAGCCCCCACGCTCAGTCAGCAGCTTCGAAAAGCTCAAGCCGGGCCGAATTAGCCCCTCCGAACCGAAGAAGCGCTGTTGGACAAAGGGGCGGTCAACCGTGGGCAGGTCGTGTTCGTCCGTCAGGTTCACCGGGCCGAGGTTCATTCGGAAAAGCCCCACTTTGGTGTGCACATCGCGAAGGGCTTCCGGTAACCGGTCACGAAACGGATAGTCGTGGAACAGGATGTACGCTTCTTCAACCTCAACCCCCTCGGCACCGAAGTCCAGCTTTAGCAGAGCATCCGCAAACGGATCCACCGCTGCTGTGGCGAGCAACTCGACGGCGCGCACACGGAAATCGTCCGGATCGCCCTCACCCAGGTCGGCGTGGAGCAGCTTTCCGGGTACGTCGAACGCATCCGGTGCGCTGCTGATTTGTCCGAGCACATCTCCGATTACGGTGATATTTGGGTTCAGCGCCGAGAGCCGGGCACCAAGCCCCGCCCCAAGCTCGGGCGCTTGAGGGGCTTGCTGCCGCTGCGTCTCCGCCTGTTGCAACAAACGCTCGATCTCTTGTTCGAGCTGCTCCTGCTGCGATTCCTGGGCACCGCTGGCGCCTTGAGCCGCCGAGCTGGCGATGGGAGCGATGCCGACGAGCTCCACACGGGTCCGCCCCTGGGGTTGCTCTGGGAAAGCGACCCCGCAGGCGAGACCAAATGCCAGTAAGCAACCAAATGCGCGGGTATAGCGACGCAACCGTCCGGGGCGCATAGTCAACCTCCTCAAAGGATCACGTGCCGAGGCGATTCCGCCCTACCAGGGATGCCAGATGCCGGTGGTGTATGTGGACACGACCGCGCGCACTCAACCCCCGTACGTTCGGAAGCTACGCGGGCGGCGCACGGGTGTGAAAGATGAACGGCCGGACGGGTAGCTTGCAGACAGGTCGAACCTCTTGCGTGTAACCACGAGCAGGTGGTTCATCGAGCCCCGAACCGCCAATGGGAACAGGCAAGGGAACGGTCAGTGTCTGTGCGCACGCAATACACCGAGAACCATGCTCGGCGTGGGCACCATCGTCGTGGAACGACACCACGCGGAGCACGGTCAGAGCGATCAGGACCGCGCACACACTGACCCATCGCATAGGCTGAACCTGTCGACGCCCAAGAAAGCAAGTCACTATCTACGGATTGTATCGGCTTTGCGGACCGGAAGAATGTAGCTGGCTTAACCACCCCGGAGCTTTCCGTTGCAGC
>Ga0256839_1006004_pt1 | contig 10901 bp, 14 predicted proteins | sample 354166metaG_FD_185968 | JGI IMG/M metagenome (GOLD analysis project Ga0256839, IMG submission 185968) | Hydrothermal vent microbial communities from Mid Atlantic Ridge, Atlantic Ocean - 354-166 | ecosystem: Environmental > Aquatic > Marine > Hydrothermal vents | place: Atlantic Ocean: Mid... | reverse complement strand
TGAATATGCAATGTTTGAACCGATACATGGAAGTGCACCGAAATATGCTGGTAAGAATAAGGTAAATCCAACTGCTCAGATAATGGCGGGTGTCATGATGCTACAACACCTAGGTGAGATGGAGGCCGCAAAACTTATTGAGGAGGCTGTCTTCAAAGTAATTGAAGAGGGTAAATATGTAACATATGATATAGCAAGGGTATATAATGTAGAGCCCGTAGGAACTAAGGAGATGGGACAAGCAATAATCAAGAAGATGGAGGAGCTATATAGTAGGAGCTAACCCCCTATTCTTTATCTCCACCAATTAGACCCAACAATTGAAGCCTAACGTTCAAGAGATCCTTCAACTTACTGAACAACCTATATATCAAAACACCATACTCCCTAGACATTGGTAGGGACAACCCCCCAACCAGGGAATCCAAAATTTTTACGGCTGTATTAAGTACTTCAACGATCTTGTAATCTACTTCAACTAGCTTCTCAACAATGTCTCCACTAACATCTACATCACGGTATTCCATGGATAATATACTCATTACATTACTCGACAACCTAGATACCATAGTGAAATACGAGGAGACATCTGGAGGAACATGCGAAGCCAACCTGGCTACTACACTATTCACCCTCATCACACGATCCCTAATAAAATGGTTTACCCTCTCTATATCTCCCGATACATCCCCATATCCAGAGTAGCCATCTATAAATCTAGATATGTACCTTATCTTCTCTTCAATCATCCAATACCTATATATCTCCTAATCTCCTCATAAATAGCCTCATAACGCTCCACAGTTACGACAACCCCCAGGAAATATCCTTCTCCGCCAGCTGGAAGCCCCATATCCATAAATCTCCTTATAAGCGGCTCTAGATGACGCATAGATTTAACGGCAATTGAGTAATACCCAGGGATAAATCCTCTATCAACAACAATTAAATCCTTATCGGGATACATACTAGCCAGCTCCCTTGCCAAATCTATAATAACATACATCCTACCCTCATATTCAAGGTAAACCAAGTTTCCCCTCTCCCTGACCCCATCCAACAACTCCTTTATATAAGTGTCTCTATCATCCAATATCTTCATCCTCCTATCAAAATCAGGTAGGGAATCTAGATCGTATCTCCTCTCAATCATTAACTTTACATTGTTATAGAGTGAGGAGATATCATTCACATAATATGGTGCATTATAATAGTCTTTAAGGCGGTGCAAATCCTCAAGACTTAGATCTAGATTATCGAGGTATTTACTGAATATATCCCAATATTCAGAAGTCAAAATATTGTCTCCCACATCATTATACATACCAAGTATCGCATCTACATCCGGCTCAATACCCAAATAATCCATCAAAATATATGTTGTCGAGAAACGATGGCTACAAACACATGTGACATTCAAATCAGTATAGTCTGGATGAATATGAGAATCATCAAATATAGTGACATATGAAGAGGTGTTAAGCCTAAGGATATCCATACGGGGGATATGCATATCAACTATAAAGACATGTTCATACCTAGACAACGCATCTATCCACTCATCCTCCATCCAATAATACCCTACACTAGGGAAGAAGACGGTATCGGCAAAACCAGCCCTAAGAAGCATTGAGGCTGACGCCTGACCATCGACATCCCAGTTTGCAACTACAACAGACGGCATATCCAAAAAATTAAACCTACATAGTTAAATAGAAACGATAGAAATCTATATTGATTGTCATGAAAAGAGCATTGATTACATTTACACTACTTACAATTATGCTTGTATATACCATTACACCAACTTATTCACAGGTTTTCAAAGTAGACAAGATGATAGGAGATTGGAGTGAGATCTCAGATACATATATAGTTTCGGAGAAAAATATTGGCGAGTCTCTACTGAGGCTATATGCAGATGGATATAGACTAGGTAGCTGGATATTATCTATAGATTTAGATCTAGAGGTTGAGGATGGAGGTAAAATATTTGGATACTTCAAAGTAGAAATCCCAGAACTCGGGATATATTTGATCTATACAGAGAAGTATATCAATAAAGGTTTAATAGGTAGAGACTATATAGAGAACAACCTAACATTGATACTGAATGACGAGGTATTAATAAATAAATATGATTATGCCGAAGAACCTATGAACAGTAGGTTAAATACAAGATTCTATTTTGTACTTATGAAGGTTGTTGATACATTAGTTTTAGAATTTAGAGATGAATATAAGAATCCTGATGGATTAGAGAGTGTCTACACTTATAAAGAATTAAACTATAACAATGAGCCGGTCACATTCATAATTGAAATATATAAGGATAGCTATGAATACCAGGGAAGTGTAAAAGCACCTATAATTCTAAACAATCCTAAGGATAGTATAGCCACTGAAACATTTCAATATGTAACTATTGACTATAGTGCAAACGCCATATTCTTCCTGAGCCTATCATTCCTGCTTGGGGCGATATCATTCAACTTAATATCCACAAAGTTTAGGATACTTAAAGAGGAGGAGTTAATTAGGAAAGAGAGTAAGAAGTCAAAGAAAAAGAAGAAATGAAGATAAATAAGTTCTATAGGTTCCCCACCGAACCAAGTATAGTTGGGTTCATATTCCTAGCAGGTATACTCGGGATATTCACCTCTGGAAGACCGGATCCCATTGGAACTATAATTGTTTTACTCATAAACTTCCATATAATATTTACAATAGACACTATATACCATCCTGAGAAGTTATTAAGTCTCCCTCCTATATACGCGATAGTATCAAATGCAGCTATACTATTCTATCTAGGGTTGCAAGAGTATGACATATTATATTCGATCGTCCCTACAGGCCTCCTAATAGTTTTAACAATAGTCTCTAGAAATCTATATGGAAAGACTGACATGCTTACGACATCCACAGGATCCTTAGCCCTCACATCCCTAGTTCTTCCATCAGCCGCTATAGCTGGGAATATAACAGTGAATACATTCAACATATGGATAATCTACTCCCTATATATACTCACAAGCGTGTTATACGTAGAGAGTAAAATAGAGAGGATAGATACATGGATACCCATGGCATTATCCTACCTTTTAATACCAATATTCTACCTATTGAATCAGTATTACATAGTATTATTGGCGGATGTCTTAGCTAAAACAACAAGCCATCACATCCAGAAGAATTATATCGCCCTTAAAGATATAACGAAGTTGGGAGTAACTGAGACTAAGAGACTATTTATATTCACAATAGGGGCCCTTTTAATCACATTTCTACTATAACCCTTCACTAACCATCCTTCTACCTATCCAGAGTGAAACCTCAAATAAAACTATAAAAGGTAGGGAGATTAGGAGCATTGATATAGGTGTAGGATCTGGAGTTAAAACCGCTGTGATAAAGAATACACCAAAATATAGATACCTCCTAATACCGGCAAGCTGCTCTGGATCGAGCACCTGAAACTTAAATGCTAAAACGAGGAATACAGGTAATGTAAACACGAATCCAGTTGAGATGACACCAAGGAATGCGAGTTCATAGAAGCTCATAACATTAAAGAAGTTGGTTAAGTCAAGCATTCCAGAAAACACAAGAAGGATCTTGAAGGTTAGAGGCATAATGATGTAATAGCCATAGAGTGAGCCTAATAAGAATGATATGGTGAATCCGAAGACGAACCTCTTTAAAAACTTCTTTTCATGTGGGTATAGACCAGGTTCCAAGAACATGTATAACTCATAGGCGAGATATGGTAATGTTGTTATAATACCTAAGACGATGGCCGCCTGAAAATAAAGTTCAATGGGAGCAGCGAATGTACCGGGGATAAGTTCTATTTTATCTTCTACATCGACCAGTAAATCCGACTTTACCCTCTCAAGTAGGTAAAGCGATAATGGACTATATAGCTCCCCCCTAGCCATCTTAAAAAGGTCGTCTGGAGAGGCGGGTATCACCAGATACGCTATCGTGGCGGCGAAGCCAAATATTATAACCCTCCTAAGCCTAATAGCTAGTTCAGCTAGGTGGTCCCAGAATGTAAGCTCCTCCTCCTTCAACTCTTCTTCAACAGACATTATGGATTACTCACCATCTTTCTCTATCGAGTCTTCACCACCATTTTTTATGTTTCTCTTTATCTTCCTTGCGGGTTTAACCTCTTTAGCTTTTGTCTCCTCCTTAAACGTAACCATCTTCTCACTTTCTTCGAGACCCTTCTTAAACTCTTCTTCCAACGTCTTCCTATATTTATTAAATTCGGAATAGTATCTACCCAAGGTTCTTGCAACCTCTGGAAGCTTATCAGGCCCAAATATAAGTAGGAAGAATATAAGAAGAAACATTATCTCTGTGAAACCAAGCTCCATACCACCACCTATTAATAATTCCCCCCTATATAATATTCTAATATGCGTAAATACTATTGAATAAATAAGTTTTAAGGTGGTATCATTTGAAGAGGCTTTGGGCTCCCTGGAGAATGGAATATATAAAAAAACCCAAAGAGAAAAAATGCCTCTTTTGCCGTGTAATAGAAGAAGACAATGATAGAGAAAACTTGGTTCTACATAGAAGTGAAAAGACCTTCATAATACTAAATAAATATCCATACAACAATGGACATCTCATGATAGCTCCATATAGACATACTCCCTCACCCCTTGAACTAGATGATGAGGAGGATTTAGACATCGCCCACCTCATCAAGTTATGTATAAAGATACTAGATAAAACTATGAATCCCCAGGGATACAACATTGGAGCTAATATAGGGAAGGCTGCAGGAGCAGGTATAGAAGAACATTATCATATTCACATAGTACCTAGATGGGTTGGGGACACTAATTATATGCCAATAATCGCCGATACAAAGGTTATAGTTGAACATCTCTATCAAACATATGATAAACTAAAGAAGGCATTGGAGAACGAGTTATAGCTGAACGGTCTATCCATATAATCCAGATTCTTCCTCTTCCTCCTCCTTCTTTTTAGCTATCTCCTCCGCATACTTCTTAAGTTCACTATCCATAGTAGCTATAACTCTAGTTAATAGGTCCCTCTGCATACTAAGGAAGCCGATCAAGTCCCTCGCATTTATTATTCCCACCAACTTACCAAACTTATTAACTACAGGAACTCTTCTAACCCCAAACTTCAACATAACAGCAGCCACCTGCTCTAAAGTAGCATCGGCAGGGACGAAATATACATTCTCAGTCATAATATCACCAGCCCTAACTTTACTAGCCTCCAATTCTCTAGCGACGACTCTCGTAACAATATCTCTAAAGGTTATAATTCCCTTTATAGACTTGTTCTTATCAACAATGATTACGGCACCAGCCTCATTCTCATCCATTATCTTCGCGACATCAACTATATTCATCTCTGGGTTGACAGCCACCGGCGAATCCATAATATCATAGGCTCTTATACCCATAATCTGTGATAGATATGCATATAACTTTTTATTAATATCAGATAAACCTAAATCCCCTTTTTCACTCATACCAACCAAATAGTAAATATCCAATAGGACTTTAAAATAAGCAATAATATTAAATCTGCTAGTTAATAATTTATCTCATATCAATAAAGTCTAACGTTAACTCCATTTCTCCATAAGAATCTTTTTAAGGATTTTATGGATAGATCCCCAAAATGAAATACTGAGGCCGCAAGCCCTGCATCAGCATTTGTAAACTTAAACAATTCTAAAAAGTGTATATGGTTTCCAGCGCCCCCACTTGCTATAACAGGTATATTAACAGACTCACTTACAACCCTAACCAACTCCAAGTCAAATCCATCTCTTGTCCCATCTCTATCAATCGAGGTTAAAAGTATTTCGCCTGCACCCAGAACCTCAGCTTCTACAGCCCATTCTACAACATCTAGACCAGTGGGCCGACTACCTCCATAAATATATACTTCAAAGAATTCACCACCTATAGATGAGGTGACCCTCTTTGCATCAATAGCTACAACTACACAATTACTGCCGAATCGATCCCTTAATTCAGTAATTAGGTGGGGGTTTTTAACTGCAGATGTATTCACAGAAATTTTATCAGCTCCAGAACATAAAATCTCCTCTGCATCCTCGACACCTTTTATACCTCCCCCAACAGTAAAGGGAATATCCACATTTTCAGCCACCCTTCTCACGACATCTAGTATTATCCTCCTATTCTCTCGGGAGGCCGAGACATCCAACAGGACTAGTTCATCAGCACCCTCATGAGAATAATGTCTACCTAGTTCAGCTGGGTCCCCTGAATCACGTAAATTCTTGAATTTAATGCCTTTAACTACTCTACCATCACGAATATCTAGGCAGGGAATTATCCTTTTAGCTAGACCCATTTCTCACCAACTCGAGGGCCAATTTAAAGTCAATATATCCTTCATATAAGGCGCGGCCAATAACTACTCCCTCAATCCCCAACTTCTTTAGTTCTAGAATCTCCTCAACACTTTTGATACCTCCTGCGACATACACTCCTTCAAGTGATGTGGATAATCTCCGTAATGCCTTTATATTCGGCCCACATAACATACCATCCCTATCAACAGACGTCAATAAAAACTTTCTACATCCTATTTCCCGATATAGGTGGATCGCTTCTAGGAGATCCATATTTGAATTTACCTTCCACCCCATATATACAACCTTATTATCAGCTTTATAGTCAAGTGCCACCATAATTCTATCCCAACCATATTCTAGGATTAAGTCTTCCACAACTTTAGGATGTTCCAATGCTAAGGATCCTAGGATAACTCTATAGATACCGGAGTTGAGTAAGGCCTCAGCCTTATCTCGATTTCTAATTCCTCCCCCTATCTGGAATTTTACATTGTATTCCCTAACGACTTCTAATATAATGTTTAGGTTGTTTCCAAGGCCTAATGCACCATCTAAATCAATTAGATGAATTAGGTCGGCACCTAAATCGACCCACATCCCAACAACTTCCTTAATACTGCCTAGTTCATTGTAGTAAATCGTGTTTTTGGGATCTCCCTTTAACATTCTGACCAACATACCTGACCTAATATCTACAGCGGGGACTACCCTCATTTTTTAACCATCTCCAAATAATTTCTCAGAAATTTCATACCGACATATCCAGATTTTTCAGGGTGGAATTGGACACCTACAATTAAATCCCTAACAACAACTGATGGAAAGCTAACTCCATAATTTGTTAAGCCCGCAATAAACTCCCTCGAATACGGCACGAAATAGTATGAATGTGCAAAATAAAAGTAAAGTGGTTCCTCTAAATCTTCAAACAACTTATGATGAGATGTAGGGTTCACAGTGTTCCATCCCATATGAGGAGTCTTAACTGATTTAGGGAGTCTATAAGTATTACCTCTAATAAGGTTTAAACCTATACCCCCGCCTTCTTCACTATTTAAGCCCAATAGCTGCATACCCAGGCAAATTCCAAATATACTTACCCCCTTCTCAACACTGTTTAGAATATCCTCTCTATACCTCAAGATATAACTCGATGCAGGAGTAAAATGTCCAACTCCAGGCAATATAATTATATCGACATCTTTAAACACATTCCCATCACGATCTCTAACTATCTCGACTGAACCAGAAACCATCTTTTTAAATGCTTTATATACGCTAAATAAATTCCCTACTCCATAATTTAATATTCTAATCTTCATCGGAGTCCAACACCTTCCTTGAATGCCATACCCAGACCTTTGAAGCTAGCCTCAATGATGTGGTGGAAATTATATCCAGCCAATTGATTGATATGGACTGTAGCCACTAGATTATATGTAAATGACCTAAGGAAGTGAATTATGTCCTGATAATATACATCTTCGATATACCCCTCTAATCTCAAGTTAGATGAGAAATATATCCTTTCTTTAAGGTCTACAGCGACTACCACCAGGGCGTCATCCATCGGCACAATAGCAGAGCCAAATCTATTTATACCAGCCCTATCATTAAGAGCAGTTTTCAATGCCAAACCTAATGTAATCCCAACATCCTCAACGATATGATGTTTTAAGTCTCCCTCAGCTTTAACCTTAATATCAAACATTGAATATTTAGCGAAAGTCTCAAGCATATGATCCAAAAACTTCAGTGAAGTATCGATATCGCACTTTCCCACTCCATCAATAAAGATCTCTACATAGACATTCGTTTCATCAGTGACTCTATGTATTGAGGCATATCTAGGAGACTTCATGTACCATCACCCCCCATTATTTTCTTAAATATTGTGAGGAATTGTCTATTCATATCCCTGTCTCCGACCGTAACCCTGAAACAGTTCTCAAGGAGTGGCTGACTACTCAAATCCTTAACAACAATTTTATGTCTAAGAAGACCTTTTATAATAGTGTTTACGGGTTGAACAAGTGACCTTACTAATATAAAATTCGTTTTCGAGGGATATGCAATGAAACCCTCCATCTCCTTAAGGCTCTCCAACATAAATGTTCTCTCCTCTATACATTTCTCTATATAAAACATTATCCTATCATATTCACGGATTATATAGACCCCCGCCTGTATAGAGAAGGAGTTAATGTTATAAGGAGGAATGTATTTCTTAATATATTCCATCAGTTTCCCCCTACCTAATGCATATCCAAGTCTAACTCCTGCAAAACCCAGTTTTGAGAATGTCTTTACAATAACAAGATTTTCAAACCCCCTTGACAATAGGTCAATAGATGATTCACCAGAAAATTCACCATATGCTTCATCTATAACTACTAAAGCATCGACATTCTCCAACAGCTTCACAATACTATTTTTTCTAAATAGGTTTCCCGTAGGGTTATTAGGATTTGATATGAGGATTAGCTTAGTCCTATCATTATATGACTCTAGAATCCCTTCAACATCTAGTGAGAAATCCCCCTTGAGTAATACCTCCTTGACATCACCCCCACATCTTTCAATTATCCAACGATACATCGAGTATGTAGGGGGCGTTATTATGGCATCGCCTCCAGATCTCAACATAGCAAGGGAAATTTTATATAAAATGTCGTCACCTCCGTTTGCCACAGCAATATACTTTTCATCATAAGCAAATCTAGAAGAGATCTCTCTAATCAGCAGGTCAATAGAGGGGTATAGCCTTAAATCTACATCCTTGACTGCCTTTTCAACTAGATAACTTATATATTCCTTTGGTATGCAATAATTTTCGTTTCTATCAAGCCTAATGTATGAAGAGTCATAGTTAGGTACTGGATATACTGTAAGACCGTTAAATTTGGAGTTTATAGGAAGTTTTTCACTCATTTAGGAACACCTCTAGAGATTTAGCATGCATGTTAAATCCCTCCCTCTTTGCAACCGTCGATGCATATTTATAGCTCGTCTCAAGGTAATCCTTAGATGCAGATGCAACTCTAACAAGTCTAATATAGTCGAGAACAGATAGTCCAGAGCGTCTTTTTGCCCATCCGAGAGTGGGGAGAATGTGATTTGTACCTAGACAGTAGTCACTTAATGCTGATGGAGTATAGTCACCGATAAGCAACACACCTACATTTACAATGTCATCTATTAATTCTTCACTATTACGCCCGACCACTCTAACATGCTCAGGAGCTAAATGATTAATAAACGCTATACACTTCTCCACATCTCCATAGAGTATAAAGCCCCTTCTAAGTATCCACCTAGATTCCCTATATTTTCTCGAATATTCACCTAGTTTATCAAAGACCTTTTTAGCCAGTGATTTGGAATTCGTTACTAAGCCCACCAGACTATTCGGGCCATGTTCTTGCTGAGCCATTAGATCAAAAACAATCTTTTCTACATCTGCATCATCTAAAGCGAATACAACGAGCTCAGTTGGACCTGCATACATGTCTATATCTACAACACTATAAAGGAGGATCTTAGCCATGGCGACATAGAAATTTCCTGGGCCGACAATTTTATAGACCTTCTCTACAGACTCCGTGCCAAATGCCAATGCAGCAACGGCCTGGGCACCCCCAACCCTATAAATCTTATCCACACCAACGATATCAGAGGCCACAAGGATGCTTGGATTTATAGAGCCATCTGCTTTAGGGGGTGTAACCACATATATCGACTCTACCCCAGCAACCTTGGCTGGGGTACATGCCATTACGACTGTGCTTGGATAGCCATGGACACCTTTGGGAATATAACACCCAACCTTCTCTATTGCCCTATAGTCATTATATATTATTACTTGTCCATCCACATTATGTTCGAATTTAACTCTACGTAATAATTCCTCCTCTAAGGAGGCTATACGTTCACGACACTTTTCCAAAGCTTCTATGAATAAATCGTCGACATAATTATAACTCATATCTATCTCATCCCGAGAGACCTCTAAACCTACATCCCTTAAATCGACCCCGTCAAACCTCATGGTATATTCATATAGTGCTTCATCCCCCAGTTCCCTGACATCGGATATTATGCCCTCTACTATACTCCTGACTCTATTCAACTCATCCTTAGGCAATATAGAATTTCTAACCTCAATAGCCTGTTGAACTGGATCCACTAATTCACCAATCATAACACTTCACCATCAAGCATCAGAATCTGTTTAGGTCTGTATACAACCAATCCCTGGGCAAGCCTCCTTATACTAGGTAGGATCCTTAGAAACTCATCTTCGAGTAAGACCGTATTAATTGAATACCACCCTTCCCTCGCCAACTTAGATATAGTTGGAGATTTTAATGCAGGCAGTAAATCAAGGATTTTACTTAGGTTTTCCTCCTCAACATTTAAGAATATGTGTACACGCTTCCTACCCTCAATAACTCCTCTTAATAATGCCTTGATATCCATGATCTTCTCCCGTCTACTATCCTTCATCGCC
>Ga0256839_1006003_pt1 | contig 10903 bp, 13 predicted proteins | sample 354166metaG_FD_185968 | JGI IMG/M metagenome (GOLD analysis project Ga0256839, IMG submission 185968) | Hydrothermal vent microbial communities from Mid Atlantic Ridge, Atlantic Ocean - 354-166 | ecosystem: Environmental > Aquatic > Marine > Hydrothermal vents | place: Atlantic Ocean: Mid... | reverse complement strand
CCGATGCCGCGTTGTCTCAAATTTAAGCCCCTCCTATATCGTAAATTTCCATCTTCAGTAATACCCCACCGAGTGATTACCCCATTTTCAGTTTGATTTCAGTTTGCCTTGCTAAGGTGAATGCAACAAAACGAGAAAGGGGAATGATATGTCTACTCAACGAATCAAAGTATGGGATCCACTGCTGCGTATTTTTCATTGGAGCCTTGTATCGCTGTTTCTGTTTGCGTTTATTACCGAGGATGATTTTCTCGATCTGCATGTTTGGGCGGGTTATGTGATTGTGGGTTTGATCATATTTCGTCTTATATGGGGTTTGATTGGTCCACACCACGCACGCTTTAGCAGTTTTGTGGTTTCACCCGCAAAGGTGGTGGCGTACATGAAAGATGTGGCGCAGTTTCGGGCCAAGCGTTATTTGGGGCATAACCCGGCGGGTGGCGCAATGGTGGTTGCGTTGTTGGTGAGCATTTCAATGACTCTTCTTTTCGGTCTGTTGACCTATGGGGCGATGGAGTTTTCCGGGCCGCTGGCGGGGTTGGTTTCAGGGGTGAGTGATGGTCTTGCGGATGGCTTTGAGGAGGTGCATGAGTTTTTTGCCAATGCCACGCTCTTTTTGGTGGGGCTGCATGTGGTTGGTGTAGTGGTGGCCAGCTTGCAGCATCGGGAAAATCTGGTGCAGAGCATGGTCGATGGTTATAAGCAGGTGGAGATACCTGAGGGTGAATTTCAATCGGATAACAATAGTGGGGTGGTGCAATGAGATGGGTAATGGTGACTTCTGCTGCAATCTTTTTTGCAGCTAATGTTGCGGTAGCCGGTGTGGCTGATGAGATGATTTCTGAGTTTCAACAGCAGGGTGTTCAGGTGAATGCCGCAGCGGGTAAGTCGTTTTGGGAGACCACGTTTATTGATAAGAAAACGGGCCAAAAGCGTAACTGTGCGAGCTGCCATGGTGACAACCTTAGCCAAGCGGGTAAACACATTAAAACGGGTAAGGTGATTGAGGCGATGGCTCCCAGTGCCAATGCAGAACGGCTGACGCAGCGTAAGAAAATAAACAAGTGGTTTAAGCGTAATTGTAAGTGGACGGTCGGTCGTGAGTGCACGGCGCAAGAGAAGGCGGATGTTTTGGCTTTTCTGAAAGTGCTTTAATCGGATATTTCATGAGTTTGCACAAAGATTATGCAGGGTATTGGTTTTATAGGTAAATTTCAGAAAAACCTCCGCATCAGTGATTGCAGGCAATAGAAAAGTGAGATTGTGCATAATTTATGAATTGTCCGAGCTAATAATGATTAATTAATTTGTGAGGTGAGTGTGATGAAATTTTCAAATGGTTTGTTGGCAATACTTTTAACATCGGGTGTTTTAATGACAGGTTGTGCCATTGGTGATGACGATGATGATAAACGTCGGGGCGGCTCGCTGGATGTGGCACCGGTAACTGATGTAGCCTATGGTGAGGAGTGTGCAGATTGCCATATGGCTTATCAACCCGGTTTTTTACCTGCACGCTCTTGGCAGAAGATGATGGGAAGCTTGGATGATCATTTTGGTGAAAATGCGGAGCTGGAGAGCGATGTGCAACAGCGCTTAACCCAATATCTTACAGAGAATGCGGCAGATAACTCTAATTATAAGCGCTCAAGGGGGATGATGAAGTCGCTCTCTTATGACGAAACTCCGCTGCGAATTACGGAGACGCGCTATTTTATCCGTAAACATGATGAACTACCACGGCGCGTGGTAGAAGATAATCCAGAGGTGGTCTCTTTTAGCCGCTGCGAAGTGTGCCATACGCAGGCGGATAAGGGTTCCTATGATGAACATCAAGTGACTATTCCGGGGTTTGGGAAATGGGACGATTAACACAATTGACACTACTACTGGTGATGCTTGCACTGCTGTTTACACCGGCGATGAGTGATGATGATCAGTACCGAGCACTCGAACTGCTGCAACAGGGGGAGATTCTCCCCCTTGAGGATATTTTGGTGATCAGTCGTCAAGAGATAGATGGCCATATTCTCGAGGTAGAGCTGGAGCAGGAGCGGGGTAAAATTATTTATGAAATTGAGATGCTGGATCAGCAGGGGCGGGTATGGGAGTTAAAACTCGATGCCACTAATGGCAACATTATTAAGCGTGAGCAGGAGTAGCGGTGCGTATTCTAATTATTGAGGATGATTTTGCCATTGTTGATGCTATTCAGCAGGCGCTACGCAAAGCAGGCTACGCAGTGGACCGGGTTCACAACGGTATTGATGGCGAGTTTATGGGTGATGAAGAGCCTTATGACCTTGTTATTCTGGATCTTGGCCTGCCGCAACGCGCTGGTTTGGAGGTTTTAAAAAACTGGCGTGACCGAGGTAATAAAGTGCCGGTGTTGGTGCTAACAGCGCGTGATGCTTGGCATGAACGGGTTGATGGACTCAAAGCGGGGGCGGACGACTATCTGGGTAAACCGTTTCATATCGAAGAGCTTTTGGCGCGGGTGAACGCACTGGTGCGGCGTGCCCATGGGGAGGCCACACCCGGCTTTGAGGTGGCAGGAGTAAGCCTAGATGAGGAGCGGCAACTAGCCACTACGTCATCAGGAGAAGAGCACCCACTGACGGGCACTGAATACCGGCTGTTACGCTATTTTATGAGTCACCCTGGGGTTATTCTTTCAAAAAATCGCCTCACTGAACATGTGTATGAGGGGGATGCAGATCGTGACAGTAATGTGATTGAAGTGTATGTAAAAAGGCTGCGCAATAAACTCGGAAAATCACTCTTCGAAACACGCCGGGGGCAGGGCTATGTTTTTCGTGGGGAGGCGAAGTGAAGTCGTTACAAGGGCGCTTACACCTGGGTCTGGGAGCGACACTGACGCTGTTTATGTTACTGCTCTGGTGGCTCAGCACCACGGTGGTAAACCAAATTGGCGAACAGATGGTGCTCTCTCGCATGGAGCATGATGGTGAAGCGCTACTGGCTTCATTACAGCGGGATGATGCGGGTGACTGGTATCTCGAAGAGGCCAATGTGGGGCATATTTACCAGCGGGTATTTTCGGGGCACTACTATCTGATTGATGTGGCGGGCCAGCGGCTGCGCTCTCGCTCGCTGTGGGATTATACGTTACACCCCTCCCAGCAACGTCATCAAACGGGGCCAGATAACCAGCGTCTACTACTCTGGAGCGCCGACTTTCAGGTGGGCGATCAAAGTGTGAAAATTTTGGTGGCGGAGGATATTAGCCCGCTTTACGATGCGTTACACCACTTTAGCCAGCTATTTGCCCTGGCCTGCTTGGTGATGTTGGGGCTTTTATTGCTGCTGCAACGCTGGGTGATTAAGCGCTCATTTTTATCTCTACAACAGGTTACCAATGAGCTGAAAGCGCTCTCAGAGGGTGATTTAACCGCGCTTACCGCAGAAGTGCCCCACGAGGTGAAACCACTGGTTGATGAGGTTAACCGCTTGCTCTATCTGTTAGCCCAACGCTTGCAGCGCTCCCGAAATGCGGTGGGTAACCTTGCCCATAGCCTTAAACACCCGCTTAATCTGCTAATGCAGCTGGCGGAGCAACAAAACAACAATGAGCCGTTGAAGCAAGATCTGAATCGTCATACCCAACAGATCTACCAGTTAATGGAGCGAGAGCTAAAACGAGCGCGCCTAGCCGGTGCTGGTCTGCCGGGGCAGCACTTTGAGGTAAGCGAAGAGATGCCAGTGCTGGTAGATGTGTTGCAGCGAGTTTATCAACAAAAACAGCTGGATATTCACTATGAGATCGACCTACCGTGTGAATACGCCGCTGATCGTAATGATATGTTAGAACTGTTTGGCAACTTGCTGGATAACGCATGTAAATGGGCAAACCAGCGTGTTGTTTGTGAAATTGCCTGCCAACAGGGCATGAAAATTACCATAGAAGATGATGGGCCGGGGTGTGAAGATGCACAGCTATCAAACCTCACGGAACGTGGTGTGCGGGTTGATGAAGGGGTGCAAGGCTCCGGGCTTGGCCTGGCCATTGTGAAGGATATTGTTGAACTCTATCAGGGGGAGCTTGATTTTGAGTCATCGAAGCTGGGTGGCCTGAAGGTGACGGTGGTTTTACCGTAGAACTCTTTTGTGTCAGGGCTTCCCTGAGTGATAGTTAAAGAAAAAAAGGCTGACTCACCCCTCAGCTAAAAAGCTGATATTTTTTGGATTGTTTGTCTCGTTCCCATGCTCTTGCGTGGGGATGCTACGGTGGAAAATAATGTATGGTATGGATTCCCACGGAGGAGCGTGGGAACCCGTAATGTTATGAAATACTCTTTCTAGAACAAGGTGTTGTACTCTGATCTGTAACTCAAAAGATCATCACTGTTAAACCAGATACCATCACTACCCGCGCCACGGTAACTACTCCTCTGTGTCTGATTTCCATTGCTATCATACTGGTGCACCTGATACCTGCTTGGTAGGTCGTCTGCTGTTAGCCAGACTGCATCTGCGCCGGTTGCACTGAAAGATGTCTCTTGAGTCAGGTTGCCGTCAGTGTCGTAACGGTAAGTAGAGTAGCCCCATCTCGCAACTTCATCATCAGCTGTGAACCAGGTGGCATCCCCCCCGGCACCCGGGTAATAAACACTTTGCGTCTGGTTACCGTTGGCATCGTAAGTTGAGGCGGAGTAATTTTGTACGATATCATCGCTGGTAAACCAGATGCCATCCGCTCCCCCATTGTTGAACGCTGTGTAGCGAATTCGGTCTCCGGCACTGTTGTAGTGGTTACGGGTGTAGTTGATTGGGGTGTCATCCTCCGTCAACCAGATGCCATCGGTACCCGCACTGTTAAGGGTTATCTCATCTATTTGGCGGCCACTGCTGTCGTAGGTGAGCATCCTATAGTTCCAGGATATTTCATCATCTGAGGTAAACCAAACGCCATCGACACCGGCACTGTTAAAACTTGCCAATAGTGTTCGATTGCCCGCGTCATTATAACGATAGGTGGAGTAGCGGCTGACAATATCGTCTGCGGTAAATTGCTGGCCATCACTACCTATGCCACTAAAGCTGGTGTGGCGGATTAAGCGGCCATCGGTATCATAGGTATAGACACTGAAGTAATCGGTTATGTCATCTGCGCTAAACCAGGCACCATCCGCACCAGGCGCATTAAATTGTGTATATTGCGTGCGATTATTATTGCTATCGAAGGTGTGAGTTTGATAGCTGCTGGGTACGTCATCTGAGGTAAACCAGGTTGAATCTGGGCCTGGGTTACTGAACTCAACATAGCGAGTCATGTTGTTATTGTTGTCATAGCGGTAGCTGTCGTAGAAGCTGGGCGTATCATCTGCGGTAAACCAGGTGCCATCTACACCCGAATTGATGAAATAGGTGTAGCGTGTCTGGTTACCATTGGCATCGTATGTGTAGGTGTAATAACCACTGTTAAGGCCATCATCGGCAGTAAACCAGGTGGCATCTGCCCCCGCATAGCGGTAGTAGGCTTCTTGAGTTCTATTGCCGTCACTGTCGAAACGGTACTCTGTATAGCTTCTGATAGCGCCGGTTGTGTTGTCGTAATCAATGCTACGAGAGCGTTGATTTTTGTATGTGGAAAAACTGAACTCTGTTGTGGCAAGCGCATTGCCGGCCAGGTCTTTTAAGCCGTCCAGAGTGATAGTGTAGGTGGTGCCATTTCTCAGTTTTCTGCGTGGGTCGATGGTAATAGCATGGGTGTTAGTATCATAGTTGATACTGAAGTGAGGCTGATATAGGTCACCCTCCCCTTCATCGTCATTATTCTGACCAATGAATGTCACACTGGTATCGTTAACCGTCGTTGCATCCAAAGCCTCTGAGGGGGTGATGATGATGTTTTTTGTCGTGCTGACGGGGGACTCTCCATTACCCGGTGTGCTGCTTAAAATGGTGGGTGCTGTAGTGTCTTGTGCCGTCTCTGATCCATTATTGTCACTACCACCACACGCGGTGAGTGTGGTTGAAAGAGCGATAATAAGAATGGGTGTTAAACTTTTTTTCATGGTATTTCCCCTTATTATTTTTAATAAAATGAGGAAGATTGGCGGAGAAAAATTTTTCTTCTCCCATCTCCCTGGCAGTCGGTGGGGTATACAGACAGATTAACAAAAATCAATCTGAGCATCCCCGCAGTTAAGTTGATAAAGGTATCAACTCACTGTTACTGAAAGGGTATCTCAGCTTAGCGGACATTCGCATGAGTAGAAGTGCTCATTTTTCTCTTTAATTCCGGAAATTTTATGCAGTTGTGCAAAGGTAGCAGACAAGTGAGGTTGTGCCGGATGGATAAAATATTCGGATTAAGGGTCGCGGCAACATTACAAAACTGTAATGAGTGCGTCACCCGATAGACAGGGTGTGGTTACTAGACTTCTGCTTGTCGATGTTTTTTCTGCTCGGACTCAGAACTGATATATAGGAGCTGCGGTTATGTCAATGATCACCACCGTTGCCGGGTATAAGTTCCCCTGGTATGTGAGGCTCTTTTTCTGGAACCAGAAACGAAAATACGGTGCTGTTCTGGAGCCTGCTCGGTTGTGGGGGCGTTCACCTAAGGTATTTGCCTCCCTTGCGGTGCTTTATGGTGCTTTTGATCGTGCCTCTTCCCCGTTGGAACCCGCGTTGAGAACCTTGATTACGGTGCGGGTTTCACAGATAAATTGGTGTCCGTTTTGTGTTGATATTAATGCATCTACCGCTTTGAAGCGGGGGGTGAGTGAGGAGAAACTTGCTCAGCTGGCAGCGTTTGCTGATTGTGACCTGTATAGCCATAAGGAGAAAGCTGCACTCCGTTATGCCGAGGCGGTCACTTATAGCGACAAACAGGCCGACAAGTCGCATTTTGAGGCGCTGCATCAATACTTTGATGATGATGCCATTATCGAACTGACCGGGCTGATTGGCTTTCAAAATATGTCGAGCAAATTCAATGCGGCTTTGGGTGTGGAGCCGCAGGGTTTTTGTGCGGTGGCCCCCCAGCCTGTCGTGGGTGAACCCAAAAAAAGAGGTGAAATATGAATTACCGAAAAATAACCGCGATTATCCAACGTGATGCGCTGGAGAAGGTAGAGAAGAGACTACAAGATCTTGGGGTGAGTGGTATTAGTGTGACCAAGGTAAAGGGTTACGGTGAGTATATGGATTTTTACTCAAGTGACTGGATGGTGACTCATGCACGGGTCGAGATATTTACGACAGAGAAAAATGCCGAAACCATTGCTCAGGCGATTATGGAAACGGCCCATGTGGGGCTAGAGGGTGATGGGATCGTCGCGGTACTGCCCGTGGAAAAGCTTTATCGTATTAGAACACGCTCTGAGGCGGTAGTAGAGAATATTTAATAATCTAAAGGAACCCAGTAATGCCAGAAATTATCCCCAACTTTCATCCCATTTTTGTCCACTTTACCGTAGCACTCTTGTCACTCTCCGTGGGATTGCATGTTGTTGCACTTTTTGTTAAATCCCCTCTTAAAGAGCAGTGGAAAACAGTGGCCAATTGGACGCTCTGGTTTGGTGCCGGAATTACCCTTATTACCGCTCTTACCGGATTGGATGCCTATAATACGGTGGCCCACGATACCCCCTCTCATTTGGCGATGACCGAACACCGTAATTGGGCCGTGGTCACCCTTGCGCTGTTTCTGGCATTGGCCACTTGGTCGATTATCTGGGCCCGAAAAGGGAAAAGCCGGGGCATTGCTTTTGCAGCTTGTATGGTTGTCGCGGGGGGTGTTTTAGGCTCGACCGCTTGGCATGGTGGTGAGTTGGTTTACCGTTATGGTTTAGGCGTGATGTCATTGCCACAATCTGAAGGTGATGGGCACGCACATGAGCATGGTGATGGACATGCCCACGGTCATGGAGAAGAGCAGAGCACCGACCACGATGAGATGATGGACTTTAGTGGTATGGATGAGATGAGTGATGATGGTCACGATCACAAACACTAAAGCCTGGTTTTTTATCTGGCGGCTACTGTAAGGCAAACAGCACTGGCACAATAAACTCTACGCTCTCTCTCGGGTCGTTGTTAGGTATTGGCGGGAAAGGATTTGCTCGCTCGGCCATCTTGAGAGCCGCCTTATCAAGTAGGCGGTTACCACTGCGCTGTTCTAACATCACGCTTTTGGTCTGCCCGCTGCGATCGATCAAAATGCGCAACCAGACCTCACCTTCAATCCGCATTCGCTTGGCCTGACGGGGATATTTTTTCTGCTTTTCCAACCAGGCGACCAGTCGCTGTTCATACCTTGCAGTCGCGACGGCACTTAACGGTGCTGGGGTGGCCTCTTGTTTGGGGGCGCTTTGCTCGATAACTTCTTGCTTTACCACTTCGGGGGTATTTTCAACGGGTAGTGGTGTGGGCTTAATGACAGGCTCAGGCTTTTGGGTTATAGGCTCTGGCTCTGGCTCTGGCTCTGGCTCTGGCTCTGGCTCTGGCTCTGGCTCTGGCTCTGGCTCTGGCTCTGGCTCTGGTTCAGGTTCAGGTTCAGGTTCAGGTTCAGGTTCAGGCTGCGCAGTGGGCTCGGTTTTCGGTACCGGGGTGGCCGCTGCTGCGCTGGGCTGTTCCGCAGTAATTGCCAGCATGCTGACTCGAAGTATCTTCTCCGGTGGCTTTTCTGCCAAGGTAGGTGCAGGCAGCGCAACCCAAGCCGCTACGCCAGCGTGTAGCGCAAGTGCAACCAGCAGTGCCATGCTCATTTGTCGCCATGTGATTGACATCGGTAGGCTCTACTTCTGTAGGGTTGCTAACGCAACGTTGTTACCACCCGCCGCACGAATCTCATCCATGATCGCTAGCAGCTGCTGCACCTCTGTATGGGCATCACTTTTTAGGGTGATGGTGAGTTCGCTGTTGTCTGCGATCAGTGGCTTGATGGCGTTGCCCAGTTCACTAAGCTGGATGGTTTTGCCGTTGAGTGCGAGTTCCCCTTCTCTGTTGAAGGCGACTACAATCGGCCTCTCTTCGGAGGTGGTGGCGCTGGCCGATTTGGGTAACTCCAGCTCTATCGCTTCCGGTACTAAAAAGGTGCTGGTTAGCATAAAGAAGACCAGCAATAGAAAAACGATGTCGATGAGTGGTGCAATATCAAGGTGGGAGTGGATGCGCGCACGGCCTTCAAATTCCATGGGTCTCATCCTCGATCTTCTCATCGTCGCGGCTGGAGATGCTGCTGGGTGTTTTACCAAAATGGCGTAACACTCGAATGCTGACATCTTTCATTGAGGCGCGCACATGGTCCACCTCGCCTTCCAGGTAGTAGAAAGCCGCCATCGCCGGAATCGCCACGGTTAAACCGAAGGCGGTGGTGAGTAGGGCTTCCCAAATACCACCAGAGAGGATCGATGGATCCACTTGGCTGCCCGCAGCCTCAAGGTTCATGAAGGCGGCGATCATGCCGGTCACCGTTCCCAATAACCCTAAGAGCGGGCTCAGGTGGGCGATGGATGATAGCCCGCGCAGCCACGACTCTAGGTTGCGTATCTGGGCCGAGCCGATGCGGCTCACTTCAGCTTCAACATCTTTTGTGGTCATGGTGGGGTCTGCGCCACACCGTATGGCGCTCTCCATGACATGAGCTACTGGACTGCGCTGTTTTTTTAAGGCCGCTAATGCATCGAGGTGGTTATTGTGCTGGAGTGCTGTCAGCGCCGGGTCGACAAAATCTAGGCGTCGTAAGCCGCTACGAAAGAACTGGAATAGCTTTAACAAAATAATGGTGACGGCCAGTACTGACATGGCGAGTAATACCCACATCACTGGCCCGCCCTGTTGAAATAGATCGACTATGCTCATGTTTATTTACCGTGATTTAAATTGTTTAAAAACCGTAACGACTCAGCGTATTTATCACAAAAAACCGCCCTTTTTAAAAAGGGCGGTTAAGGAGTCTCTGATTAAGTCTGGATGAATTTAGGCTGAGAAAAAATTGTTTTCATTTGTTTCGAAATGCGCAGCAATGGTCGCTCTATTGGTGTGATTTTCGGGATAAATGAGGGCGATTTCAGCCAGCGTAAAACATTCATGACTTGATCAGAGACTCCTTAAGGGTGTCGTTTTACATCGCCATCTCAATGCCGGCATAAACAAACCGTGGCAGGCCACCGCGTGCGCCATAGGGTTGGCGTGAGACCACATACGTTGCATCAAAGAGGTTTTGTACTCCGGTGAAGAGTTTAACTGTTTCATTCAGGCGATAGAAGGCTGAAATGTCAGCGGTGAAATAGCGGTCTGTTTTGCCATATCGCGCATCGGGATCACCCGCACCGTTGATCTGTTCATTCACATTGTTGGCGCTGGTATAGGTAGCGCTGACATAGTTACCGGAGATGAAGGCACCCCATTTTTTGGTCTCAATACCTGTGCCAAGGCTCAGGGTGAGTGCTGGGATGTAAGGCACTGCGTTGCCCGCTTTTCCGTAGCTGAAAATGGACTCGGCATCGGTAGAGACCGAGTCATTTTTCTGTGTGGCATGGGTGTAGGTGGCGCTGATATAAGAGGGGTTGCTTAGCCCCCAGTTATTGGCAAGCCCGGCATCATACTGGAGCGCAAATTCGAGACCTAGGGTATCCACCTCTCCAAAGTTTTCATCCTCACCGGTTCCGGTGCCGCCGACGTTGTCAGTGACGATCAGATCATCAAAAGCGGTGTAGAAAAAAGTGCTTTCAGCGGCAAATGCCTGTGCGGCATTGGCATAGCGTGCACCCACTTCAAAGGCGGTGCTGGATTCCGGGTCAAGCCCTCCTCGTGTACCTCGTGGGCTGGGTGTGGAGTAGCCGGTGTGCAAGCTGCTAAATCCGGTCCATTGTGTGTTGAACTGATATGCCGCGCCTATACCATAAGCGTTAACACTAAAGCTGTTTTC
>Ga0256839_1006002_pt1 | contig 10905 bp, 7 predicted proteins | sample 354166metaG_FD_185968 | JGI IMG/M metagenome (GOLD analysis project Ga0256839, IMG submission 185968) | Hydrothermal vent microbial communities from Mid Atlantic Ridge, Atlantic Ocean - 354-166 | ecosystem: Environmental > Aquatic > Marine > Hydrothermal vents | place: Atlantic Ocean: Mid... | reverse complement strand
AGAGATGTATGAAAGCGGCGTGGATGCCTTGAACGCGTGGTGGAACAACCTTGTGATGGAAATCAAGGATGACAAACTCCGCCGGCAAGCCGCCCAGACGCTTGCCTCAAACATCAACGCCAGGCCTGAACTGCTGCTCTACGCCACCCCCGAGGCCAAGGGCCATATGCTGGCGGTACTCTGCCACACCAGCCTCTTCTCCTTCGAGGAGGAGCAGGAAGAGGCCATCCTCGCCGTGCTCGGCACCCTGCAGAGCCTGCGGGACTATCACGAAACCCTGGAGCACCTGACCTTCGGCGCGGAGAAAATCACCGTGGAGGAAGGCCGGCGCATCCTGCACGGCATCCTGGACGGGCGGGAGCACCATGCCTGGCACCGTCTCGAGAACCGCCTGCGCCGGCTCGAGGAGGAACTCCCCGCCCGCGCCCGGTATGATGTGGCCGTGCGCTTCAAACCCGCCGACACGGACTTCGCCTGATGAAACGCCTGATCTGCTTACTGGCCGCCCTGCTCCTGACCGCCTGCCAGGCCGGCGGCGAAGCGCAACCGCCTTCCGGCAATCCGGAAACCTCCCCGGACGTCCGGGCGCTCGTGGACCGCACCCTGAAACAGATGGTCTTCGTCGAGGGCGGCACCTTCATGATGGGCGATTACGTCCACGAACCCTTTCCCGGCGACAGCGGGCCAGCCTACTGGACGCCGCAACCCAACAACAAGCATCAACACGAAGTCACCCTCGACGGCTTCCACATCGGGCAGTACGAGGTCACCTTCCGGGAATTTGACATCTATACCCGGGCCACCGGACAGCCACTTGTCGAAGAATTCTGGATCAACCGGCAGAGTGGAATTGGACAATTTCGTCAAGCGAACAAACCGGCAACAATGATTTCCTGGCACCAGGCCCGCGCCTACTGCCGCTGGCTCGGCGAACTGACCGGCCTGCCCTTCGACCTGCCCACCGAGGCCCAGTGGGAATACGCCGCCCGCAGCCGCGGGCGTTACGTGGGCTTCGCCACCGACAACGGCCTGTACGAGAAGGGCCGCAACTTCCCGCCCTTCGAGCGCTACGGCCATCCCGTGGGCACCTACCCCCCCAACCCCCTCGGCCTCTACGACATGAGCGCCAACGCCGACGAATGGGTGCTGGACTGGTACGACCCGGACTATTACAAAAAATCCCCAAAGTACAACCCCAGGGGCCCCGACACCGGGAAAAAGAAAGTAGTGCGAAGCGGCAGTTACCGGGAAGACCCGGGCGGCTCCACCGTCTACAGCCGCAAGGCGCTGGAGCCGGACACGAAGATATACACCCCGGGCTTCCGCTGCGCCATCAACCGCGCCACGCCCATTCCCCAGGCCCGCCTCCCCGATCCCAAGGCCCTGGAAAAACTGCAGGAGAAACCGCCCGCGAAACCGGCGCGGTAAACCCGCAACCCGGATGGAAACGCCCCATGCCGCAACCCGCCCCCTCCCCGGATTCCGCTCACGCTCCATCCGGGCTACGTGTCGGATCGTTTCTGGATTTCACCTCTGGTGGAATCCAGAAACCGGACGCAAACCACGCTTCGTTCTGCATATAGGCCGTTTCGGCGGGAAACGGTGCCAAATTTTTGCAACTGTCAGGTTTAGCTGACAGACAAAGGCGTCGCGATTTTTGCCAAGTAAAAATACGCGCCTTTTTTGCCTGCTGCTAAGCCATATCGTCATCTCCGCCGCACCAACGTCACCCCATCCCCAATCGGCACCATCGCCATCTCCACCCGCTGATCTTCGTGCAATTTCCGGTTGAGCAGCCGGATGGCTTCGGTATCCGGGTCCGCGGCTTGCGGATCGGCGACGGCGCCGCTCCAGAGCGTATTGTCGATGGCGATGAGGCCGCCTGATCTCACCAGACGCAGGCAGGCTTCGTAGTAGGTGTCGTAGCCGGTTTTGTCGGCATCGATGAAGGCGAAGTCGTAGGTGCCGGCCTGGCCGTTTTCCTGGAGGCTTTGCAGGGTGTCGCGGGCATCGCCGAGGCGCAGGGTGATGCGGTCGGCGAGGCCGGCTTCTTGCCAGTAGCGTTGGGCCAGGTCGGTCCATTCCCGGCTGCGGTCGCAGGTGACAACCTGGCCGTCTTCCGGCAGGGCGCTGGCGAGCCAGAGGGTGCTGTAGCCGGTGAAGGTGCCGATTTCGAGCACGCGCCGGGCGCCCATGAGGCGCAGCAGCAGGGCCATGAACTGGCCCTGTTCCGGGCTGATCTGCATCACGGCTTCGGGCAGGCGGGCGGTTTCGGCGCGCAATTCGGCAAAGACCGGGGGTTCGCGCAGGCCGTGCTCGCGCAGGTAGGCGAGCAGTTCCGGGGTGAGGTTCAGGGTCTGGTTGGCCATGGGCGGATTATACGGGAACCGGGCGAGGCGGGATCGGGGCTGGCACGGAATCTGCAGTATTGCGGGCATGCAGACGGCCATTCCCAACTTTGCCATGGCTTCGCCGCCCGAGAGCTACACGGATTTCGGGGGGCTGGCCGATCTGCGCCGGCAGGCGCAGGCCGACCCGGAGCAGGCGCTGGCGGGCGTGGCCCGTCAGTTCGAGAGCCTGTTCATCAAGATGATGCTCAAGAGCATGCGCGAGGCGGGTTTCGGTGATCCCTACTTCGACAGTTCGCAGCAGGAACTGTACCGGGACATGTTCGACAACCAGATCAGCCTGGACATGGCCAAGGGCCAGGGGATCGGGCTGGCCGAGGCGCTGATGCGCCAGTTGCGGCGTTATCTGCCGCCGTCGTCCCGCAAGGCAGAGAACGGCGTGGGCACGGCAGGGGCGGCGGACGGCTTCGTCTGGCGGGCTACGGCTCCGCAGCTTCCCCGGCCAGGGCCGGTGTCCGCCGCCTCGACGGAAGCGGGGCCCACCGATCCGGCCCCGCCGGGCAGGACGCCGGTTGCCGCCACCACGGCAGCGGCAAGCACTCGCCGGGAGCCGGGTGAGGATTTGCCGGCCTTTGCCGGGCCGGCGGATTTCGTGCGGCGGCTCTGGCCCCATGCGGAGCAGGCCGGTCGGGAGCTGGGCGTCTCGCCCCGGGCGCTGCTTGCCCAGGCGGCGCTGGAGACCGGCTGGGGCAAGCACATCAGCCGGGATGCCGAGGGCCGTTCCAGCCACAACCTGTTCAACATCAAGGCCGATGGCCGCTGGCAGGGACCGACGGTGACGGTCAGCACCCTCGAAGTCCGGGATGGCCTGCCGCAGCGGGAGATGGCCCGCTTTCGGGCCTATGATTCCTTTGCCGACAGCTTCCGGGACTATGTGCAGTTCCTGCGCGGCAGTCCGCGCTACCGGCTGGCGCTGGAACGGGCCAGCGATCCGGAGGCCTTCGTGAGCGAGTTGCAGGCCGCCGGCTATGCCACCGATCCGCGCTATGCGGACAAGATCATCGACATCCTGCGCCGCGACACCCTGCAGACGGCGGCCCTGGATGCAAGCGAGGTGATGCGCCATGGCGGGTGACATCCTCGGGATCAGCACCTCCGGTGCGCTGGCGGCCCAGCGGGCGCTGTCCACCACCGGACACAACATCGCCAACGCCAATACCGAGGGCTATTCCCGCCAGCGGGTGGAGCTGGACGCCCGGCCGCCCCAGATGAAGGGCAACGGGGCCGTGGGGACGGGGGTGCAGGTGAGCAACGTGCGCCGCATGTACGACGACTTCGTGACCCGGGAAGTGCGGGACAACACCTCGGTCAGCTCGGAACTCGACACCCATTACCACTACACCAGCCAGGTGGACAACCTGTTGGCCGATCCCAAGGCCGGCATGGCGCCGGCCATCCAGAGTTTCTTCGCTGCCGTGAACGGGGTGGCGGACGATCCCCAGTCCACCTCGGCCCGCCAGGTGCTGGTGAGCGAGGCCCGTTCGCTGGCCGATCGCTTCGACTATCTGAACAACCGTTTCGCCTCCCTGCGCGAAGGCGTGACGGCCGACATGAAATCCACGGTCACGCAAATCAACGATCTGGCCTCGGCCATCGCGCGGGTCAACGACATGATCGTCAAGGCCCGGGAGGTGGGCGGGCGGCAGCCCAACGATCTGCTGGATCAGCGGGACAGACTGATCCGCGATCTGTCGCGCCTAGTGTCGGTGCGGGTGATGGAGCAGGACGACGGCCGGGTCAACGTGTTCGTGGGCAACGGCCAGGGCCTGGTGATCGGCTCCGAGCATGCGAAACTGGAAGTCCAGGTGAGCCGCTTCGATCCGGACGAGAGCGAGATCGCCTTCATCGGCAACGGGGCCTCGTCCGTGGTCACCCGCTTTCTCACCGGGGGGCATCTGGGCGGGTTGCTGGACTTCCGCCGCCAGATCCTCGACTCGGCCCAGAACGAACTGGGCCGGATCGCCATCGGCATGGCCGAGACCTTCAATGCCCAGCACCGCAAGGGCATGGATCTGCACAGCCGTCTTGGCGGCGACTTCTTCGCGCCGCTGGCTAAGACCACGCCCAAGGTGCTGCCCCATTTCGACAACCGGGGCGACACCATTCTGGGCGCCGAGATCACCGACATCGACAAGGTGAGCACCAGCGACTACACCCTCAGCTTCAACAACGGCCAGTACCGGCTGGTGCGGCTCAGCGACGAGGCCCTGATCGGCACCTGGGACCGGCTGCCCATCGAAGTGGAAAGCGAGGGCCTGCGCCTGTTCGTCGACAGCGGCACCCGCATCGAGGAGGGCGACAAGTTCATCATCCGGCCCACCCGGGCCGGGGCCGAACAGTTCCGCCCGGTAATCGAAGACGTGTCGCAGATTGCGGCCGCCGGCCCCCTGCGCACCGAAGCGGCCATCGACAATATCGGCGACGGCGTGATCGGCCCGGCACAGGTGGTGGACGTGAACAATCCGGTCTTCGACCACGCCAGCGATACTCTCAAGCCGCCCTTCGTGATCCGCTTCCTCGACGAGACCCGTTTCGAGGTGCTGGACAACACCGGCGAGCCGATCCGCTTCCGTACCGCGGCAGTGCCGCCCGCGCCGGCCATCACCACCGATGCCGAGGGCAAGCCTGTGCCTGCGGAGCATGACGAGAAGGAAAAGGCACCGAGCATGACCACGGTCCTGAGTTACGACCCCAAGACCGGCACCGACGTCTTTCCCACGCCTGGCGGCGACGATTTCGGCATCCGGGTGCGGATCACCGGCAATCCGAAGGCCGGGGATCGCTTCCGCATCGACTTCAACACCGATGGTACCGGCGACAACCGCAACGCCCTGGCCCTGTCGGATCTGCAGGCCGCGCCGGTGCTGGCCAATGGCACCACCAGTTACACGGAAGCCTACTCCCAGCTCGTGTCCAGGGTGGGTAGCAAGACCCACGAGCTGGACGTGAACGGCAAGGCCCAGCGGCTGCTGCTGCAGCAGTCGGAGGAGCGGGCCAGCGAAATCGGCGGCGTGAACCTGGACGAGGAGGCGGCCAATCTGGTGCGTTACCAGAACCTCTACCAGGCCAACGCCCAGGTGATCTCCGTGGCCAACAAGATGCTCGAAACCCTGATGAACGCCTTCCGGTAAACCGTCATGCGCATTTCCAGCCATCAGGCCCAGCAGGTGGCCATCGACGCCATGCTCGAGCAGCAGGAAAAGCTCAGCCACGTGCAGAAGCAGGTGGCCACCGGGCGCAAGATCTTCAAGCCCTCGGACGATCCGGTGGCCGCGGCCAAGATCGTCAAGCTGCACGACATCCTCGGCACCAACAAGCAGTATCAGGACAACATCGCCGCGGCCCGCGCGCGGCTGAACCTCGAGGAAGGGGTGCTGACCAATGTCACCACCGTGCTGCAGCGGGTGCGCGAGCTGGCGGTGATGGCCAACAACGACACCCAGACCAACGAAAGCCGTGCCTCCATCGCCGAAGAGGTGGACCAGCTCCGCGAGGAACTGGTGGGGCTGGCCAACTCCATGGACAGCACGGGCGAGTTCCTGTTTGCCGGCACCCGCAGCCGTTTCCGCCCGTTCACCCGCAACGAGTTCGGCGAATACGACTATCACGGCGACGACGGCCAGCGCCATCTGCAGATCGGCCCCCGGCGCCAGATCGCCACCGGGGATTCGGGTACCACCGTATTCCGCAACATCCGTGACGGCAACGGCGATTTCACCATTCTCGATCACCCCGACAACCGGGGTTCGGGGATCGCCGATCCCGGCAACATCGTCGGCGCCTACGATCAGCGCACCTATGCCATCGTCTTCGAAACGGTGGCTCCGGCCCTGCAGGGCGGCGAAGGCGAGCCCTATCTCAGCTTTTCCGTGATCGATGATCAGGGCAACACGATCCGGCCTGCCGGCACGCCCTATACCCCCAGGGCGGCGATCCAGTTCGCCGGCATCGTCACCAGCATCGAAGGCAAGCCCGAACCCGGCGACATCTTCGTGATCCGGCCCAGTTACCGCCAGGACATGTTCACCACCGTGCAGCAACTGGCCGAGGCGCTGCGCGAGCCGCGCGGCGACGAGACTTCCCGGGCCAGGCTGCACAACACCGTGAACCGGGTGATCGCCGGGCTGGACCAGGCCCTGGGCAACGTGCTCGACGTGCGCGCCGACGTGGGCGCCCGGCTCAACGCCCTGGACGGCCAGGAATCCATCAACGAGGGCTATTCCCTGCAGGTGAAGGAAGTGCTCTCGGAAGTGGAGGATCTGGACTACGCCAAGGCCGTGGCCGAACTCAACCTCAAGCTCACCGGCCTCGAGGCCTCCCAGAAGGCCTTCACGCGGGTGCAGGGCATCTCGCTGTTCAACTATATTTGAGAGGCAGAGAAAGGAGGCAAGATACCAGGGGCAGGGAATGCCCGCCCTGGCGATCCGCCATTCTCCTTTTCTCCTGTCACTTTCCTCTCTCCGCGGTCGTTCAGAATCCCCTTTTTTCAATAGCTTGCAAAACGGCCAATTTTTGCCACCCAAGGTATAAAGCTTCCCCGTTCCCGGACGCTAGTGTTCCCGGGAGCGGTGAATATATCGGGTTTCCGATGTATATCCGCTAGAGATGAAAGACTGCAACCGTCCCGCCGGGTCGCTTGCAGGGCAGAACAGGAGAGTGCGTTATGCCTCAGGTAATCAACACCAACATCATGTCGCTGAACTCGCAGCGTAACCTGAACAAGTCCCAGGAAGCCTTGCAGACTTCCCTGCAGCGGCTGTCTTCGGGCCTGCGCATCAACAGCGCCAAGGACGACGCGGCGGGTCTGGCGATTTCCGAGCGCTTCACGGCGCAGATCCGAGGCCTGAACCAGGCCGTGCGCAACGCCAACGACGGCATTTCCCTGGCCCAGACGGCCGAGGGGGCGCTGTCCGAGGCCGGCAACATCCTCCAGCGGATCCGTGAGCTTGCCGTGCAGTCGGCCAATGCCACCAACTCCGCATCGGATCGTCAGGCGCTGCAGGCGGAAGTAGGCCAACTGGTTTCCGAGCTGGACCGCATCGCCACTTCCACCGAATTCAACGGCCAGAAGCTGCTCGACGGCACCTTCGGCGCGGCCGTATTCCAGGTGGGCGCGAACGCCAACCAGACCATCCAGACCACCACCGCCAACTTCCGCACCAGCCAGTACGGCAACTACCGCGTGGAAGGCACGGCGACCAGCGCCGGCAGCACCAACCGGGTTGCCGGCGGCAGCATCACCGTGGCCGGCTCGCTGGGTTCGCAGACCTTCGAGATCCAGGCCGGCGAGAGTGCCAAGAAGATCGCCGAGATGGTCAATGCCAAGGCGGATACGACCGGTGTCAAGGCGTATGCCACCACGGAGCAGAAGATCAGTTTCGATCAGCCTGGCGCCTACGTGCTGAGCATTCAGTCCGAGAACGCCAAGCCGCAGGAGATTTCGTTCACCATCGACGGCACGGAAGGGATCGACGGCCTGTCCGGCGCGGTCACGGCGTTCAATGACGTGGCCTCCAAGACCGGCGTCACCGCCCGGGTGAGCGACGATGGCAAGAGCATCGTGTTGATGAACTCGTCCGGTGAGAACATCACCCTGAGCATTGCTGGCGGCAACACCAACTCGGGCAACATCCAGGTTGGCAACACCGTGCTCGGTGGCGGCGGCGAAGGCGGTGGTGGCTCCGACGTGGCCTACATCACCGGTCAGGTGGTCTTCGACTCCGACAAGTCCTTCTCCGTCTCCGGCGACGTGGGGCAGGTGGTCGATGCCACCACCGTGGCGTCTGAGCTCAACTCGGTGGCCGAGCTGGACATCAGCTCCGTGGAAGGGGCCAACCTGGCGCTGGCCACCGTGGATGCCGCCCTGGCCAAGGTCAACAACCAGCGGGCCAAGTTCGGTGCCATCCAGAGCCGTTTCGGTTCCACCATCGCCAACCTGTCGACCAATGCCGAGAACCTCTCGGCCGCCCGGTCGCGGATCCGCGATGCCGACTTCGCGGCAGAGACCGCCGAGCTGACCCGCGCGCAGATCCTGCAGCAGGCCGGCACGGCGATGCTGGCCCAGGCGAATGCGATGCCCCAGAACGTTCTGAGCTTGTTGCAGTAAGCCATGACGGTGACACGGTGGCCCGCCCCGGCCGAGACCGGCCGGCGCGGATCGCCCCGACGACAAGCGAGGTGACGTTATGGCAGCGCAGAGCATCGCCAATGTGACACTGCTGGCCGGGACTGTCGAAACCCGCAGTACCCGCGATTCCGGTGGCACAACGGTCGAAACCCGGCAAGGGATTGCCGCGGCTGCCGTCGAGGTCGAGGCCTCGGAATCCATCAGCCAGGAGACGCTCCAGGAAGCCGTCAGTCAGCTGCAGGCCTTCGTGCAGAAGCAGCAGCGGGAAATGGACTTCAGCGTGGACGACGATACGGGACGGTTCGTGGTCCGCGTCTACGACCGGCAGACCAGGGAGCTCATACGCCAGATCCCCTCGGAAGAGATGTTGGCCATCTCCCGGCACATTGCCGCGGCCCTGGAAGGCCAGGAGGAAGCCAAGGGATTTCTCATCGAGCTGAAGGCGTAGAAGGTGGTATCGGATTTGCATACGGGTCTCCATGGAGGGAGACAGGGCGGCCGGCTGGGATGCCGGGATTGCCGCCTCCCGTATGCAAAACCGCAACCCCCGAGGTAGGACATGCCCGCCATTCCATCCACAGGCAACGGTTCCGGACTCAACGTGCCCGAGCTGGTGGACAAACTGGTGTCGGCAGAAGGCGCCCCCGTCACGGCACGGCTCGATCGCAAGGAAGCGAAGGTCCAGGAAGGACTGACCGCGATGGGCGCATTCAAGGGAGCGGTATCCGGGTTGCAGGCCACCCTCGGTGGCCTGGCCCGTCCGGATACCTTTGCCCACATGCGCGTCGCCGTGGACGACGAAGCGGCGCTCAGCGCCACGGCCACGGCCCGGGCCCGACCCGGGCGTTACGAGGTGGAAATCGTGCAACTTGCCCAGGCACAACGACTGGCCAGCGACCCCGTCGAATCGGACGTGGCGCCGCTGGGTACGGGCACCCTTACCATTCAGCTTGGCCATGTCGATCCCGGCAGCGGCCAGTTTCGCATTCAATCCGGACAGACGCCGAAAACCGTCACCATCGAGGCGGCGGACGGCTCGCTGCGCGGCATCGCCGAGGCCATCAACCGTGCCGGGGCCGGCGTGCGCGCCTCGGTGGTCAACGACGGCAGCGGCTATCGGCTGCTCGTCTCCTCGACCTCGGCCGGGCGCGACGGCAGCGTGCGCCTGCTGGTGGACGACGACGATGGCGACAGCACCGATCGCCAGGGGCTGTCCTTCCTGCTTCACGATCCGGTTAGCGGCGGGAGCGTGGACGCCAACGGCCAGCCCCTGCCGGCAGCCGGCAGCCACTTGCAGGAACTGGTGGCGGCCCAGGATGCGGTATTGCGCATCGACGGGCTGACCATCCACCGTTCCGGCAACACCATCGACGATGCCATCGAGGGCGTGAGCCTCGAACTGCAGCCGGGCAGCGAGGGTCAACGCGCGGTCTTGCAGGTGGCGCCGGATACCGAAAAGGTCGTCGGCGACGTGCGCGACTTCGTGGCCAGGTATAACGAGCTGATGCAGATGGTCAACCAGCTCACCGGCTACGATCCGGAGAGCCGCACGGCCGGCCCCCTGAGCGGCGATGCGGCGGTGCGCGGCATCGCCCAGCAGCTGCGCAACCTGATCGGCCAGGACTTCGGCGCGGTCAACGATCGCTGGACCTCCCTGGCCAGCATCGGCATCGAGACCCAGCGCGACGGCACGCTCAGCCTGGATGAAACCCGTCTGCAACAGGCCATCGAGGACGACCTGCAGGAAGTGGCACGGCTGTTCGCAGTGGCGGGCGAGGCCAGTGATCCGTTGGTGGACTATCGCGGCTACGGTGATGCCACTCGGCCCGGACGCTACGCGCTGACCATCGAACAGTTGCCGGCGGCCGGCGAGCTGGCCGGTGCGCCGATTACCGGCCCGCTCGAACTGACCCAGGATGCCACGTTCCGCATCGCCGTCGATGGCGTGCAAAGCGGTACCCTCACGCTGGCGGCCGGGCAGTTCGCCTCGCTGCCGGCGCTGGCGGCGGCGCTTCAGTCCGCGGTGCAGGCCGATGCCGCGCTCGGTAACGCCAAGGTGGCGGCGAAGGTGGCCGTGGACGGGGACCGGCTGGTGATCCAGTCGGCCAAAGTGGGTGCCGATTCGAAGGTCGAGATCCTCGACATCGATCCGCGGCTGGCGGAACTGACCGGCCTGGCCGCCGGTCCCGGCCGGCCGGGCCAGGACGTAATCGGCCGCTTCAACGGGGTGCCGGGCGAAGGACACGGCCGGGTGCTGGTCGGCACCGGCGAGGCAAAGGGGCTGGAGGTGGCGATCCGCGGTGGCAGTACCGGGCCGCGGGGCGTGGTGAACTTCTCCAACGGCATCGCGGCGCAGATGGAGAAGCGGAT